>Ga0193717_1001472_pt1 | contig 14435 bp, 10 predicted proteins | sample U2c2metaG_FD_145900 | JGI IMG/M metagenome (GOLD analysis project Ga0193717, IMG submission 145900) | Soil microbial communities from a riparian zone of the East river system, Colorado, United States - U2c2 | ecosystem: Environmental > Terrestrial > Soil > Riparian zone | place: USA: East River... | reverse complement strand
TCCTTGGCCTTGCCCTCGCCCTTGCCGTTGCCGTGTCTTTGCCGTTGTTTGTTTCCGTCGTCATCCTGAGCGGAGCGAAGGATCCCGAAGGTTTTGACTCATCACCGCCGCCCGAACCTTTCCAACCACCAGTTCCACCCGGCCCGGAGCGCGGGGACTTTAGCCCTGCGAACAAAGATCCGCCACAAAGGGGGCTTAAGCCCCGGGCCGTTGTTGTTGTCTTTTTGCTGCTGCCGAGGTCGTTGTTTTACGTCGTCATTCTGAGCGCAGCGAAGAATCCTGTATCTACGAGGGGAGCGAAGCGACCCGAGTCCCTCCTAATTGTCAAATCCAAAATCCACCTAACCCCATGAAAACAAGCAATATCCACCTTGCCGATTAGTTCCCCTCCATCCGTTAGACTTAAAACAGAATCAAAGAAATCCAGTCAAAGCCAGGGCATGGAGCCAGAGATCACCCTAACCCATCTCATTGCACGACTTTAGCCATAACCCCTCTGGTTGCACGACTTTAGCGGGATCAACCCCACTATCTCGTTGCAACCATTCGAGTTTAAGCCAAAAGTACCCCCAGGGGGGTACCCCCCCGTAAAGGATCCTCATGACCAGCAAAGAGTCTGCCCATCACCCCCTTAAGCCGCCCGGTACCGCCCCAGAACCTTCACCATCCGGCAATGCTCCCGCAGCGCAGCCACCGCAACATCCGCCTTCTCCAATCGGTCGAACCGCACATCCACATAGAACACGTACTCCCACGGACTCCCCGGCACTGGCCTGGACTCGATCTTTGTCAGATCCACCCCCGCCCCCGCCAGCCGCTCCAGAGCCGCCACCAGCGTTCCCGGCCTGTGCTCGATTGCAAACGCCAGGCTCATCTTGTCCGCAGCCACGGCTTCCTCGACATAGTCGTCACCGGCATCCTCGCGAAGCACCAGGTGAAACCGCGTGTAGTTCTCCGCATGGTCCTCCACCCCAGCCATCAGAACCTCCGCGCCATACTCGGTCGCCGCCAGCTCCGGAGCGATTCCAGCCACATCTCGCAACCCCGACCCCATCAGGTGCTTCACGCTCCCAGCCGTGTCATAGAACGGCACCACCTGAAACTCCGGATGCCCCACCAGAAACCTCCGGCACTGCGACAGAGCCACCGGATGAGACATCACCCGCCGCACCTCCTCCAGCTTCACCCCCGGCATGGCAATCACATTATGCCGAATCCGCAACAAGCTCTCCCGCTCAATCCGCACCGGCAGCTCCAGCAGCAGATCGTAGTGCTCCGCGACCGAGCCATGCAGGCTGTTTTCAATCGGCAGCACCGCGCCATCCGCATCGCCCGACACCACCTTCGCCAGCACCTCGGCAGAGACGCTGCACGCGATGATCTCCAGGCCCTTCCGGTTGCCCAGCATGGCCACCGTCGCCATATGGCTGTTCGAGCCCATCTCTCCCTGAATCGCGATCTTCAATCCATGTCCCTCATTTGTAAGCAGTAAGTTCATATTTTATTCGCATTGGCAACCTTGGCCCCATGTCAGGCAACTTACAACGTGAAGGCCATGCAGCTTCAGCTCACATTGCACGGCAGAAATAGTGCCGCACCCATTACTGAGGAGAGTAAAAAAATGCTTTGGACAATAACAGTCATCCTCTTCATTCTCTGGCTCGTAGGACTCGTCAGCAGCTACACCCTTGGCGGTTGGATCCACATCCTCCTGGTCCTTGCCGTCATCGTCCTCATCTTCAACCTTCTCTCCGGGAGACGTGCACTATAGCCGGCAAAGGCATCAGCCTTCCCCAGTTCACCATGTACTAAGGAGCACCCACCATGAATAAGGACACCGTATCAGGAAAATTCGACCAGGCAGTCGGTAAGGTAAAACAAAATGTAGGAGAGACCGTTGGCAATCAGAAGATGGCCAACGCAGGCGTCGCGGACCAGGTAAAAGGCGCGGCTAAAGAAACTTGGGGTAAAACGAAGGATACCGCAGCCGAGCTAAACGACACCTCTCGGGTCGACGCACAGCGAGAAAGGTCTGACTTCAATCAGCGGACGGAAGGCACTGCCCACAATGTCCGTGAGGACATCACCTCAACCGCGCAGAATGTCAAAAATAAAATCAAAAACAAGCTCGACGACATCAAGCATGATCATCAGCGGCACGCGTAACGAAAGCCAAAGATCAACGAAGGCATTGTTATAGGAAAGGCCCGCCACTTGGCGGGCCTTTCCTATCGGCGAATTAAAACATCCGCCGCAATAAACGCAAAGAATACAACCGAGATCACCCCGTTCAGAGTAAAGAAAGCCGCATTCATCCGCCGCATGTCATGCGGCGAAATAATCAAGTGCTCATACAGCAATAGCAGCGCCACAAGCACCACTCCAAGTACCGCGAGCTTTCCCAGACCAAATAGCACGATCAGCCAGCAAAGCGTCAGCAGCATCCCGACATGCATTCCGCGCGCAATCCCAAACGCCGCCTTCACGCCGAAGGCTTGCGGTACGCTGTTCAATCCCACCTCGCGGTCATGCTCTAAGTCTTGACACGCATACAGTACATCGAATCCGCCCACCCACAGCAGCACAGCTAAGGTCAGCACGACAATCCGCGCGTCGAGCGTCCCTCTAACAGCAATCCATGCCGCCGAAGGCGCAATCCCCAGCGCTAGTCCAAGTACCAGATGCGACCACCGCGTCACTCGCTTCATGTAGCTGTAAACCAGCACCACCGCCAGTGCCACGGGAGCCAGCTTCAGTGTCAGCGGATTCAGCATCGCCGCGCCCAACGCGAACAATACCACCGAAGCCACCACGAACCCGCCAACAAACCCGCTGCTCAGCGCCCCCGCTGGCAACGCTCGCATGGCCGTCCGTGGGTTGGCCGCATCCAGCCTGGCGTCCACCAGCCGGTTGAACGCCATCGCCGCCGATCGCGCCGCTACCATGCAAACCACAATCCAGCCCAGCACACGCAACGAGGGCCATCCACCTGCAGCCAGTACTGCTCCCGTCAGCGCAAACGGCAACGCGAACACGGAGTGTTCCCACTTGATCATCTCCAGCGTCGCAACCGTACTCTTCCACAACGATCCCATACCTTCATCCTAAAAGAGTCGAGGCCACGCCGACATCGCCGACGTGGCCTCAATACAATTAACTGGTCTATTTTTCCTTCTCGGAAGCGCCCGCTACCTGCAGGTTATTGGTCACCTTGAAGACCCCGGGAACGCCATTCGCCCTGATGTTTGCGACATCCTTGTCTGCCTGGTTATCTACCACGCCCGACAACGTCACATTCCCATTCACCACCGTAATCCTGATCGGTTTCGCTGGATCAATTGCATACTTGTTCAGTTGCGGCGCCCCATAGATCGCCCGCGCCTCCGCTAGCCGAATCCGGTCATCCATCGGAGATACCGGAGCCACTTCAACGTTGTCCACCACGTCCTTCACGCCCGGATAGTTCGCTACCAGGCTCAGTGCCGAGTCCTTATCCGTAGGTCCATACGCCGTGCCGCCCAGCGTGACCACACCATTCTGCACGCCTATCGTGAACGAGTTGAAGGCAGTCGTGCCATATCCTACACGATCGTAGATCAGCTTCTCCGCCAACCGGTCCCGCAGCGTCACATCCTCGACCATCGGCCCGGCCACCTCAATCTGGTTCTGGACGGCTTTCACATTCTTGCGGTGGTGCGCTCTCTTGTCCGCGTCTTCCTTGTCGGCATAGACGTCCACTGTACCGGTCAGCGTAACCACACCATTTTGTACCTGGCTCTTCACGCTTTTGAATCTCTTGTTATCCAGCGCCTTCGTCACATCGGCCTGGATCTGAGCATCGTTTTGCCCCTGCGCGACTGCCCTCGCCACTCCACCAAACGTCAGCATGCAAGTCAACCCGAACAAGCCCAAAATTCTCATGCTCTTCGCCATTTTCATCACTTCCTCCTGAATAGTCGGTCGTCGCCCTTTGGACCCGATCCTTTATGACTTAGATCCTTCATGACTTAGATATGATGCAAAACCCGCTTACATTGCCTAACGATATCGGTGTCGCAACTTATACACAATGCTGAAGACTCCGGACTCATCCCGCGTAACCACAATCGAGTTGTCGTGGTTCAGGTCGTACTGCACTTGGATCAATTGTTGTGCAGAACTATTTACATTCGTTGCAAACGTCGCCGTCACCTGCCTCGATATCTGCTCCTGCACGGTGATCCTCGCCGATGAGTTACCCAGCGTCCCCACAAACGCAGGATCAATCTTCACGCTTCCCACTCCGAACAACTTCTCCACCCGCGAGCTCACCGTAGCGTTCAACGCTCCGCCCAGCAATGCGCTCGTCGTCGGATCGGTACCGGCCTGCACCTGCCGCTCCTGATACAGTTGCGCCTCTTCTTGCGTCCGTCCTAGTGCCAGCAATGCAAACACATCCGCCTCGCTCAGTGGCGGCTCCGACCGGTACGTCGGCTTCAGGTTGGTTGCGGTTCCATGCAGGCCAACCGTAATCTCATAGTTCTCCACCTGCGCCGTCGCATCCAGATCGATCGTCGGATCGATCCGCACTGGATTCGTAAAATAGATATCCCCTCGCTGCAGCTGATACTTCTGCCCAGCAAACGTCGCGCTCCCATCCGTGATCTGTATTCGCCCCAATATCGACGGTGTGGCCACGGTCCCCCGTATCGTCAGGTCCACGCTCCCAGCCAGCTTCGCATACGAGTTCTGAAAATCGAGCTGCGGTGAACTCGTCACCTTCACATCCATCCGAATCTTGTTCGAGGCTGCGTTCGGATCAGGCGGAGCACTCACGCCACCCATGCCTGCAAACGCAGCAAAGTCCACATCCGCGCCTACGCCAAAACGTGTCAGCAGAATCGTGCCGCTCAACAGCGCACTGCTCGGCCCGCCCTGCAGCTTCAAGTTCGCATTTGCTGTCGCACTCAATCCATACAGCCGCACTCGCACCGCATCGCCCGTCGCTGTGAGGTCGGCATAGATTCCATTCCGGTACCGGATCGAACCGCCAAGCATCAACTGACCGCCACCGGTTGTGCCCGTCAGGCTCTGCACCTGCAGACGGTCTCCATTGAAGACCAGGGTGCCATTCATATTGCTCAGCCCGTTCGGTATCCCGTCCATTGCAATATTGACCTTGTCGAACTGCACCTTGCCCGTCAGCGTCGGGTTCCTCACCAGCCCACTGGCCGCTACCGTAAACTCAACTTTGCCGCTCGAGATAATGTCCTGATCGAACGTATGCAGCAGCGCCATGCTCACGCTTCCTGTCGCCTTCACATCCAACTTGCCGCCCTTCGGATCCGTCGCGCCGAACACCTGAGCCGTCCCACTGGCCCGCATATCCGTATCCTGCCCGGTGATGTGAACCTGCTCCAGCGTCGCCAGGCCATTTCTCAAGCTCACCCGCAGCGGCTCGGCAACCTTCAGCTCCACCCCCTGTAACTTCACGTCAACGTCATTGAATTCAGCCATCCCGCTCAACGCCCTCGGAGTCTTCAGCGGCCCGTTAACCGTCGCCACACCGCTGATCGACGACTGTGCCGTAATCTGTCCCGGAGCAAACATCGCCAGCGGCTTGTTCACATCCAGCCCAGTCAGCGTCAGCTTCGCCTGCGTCTCGTAATCCCCCGTCAACTGCGTCTGCCCCGTTAGATTCAGCTTCGCTCCCACCAGCGTCGAGTTCGCCGTGAGATACATCACCTTGCCGTCACTATGCAGATCGGCAACCGCCTCACCCACAGTCTGCCCTTCATACGTCACACCTGCCAGCTTCACATTTGCCTTCAGTCCTGGCTCGGTCAACGTTCCATTCGCATCGGCCACCAGGCTCAGTGTCCCATCTACATCCACATTCGACTTCTTCACCGTCTCGAACTTTGACAGCACAAGATCATGTCCTTCAATGTGGCCATGCAGACGCTCTGTCCCCATGTCATAGCCACCGTTGCCGGCAAGCTGTGTCCCGTGGAACTTCAATACAACGCTGCTGGCCTCCACATTCTGTCCCTGCACCGTCAACTCCGCCACCGCAGACTCATACGGCTCCCCATACGCCACCCCATCCCGCAGGGAGACATGCCCGCCCCCATTCAAATCCTTAAACGTCCCCTTGACATGGCCATTCACGGCAATCATTCCCGTTAGAGGAATCTTTTGCTGCTGTCCGGCGATCTGTAGCACATCCACCACCTGCGCATCGGCCAATTGAACCTTGGCATCCACGGCCATTCCACCGTCCCACAGGAACGTCTCCACGCCACGTCGCGAGACTTCTTTCCGGGGCCTCATCGCGCCTGCAACGGTCATCACCGCAGTGCCACGCTTGATCGTCGAGCTTGCCACGAGCAGTCCTTCGTTAGGCGAGTACTCCGCATCTGCCACGACGCTGTCCACCTGTACATGCGTCGTACCCAGCTTCAGTTCCACAGCCGAAGTCTGCAAATGCCCCTTTACATCCAGATCGCTAATGGGCCCCGAAGCCATCCCATTGAAGATGAGAGCCCCATGCAACTCCACAGGAATCGCATCTCTTCCCTTCTTTCCATTCCCTTCCAACCCCAACGTCAGCAGCAGTTGGTTGTACTCTCCCAAGTCACGCACAATCAGGTTGGTGTGCAGCGCTGTCAGTCGATCCCCCGTGTTCACCCCCAGCACCCCATTGGCCTGCAAGGTTGAATGGGGCGTCTGGAGCGTCAATCGCTCAATCCGAACGGTCTCGTTCTTCCCCGTATAGTGCGCCACCGCCTCCCCGGTCACCGGAACATCCGACAGCGCTCCCTTCCGCCGAACGCCCGTTGGCGCCATCGTCAGATGCCCCTCCACCTCCACCGTATCGGCAATGTACTTCGCCGGGCCGCCCCACTCCACCTGCACCGGTCCGCTCACCGCTGTATCGAAGCCCAGGTCGCCATAATGCTCCGGCGCTGTCACATCCATAATCGTACGCAGCGGAATCTTCGTCATCGTCGCAGTCAGATACGCATGAGCCGGCTGTACCGCCGGCAGCTTCACCGAACCAGTCACCGGAGGCTTCGCCCCAATCGCCGCAGCCGTCTTGTTCGCCGTCGTCACCGCAGCCTTCGTCGTAGGTGACTTAGCCGGAGCCTCCGCCGGCACCACGCCCAACCAGTTCGAAATGCGCAGCACCCCCTCCGCCTTTCCGCCACCTGGTAGATATCCCGTAAGCGCCGTCAATAACAACTCTGTCGGAGTAATGTGCAGGCGCGCACTTCCATCCACATCGTGCAGCCGCACATACTCATCCCGATATCCCGCCTTGTTGATCTTCGCGGATCCAACCAGCAGATATCCCGCCACGCAATCTGGATCCGGCGGCAGTACCTTCGTACCCGGCTTCGCCTGTGGCTGCATCCGTTGCCAGAACCTCGGACGCTTCTGAGCCACAGCAGGAGTCGTCTCACAGTTATGGCCATTTATTTCCAGGTCTACCGTACCCGCCTTCAGCGTATCCACACCGCTCAACAGGGCGATCTGTTGCAACTCCAAAGATCCCTTCGCCTTCGCCTCCCACTCCGGATTCGCGAAGTCCTTGATGCTTCCCGTCGCCTCCAAATGCGACGCCTTCCCCGTACGAAGCTCAAGCTTCTTCAGCTCCGCCACATTGCGGCCAAGCTCTGCCTCCACATGCAGCACCGACTGCGCCTCTTGCTCCTTCCCTAACTTCGTTCGCAGATCCTTCAGATCCACCGTCGCACCATAACGATCGCTCACAAAGAGATAATGGACCTCCGCGTCCAGATCCCGTGCCGCCAGATCGAATGGAATTGCCCGGTTGTTCAGGAGCGCCACGCCATTCACCAACTCCGCCTTACGAGCCTTCAGATCCAGCAGCGTATCTATTACCGGCTTCTTATTCGTAGTCGGATGCTTCGGCACCGGCTGGTTCGTCTTCCCATCCTTGTCGATAATCAAATGCACCTGCGGGTGCTCCACACGCAGATAGTTCAAGCTCACATGCGCAGGCCCACCAGTGCCCGCCGCATGGGAAAAGAAGTTGAGTAGCCTTACCCGAACCAGAATCTTATCTGCTGCCAGATAGGGAGCCTCACCCGGCCCCTCAAGCCCATGGATCACTAACCCGTCCGCCTCGACCGCGAGGTGCCACAACTTGAAGCTGATCCTCTTCAGCTCCACTCTTCCACCTGTGGCATCTTCAAGGAGGCTCACAACCTTCTTGCTCACGCGCCGCTCGAAGTCAGGCGTCGTCGAGTACCAGGCAAACGCCACAAAGATCACCAGCAGCAGAATCACCGACCAGCCCAACACTCGGCCCAGCGTTCCGCTCAACGAGCGCTTCACTTTGGCAACGGCCAGCTTCGCCTCCTCCCTGACCTCCTGCACTTTATGCCTAGCCTCTTCCTTGGCCTCCTGTACCTTTTTCTCTAGATCGCTCAAGGTGACACCTCACCCTGAGACATAATCCTCACGTTCCCCTGTGCTCGCAACGACCTCAACCAGTCCCGCAACAGATTTCCCACCTGTTGCTGCAGCAGCACCTCTTCAATCCGCTTCGAGATCGTCTCCAGCTTAGGCGGAGCCACCTTTTGCGTGGCATACTCCGGCAGCATTGTCTTTTCGTAGTACGTCTTGATCTCGTCATCCGAGATGCTTATCCCATTCCGGAACCGTATCTCAATAAACCGCAGCAACTTCATCCGTCGCCGCCATCTCTCTCTGAACCCCGCCACCGTAAACCCGTGAGCGTTTAAAAACTTTTCCCACCCAGCCTCTGTCTCACAGTGATATTCCGCGCATGACGGAATATCATTGCGCATCTTCGCCAGCTGAGCATCCAGGTCTTGATCCGGAATGGGTGCCCCAGGCTCTAAATCCGCCTGCTGCAGAATCAGCGTTCTGTCGATCAACCGCTGAACCGCCCTCTCGCGCGAAAACTCTGCCGTCGAGCCGCGATAGGGTTGAATCGACTCAAACCTCCGCTCCTCGTCTACATCGCTCTCCAGAATCACATCCCCATTCACCACCGCCACAACTCTGTCCAGCACCGTCCCCTGCTCCGCTGTGGGAGTTGTCGCACTAACGTTCGCGGGTGGTGGACCAGCCTGCCCCGTCTGCCCCGCGCACACTGCCTCCCCCCACAACACGGCGATCAGCACAAAGCTGCAAGCTCCAGCCCGCCGCCACATCGAATTGGGTCTCGTCACAAACATCTAGAAGCTCTGTCCAATACTGAAGAAGAAGTTGAAGTGATTCGCCTGCCCCACATGGGGAGGGTTGTTGTTGAAGTCGTAAATCACAGGATAGATCGGTGGATTCAGGTTATAGCTGAAGTCAAACCGAACTGGCCCCACAGGCGTCCTGTATCGCGCGCCCAGTCCAACCGCATGCGAGTAGTAGTTAAAACTGCAAGTCCCAACGATTCCCGATACATCCTTGCAGCTATTTCGATTCGGCTGACTGAATCGCAGAAAACTCGGAAACAGATCACCCGTATTCTGAAAAACATTCCCCATATCGTGGAACAGCACAAAGTTGATGTTGTCTCCCACAAGCGGCATCATAGGCGCCGGCATCCGGAGTTCCGTCGAATTCACCAGCGCCGCGCTTCCGCCCACTGGAAACCCCGTCTGCAGGTCCCTCGGTCCAGCTCCATTGATCGGGAATCCTCGATGTGAGGATGCTCCACCGGCATACAGCCGCTCCGGCAACGGAATCGGATTGCAACTGGGATTCGTCGTCAGCAAAGCGCCCTCGCACACATTGCTCCCGATATTCGGATTCGCCCCCGACGCGCGCTCATATCCGATCCGTGTGCTCCGCGCCAGCACATACCTCTTGCCAAACCGGTAGTAGGTCGAGTTCGTCCCATCCACCCTCCAGAAGTCTGTCTGCGATCCAAACTTCGACGACGCCAGGAACACCTGCACTGTTGTATAGGAGCCCTTCACCGCGTCCAACGGGTTAGGCGAGCGGGTATCGTGAAACCACGTCACCCCCGGTCCGCCGACACGAACCGGCTGCGACTGCAGTGGAATCAGATCCGCCGATACCTGCAGACTGTTCGGATCAACCTTCACGCGTCGGTACTGAAAGTCGTAGATGAACGTATCCTTGCGCAACCGCTGCGTTAGACGAAGATCTCCCTGCAGCTTCGACGACGCAAACGTCGTAATATCCCGCACATTCGTGTACCCGCCCGAGACCGACGCCGAAAAAACTTTGCTCTCAAATAAGCGTGGATTTTGAAACGTCAGCACCGCGATCTGCTCCAGCAGGCCATACGTCGAGTGCAGCGTTAGCGAATCGTCCGTCCCGAGAAAATTAATCCGCGACACATCCAGTGAAACCCTCGGACTCACGCCCCCCCTACCCTCCTGCGTAAGCTCGTTGCACGGGTTAAGCCCCAACTGTATGCACGAAGCCTCCGAGATCGTGCCAGTGCTCGGCGTTCCTGTCTGGGCCTCAAAGCCGAAGCCGTATGTTACATTCCACCGCTTCGCCTCCGTCACCTGCACCAGCACATTCTTCTGTGGCGTATCGCCCCTTGGATTCTGTACCGCCGTCACCACCTCGTTGAACAGCGCAACGCTGTAAAGATTTCGCTGCGTCTCCAACAGCGCGCTCTGGTCCAGCGGATCACCCGGATGCACCAGAATCCTGTTCTGCACCACGTACGGCTTCGTATGTTCAATTCCCGAGACCATCACCTTACCGACGAACACCTGGTGACCCTCTACCACATTCAACGAAACATCCGTCTTCGTCGCGTCTGCATTCTCCTTCTGTTGTTTGATCTCTACCTTTGCCTGGTCGAAGCCATGGCTCAGGTAGTACCCCAGCACCGCATCGCGATCGCCTGAGAGCGTCACCAATGAGAACGGTTGCCCCTCTTGCGCATTCATCAACCCCTTGATCTCCGTCAGTCGGCTCGCATCCACTCCATCGAGCGCTACCTTACCGAACTTCTGCTGCAACCCCTCCGTCACGATATACGTCACGGAAATCTGCCCTACCTTCAGCGGCCTCCCGTTCTCTGCCGTATCGGAGTCCCGCACCTCCGTCTTCACCTCTGCCTTGTCGAAACCGTTCGCACGGTATAGCGCCTGGATTGCGTTCACATCCCCCGTCAGAAGCGACGGACTGTACCTCCCGCTCCGCAGATACGCATCCGCCTTCTTCACCCGCATCCGCTCCCGCAACAGGTCGTCCTCAAAGTATTTGTTGCCCTTCAAATCGACAGCCACAACCTTGTGCTTGATGCCACGATCGACCGTGAACACCACGCGTTCCGACGGCGTATCCTCCCCAATCACCTTCACATCCACCTTTGCGTTAAAGTACCCCTGCTGCAGCAGGTAGTCGCGAATGTTGTGGACACCCTCGTTCAGCAGATCGTTGTCGATCGTGCCTTCTTCAAAGATCGGAACCAACAGGCGCAGGCGGCTCTTTGAGAACTTCGTCCCCTCCACCAGCACCTTCACCTCCGGGCCTTGGTTCACATGGAACTCGTAGTCCAACTGCTTCCGCGTCCCGACATACGTCTGCTTCTGCAGCGACACTGTCGCCTCCAGCCGGTCCCTCTTCTCAAACTGAGACCGCAACTTGGTAAGCGCGTTGCTCGTCGTATCCCGGTTCACCTTGCTACCCTGCTTCAGCTTGCCTTTCTTCCGAAACTCCTCAGCCGTCAGCCCGGCGTCGGTCCCCACCACCGACACCTGCCCCACTCGCGCCTGCGGCCCGACGTTGACCGTGTAGAACATATTCATCTGATTCCCGGCAGCATCAATCACCGTCCTTACTGATACCGTGGGCTCATAGAAGCCCTGCTGCTGCAGAATCTGTTTGATTCCCTCCGTACCGGCCGGTACCGCCCCTTGCACCAGCGCCGTCCCCGGCGTCAGCTTCGTCCCAAACTCCAGCAGCGACGTCAGCCGCTCGGTCTTCACCCCTTCAATCGTCACCCTGCCAACGTAGTATCGCGGAGACCCGGCAAAGATCAGCGTTACGCCCTCGCCCTCCCGTACTCCGCGCACCATAATGTCCCGGTAGCGCCCGCTCGCGAAGAGCCGTCGCATGCTCTGCCGAACCTTCTCCGGATCCAGCGGCGCTCCCACCTTCTGCTCCAGTTCACTCGGCAGCGTGTCCGCTTTATCGAACACCACGCCTTGAAACTCAACCTTATCGACCCGCAGCCCCTTCCACTGCCACACCGTCGTCGTCAGTCCCGGTCCGATATTCCCAAGCGGCAAATCCCCCGTGCTCTGTTGCGGAGGCTGCGCCTGCGAGGCCTGAGGCACCGCCATGGGACGGGCATCCGGAGCTGCCGTCTGCCCTGAAGGAGAAGGAGAAGGTACTGGAGCCGTCTGCCCCAAGGCCACGCTGGCCAGCAGCAATCCAACCCACCCCATGGCCGCGACGCGTCCGTGCTTCACCCTGCCCGGTGACGCTAGCGCTCGACCTCTTTTTACCTGACCCAAGAAAGCCACCCATCATCCTATTGAAAATAAAGCCGACCGGTTCCGTACCACCAGGCACCTCCGCATCCGCAGCAAAACCTTGCCTGGAGTCAACCACCTCTTCTGTGATTTTTAGGATGCCGGAAATCGCTGGCATGTCTGCCCAACCTCCCCGACACATCCATGCATTCCCTATACTACGAAAGAGCAACGTCTTCCCGCTCACAAAGCAGCCACCCATGCCTCAGCCTTCGCGACAACTCAGCGCCGCTCCCATCGTCGCCATCACCGGTCCAGCCTCCCCTGACACCTCCATTCACGACGACGACCGCTACTCCCGTCAGATCCTCTTCCCCGGCATCGGAGCTCAGGGCCAGAGCCAGCTCGCCTCCGCGCACGTCGCCATCGTCGGCTGCGGAGCCACCGGAGCAGCAGCAGCCTCCCTCCTCGCCCGCGCCGGCGTCGGCACCCTCACCCTCATCGATCGCGACTTCGTCGAGCCCTCCAACCTCCAGCGCCAAATCCTCTTCGACGAGTCCGACGCCCTCCAATCCCTCCCCAAGGCCGAAGCCGCCCGCCGCAAGATCGCGCTCTTCAACTCCACCATCACCGTCCATCCCCACATCGCAGACCTCGTCCCCGCCAACATCCACGAGCTCCTGGCCCCCGCACATCTCATCCTCGACGCCACCGACAACTTCGAGACCCGCTACCTCGTCAACGACTACGCCGTCCAGCAATCCAAGCCTTGGATCTACGCCGCCGCCATCGGCGCCTACGCCGCCACCATGACCATCCTCCCCCGGCCTGCTTCACCTGTAACCGATCCTCATCCTGGGCGCAGCGAAGAACACCCGCGTCTGTCTTTACGGACGGAGCGAAGCGACGTACCCACCATGTACGATCCCACCGCCTGCCTGGCCTGCATCTTCCCCAAGCCCCCCACCGGCCCCGTTGAGACCTGCGACACCTCCGGCATCCTTAGCACCGCCGTCAACCTCGCCGCCTCCATCCAGGTCACCGAAGCCCTCAAGCTTCTCACCGGCCAGCCCAACCTCCTCCGCCGGTCACTGCTCTCCTTCGATCTATGGACGAGCGAGCGAAGCGAGATCAGCACGGCAAAGCCCAACCCAGACTGCACCGTCTGCGGGCAACGCCTCTTCACCCACCTCGCCGGCGAAGGCCGTCCCCACATCACCCTCTGTGGTCGCAACTCCGTCCAGATCCACGAGCACCAACGCCCCGTCGACTTTGCCGCCATGCGTGATCGCCTCACCCCTCACGGACAAGTCCGCTTCAATGAACTCCTCCTCCGTTTCGAGCGCCCACCCCACACCCTCACCCTCTTCGCCGACGGCCGCGCCATCATTCAGGGCACCACAGACGTTACCCTCGCCCGTTCCCTCTACGCCCGCTTTATAGGAAGTTAGTTGGAAAATTCCTTATCCAGCTGATTCGAGGCAATATAGAGCCAGGAACACAACCTTTATGCGCCATAACAACTCAAACCCTAGAATGACAAAAGGAAAGACAAAAACCCACTCTTCCTGGATGGAGTAGGCTAAAAGCAGAAGGCGAAACTAAGCGGTCAATGATCAACGATCAAGGACAAGATCACTACAACCCCGGAGTCTAGCCCATGGACATCCAAGGCCTACAAATGACACAAATTAAAGCAGTTCCAGGTCTCTTTAAGAGAAACCCTCCCATTGCAGGCGAAGCAGAAGCTATTGAGTCAGCAAAAGCCGGAGACGCCGAGGCATTTTCCAAGCTTTACGCTCTCCACAAACGTCGCGTTTACACCCTCTGCCTTCGAATGCTCGGCAACGTCTCTGAAGCAGAAGACATGACCCAGGAGGCTTTCCTCCATCTCTTCCGCAAGATCGGCAGCTTCCGCGGCGAATCCGCCTTCTCCACCTGGCTCCATCGCCTCACCGTAAACCTTGTTCTCATGCATCTCCGCAAAAAAGGCCTCAA
>Ga0193717_1001471_pt1 | contig 14438 bp, 10 predicted proteins | sample U2c2metaG_FD_145900 | JGI IMG/M metagenome (GOLD analysis project Ga0193717, IMG submission 145900) | Soil microbial communities from a riparian zone of the East river system, Colorado, United States - U2c2 | ecosystem: Environmental > Terrestrial > Soil > Riparian zone | place: USA: East River... | reverse complement strand
GTTTGGTCTCGGCGTCGGTAACGTTGTTTCCCTTCCCCCGCTTATCGCGCAACATGAGTTTCGTGCGGCCGACGTCGGTACGGTCGTCGCGCTCGTGGTGGCGTTCAATCAAGCTGTCTTTGCGTTAGCTCCTGCTGTCCTTGGCGTGCTTCGGGACATTTCGACGAGCTACGTGGTGCCGTTCGCCTTGGCCGCGGCAATGCAAATGGTAGCCGCGTTGATTGTGCTCATAAGGCCTCCAAGAAGGTCGGCTAGTGAGTAGATCTTCGGACGAACCCAGCGGTGGACCCAGTGCCTGCAATGGGTCAAAGGCAGACCTGACGCCCGAAAACGCGACTTCCGCTATAACTCCAAAAACGGACATGCAGCGACCGCTGCGCCATGTCCGTTGCGTGCCGATTTTGTTGCAAAAGTCGGTTGTGCCGATGGATCGGTAAGCCATTTCGCTAAGGACGACCGGCTTTGATCCGCCGGCCCTGACGCTCTCTACGCAACTCTAACGCTACGCGATGCACAGAGCCCGAGCGGGTGGTGGATGAGCGAGCAGCGACGCGAGCCGCCGCAGGTTCTGGGCGATGGCAGCAAGAACAAACTCGTCCTGGGCGCCTCGTGGTCCACGCAGTCGAAGCCGACCGAGCTTCAGGATACGCTTCAAGTGCGCGAACCGCATCTCGATCTTCTTGCGCTCACGTTGTGACTTCTCAAAGTCTTCGGTGTCAGCAAACGACCGGGCAACGTCTCGGGCGTGTTCATGGATGTCGCGCGGGATCTTGCGCGATGGATCTTTTGGACAGCACTGCGGTTTGAGTGGGCATACATCGCAGTCGAGTTTGCTGGCGCGATACAGAAGGGTCTTGCCCTCATGCACGGTTCCACTCGTGCCAAGCCGCTTCCCGCCTGGGCAGTGGTAAACGTCGCTCGTCGGGTCATATCGAAAGTCGCTACGCGAGAAGGTGCCGTCGTCCCGCTTCGATTTGTCGAACACGGGAATATGTGGCGCGATACCCTTCTCCTCGACCAGCCAGTTCAGCATCGGAGCCGCACCGTAAGCCGTATCCCCGACAAGCCGCTCTGGCTTGAGGCCGAAGCGCTCCTCTGTTCGCTCGATCATGGTCTTTGCCGCCCCGACCTCGGCCTGGCGAATGGCGCGGGAGGCCTCGACGTCAACGATGACGCCGAACTTCACGTCGATGAGATAGTTGTCGGAGTATGCGAAGAATGCCGGTCCCTTGTGAGCGCCGGTCCACTGGGCCGCGGGATCGGATGGCGAAACGAACTTCGGCACAACCTCGCTCGCCGCACCCCACGCCGTATCGTCGAGGGTCGCCAGATACTCCTTCACCGCGCGGCTTGACCTCGCCGGATCACGATCCCTGCGCCAATCCTGACCTGCTATCGAGCGTTGCTTGTTGGCATCGGCCTGGATCAGGCTTGCATCGACGGCAAAGCCTTCACCGCCAACCAGACCGGCCGCAATGCACGCCTCGACGACCCGCTCGAACATGTGGCGAAATACGTCTCCCTCGCGGAAGCGCTCGTTGCGGGCGCGCGAAAACGCCGAATGATCCGGGATAGCGTCCTCGATACCGAGCTTGCAGAACCACCGATAGGCGAGGTTCACCTGCACTTCACGGCAGATCAGCCGCTCCGAACGGATCGCAAAGACATATCCCACGACCAGCATCCGGATCATCAGTTCCGGATCGATCGACGGCCGACCCATGGACGAATAATGAGGAGCAAGTTCGCTGCGAAGCCAGGACAGATCGAGAGCAGCATCGATCTTCCGTACCAGGTGATCCTCGGGGACCGCGTCGCCAAGTTGAAACTCGTAGAACAGTTGACCTTGGTCACTCTTCAGACGGCCCATCATGGATCGACCTCGCCGAGAATCGCGTCAACACAACCGAATCACGGTTCGTGCCCTGTCTCAACCGACTTTTGCAACAATATCTGCCAAAAGCTGACGTCGTTTGAGCATCACAGCGAGTCCGTTGTACCCTCGAAAGGGGACATCATGCGCGCTATCAAATCTTCAACAGCGCGCGCCAACAGCTAATGGGAGAATTCTTGCTAATCCGACAAGCGTTCCGCGCCTCATCGTCGTACCGTATCATCTGATAAGCAATGCCCCTCAGGGCGATATCGCTGAAATACGGAATTCAGCGGCACTGCAAGCTAGGGACTGCGGCTTTGCCGTTTGAAGTAGCTTGATTGACTGCGTCGCACACCACGCAGTGCTGATCGCGCCAGTCTCCGGCTCGCGTCTCCCAAAAACGGGAATATCTGGGGTGTTCGCCAGAGACTATTGCCGAATTCGCTCAAAGATTGTATAAATCGAGAGTTAGGAGACGGAGAGATAGTTTACAGAAAGCCGCATTTGGCCGGGCTTTCTCGCATTTACGGCCTCACTATCTCCGGTTGAGTGACTGCCTGGCTGACCTGGGAGGATTCGAACTTGCACATTCCCGATTAAAAAATGCCCTTTGAAATGTCGGGGGAATTTCCGCATTTTTCCCCGAAAATGGGGGTTGGAGACTTTTACAGCTGGAAGCTGAGTATTTCTGATACGCAACCGTCTCTAATTTTTGGATGAAGGGTCCATGCCCGCCCTGGGACTTTTTTTGGACTCGGTACTGCACAACGCCGTGTCTGCTTTACCTCAAAGAGCGGAAATCGGTAGCTCGGCCGCTTAGGTCCGCTAAGTGCCAGGACACATCGCAGTCTCACAATGGCGTCGGCAGTGCCCGCATCCATGGATGGCACTCACGTTGCCGCGCACCACTGGCGTATCGTCAAGACAACGGGCGACGGCATGCTTGTGGAGTTCGCCAGCGCCGTCGATACCGTGAACTGCGATGGCGGTGCAGAAGTCGATGACGGATCGCAACGACGCCAATGCCACTAACGTCAACGGCAATCCCCGCATGAGCCCGGCCGCCTCGGTTATTTCCACTTCGCCAAATAGAAGCGCGGCAGCTCGTCCGGATACGGGCTGAAGTCGAGCTGCCTGGAATACCCGTAGGTCGTCACATAGGTGTGCAGCGGCTCGAAGTAGGCCTGCTGGGTGATCCGCTGGATCGCGGCCGAATAGGCCTTGTTGCGCACCTCGGGATCGTTGGACGACCCGGCCTCGACCAGCCATCTCTGCACGTCCGGATCGCGCGCATAGTCGTCGGCGCCGCCGTCAAAGAAGTTCGGCATGAAAGCCGACACGTCGTTGATCGAATAACTCCCCCAGCTGCCGAGATAGGCGCGCAACTCCCCTGCCTTCGCACGCTGGATCAGCGCCGCCACCTGGAGCTGGTTGAGCTTGGCGCGAATGCCGACCGCCATCAGATAGTTTTGAACCGCCGAGCCCCACTGCGGCAACACATAGCTGGCCAGGTCGACGTCGAAGCCGTCGGGATAGCCGGCTTCGGCGAGAAGCTGCTTCGCCTTGGCGGGATTGTAGTCGTAGAGCGTCGCCGCCTCGCCGTTGCAACCGAATTGGGTCGGGAAGCAGGGAGCGCCGGGAACACGGCTGCCACCGGTGACGAGCTTGTCGGCAATCGCCTGCCGGTCGATCGCGTGCCAGATCGCCTGGCGCACCTTGAGCTTGGTGATCGGATGGTCCGCGCCGGTGCGGCCGCTGGCGTCGAGCGAGAGATAGCCGACCCGCATCGCCTCCTTGCGCACGGCCTGGAGGTACGGGACCTTGTTCACGTTCTCGAACTGGTCGGGATTCATATTCCAGATCCAGTCGGCACGGCCGGCCAGCAGTTCGGTCATTTCAGTCGCAGCGTCCGGCACGAAGCGCACGCTCATCTTCTTGATCGCCGGCTTGCCCTTGGGACTGCCGGCCCAATAGTCCTCAAACCGCTCGAAGTCGATGGAAGCGCCGGGTTCGACCTTGGTCATCTTGTAGGGACCCGCGCCGACCGGCGCTTTGGCATAGCCTTCCGCGCCGACTTTCTCGCGATATGCCTTGGGATAGATCGGCAGCACCATGGCGAAATATTCCAGCGCCGCGGGCGTCGGCCGCTTGAGCTTGACGCGCACCGACATCTCGCCGGTCTTCTCCGCCTTGTCGATCCAGTTGTAGTTCGCGGGCGTCGACACCTTGCTGGCGGGATCGGCCACGAGATTGAGCGTGTAGACCACGTCATCGGCCGTGAACGAACTGCCGTCGTGGAACTTGACGCCCGGCCGCAGCGTGAACTCGATCGTGGTCGTATCCGGCAGCCTCCATTCGGTGGCGAGCAACGGCTCGACCTTGAAGGTGTCGGGATTGCGGTAAACCAGCGCGTCCCAGCCCTGGTGGTGCATCACCACACCGGTGCGCAAGTTGTTGAAGTAGGGATCAATATTCGGCAGCGCGTCGCGCATCGTGATCCGCAACGTGTCGGCGGATTTCTGCGCCATCACGGGAGAAGCGACTGCGCCGAGCAGTGCCGAAGCGAGAATAGCCGCACCAAACCTCAAATGCATGCCCATGCCATCCTCCTTTGATTTCCGGGACCAAGATCGAAATGAAGCACACCTCACGCCAAATGGCACTCTACCATTCCTTGGGGGGTGCGGACCATGGGCGTTGGCGCTACACGGCGGCAGCATTCGACCGCGATGCGGCAGCGCGGGTTGAACCGGCAACCCGGGGGAATATTGGCCGGATCCGGCATCGCGTCACCGAGGCCGATGTCGGGCACACCCAGACCCGGCTCCGGCGTCAGCACGCTTTGCAGCAGCGCCTGCGTATAGGGGTGCCGGGGCACACGAAACAGCGCGTCGGTTTCGTTGCGCTCGACGATACGGCCGAGATACATCACCGCGACTTCGCTCGCCACATGCTCCACGACGGCGAGATTGTGGCTGATGAAAAGGTAGGTCAACCCGAGATCGCGGCGCAAATCGGCAAGCAGATTGAGGATTTGCGCCTGCACCGAAACGTCGAGCGCGCTGGTCGGTTCATCGCAGATCACGATCCGCGGTTCGAGCACCAACGCCCGCGCAATCGCCGCGCGCTGGCGTTGCCCGCCGGAGAGTTGCGCCGGCATGCGCTCGCCCATCTCGGCCGAGAGGCCGACGCGCTCGAGAATCCCGGCGACCCGGCGCTCGATCTCGGCACGAGAGAATGTGCCCTGCGCCATCAGCGGAAGTGCTACGATATCCTTGATGCGCTGGCGCGGATTGAGCGAGGCGAACGGATCCTGGAATACCGGCTGGATCAGCCGGGCGCGCGCCTTGCGGTCGAGATCGAGCAAGCGCTTGCCGTCGACCAGCACGGTCCCCGCCGTCGGCTTGAGGAGTCCGAGGATCAGGCGTGCGAGCGTGGATTTTCCGCACCCGGACTCGCCGACAACGCCGAGCACGCTGCCTGACGGTACGCCGAATGTGACGTCGTCGACCGCGATCACTCGCTTTTGCGCCGTCAGCAACCCGGTGTGCACACGGAACTCGCACCGCAGGTTCTGGACTTCGATCGCGGCGCTCATGCGGGTTGCAGCTCCGTGAATTCCGGCTCGAGCCGGCACAGATAATCGTGCGCGGCGCCTGCCTGCCGGCGCGGGATCGCGCGCCCGCATGTCTCGTCCGCGTGGGAACAGCGCGAGCGAAACGCGCAACCCGCAAAGCCGGGCCCGATCGCCGGCACCACGCCCGGGATCGAGCCGAGCGGCCGGTCGCGCCGCACCCGGCCCGGCACCGGCACACAGGACAGCAGGCCGCGCGTGTAGGGGTGTTGCGGCGCGCGGAACAGCTCCGCGGTCGGCGCGCGCTCGACCACCTCGCCTGCATACATCACCGAGACGCGGTCGGCGACGCGCGCGACGATGCCGAGGTCATGGGTGATCAGAAGGATGGCGAGGCCGAGTTCGCGCTTGAGCGTGGCGAGCAATCGCAGGATCTGCGCCTGTACGGTGACGTCGAGCGCGGTGGTCGGCTCGTCGGCGACCAACAATTCGGGATCGCACATCAACGCCATCGCGATCATGACGCGCTGACGCAATCCTCCCGAGAGCTGATGCGGGAACTGACCGAGCCGCATCTCCGGCGCGGTGATACCGACGCGGCCCATGAGTTCGACTGACCGCCCGAGCGCAGCAGCGCGCGAGCCTCCCTTGTGGCGCGTCAGCACCTCCGCCATCTGCGAGCCGACCGTAAAGGCCGGGTTGAGGCTGGTCATCGGCTCCTGGAAGATCATCGATATGCGATTGCCCCGGATGCGCGCCATGTCGCGGTCCGACAGCGACAGCAGATCAGTGCTGGCAAAGCTCATCCGTTTCGCAGAGCGGTGGCCGCCGCGGGCGAGCAGGTTCATGATCGCCAGCGCCGTCACCGACTTGCCGCAGCCGGATTCGCCGACCAGGCAGTGGGTCTCGCCCTTCTCGACCCGCAGTGAGGCGCCGCGCACCGCCGCGCTCCGGCCGCCGAAAACCACCGCCAGATCCTCGATCTCCAGCAATGCGCTCATCGCAGCCGCTCCGAGCCGAGCAGGTTGCGCAGTCCATCGCCGACCAGATTGATGCCGAGCACCAGAACAAACAGCGAGACGCCGGGCACCATGATCACCCAGGGCGAGAAGAACATGTAGTCCTTGCCCTCGGCGATCATGAGGCCCCACGACGGCAGCGGCGGCGGCACGCCGAGGCCGAGGAACGACAAGGCGGCCTCGAGCAGGATCGCGAGTGCCATCTCCAGCGTGGCCACCACGGCAAGATGGCTCGCGATGTTCGGAAGTATCTCCCTGATGAGCAGATGCGGCGTCGAGGCGCCGGCGCAGCGGGCGGCGTTGACGTAGTCGAGGCTGCGAATCTGCATGGTGGTCGCGCGCGCCACAACGGCGAAGCGATCCCACAATAGAAGCCCGAGGGTCGCGACGACGAGCCCGAGACCCGACCCCATCAGCCCGACCACCGCGAGCGCGACTAGCACCACAGGGATCGACAACCGCGTCGTGATGGCGAACAGCACGGCGTCGTCGACCCGTCCACCGAAGAAGCCGCCGAGCACGCCGAGCGTGATGCCGATCAATCCCGACGTGATTACCGTCATGATGCCGATCAGCAGCGAAATGCGCGCGCCATAGGCAAGCCGCGCCAGATAGTCGCGGCCGAGCTGATCGGTGCCGAGCAGGTGCCCGGGCTGGCTGCCCTCCATCCAGAACGGCGGCTTGAGGCGATTGCCAAGATCCTGGATGAACGGGTCCTGCGGCAGGAGCTGATTGCCGACCAGAGCGACCACGGCGATGAATGCGACGATGGCGATCCCGATCGTGAATCCCGCCACACCGACGCGCGAGGTGGTCAGAGGTACATGAATGGCAATTGGTTCGCTCATCCGGTCCGAAGCCTCGGATCAAGCAGCGCATTGAGAATGTCGGCAAGCAGAGTGAGGCCGATATAGATCGCCGCCAGCACCAGCACCACCGCCTGCACCACCGGAAAATCGTTCTTGGCGATACTCTCCCAGCCGAGATAACCGACGCCATGCAGCGCAAACACCGTTTCGATGACGATGGAGCCGCCCAGCATGAAGCCGAGCTGGACTGCGGCGATCGACACGACCGGGATGGCGGCGTTGCGCAACGCGTGCTTCAGGACGATGCGGGCGCGCGACAGGCCCTTGGCGCGCGCGGTGCGGATGTAGTCCGACGCCATCGCCTCGATCATGCCGGAGCGCGTCAGCCGCGTCAGGGCCGGGATCGCGGTAAAGGCCAGCACGATGCCCGGCATTACGAAGTGCTGCCAGGTGCCGGTGCCGGAGATCGGCAGGACGCCGAAATGCAGACCGAGCACGATCATCAGGATCAGTGCAAACCAGAAGCTCGGGATCGCCTGCCCCACCATCGTGAACATGGTGACGCCGCGGTCGATCCAGGTGTTCTCGCGGAGCGCCGCCAGGATGCCGAGCGGAATCGAGATGATCAAGGCGAGGCTCAAACCCACCAGGCCGAGCGTGAGCGTGATCGGCAGGCGCCGCCCGATCAGGTTTGCCACGCTGTCCTTGAAGAAGTAGCTCTGGCCGAAGTCGCCGATCATGGCGCGGCCGACCCAGGTGAAGAACTGGATGTAGAGCGGACGGTCGAGGCCGTAGGCCTTGCGCACGATTTCGACGTCGGCTTGCGTCGCCGCCGGGCCGGCGATTGAAATGGCAAGGTCCCCCGACAGCCGCGTCAGCATGAATGCAAGCGTCATCACCGTGAACGCGACCAGAAGGCCGAGAGCGAGACGCCGGGCAATCAGATACACCATGCAAGAGTCCAATAGCTAAGCGCAACGTGAACTTTCAGGTCGGCGGCCCTACCCGGAAGTGTAGAACGGTGTCATCAAATTGTCCCTTCATGCAAGAGCCGCTCATGCAAGAGCCGCGCCGCCGAGAATCGTGATGAAATCGCGGCGCTGCATGCCCGATTCCATGCTCAGGAGACAGCGTCTTAGGGGCTAAAATGATTATTTAGATAGGGCTTAAACGAGCACCGAGAGAACAGGCGACATGGAGCGGTGCTTTAGGGCTTAGAGGACGCTCGGTGGCAACTTCTGTTCTGCAAACACCCGCACGGGAGGGAAAACGACGCAATCCACTACATCGAACAATACCGTGAGGCTTCGGTTGAACGACCGTGCGAAGGCGATGGCGTCATGGTGCATTCCATCGTTGATACGCGAGCCAAGTGTACAATGAGGCGTCCAGTTCCCGGGCCGATAATGGGGCCGACAATGGGCCGGGTCGATTGCGGCGCTGACCGAAGCGTGCCACCTCGCAAGGGCTTCATTAGCCGTAGGCTCTGCCCACAGGATAAGGGGCGGACCCACGAACCACCGAATTCGCCTAAACTCGATGCGCAATTGTGCTTCGCCCATCGCTGCGCGCAACATGGCCCGCCGTGCTGTCTCCTCCTCAATTTCGGGCGCATCATAGATCGCGAACGTAAAATGTGGCCGATAGCCGAGAGCGCGCATCGATGGCTCGTCCTCGAAAGCGGCAACTTGGTCCCACAGTCGTTCGACCTCACTCGCGGAGGCATTATCGGCTCGAATGTTGATCGCTATTGCCATCAACTGCGCTGCGAGAGGCTTAAGAGTTCGTTCAATGTTAGCTGAATGTCCGAGGTCCGCAACGGGTCGGTCATCAACGGACATCACCACTTGTCCAGATCAATTTCTGCTTTGCCTCCGAAAGCCGACATGCATTGGCGTCCTTTAGACTTCTACTCCTTGCCATAGGCTGAATGAGACTCCGGCCCACACCACGCAGTGCTGATCGCGCCCCGTCTCTGGCTTGCGTCTCTGCAAAACGGGAATATTTCAAGTACTCGCCAGAGACTTTCCCCGATTTCGCTCACAGATTGTTGAATTTTGGAGGATAGAGACAGAGGACATACTTGCAAAAGGCCGCATTTGGCGGGCACTTTCGAGATTTCTTACAGACCTATCTTGGGTTGAGTGACTGCCTGGCTGGGGCGGGAGGATTCGAACCTCCGCATGGGGGAATCAAAATCCCCTGCCTTACCACTTGGCGACGCCCCAATTGACCGGTCTGAAAGCGGCGGATAACCGCAGGCTCCATCTGGCACCGCCGGTCTATAGAGAGAGTTGAGGCATTTCAACCGCCTAAAGCCGCTGTTCCGGCCGCGAATTTTGCTCTCACGAGAGTTGAGAGCCGCATGGTTTCGTGGGAAAACGGCAGCCTTCGGCCCCACTCCCTTCAGGCGAGACCAGGATCATGACCTATCGCGCGCCGATCAACGACATGCTGCTCGCCCTCAATCACGGCGCGGGCTTGCAGGCGGCCGTAAAGGCCGGCCATTACGGTGACTTCGACAACGACATCACGGCTGCGGTGCTTGAGGAAGCCGGACGATTTGCCACCGACGTGCTGGCGCCGCTCAATCGCGTCGGCGACGAGAACGGCATCAAGCTTGAAAATGACAAGGTGACGACCGCGCCGGGCTGGCCGGACGCCTATCAGCGCTGGACCGCCGCCGGGTGGAATGCGGTGTCGGGGCCGGAAGCATTCGGCGGCCAGGGCTTGCCGCTGGCCATCAACGCGGCCTGCACGGAAATCTGGAGCGCCTCGAATATCGCCTTCGGCCTCTGCCCGCTGCTGACGCTGAGCGCAATCGAGGCGCTTGACGCGCACGGCAGCGACGAACTGAAAGGGATCTATCTCGAAAAACTGGTGTCGGGCGAATGGACCGGCACCATGCAACTGACCGAGCCGCAGGCGGGATCGGACGTCGGCGCATTGCGCACCCGCGCCGAACCGGCGCCCGATGGGAGCTATCGCATCACCGGCAGCAAAATCTTCATCACCTATGGCGATCACGACATGACCGACAACATCGTGCATTTCGTGCTCGCACGATTGCCCGATGCGCCCGCCGGCACCAAGGGCATCTCACTGTTCCTGATTCCGAAATTCCTCGTCAACGCCGACGGCTCGCTCGGCGCCCGCAACGATATTTACCCGAGCGGCATAGAGCACAAGCTCGGCATGCACGCCTCGCCTACCTGCACCATGACCATGGGCGACAAGGGTGGCGCGATCGGCTACCTGATCGGCGAGGAAAATCGCGGCATGCTCTGCATGTTCACCATGATGAACCAGGCGCGGCTCGGCGTCGGGCTTGAAGGCGTCGGCATCGCGGACCGCGCCTATCAGCAGGCGCTGGCATTCGCTCAGGAGCGCCGGCAGGGCCGCGCCATCGGTAAAACGGGCGACGGCACCGATGCGATCATCGTGCATCCCGACGTGAAGCGCATGCTGATGCAGATGCGCGCGCTCACGGCGGCCGCCCGCACCATCTGCTACGCCACCGCCGTCGCGTTCGATGTTTCGGTGCGTGCCGCCGATGCCAAGGTCCGCGGCGACGCCGCGGCGCGCGGCGCGCTGCTGACGCCGATCGCAAAGGCGTTCTCCACCGACATCGGCAACGAGGTCACCTCGCTCGGCGTGCAGATTCACGGCGGCATGGGTTTTATCGAGGAAACCGGCGCCGCGCAGCATTATCGCGACGCGCGCATCACCGCGATCTATGAAGGCACCAATGGCATCCAGTCGATCGATCTGGTGACGCGCAAGCTCGCGGCCCAAGGCGGCGCTTCGGTGTGGGCGCTGCTGGATGAGCTGTCCGACATCGTCAAGCGGGTCGAGGCTTCGAACGATCCCGCCTTCGGCACCACCGGCCCAAAACTGCGCGATGCATTGGGTTCGCTGGAACGCAGCAGCCGATGGCTGCTGGAGCGCATTGTCTCGGCGCCGAACGACGCGCTCGCGGGCGCGACACCTTACTTAAGGCTGTTCGGATCGACGCTCGGCGGATGCAAGCTCGCGGAGGAAGCGCTGGCGGCGCGGACATTGGGTGAGGGTTTGGGCGATCCGCAGCGCTATGTCATGCTGGCGCGCTTCTTCGCCGAAAACATTTCGGTGCAGGCGGGCTCGCTGGAGCGCACGGTGATGGACGGCGCCGATGCGGTCACCGGTGCCGACGCGGTGCTGCTGGCGTAAGGTCTGTCTCGTGTCCCGGGCGCGATGCAGCGCGCAGCTCTTGCGAAGCGCTGCATCGCAGAACCGGGACCCCGGTTGCAGATGCGTCCGTTGCGAAGATCGCAGGACCGTAGGGTGGGCAAAGGCGCGCTTGCGCCGTGCCCACCATCTTTCCACTAGCATCGCTTTGGCTTGATCATGGTGGGCACGGCGCGAAAGCGCGCCTTTGCCCACCCTACGACGCCATCCATTTGAGCATTGCTGTCCCCAAGCGCTGACACTCGCCGGGTCGACGAAAATAATTTTTTCGGAACCCAAAAATTCCTATTGATTTATTCCTACTATGCGGTATATATTACTAGTCCTGTTCGATGAGGGCCGCTTTCTAGAAGCGATCCTCAGCGGACAGAGCGAAAGCTGGCCGGACCGGGGCGCCCCGGAACGGTCGACGGCCTGGTGGTTGGTGGAGCGCTGGGAGGCGCTGCGCCTTGCCTTGGGCGCGCGTGGTTGCCTTGCCGCGCGAGGTGGGTTCACCACCCGCCTCAAGGGTGCCCATTGGTGCCCTGGCGCCTCCCACCGCTCCATCCCCTCGCGCAGTTCGCGAGGGATTGGCAAACCTCGGACGCTTTGCGCCGCGAGAATGCGAAGGTGTGGCTGTTTGAAATTTGAATCCGGAATTACGCAAGGCGACGACAAACACTCCGCCGTCGTCCTCGCGAAAGCGGGGACCCATAGACACCGTCGGCAGCGATGCGGATGGTGTTAGTGACTCGCGGCCCCAACTCGCCTAACATGACCACGGTGGTTATGGGTCCCGCTTTCGCGAGGACGACACCGGTGGTGCGGCAACACGCCGAAGTTATTGCTCCGCGCTACACACGCCTACCCCAGCGGCTTCAGCCCGGCCTCGATTTCGGCGCGTCGCGGCTCCAGGAACGGCGGCAGCGCCAGTTTTTCGCCGAGTGCTTCCATCGGCTCGTCAGTAGCAAAACCCGGGCCGTCGGTGGCGATCTCGAACAGGATGCCGTTCGGCTCACGAAAATACAGGCTGCGGAAATAGAACCGGTCGATGGCGCCGCTGTTGCGCACGCCGAGTTCGTTGAGCCGTTGCGCCCATGCTTCGTACTGCGCGTCATCCGGCGTGCGGAAGGCGACGTGATGCGCGCCGCCCGCGCCCTGCTGGGCCAGCGGCGCATCTTTCTGCTCGAGCACATGCAGTTCGGCGGCAGGACCGCCCTCGCCCATCGTAAACACGTGAATGTGCGCCCCGTGCGCGGCATAGTCGCGCACGCGGCGCATGTTCATGATTTCGGTCAGCACGACCGCGGTACGCGAAAGATCGTGCACGGTGAGCACGATCGGGCCGAGGCCGCGGATCTGGTGCTCGGCGGGCACGGGGCCCTTCTCCCACGGCGACGCCGGACCAGCGCCGCCGTCATCGATCAGTACCAAGCGCTGGCCCTCGCCATCCTCAAACGGCAGCGTCAGCCGGCCGTCGACTTCGGTGACGTCGCCGGTGTGGCCGCCCGCCTGCTTCAGCCGGTCGCGCCAATAACCGAGGCTTTTCTCACCGCTAACCCGCAATCCGGTGCGCGAAATGCTGTTGGCACCGCGCCGCTCCGGTGCGGCAGGAAAATCGAAGAAGGTAAGATCGGTTCCGGGATTGGCCTTTCCGTCGGCGTAAAACAGATGGTAGGCGCTGACGTCGTCCTGATTGACGGTCTTCTTCACCAGCCGCATGCCGAGCACGCCGGTATAAAACTCCAGATTTTCGCGAGGTTTTGCGGAAATCGCGGTCAGATGATGGATTCCGGTCAGTTGCATCGCATTGTCCTTATTACCAAGTGCGGGAAAACCGGTTGGCCATTTTGGCGTTATGTCCGATCATGTAGGATGGAATCGAATGACCGCCAGCCGCGCGGCTAACTCCAGGGGCATGATCATGACCGGGCACCTCATAGTCACCGACGAGGACGCGACGCGCGTGATCACGCTGCGGCGGCCCGAGAAAAAGAACGCCATCACGCAGGATATGTATCGCGCCATGAGCGACGCGATCGACACAGCACAAAATAATCCGGCGATCCGCTGCATCATCATCACCGGCGGCTCCGGCGTGTTCACGGCCGGCAACGATCTTGAGGACTTTCTGAAGGACGGCACCTCCAACACCGACACGCCGCGCGCATCGAATGCGACAAAGTTTCTCTATTCTCTGGCGCATAATGTGAAGCCTATCATCGCCGCGGTCGACGGGGTCGCCATCGGCATCGGCACCACCATGCTGTTTCACTGCGACTATGTGCTCGCCAGCAAGACGGCGACATTCTCGACGCCGTTCATCCATCTCGGCCTGGTGCCGGAAGGCGCTTCCAGCCTCTTGATGCCGCGCACCATGGGGCACCAGCGCGCCTTTGCTACGCTGGTGATGGGCCGCACAGTCAACGCCGACGATGCGCGCGAGGCCGGCTTCGTCAATACCGTCGTCGCACCGGGTCATACCGAGGCGGAGGCGCGAAAAGTAGCGCGCGAGATTTGCGCCCTTCCGGCCGAAGCCGTCGCGATCTCCCGCAAGCTTCTGAAACTGCCGCCCGAGGATTTGACTCGCAGGATCGATCAGGAGAGCCATTTGTTCGGCGAGCGAATGCGCTCCAAGGAAGCCATCTCCGCCTTCAAGGCGTTCTTCGCCCGCAAGAAGGCGTGACATTGAAGTTCGCGTTCGCCGCTGCACTGATATGTCTGGCATCGAATGCCGCCGCCGAATCCGCGGCGCCGGTCGAGCTGCGAATTCTGGCGATCAACGATTTTCACGGCAATTTGCGGCCGCCGCCCGGCGGCATCAGGATTTCCGATCCGGACGATGCGACCAGAAAGATCACCGTGCCGGCGGGCGGCGCCGAGCATATGGCGACGCTGGTCAGCCAGCTGCGCGCCGGCAAAAACAACACCGTCTTCGTCGCGGCGGGCGACCT
>Ga0193717_1001470_pt1 | contig 14444 bp, 15 predicted proteins | sample U2c2metaG_FD_145900 | JGI IMG/M metagenome (GOLD analysis project Ga0193717, IMG submission 145900) | Soil microbial communities from a riparian zone of the East river system, Colorado, United States - U2c2 | ecosystem: Environmental > Terrestrial > Soil > Riparian zone | place: USA: East River... | reverse complement strand
CCATGCCGCCGAGCATCGCGGCCGCGAAGCCTTTCAGCGCGAGCAGCGTGCCGACGTCGTAGCTGGTCAGCGTGATCGGCGTCATCAGGATGCCGCCGAAGGCGCCGATTGCAGCGGATACCGCGAAGGCTAATCCGACGATCGCGCTGGTGTTGATGCCGACGAGGCGCGCGGCCAAACGGTTGGCGGCAGTCGCGACCAGCGCCTTGCCGGTGAGCGTCATGGTCATGAACGCCCACAGCGCGACGACGATCGCGCCGGCGCCGAGCAGTACGATCAGGCTCTGCGGCAGCAGCGCCGCGCCGCCGATCATCCACGGCTCGGTGCCGGCGAAGGCCGGGAATGAGTGGAAGTTCTTGTCGAACACGATTGCCGAGATGCCGCGCAGAAAAATCGAGGCCCCGATGGTGATGATGATCAGCGTGACGGCGGATGCGCCGCGCGCGGGTTCGATGGCCAACTGGTGCAGCAGCAGCCCGACGGCGGTCGCGATTACGATGGCCAGCAGGGCGGCGAGCGGCAGCGGTACGCCCGCCGCAGCGGCAAAGAACGTCACCATGCCGCCGAGCATGACGAACTCGCCCTGCGCGAAGTTGATCACATCCGAGGCGTTGTAGATCAGCGTGAAGCCGACCGCGACCAGCGCATAGATCGCCCCGACGGTGAGCCCGGAGAAGAGGAACTGGAGAAATTCGGGCATCGGTTTCTCTTGTCCCTCCCCCGAAGGGGGAGGGTGGCTGCGAGCGGAGCGAGCAGTCGGGTGGGGTGCTTCATGTCGCGCGATACCCACCCGGCCGCCTTGCGGCGGCCACCCTCCCCGCTTTGCGGGGAGGGATGAAGCGGATTACGACCCCGCGCCCGCCAGGGCCCAATCGCCGTTCTTGATCTCCAGCATGCGGAAGGCCGAAAGATCGAGGCCGAGGTGATCGGTCGGCGACATGTTGACGACGCCGCCGGTGCCGACGAAGCCCTTGGTCTTCTCGATCTCGTCGCGCACCTTGGCTTTGTCGGCGCTCTTGGCGCGCTGCATCGCCTCGACCAGGATCATCAGGCCGTCATACATGTGCCCGCCGAAGGTCGAGACCGGCTGGCCGGTTTTCGCCTCGTAGGTCTTCTTGTAGTCGACCACGACCTTCTTCTGCGGGTCGCTGTCGGGGAGCTTCTCGGCGACCAGCAATGCGGCGGCGGGCAGGCGCACGCCTTCGGCGGCGGGGCCGGCGAGCTCGATGAACTGCTTCGAACCGACGCCGTGGCTCTGGTAGAACGGCAGCGCGATGGCGAGTTGGCGGTAGTTGCGCGTCACCACCGCGGGTCCCTGGCCGAAGCCCGGATTGATCACCGCCTGCACGCCGGCCTTGCCCTTGATGTTGGTGAGCTGCGGGGTCATGTCGCTGTCGCGCGGGCCGTAGGTTTCCTCGTGCAGCACTTCGATCCCGTATTTTCCGGTCACCGTCATGCACTGGTCGCGCATCGACTTGCCGAACGCGTCGGTGCCGGAGATCAGCGCCACTTTGGTGAGGTTGCGCTTCTTCAGATCCTCGAAAATCTTCTCGCACGCCATCAGGTCGGTGTGCGGTGTCTTGAAATTCCATTTCTTCACCGGGTGCACCGCCTGCACGGCGCCGGCGAAATTGATCAGCGGCACCTGTGCGTCCTCTGCCAGCGGGATGATCGCCATGGTGGTCGCCGTGGTGGAGCCGGCGAGCAGCGCGTCGACCTGATCCTGCTCGATCGCGCGTGTGCCGAAGGTGCGCGCCTGGTTCGGGTCGCCGCCGTCGTCGTAGACGAACAGCTTCACCTGCTGGCCGTTGATGCCGCCCTTGGCGTTGATGTCGGCGATATACATCTCCAGCGTCTTCTTCTCGGGATCGCCGAGGAAGGAGGCAGGGCCTGTGACGGAAAGCACCGCGCCGATCTTGATGTCGGCGTACGCGGCGGTCGAGCTGAGCAGCAGCGCGGCCGCAATCGTTTTCAGGATCAATCGCATGGTCTTCCTCCCGGATGGCAGCCCGTTCCCGGGCGCGTTTCGCGTGGCGCCAAGTCTAGCCCTCAGGCCACGATCCGCTCAACTGCCACGGCGCGGCAGTCCATCTCATATTCCAGTTCGCGCACCGGCGGCCGGTCGTAATGCCAGGCCAGGCCGGCGCGCGCGGCCCCGCGCCGGACGATCTCGTCCGCCAGAAACGGGTGCAGGTCATGCACCGTGTAGACCTGCGTGGCGGTGGTATCCTGCCATGTGAAGCCGAGCGCCGCGAGACGCCGCTCCATCTCGCCCAGCACATAGCGCGCCTTTTCGAGGATCGCGCCCGGCGACGTTTCGCCGCGCCGCACCGTGTGATCGCGGTAGTTGCCCTTGCCTTCGACCGCCTCGCCGCTGCCCGCGACCACGAAGGTCGCCATCGCGCCTTGCGCCGGAACCGTGAAGCAGAACGCATGAAACGACGGCTCGGCCGGAGGATCGATCGCAGGGCACACATTGCTGCGTGCGACCGGGTTGGCGTCGCCCCAGCGCTTGAGGGTGCCGGCATAGACTTCGTTGAAGGCGCGAAATCCGTCTTCGGTGAACGGGGCGGGCGAGCGCAATTCGCAGGCGCAGAACGCGGTGAGCGGCCGGCCGGCCTCGCGGATCGTCCGCTCGATGCGCCCAAAGCCGTCATTGAGCGGGACCGGCCGGTGGAAGCGGATGCGGACGATCTCGAAGCCCGGTTCGGCCGCGACCCCGCCCGAGTACTGGAAGACCGCCGGGATGTAGCGATATCCGCCCGCCGCAAACGCCGTCGTCATGGTTGGCACGGTCCTGTCATGTGAAAGCCAGTTCGCGCCACGCTGCGGCAACCGCGCACCATTGACAAGTCCGCACCGCGCTCCGCACACTTGACGCACAACAAGAATTTGGCGGTGCCGGCCGTCTCAGGGAGGACAGGATGATCAGCAGACTCAGCATCATTGCGTCTGGAATTCTTGCCGCCGCATATGCGAGCGGCGCGCTAGCCGCCGACATCAAGGTCGGCACCATCTACGACTACACCGGGCCGTTCGCGGGTGGCGGATCGAAGGCCGCTGGCATCGGCAACAAGATCGCGATCGATCTGATCAACGAGCGCGGCGGCGTCGAAGGCAACAAGATCGTCGGTATCTATTCGGACGCGCAATCGAAGACGGACGTTGCGATCAACGAAGCCGAGCGGCTGCTCAACGAGCAGAAAGTCGACGTGATCATGGGCGTCTATTCGAGCGCGCATTGCGTGCCGATGGCCGCCAAGGTCGACGCCGCCAAGAGGTTCATGTGGATCAACACCTGCGTCGCCTCGGCGGTGCTGAAGGACAAGAAGCTGCAATACGTGTTCCGGCCGCAAGTGCATTCGGATCAGTTCGGCGAGGCGTCGTGTGTGTTCCTTTCGGAAAATTCCAAAGCGAAGCTCGGCAAGGACGTGAAGGATCTCAAGGTCGCGATCATCAACGAGGACGGCCCCTACGGCGTCGGCGTCGCGATGGGTAACGAGTCGAAGTGCAAGGAACTCGGCATCCAGATCGTGCACAAGGAAGCCTATTCGGCGACCGCGACCGATCTCTCGGCACTGGTGACCAAGCTGCGCCGCGCGCAGCCCGACGTGATCCTGCACACCGGCTACAATCCGGACATCACGCTGTTCCTGCGCCAGGCCAAGGAAGCGAATTTCAAGTTCATGGCGATGATCGGCCACGGCGCGGGTTACGGTCAGATCGACAAGCTGATCGAGACCTTCGGCAAGGACGTGAACTATTTCTACAATGTCGACCCGGTGGCGGCACAGCTGCTCGATCCCAAGACCCTGAAGCCCGGCGTTGCCGACCTCACCGCCGAAATGGTCAAGCGCTACAAGGCCGAAACCGGCGCGCAGGAAGTGCCGCCGCACACCTCGATGGGCTTCAACAATGCGTGGATCTTCCTTTCTGACGTGCTGCCGCGCGCGATCAAGAAGCATGGCGGTTACGATCCGGAGGCGCTGCGCAAGGCCGCGCTCGAAACCGACATTCCGGAAGGCGGCACCGTGCAGGGCTACGGCGTGAAGTTCTTCCCGCCCGGACACTTGATGTCGGGGCAGAACGAGCGCTCCTCGCCGGTCGTGATGCAGTATGTCGACGGCGAGACCAAGATCGCCTGGCCGGCGAGCATCAAGACCATCGACCCCGTGCTGCCGCTGCCGAAGGGGCACGCCTACGCGCGGTAACCCCCATTGTGTCCCGGGCGCAGCGCAGCATGAAATGATGCGCTGCTGACCCGGGACCGTTCCAATCCGTGGCGGTCCCGGATCTGCGGTGCACCGTTTCACGCTGCACCGCGTCCGGGACACGAGTGAGCCGAAATTCCATGTCGATGTTGAGCGTGACTGGGCTCACGAAACGGTTCGGCGCCCTGCGGGCGGTCAATGACGTCTCGTTCGAGGTGAACGAAGGCGAAATCCTCGGGCTGATCGGGCCGAACGGATCCGGCAAGAGCACGATCTTCAACTGCATCGCGGGGCTTTATCCGCCGAATGGCGGCACGATCGGCTTCGAGGGCGCCGACATCACCGGGCTGACGCCGAACCGCATCTGCCACAAGGGTATCGGCCGCACGTTCCAGATTCCGCGGCCGTTCCGCAATCTCACCCTGGTCGAGAACGTCGCGCTGTCGGCGTTCTTCGGGCAGGACCGCGGCAAGTCGCGCGCGGATTGCTGGCAACTCGCCGAGGAAGCGCTGACGCTGGTCGGCCTGCCAACCGATCCGCGCATCACCACCGACGGGCTCGGCGCCGCCGCGCTGAAGAAGCTTGAACTCGCCCGCGCGCTCGCCACGCAGCCGCGCCTGCTGCTCGCCGACGAAAGCCTCAACGGGCTCGATCACTCCGAAATGGAGCAGGCCGCCGACATGCTTCAGCGCATCCGGCGCGAGAAGGGCATCACCATCGTGTGGGTCGAGCACATCATGGGCGTGCTGATGCGCGTGGTCGACCGCGTGGTGGTGCTCGACCACGGGGAGGTGATCTTCTCCGGCCCGCCGAAGGACGCGCAGAGCAATGCGCGGGTGATCGAGGTTTATCTCGGGACGGAGGCTGTGGCGTGATGGCAGTGTCACTTTTCTGCCTGCGTGCCGCGAGCGTCGGCGGTGCCGTCTCCCCTCCCCACGCGAGCGCAGCGAGCGGCGGGGAGGGGTCGGGGGTGGGGGGACTTTCGGCATACTCCGCTCTTGATGATGCCCCCCACCCCCGACCCCTCCCCGCCATGCTTCGCATGGGGGGAGGGGAGCACGCGCGGCACGATCTCGTCCGCATCGCTGCATCTTGCGTTCGGAAAGTTCGGCAGAGGAGAGCCCATGCTTGAGCTCTCCAACATCGATGCGGGCTATGGCGCCTTTCAGGCGCTGTTCGGCGTGTCGATGACGGTGAAGGCCGGCGAGGCGGTGGCGGTGATCGGCGCGAACGGCGCCGGCAAGACCACGCTGCTGCGCGTCATCTCCGGGCTGCTGCCCGCGACCTCGGGCACCATGTCGATGGAAGGCGTGTCGCTGCGCACCACACCGCCGCACAGAATCGTCTCGACCGGCATCGCGCATGTGCCCGAAGGACGGCGGCTGTTTCCGCGTCTCTCGGTCGAGAGCAATCTGAAGATGGGCGCCTTCATTCCGCCGGCGCGGGCGAAGTTCGAGGAACGGCTCGGCTTCGTGTACGACCTGTTTCCGCGGCTGAAGGAGCGGCGCGCGCAGCTTGCCGGCACGCTCTCGGGCGGCGAGCAGCAGATGTGTGCGATCGGCCGCGCGCTGATGAGCGGGCCGAAGCTGGTGCTGCTCGACGAGCCCTCGATGGGGCTTGCCCCGGTGATCGTCGCGCAGGTGTTCGATCTGGTGCGGCGCATCCGTTCCGAGGGTTACACCGTATTGATCGTCGAGCAGAACGTACGGCAGGTGCTCAAGTTCGCCGACCGCGCCTACCTGCTCGAAGTCGGGCGGCTCAAGGCGAGCGGCAGTGCGGACGAGTTGCTCGCGAGCGATGAGATCCGCAAGGCGTACATGGGGATTTGATGGACTGCCAGCTCGACATCTTCTTCCTCGAGGCGATCCTCAACGGGTTGCTGCTCGCGGGCCTGCTGGCGCTGCTGGCGCTCGGCCTCAATCTCGTGTTCGGCGTCATCGACGTGGTGTGGATCTGCTACGCCGAGTTGATGATGGTCGGCATGTACGGCATCCACTTCGCCTACAAGGGCGGGGCGCCGTTTCTCCTCGCGGCGCTGTTCGGCATCGTGCTGATCGCCATCGCGGGCGTCATTTTGCATCAGCTCGTGATCCGCCCGGTGCTGGAATCCGCACCGATCAACCAGCTTCTCGTTACCGGCGGCGTGCTGTTCTTCCTGCAGGCCGCCGCCACCATGGTGTTCGGCATCGACTTCAAGAACCTCGGCATCCGGCTCGGCTCGCTCACTGCCTTCGACATGTCGTTCTCGTATGCGCGCATCGTGACGTTCGCTGTCGCGCTTGCCGCCATGCTGCTGCTGTGGCTGTTCCTGTCGCGCACCTACATCGGCATCGCGATCCGCGCGATCTCGCAGGACCGGCAGATCATGCCGTTGATGGGCGTCGATCAGCGCAAGGTCTATCTCGTGACCTCGGCGATCGGCGGTGGGCTGGCGGGCCTCGCCGCCGCCCTGATGGTTCTGCAGTTCGACATCTATCCGCAGATCGGCCTGCAGTTCGGCCCGCTGATCTTCATGATCTGCGTGCTCGGCGGACTCGGCAACATGATCGGCGGCTTCATCGCGGCCTTCATCATCGCGCAGTTCATCGCGGTCGGCTCGTCGTGCTTTGCGACCGAATGGGGCTACGCCATCGCGTTCCTGTTCTTCATGGTGGTGATCTTCATCCGCCCGCAGGGGCTGTTCGGGGGCAAGTCGTGAGGAAGAAGTCGTGAAAATCTCCCGCACGGCGCTGATCGGCGTGCCGATGCTGTTGCTGTTGCCGCTCGCGGTGCGTTTCGTGTTTCCGGCGGCGGAGAAATACTACCTGCATCTGCTGATCCAGATCCTGATCTGGTCGTTCATCTATACCGGCTGGTCGCTGATGGGCCGCTTCGGGTTGACCTCGCTCGGCCACGGCGCGTTCACCGGCATCGGCGCCTACGTGATGGTGCTGCTGTGGAACTACGGCGGCATCACGCCGTGGCTGGGAATTCCGGTCGCGGTCGTGGCCTCGGTGATCGTCGCCCTGCTGGTCGGCTACCCGTGCTTTCATCTCCGCATCATCGGGCACTATTTCGCGCTGCTGACGCTCGCACTCACCGAATTCGTGCGGTTGGTCATCGTGGGCCTGCGCGACTACACCGGCGGCTCGCTCGGCACGCAGCCGAAACGCTTCGGCGACGGCGTCTCGCTCTACGCGATGCAGTTCGAGCCGGACCGCGTGCTGTCGTACTACGTCGCGCTCGCGCTGTGGGCCGTCGGCCTCTACATCTGGTGGCGCGTCGACCGCAGCATGGACCGCTACGCGCTCGATGCGGCGAGCCAGGACGAGGACGCGGCGGCGTCCGTCGGCATCGACGTGACCCGCGAGAAGCTGAAGATCACCGCGATTTCGGCCGCGATGTGCGCGGTCGGCGGCGCGATCTACGCCCAGTACCAGATGTACATCGGGCCGGACACGATCGCGGGCCTCGGCGTGTCGCTCAACATCGTGTTCGCCGTGATCGCGGGCGGCATGTGGGTGATGTTGGGCCCGACGGTCGGCGCGGTATTCACGCAAATGCTGTCCGAGGTGCTGCGCGTCACGATCCAGAGCTCGGCGCCCTTGCAGAAAATCTTCGGCTCGGCCGTGCTCGCGCTCGACACGATGGTCTACGGCCTGCTGCTGATCCTGTTCATCATCTACATGCCGAAGGGGATTCTCGGCACGCTGTTGGAGGGGTGGGGCAAAAAATCCGGCGCGCCGAGCCCGCCCGCCACAAAGACCGAGGCTATCGCGTCTCGGTCTTGAACGCCTTGGCGACGATGCGCCAGCCGTCGTTGGTCTTGAGCAGCGTCAGATAATCGACAAAGAAGCGCGGCGGCAGGGCGCACTCCACCTTGGCGAACGCCGAGACCGGCCCGGACTGGTCGATCGTCACGATGCGATCGTAGCGCGGCAGCCCTTGCGACTTCGCCGACGGGCGCGAGCGCACCATGTCGAGCCATTTGTCGCGCGGCACGTCGGCCACGTCGCCGTTCGTCTCGGAATAAAGATGCGACACCGGGTGGAAGGCCTGCGCGATCTTGTCGGCGTCGCCTTCATGCAGCCCGTCGAGATAGGTCCAGAGCGTCTTTTCGATCGAGGCGGTTTCGCTGGGCATTCATATCTCCCGGTTTAGGCGACCTTCGCGGTCGCGGCCTTGCGGCTGAGCGGCGTGACGTGAAGCGACGTGATCCGGTTGCGCTCTTTCTTGAGCACGCGGAAGCGGAAGTCGTGGAACGTGAAGCTCTGCCCCGCCTCGGGGATCGCGCGCGCCCCGTGAATCACCAGACCGGCGATCGTGGTGACTTCCTCGTCCGGCAGGTTCCAGTCCATCAGGCGGTTGAGATCGCGGATCGGCACCGCGCCGTCGACGATCACCGAGCCGTCGATCTGCCGCGTCGCGCCGGCGACCGCGATGTCGTGCTCATCGGAAATGTCGCCGACGATCTCCTCGAGCACGTCCTCCAGCGTTACCAGGCCCATCACCTCGCCGTACTCGTCGACCACCAGCGCGAAATGGGTCTTGCGGCGCCGAAACGCCTTGAGCTGCTCGGAGATCGGACGGATGTCGGGGACGAACCATGGCGGTCGCGCGAGCGCCGCCACGTCGATTTTTGAAAGGTCGCCGTGCGCGGCCTGGATCGCGCGCAGCAGATCCTTGGCGTGCAGGATGCCGATGATGTTTTCCGGTGCGTCGCGCCACAGCGGAATCCGCGTGTACTGCGCGGCCAGCACCGCGCTGACGATCTCCTCGATCGGATTGTCGGCGTTGATGGTCACCATCTCGGTGCGGTGAACCATCACGTCGGAGACTTCGAGATCGCCGAAACGGAAAACATTGTGGATGTACTCCGCCTGGCCCATCGGCATCTTGCCGTGCTCGGCGGACGCTTCGACGAGCCCCTCGATCTCGACGTCGCTGAGGATCTCGTGTTGCGGGGCTTCCTTGATGCCGAGCGCCTTGAGGATGGAGCGCGACGACATGTTGAGCATCCAGTTCAGCGGGTAGAACAGCACGAAGGAAACGTACAGCGGGTAGGCGACCCAGAGCGAGACCGGTTCCGGCTGACGGATCGCCAGCGTCTTGGGCACCTGTTCGCCGACGACGATGTGTAGCGACGAGAAGACCAGAAAGCCGACCAGGAACGACGTGAAGTGCAGCGCTGAGTCGGACATCCCGAGCGGCGAGAGAGCCGGCGTGAGCAAAGCGTGGACGGTCGGCTCGCCGACCCAGCCGAGGCCGAGCGACGCCATCGTGATGCCGAGCTGGCAGCAGGCGAGATACGCCTCGAGATTTTGGAGGATCCTTTTGACGAGGCGCGCGCCGAAGCGGTTTTCCTCGGCAAGCGTGTTGATGCGAAAACCGCGGCTTTTGACCAGCGCGAATTCGGCCGCAACGTAAAACGCGTTGGCGGCCAGCAGAAAGAGCGCAAGCAGCAGGTTGATGAGGACGGACGTCATCGGGTGCGGCCGAGGTTCATCGGGACAGCGTCTGCTCGAGGAACTCGCGCACCTGCGCGGGGTCGATATCGCGGGCCACGAAGGCCTGGCCGATACCGCGCACGAGGATGAAATTGAGCTTGCCGCGCTGCACCTTCTTGTCCTGCGCGATCAGCTTCATCAGCGCATCCGCGGTCGTGCGCAGCGCCGGCACGTCGCTCAGGCGCGTCGGCAGTCCGACCGCCGCCAGATGATGCGCGACGCGGCCGGCGTCGTTCGTCGGCAGCAGGCCGAGCCGGGTGGAGAATTCGAACGCGCACACGATGCCGAGCGCGACGGCTTCGCCGTGCAGCAGTTTTTCGGAAAAGCCCGCCGCGGCCTCGAAGGCGTGCCCGAACGTATGACCGAGGTTGAGCAGTGCGCGTTCGCCGGTCTCGCGCTCGTCGCGCGCCACAATGCCGGCCTTGCCGCGGCACGCAACCGCAATGGCGTGCTCGCGCGCAAAACTTCCCGAAGAGCTGCCGCCGGCGAACACGAACTGCCAGTTCGCCTCCAGCCAGGCAAAGAAGCCGGCATCGCCGAGGAGTCCGAACTTCGCAAGCTCCGCATAGCCGGCGCGAAACTCGCGCGCGGGCAGCGTGTCGAGCAGCGCGGTGTCGGCGATCACCAGGATCGGCTGATGAAACGCGCCGACCAGATTCTTGCCATGCCGGGAATTGATGCCGGTCTTGCCGCCGACCGAGGAATCGACCTGCGCCAGTAATGTCGTCGGCACCTGCACGACATCGAGGCCGCGGCGCAGGATCGCGGCCGCGAAACCTGAGAGGTCGCCGACCACGCCGCCGCCGAGCGCGACCACCACGTCGTTGCGCTCGATGCGCGCATCGAGCAACCGGTCGCAGACCTCTTCGAGCCTATCCCAGCTCTTCGACGCTTCGCCCGCCGGCACGACGATTCGTGCAGCGCGGATGCCGGCTGCCGCGAGTGCGGCCTCGGCAGCCTCGAGGTGGCGTGCCGCCACGGTCTCGTCGGTGACGATTGCGGCGGATGCGCCGGGCTTGAGCGCCGCGATGCGCTGTCCCAGTTCGGCGAGAAGGCCGCGGCCGATCGCGATGTCATAGGCGCGGCTGCCCAGCGCCACCGGCACCGTGGTGGTTTCACCGAAGCGCAGCGGGGCGGTCATCATGGCGTGGCTTCCGCGACATTCGCGGGCGTGGCGGACACAACGCCGAGAACGCGCGCAAGCTCGGCGACGATCTCAGCCACGATGATCTCATGCGAGACCTCGCGCGATTCCACTGTGACGTCTGCTTCCGAATAGACCGGGTAGCGCTCGTCCATCAATTGACGGATGCGCTGTGCCGGGTCCCCTTGCAGCATCGGGCGGTCGGCGGTGGCGCGGCGCTTGACGCGCCGCACCAGCACCTCGAAATCGGCCTTGAGCCAGACCGAGACGCCCTTCTGGCGGACGCCCGCGCGGGTATCGGGATTCATGAAGGCGCCGCCTCCGGTCGCCAGCACCTGCTGGCCCTGGTCGAGCAGGCGGGCGATCACGCGGGCCTCGCCGGAGCGGAAGTCGGGCTCGCCATAGCTGCTGAAGATTTCCGCGATGGTCATGCCCGCCGCGGCCTCGATCTCGGCGTCCGCGTCGACGAAGCCGACGCCGAGCCGCTGCGCCAGCCGGCGGCCGATCGACGACTTGCCCGCTCCCATCATGCCGACGAGCACGATCGAGCGCCGCCCGAGCGCCGCGAGCAATGCGGCCTCTTGCGGCGCCACAGCCGCGTCATGCGTGGCAGCCTCGTTCATCGGTATTCCGGTTCCAACTGGCGGCCCGAATTGGCGCCATTCACCTTGATTTTGCGAAAGGATATACAGCGGCCACGCCTCCCTTGCCAGTTCCGCCGGGACGTGATGGTTAGCCGCATCCGCAAGCACCCTTGTGGCGGATACTTTATTTTGGCTTTTGTCCTTTTCTGCAGCGAACCGCTGTATACTTGCGCGGCAAATGCCCTTGAGTTCGCGACGATGCCGAGCCTCATCCGTCTCCTTATGGTCGTTGGCCTTTTGGGCGGCGCCGCTTATGGCGCGATGTTCGCGCTCGCCAATTTCGTGCAGCCGAAGCAGCGCGAGATGAGCATCACGGTCCCGCAGCAGCGCCTCTCCAAGCCGAACTGACCTCCCCGGCAGGCGGCGGGCGCGCTAGACCTTCGTGCGGAACGATTCGCATGAAGCTATCCGACGAGCGGCTGATCGACCTGTACCTCGACATGCTGGCGGCCGAGCGTGGCGCAGCCGTGAACACGCTCGAAGCCTATCGACGCGATCTTGAGGATTTCTCCGCCGACCTTGGCAGGCATGGCGGCACGGTCGCTACGGCGAACAGCGATGCAATTCGCGCCTATCTCGGACGCTTGAGCGGGCGCGGCTTTTCGGCGGCCTCAGTTGCGCGCAGGCTCTCGGCGATCCGCCAGCTCTATCGCTTCCTCTACGCGGAGGGGAACCGCAAGGACGATCCGGCCGCCGCGATCGAAGGGCCGAAGCGCGGCCGCGCCTTGCCCAAGGTGCTGTCGGTGAGCCATGTGGATCAGTTGCTCGCAACAGCGCGCGCCGCCATCGAGGGCGAGGGCGCGATCTCCGAACGCTTGCGCGCCGCGCGGCTCAATTGCCTGCTCGAAGTGCTGTACGCGACCGGAATGCGCGTGTCCGAACTGGTCGCGCTGCCGGCCTCGGCTGCGCAACGCGATCAGCGCATGCTGATCGTGCGCGGCAAGGGCAACAAGGAGCGGCTCGTGCCGCTCAACGAGAGCGCCAAGCAGGCGATGCGCGACTATATCGCGTTGCGCGAGGAAGCGGGCTCCAAGCTGGCGAAGAAGGGGTCGGCGAAAGCCGCGAAATGGCTCTTCCCCTCCTTCGGCGCGAGCGGCCACCTGACGCGCCAGCACTTCGCGCGCGACCTCAAGGCGCTTGCGGCCGCGACCGGGCTGAAGCCCAAACAGGTCAGCCCGCACGTGCTGCGCCACGCCTTCGCGAGCCATCTGTTGCAGAACGGCGCCGATCTGCGCTCGGTGCAAACGCTGCTCGGACACGCCGATATCTCGACCACGCAGATCTACACCCACGTGCTGGAGGAGCGGCTGAAGAGCCTGGTGCGCGATCTGCATCCGCTGGGGGATACTTGACTTCTTGAAAAGATGAATTGCTCTGTGCTAATGTATGCAGGTGAAAAAGATTGCTTACAGCAATCAAGCGCGTAAGACCTTGCTCCGCATGGCGGTGGACGATGCGCGACGGATACAGGGCAAAATCGAGCAATACGCTCAGGACCCGGGCTCGCTCGCGAACAACGTCAAAAAACTCAAAGGCCGTGAGGGACTGCGACTACGCATCGGCGATTGGCGGGTTATCTTCCATGAAGACCTCGAAACCAATGATGTGCTGATCATCGGACCGCGCGGGAGCGTATACGGATAGCAAGATGAACAAGCCAACCATCATCACGACGCCGAATGGCGACCAGATGGCAGTCATTCCGCTCACCGAATACGAGCGGTTGGTGGAGGCCGCCGAGGACCTCGCGGATGTCCGCGCGTACGATGAAGCGACGCGCCGCCTTGCATCGGGTGAGGATGAGCTCGTTCCGGCTCAACTCGTGAATCGCATCCTGGATGGTGAGAACGCGTTGCGCGTTTGGCGCGAGTATCGTGGCCTGACAGTCAAACAGCTCGCCGACAAAGCCGGAGTAAGCGCGCCCTTCCTCAGCCAAATCGAAACCGGCCAGCGTGAGGGCAGCGTCGAAACAATGCGCAAGCTGGCAGAAGTGTTGAAGGTATCCCTCGACGATGTTGCCTAGGCCGTTGCTTGACTGGCGATGCCCTCGCGCGCCAGTTTCCGCCGCGCGCAGCGGCGCCGTGTTTCCATCCCTATATTGAGACGTGATGCGCTCTTACCTTGATTTCGAAAAGCCGGTCGGCGAACTCGAACAGAAGATCGAGGAACTGCGCGCCATGCAGGCGAGCGGCGACGTGTCGGTTGCCGACGAGATCGAGCGGCTCGAAGCCAAGGCCGCGCAGACGCTGACCGAGCTCTACGACAATCTCACGCCGTGGCAGAAGACGCAGGTCGCGCGCTGGCCGACGCGCCCGCATTGCCTCGACTACGTGGCCGGGCTGATCACCGACTTCACGCCGCTCGCCGGCGATCGGAAGTTCGGTGACGACGAGGCGATCGTCGGTGGGTTCGGCCGGTTCCAGGGCGAGAGCGTCTGCGTCATCGGGCAGGAGAAAGGCTCCACCACCGAGAGCCGGCTCAAGCACAATTTCGGCATGGCGCGCCCTGAGGGCTACCGCAAGGCCGTGCGGCTGATGGACATGGCTGACCGCTTCAACATTCCGGTGATCGCGCTGGTCGATACCGCGGGCGCCTATCCGGGCATCGGCGCGGAGGAACGCGGGCAGGCGGAAGCAATCGCGCGGTCGACGGATGCCTGCCTGATGCTCGGGGTGCCGAATGTCGCCGTCATCCTCGGCGAAGGCGGGTCTGGCGGCGCGATCGCGATCGCGACGGCGAATCGGGTGCTGATGCTGGAGCACGCGATCTACAGCGTGATCTCGCCGGAAGGCGCCGCCTCGATCCTGTGGCACGACACCTCGAAGGCGCAGGATGCTGCCACCAACATGAAGATCACCGCCGAGGACCTGATGCGTTTCGGGGTGATCGACGAGATCATCCCCGAACCCGTGGGGGGCGCACATCGCGATCCTCCGGCCGCCATTCAGGCGACCGGGAC
>Ga0193717_1001467_pt1 | contig 14464 bp, 13 predicted proteins | sample U2c2metaG_FD_145900 | JGI IMG/M metagenome (GOLD analysis project Ga0193717, IMG submission 145900) | Soil microbial communities from a riparian zone of the East river system, Colorado, United States - U2c2 | ecosystem: Environmental > Terrestrial > Soil > Riparian zone | place: USA: East River... | reverse complement strand
TGCGCCCGTTCAATTTGGGTTCAGACCTGGCGAGCGCCGCCATCCGAGTCAAGTGTGCCGTCATTTGTGCTTGGCGACTCCTGGTGCTGAAGCGCTCGATTGAGCGATTTATGAAAGACTTTTACGAGCTGCACGACGAACTTGATGCGCTTGACTATACCCAGATGTCTGTTGAGGAAATCTACGCCAAATTTCGATATCTTCATCATATTCATTGCGGTTCCTTCGGGAAGACCACCATATTGGAGCAATACATTATGCTGGTGACCGGCTTTCTGGAAATGCTGACTGGTAGATGGTTGCCGAACGCGGGAAAGACCTTCATTCTCCAAATGACCGTGGCCGAGGGAGGAGTGGAGTCCGCTCTGCCCAGCCGACGCTTGAGAGAACTTGCCGAGACAGCGCGTAAAAACCCGAAGTTACTCCGGCTGTTCAGCGAGCACCTTCCTGACAGTATCTATCGGTCGCTACTACAGTCGGATGATGATGAGTTTAATGAATTTTACAGAGAGGTGAAGCGCTATATCGACGAATTCGGCTACCGTAGCCTCAACGAGCTCAAGCTCGAAGAGCCAGACCTGGCTGCTAATCCTGCGGTGGTCTTCTCGATGCTAAAGAGCATCATCGGCCAACTGGACATCCGTCGGCCGAACGGAAACTCCCAAGACGCTTACGCTTACTTGACTGAAAATCTTCATGGCTGGCGACGCAGGCTCTACATGATCGTGCGCCGTCGCGCGGCTTGGGCGCTCGCAGCGCGCGAGCGAGTTCGCTTCTGTCGGACGCGCGACTTCGGTCTGGTTCGGCGAATGATGACCGCCATCGGCGAGGACCTGGCGCGCTGCGGTATCTTCAACACGGGTCGGGACATTTTCTATCTGCGGATTGACGAGCTGTTTGGTTGGTTTGACGGGACGTTCCCATCGCGCGAGCTGTCGCCGATCATAGAGATGCGCAAGGTTCAGGAGAAAGAGAACGCCGGGTTCGAAGCTCCCGGACGTTTTACGACAGACGGAATCATTTGGCACACCGAACTCGCCAGCCGCGGGTGGCGAGTCGCCGTGCGTGAGGATACCTCATCCGACGCCCATTCGGATCCGTCCAATACCCATCTGGTCGGAACGCCGTGCTGTTCTGGTGTCATCAATGGTGAGGCGCTGATCGTGACCAAGCCCTTGGATGCGGGGGGGAAGATACTGGTAACGTACCGCACCGACCCTGGTTGGTGTGCAGTGCTTCAATCGGCGTCGGCGCTCCTGGTCGAACGGGGCAGTCCGCTCAACCATGTCGCCATAGTCGCGCGCGAAATCGGTATCCCGACCGTCATGCAGATAAAGCGCTTGACCGCGACAGTCAGGACAGGCGATCGGTTGACGGTTGATGGCGGTGCTGGACGCGTCCATATCGACGCGAGCGGATCGCATCCGAACTCCGCGGAGAGCCGCCGTTGACTGACGGGACGTCGCGGCCGTTCTTGCTGGCGTCGGATGGCGCCGCGGTTGCCGGCATCCGCGTACAATGGCAACTCAGGCGACGGCACCTGTCGGCGGTTGATATGAACGCAGAACGACGTCCGCTTTCCGAGGAGCCGGCTATCGGTTACTGGCGAAGGTTATTGGCGCCGTTCCAGTCCAAGCAATTTCGAAACGCGTGGTGGGCGACTGCTGGGCTCCAGGCCGCCACCGCGGTGCAGTTGGTCGGCGCGACTTGGCTTATGGCAAGCATGACGAAGGGACCTGAACTGGTTGCCTTTCTGATTTCTGCCAGCAGCGCGCCAGTACTGCTCTTTAGTTTGACCGCCGGTGCCCTTGCCGATCGATACCAGAGGCCGGTTGTCATCCTTGTATGTGAGACACTCATGTTGCTGTCAGCCGTGAGTGTGCTGATCTTGGCTTTGTTTGACTACGTAACACCGGCTGTGCTTGTCGTATTCATCTTCATTTGGTTCACGGGGCTGGCCTTCCGAGCCCCCGCCTATCAGTCCTATCTCTTTTCGTCGCTCCCGGCCGAATCGATCGAGCACGGCGTATCGCTGGCGAATACGTCTTTTTTTGCCTCACGGATGTTCGGGCAGTTACTAGGTGGCCTCGTTATCGCTTACGCTGGCGTCCAGACGACCTACGCAGTTGGCGTTGTCGCCGCCGCAGCTTCCGTCGTGGTCTTCGCTCAACTCGCAGGCGCACGCGCCGAGCGACGCGAAGAGGTGTACCCAAAACTGGAGTTCGCCCGGATATCGGCCTTCGTCCGCAGTCATTCCGTCTCCTGGGCGATTGTCTTGGTCACGCTGCTGAACTTCAGTTCGTCGGCAATATTTTCGCTGACCCCGAACCTCGTCCAGGACGTCTATCGCGGCGATTCCGTCATCTATGGCACCTTGGTTACGATTCATCTCGTCGGCGCCCTGGTCGGGGGGCTCGTTTTCGCCCCTCTTTCGAGAGTCCTCGGGATTTATTGGCAATCGATTACGTTGTCGATGCTGGGCGTCTCGCTGGCGTTGGTCGCGGCCGTCGATACGTTGCGGCTGGTCGCGCTGTTCTACTTCGTGGGCGGAGTGAGCGCTTTCGCAGTCTCTGGGGCCCTGCTTGCAGATGTTCAGCTTCGGCTGCGAGCTTATCGCGAGCTTCAAGGACGTGTGCTCTCGATTTTCTTCATGGCGACGTTCGGCGGAGTCGCGCTGGGCGGCACAGCATGGGGTCTCATCGCCGGAAAACTCGGCATCAGCCCCACCTTTGTCGTCGCCGGAATTAGCGCGATCTCGACCGGGCTATTGGCCGCGATGCTTGCTGCTAGGGCGTCGACACAGACCGCCGACAATTGAGTTCGCGGAGGTCACTTGGATGCGATCTTGTCGTTCAAAGGATCGCGCCTTAACGCATTCTTCACCCAGAAGACGCGAGGGATTCACCGCGGGTGTCCGCCCTGCGAAATTCCCGCTTGCGGTCTGGCGGAGAGAGACTATGATCGCAAAGGTTGTAGACTTCACTTGAGCTCTTGTCGGCAGACAAGCAAAGCCGGTCCTGACCGCGTTCATTGACGATGGGTTCTCATACGGGAAGTTATTTGGCTGGAACTGAATGAAAGGGTGCTCATCAGACGAAACCTAGGGTCAGCTGCCGCCTTTGCACGATGAGCGGACCCGAAGGTCATCTCCTTGCGTCATCTTCTTCAACCCGCATCATCATCGTGAACTCTCACGCGAAATGGCTCTGCCATGACACTTGATCCATTTCTGATCAGAACGTGGCAGGGGTCGATAGATGTCACCGCTCTGCTGCGCGCCGCGCCGATCCCGGAGGACTCGATCGTCATTGTGACCGGTAGTTTAGTCGAGGGACATGGCAACCCATTCTCGGATATCGACATCATCTGTCTCACGAACAGTAGGCCCACGCTGAGGACCGCGCGAGTGCAGGATCCACTGCTTGTCCAATTTGGAGCAGGCTTGGACATCATTCGCACGTCATTGATGGGCGAGGAGTGCAGGAGTGCGACCGACGACCAGGACCGCGTCATCGTCGCTATTCATGACTACGCCGATATTTGGGGCACGCGATACGATATCGAGTTCGTCACTCCCGAGACCATCCCGGGGGTGATAAAGCAGGTGTCAGCATCCTTCCAGATGCTAGGCCAAACCTTTGGAAGCACGCCTCTATCGATCCGCTTCGTAGATGCCCGACTTTTGGATAGATTGCTGGTCGGAACGCCGATCAATGGTCGGTCCCAATATGACGCGCTCATTCACACAATCCCAGGCGTCGAGCTTTGTTACTGCCTGTATCGCGCCGCGTTCGTCGAGTATGCGGGTTTTCAGGACGTAATCGGGGCGATGTTGGGGAGACGTTGGCCGATGGCGGTTCAACTCGCGCGTGGATTTGTTCTTCGTAATGTTAGAGCTTGGCTTCATCTCTATGGGGTGGCGAATCCGAACGAGAAATGGGTGACGGTATATCTCGACAAGATAGAATCGATCGAACCTTCGATTCGACAGGCTATTCGAAGTGTCATCATGCCCGATCATATCGAGGATCCTGAAAAATTTGCGCTTCGTTGCTTGGATACAGCTGAAACTCTCATGCAGGACTGCTTGAGGTTGCTGCGGAGCGAGCAAGGCTACCATTCTCCGGATCGCATACTGTCGAATATCAAGAGTCGAATGTCTGCGGTCGGACGCACTGATCCGCATCTTCGGCTCTCCATGGAGTACTACGCCAAGGCCGGTTCAAGCACGGCTATGGCGCTCCGGGACTTTTTGAAGAAGCCGGAAGGGCTGACAAAGAACTGCTTCGACTAGCCGCCGGCGCATCTCCACCGCGCTTGGAGCGTCCGCCGAAGCGATGGCGCTGCAACTCGGCGATGATCGCCATCCAGCGCTCGCGCTCCTCGCCATGGCGCGCCCGCTCGGCCAGCAGCAGAGCGCGCAGCGCATCGGCATCGGTGGGGAGAGAATCAGGAGCCGTCATCACGTCCGAAGTGAATCACATCATGGCATTCGTGTCGCAGCACAGATCTGAGTCACTGTGTCGCTTGATCAAAGCGTCGCCTGTGGCGCCTGCACGCGCACCGCGCGCACCCGCGTCCCGTCGAGACCTTCGAGCAACGCGGAGAGCTGCGAGGAGGTCAGACGAATCACACCGTCTGCGATCCGCGGCCAGCGAAACGAGCTCTTCTCCGGCCGCTTGGCGACCATCACCAGCCCGGTGCCGTCCCACAGCAGCAACTTCACACGATCGGCGCGCTTGGCCCGGAATACGCAGATCACTCAGCTGTAGGGATCGCTGCCCAGGCTCTCCTGCACCAGCGCCGCGAGGCCATCCATGCCCTTGCGAAAATCAACCGGGCGTGTCGCCACCAGCACCCGCACCGCGCCCGACGGGGCAATCATGACAACGCCTTCATCGCGCGCAGCACGGCAGCGAGCCAATCGACGTCCACGCCGCACTCGGCGCGCACCACCACCCCAGCCGTCTCGATCGTGATCGATGGCCTTGATGGCTGCGCAGCAACCGGCTTGCGCGCCGCCAGCATCACCGGGACGAACATCGCCGACGCGCGCCGCCTTGCGCCAGGCAAACAGATGCTGAGGGCTGATCTCGTGCCGGCGGCGCGTGACAGCCGTCTGCCCGTCTATCCGATCGGACGCCCCTGGCGTATCAGCTCAACGACGGCGTCAGCACAGGCTGCTGCATCATTGCGATCGGTATGAAGATGCAGGTCCGGAACATCCGGCGGCTCATAGGACGAATCGATGCCGGTCAAATGGGCGATCTGGCCCGCACGCGCCATGGCGTAGAGACCGCGCGGATCGCGCTGTTGGCACACCGTGAGTGGTGCATCCACGAAGACCTCAAAGAAATCGACGTCGCCCGCGATCTCGCGCGCAAGCTGTCGCTCGCGCCGGAACGGCGAGATCAGCGCCACGATCGCGATCAGCCCGGCATCCGCCATCAGGCACGCGACGATCGCGACGCGGCGGATGTTTTCGGACCTTGTCGAGAAATCCAAGATCCTTGTTGAGACCGCGGCGCAGATTGTCGCCGTCGAGGAGAAAAGTGTGCCGGCCCAGCTCATAGAGACGCCGGTCGACGATGTTCGCGATCGTGGACTTGCCTGCGCCGGACAATCCGGTGAGCCAGATGATTGCAGGGCGCTGCGCCTTCTGCGCCGCGCGGCGCTCACGATCAACGTCGAAGTCGTGCCACGCGAGGTTCAAGGCGCGGCGCAGCGGAAATTCGATCATGCCGGCGCCGACGGTCGCCCTCGACAGGCGGTCGATCAGGATGAAGGCTCCGAGGCGGTGATTCTCCTGATAGGTCTCGAACGTGACCGGCCGGGCGGCGGTGACGTGGCAGAACGCGATCGCATTCATCGCGAGCTTCGCGGCTGGACGCTTCTCGAAGTCGTCCATGCTCAATTCATGTTCGATCCGCGTGACTTCGGCCGCGACGACATCCGTCCCGATGCGCATCAGATAGAAGCGGCCGGGCACCAACTCCTTCTCGTCGAACCAGACGATCTTGGCGGCGAACTGATCGGTCGTGACCGGCGGGACAACCGGGTCGAACAGCAGGTCGCCGCGCCCGATATCAAGATCGTCCCGCAGCAGCAATGTGATCGCCTGCCCGGCGGCCGCTTCGTTGAGATCGCCGTCCATGGTCACGATTCTCGCGACCTCGCTCGTCCTTCCGGAGCGTGCCGACGCGATGCGGTCGCCGACGGCGATCCGTCCGGACGCGAGCGTTCCGGCAAGTCCGCGAAAGTCCGCGTTGGCGCGGTTGACCCATTGCACCGGCATGCGGAAAGCGGGCGACACGACATCGGCTGGCGCGACGTGCGCCAGCCATTCGAGCAGCGTCGGCCCCGTGTACCAGTTTGTCTCCGCGCTGCGATTGACGACGTTCGCGCCCGTGCTCGCGGCCGTCGGGATTGCGACGACGCTCTTCATGCCGAGCGCTTTCGCAAGTGCGCGGAATTCGCCCGAAACCTCGAGAAATCTCGTTTCGTCGTACGCGACGAGATCCATCTTGTTCACAATCAGGGCGGCCTCTCGAACGCCCATTAGGGCGAGGATCGACGCGTGCCGGCGCGTCTGCGCGACGCATCCCTTGCGCGCATCGACCAGCACCAGGGCGGCTTGCGCGTTCGACGCGGCCGTCGCCATATTGCGGGTGTATTGCTCGTGTCCCGGAGCATCGGCCACGATGAAGCTCCTCTCCGCGGTCGCGAAATGGCGGTAGGCGACGTCGATCGTGATGCCCTGCTCCCGCTCCGCGGTCAGCCCGTCCAGCAGCAGAGAGAAGTCGAGCCCTTCCGCAACGTGCGAGCGCGCACGACTTTCGCGCTCGAGTCCGGCGAGTTGATCCGTCGGGACAAGACCGGCATCGCAGAGCAGCCGCCCGATCAGCGTGCTCTTGCCGTCGTCGACACTGCCGCAGGTCATGAAATGCAGGGACGAGGTCGTCAAAAATACCCCTCCTGCTTCTTGCGCTCCATCGCGGCGGCCTGATCGAAGTCGATGAGGCGGCCTTGCCGCTCGGAAATCCGACTCTCGACCAGCTCATTGATGATGGCGTCGACGGTAGTGGCGCGCGACTCGATCGCCCCGCTCAGCGGATAGCAGCCGAGTGTGCGCAGGCGGACCTCACGCATTTCCGGCTGCTCACCAGGCCGCAGCGGCAGCCGCTCGTCATCGCGCACGATCAGCGTGCTACCGCGGCGCACGACGGGGCGTGGCTTGGCAAAGTAGAGCGGAACGACAGGGATGTGCTCCTTCCTGATGTATCGCCAGACGTCGATTTCGGTCCAGTTCGAGAGAGGAAACACCCGCATCGTCTCGCCCGCGGCGAGCTCCGTATTATACAGCCCCCACAATTCCGGGCGTTGGCGGCGTGGGTCCCATCGATGGCCGGGCCCGCGCACCGAAAACACCCGCTCCTTGGCGCGGGACTTGTCCTCGTCGCGCCGCGCCCCGCCGATCGCCGCGTCGAATTTCCCATCGTCGAGCGCCTGGCGCAACGCCTGCGTCTTCATGCGATCGGTGTAGGCCGCGCTATCCCCCAGAGGTGACAGGCCTTCTGCGAGGGCCGCGCGATTGGTGTGAACAATGAGCTCAAGCTGCCGCGCCGCGGCATCCCGAAAGGAAATCATCTCGCGAAATTTCCAGGTGGTGTCGATGTGCAGGAGTGGGATCCGCAGCGGTCCGGGATAAAGCGCTTTGCGCAGCAAGTGGAGCAGGACCGACGAATCCTTTCCGACAGAATAGAGCAGCACCGGGCGACAGAAGTTCGCAATCACCTCCCTGAGGATCGAGATGCTTTCCGCTTCCAGCTTCTCGAGATGCACCGATTGCGGTGATGTGTTGGGCGGTTCAACCATGTCCGTGCGCCGCAGCTGTCGCATGTGTGCCAGACTGAAGACCTTCGGTTCTGTATGAGTAGTATGGGCTGACGACCCGGAATTGGGGTACTTCGGTACGCGCTGCGAGCGCCAGCCAGTGTGCCATTCTATTTTCGGCGGCCTCGCCACACATTTCTTCGGGCGCATACGTCGTATCGACGATGAGGTCCGCTGCTTCTGGTTCCTCGTAAGGCGCAGAAACCCCGGCAAATTCCCGAATCTCGTCCCGTCGTGCTCGCGCGCAAAGGCCCCTGGGATCGCGCGCTTCACAGGTAGCAAGAGCCGCCCGCACGTATACTTCGTGAAAGACATTGCCGGCCGCGAGCCGCGCTTGCGCCCGCTCGGCTCGATGGGGCGATATGAACGCCGCAATGACAATCAGGTCGGCGTCTGCGAACAACGCGGCGACCTCTCCGATTCGCCGCATGTTTTCGGCGCGACCCGCGGGAGAGAATCCCAAATCCGCATTGAGCCCCTGACGAACATGATCTCCATCCAACACATAGGCCTGGAATCCTTTGGCAAAGAGCTGTCGCTCCACGTGCCTGATGACCGTCGACTTGCCCGCTCCCGAGAGACCGGTCATCCATAGCACCGCCCCGCGATGATAAGCCTCGCGCGCGATCGCGACTGATCGCGATTCGAGGCCGTTGAGATCGTCGATATCCGACATGTGCCGGGCCCCCTCATATACCTCGATCGAGGTTGCTACTTCAGGAAGTGTCTGTGAGCCGCGGATACTCATGTGATGAGGGACCTCAACTCACCCTGACCCGGTTCTCCAGAGCAGAGCGGCGGACTGCTTGAAAAGGTCGAGAATCCGGAAAGGTGCATGTTGGCGATCATCATCGGCCAAGAGGATGGAGCGACACTCCGGTTAGAGAGTTCTTAGATCGGCTTTTCGACCGTCTACCATGGCAGCGCGGTTCTCCTCTGCGGCGAAGAAGGAGCGCAGATCGTTGATCAATGCCGGCAACGCGCGTTCGAGGATGTCCTTGCGTTTTCCCAGGTTCACGCGAAACGACATCGGGCCGGCCTCCGACCATTCGTAAAAGCCGTTGGGAATGAATACGACGCCGGTACGTTTATAGATCGCGAAATGGTGTTCCAGTTGCAAGAAAGGGTGCATTGGGATGTCGGGGACCGTCATTTTGCAGAATAAGTACGGCGCATGAGCGTTTGTGGCGCAATTTGTCTGCACCGCGATCGACATGACGAGTTCCGCGGAGGATGCGAGCGTGGCAATGGAGGAATCACGCAGTTGCTGATAGCGATTCCCCGCGAGGAACTGGATTGCACACTGCGTCGAGTAATTAAGGGACTCGCCCATGGAGAATACGGTGTCGAATAGAGGCTCCGATATGGTGCCTTTGCATGAAAGAAACGTAACCTTGTGAGAATTGAGGCCAATCAGCTTCAAGGGGGAAAATAAATACAACGAGTTTGGCAGGCAATCGGCCATCTCAATAATTCGGTGAAAATATGGCTCCAGTATGCAGTCGAAGATGACGACATCGTGAGGGTGGCGCATCGCTGCCGGTACCGCGGCCAATGCGCCATCGTCGAGGGGGTCCGACGATCCGAACTTGGGAGAGTGAACCAGAAAGGCGCATGGGTGCGGGGCCCCTTGCACGTCGAGGCGCCAGTTGCCCGAGTAGATCAAGTTGATGCCGAGCAGGTTGAAGATCTTCAGCCAGGTCGGATAGGGAGTCCCTACCACAACAACGTTCTTGATCTTGAGAGTTAGGAGGAGAAGCCCGATCGTTGTAACAAAAGCGGTTCCGGAATTGGAAACGTGCAGCCCGAAATCCCTTGGAACACCAAAACAATCTTTGATGCGATCTATCGACTCGACGTTCTCCGAGTAAAAATACGATCCATAGTTCGACTGTCGAAGCTTGAATGGAAAAGACACCATTTCGTCCGGCGTCACAAGGTCCGCACTGGCGTCGGATAAGTTGGTTTTCAGCTGCAAAGAAGATTGCCAGCTCTGCAACCTGTACAATCTGTCGATGTAAGCATTCAACGCCATTCGCCAAACCCCTGTCGCGACATTTGGAATGCGCAGGACGGCCGCGGGGTATCCGCTGAATTAGTCACCTGCCGTTGGCATTCGCGCGCCGGCTCTCATGTGATCTCCGTCTCGTAGTCCTCGCTTACGGACGATGAACGTGTGGACGGCGCTCGTCACCGTGGCGCCGCGCTGGTTGACGAGGCGCGTCGCCTCAATGACGACTCCGCGGCCCTTCTCAGGCTGCTCCAGCGTCTTCGTGAACTGCCACACAGCGCGCACTTCGTCGCCGGGATAAATAGGCTTGCGAAACTGGACTTTATCCCAGGACACCGAGGCGATCGTCGTCTGATCGAAAAATCCGGAAACTGACTTCAGTCCCTCGATCAAAGCAAGGCCGTAGAGGCCATGGGCGACGGTCCTCCCAAAAAGGGTGGTCCGGGCATAACCTTCGTCAACGTGAAGTGGAGTGCGGTCGTACGTAAGGCGCGCGAAGTCGGCAATGTCCTGCGGCGTGACGATATGCGACACGCTGTGCAACACCCGGCCGATCTCGATGTCCTCGAAGAACAACACTTCGGCAGTAGCCTTATTGTTGACGTCAAACGCTACATCGTGGGGCATATGTCCGAACAAGCACAATCTCCAGCTGCGCGAGCGTGACGCAGCGTAAGATTGCTGAGCGAAATTTTTACACTTTCGCTCGACGCTGCACAAGACTATTATGTGGGTCCAATGAGCGCAGACATCGCATCACTGATTGATCTGCTTCCAGCGGCCGCGCGCAAAGCCGCGTTGGAGAGCGATGCCGACACGGCGAGAACTTCTCCGGTTTTGCATTTCGGATTGTCATCAACTCAGGTCATTGAGTACATGATGAAAATTGAATCAAAATTCGACATTATGATCGGAGATATCGACATACTCGAATTTGGCAACAAGAGCTTGGAGACGATACAGGATCTAATAAGCATGCAACTCGGGGAGGGAAAATAGAACGATTGCAAAACAGAGCCCGACGTCGCCGCGTGCCATGCGCGAGACGCTCAAGCTGGGGCGTCCTCGGCGTTTTCGGCGAGCTTCCCGATGAAGCGATATGGCGATGCATGAGCAAGGTAGGAACGAATAGCATTGCGCGCGGTCCGGAGACGTCTTCGAGCGTGTTGATCCCAGCGGCGGTGAGACTGTGCGGCATCTGGTGCAGACCATATTCGAGGAGGTTCAACGCGGCACGCTGACCGACGCCGTTGCCGCTCGTCTGCTGGCGGACATTCAAGCCGGTGAGCCTGGATCAGCTCGACGAGGATCCAATGCAATTGGGGCGCCCGACCGAGAGGGCGCGCGCCTGCCGATTGCGATAGTGGGTATGGAGTGTCGCCTCCCTGGGGCATCGAGCATTGGCGAATTTTGGTCACTGCTGCTGGGTGAGAGGAGTGTTATCACGGACATTCCAGAAGACAGGTGGGCTCTCGACGAGTCGTTCTACTGCGAGGACGATAGACGCAAGGGCGCCTCGATCAGCAAGTCCGGTGGGTTCGTTTCCGATTTGGCCGATTTTGCTGCAGAGCTTTTCGGCATGAAGCCGGAACAGGCGCGCGCGATTGATGTTCAGCAGCGTTTGTGGCTCGAAACCTCATGGAGGGCTCTGCGCAATGCGGGCCTGTTGAAGCCGGCGGCCCGCGGAAAAACCGGGATCTTTGTCGGAGCGAGGTCGGTAGCCGATATTCTGAATCCGCATCCGGACGCACAAGGGCGGGAGCGCGTCGTAGGTACGGCACAAAACTACATCGCGGCGAGGGCAGCTCAGGCGCTGGACGCGCGAGGGCCGGTTCTGGTTGTGGATACGGCGTGCTCGTCCTCGCTTGTTGGCGTTCATCTTGCCTGCGCGAGCTTGTGCCTCGGGGAATGCGATGTCGCGGTCGCGGGGGGCGTCGATGTCCTCGTCCGCCGACAGACGTACGAGGCGCTGACCGCCGCCCGAGCACTTGCACCGGACGGTCGCTGCAAAGTTTTTGATGCGAAGGCCAACGGCTACGTCCCCGGAGAGGGGGCTGGAGCCGTCGTCCTGAAGCGGCTCGACGATGCAATTGCCGACGGCGACCGCATCCACGCCGTCGTACTCGGAAGCGCCATCAACAACGACGGCTACGTGATGGGAGCCACCAATCCCAGCGTCGATGGCCAGTCGTCGGTGATCGAGGCAGCGTTGCGCCGTGCGGATATTGCCCCGTCGTGCATCGGCTATGTCGAGGCGCATGGCACCGGAACCGAGATCGGTGACCCGATCGAGGTGCGGGCCTTGATCGAAGCTTGGAAGCGCGTGGGATCGCTGCCACGCCAGGCGTTTATCGGATCGGTAAAATCCAATATCGGCCACCTTCACAGCGCGGCAGGAATCGCAGGTTTGGTCAAAGCTGTGCTGTGTGTGAAAGCTGGTCAAATCCCACGAACTCTGAATATCTCCCAGGTCAACCCGCGCATTGCTTTCGACGACCTGCCATTGCAGCCAGCCCGGGAGACTGGCGGCTGGCCCGATTCCGAAATTCGACACGCCGCAGTAAGCGCCTTCGGCTTTGGTGGTACCAATGCCCACATCATCCTGCGTGAGAACCGCGCAGCGGAGAAGTCGTACGAAGGAGCGGACGACCAAGACACCTTTCGCGCCAGGACCCCGGATCTTGCCCCCGCTCGCTTGATTGCAATCTCGGCACACTCTGAAACCGCGCTCGAAGCCTATCGCACAAGCGTCGAGGAGTTTTCGCACGACCAGGCGGAGCGACTGGACGAGGTGGCCTACACCGCGTGTCGATGTGACGCCGATCTGCCGTGGCGATTGGCGGCGATAGGAGACTCGCCAACCGGGTTGTTCCCCGATCGTTCTCCCGCCGCGCAGGTTGGCCAGCCGAACCGCGGCACCATTTTCAAGAAACATGTCGGGAAGCAATCCGACCGCCGGATAGGCTTCGTCTTCACAGGACAGGGCGCGCAGTACGTCGGCATGGGGCGGGCACTGTATTCACACAACCGGGCATTCCGCGAAGCTTTTGATCACGTCGATTCGGAACTGAGCCCGATTCTCGGCGAATCGATTCGTGATCTTGTCATTGGGGCCGCGGCCAGCTCGGCGAAGCTGCAGTTCACAAGATGGACGCAGCCCGCGCTCTTCGCGCTGCAATACGCGCTTTGTGCTTTCTGGAGATCCTTGGGACTCCATCCTGCTTGTGTGCTCGGGCACAGCGTCGGCGAAATCTGCGCCGCCGTCATCGCGGAATTGCTGAGCCTGCAGCAGGCGTGCGCGTTGGTTGCCATGCGGGGCAAGGCGATGCAGGACCTGTGTCTGCCTGGACGAATGGTCGCCGTGCTGGCGTCAGAGACTGACACCCGGTCCGTCCTGGACGCGTTGCAAGCGCATGGCTCAGGTGATGTGGCTGATATTGCGGCCGTCAACGCCGCGACGAACACTGTCGTGGCCGGCAGTTCAGGCGCAGTGGAACAGTTCTGTGCCGCGGCACAAGCGAGGGGGATCACGATAATTCCCCTGCGGGTTTCCCATGCATTTCACAGCCGTCTAGTCGACCCAGCCGCGCAAGCGCTTGAAAGCGTCGCTTACGAGCAAATGGGCGATCGGTCCGGAATCGACTTTTTCTCATCTCTGTCCGGAAAAAAGCTCGAACGCCTTCCGCCAGCCTACTGGGCCGACCAGGTGAGAGGCACTGTCCAATTCCAGAGAACGGTGCGGGCGGCTTGGGACGCCGGCATCAGGCACTTTCTCGAGATTGGACCCGGTGACACGCTGTGCCGTTTCATTCGTTCGATCGTCGGCGATGACAACTCTCTCGTGCTGCCCAGCACCTCCACGGAGGCCGTGGACTTGGCGACCACCTTCACGGCCGCGGGACGCCTGTGGGTCGAAGGGTATCCTATCCTGACCGAACGGCTCGCAGCGGAAGCAACAAGCCTGCTCGACGCCGTGCCGGACTATCCGTTTCAGCGGGTGAACTGCGGACTGATTCCGGCGCGAGATCACAGCCATTCCGCCGCGAGGAATCCGACCAGCGCAGGGGACGCGCGACCGGCAGAGACATCTCCAGATCATATCACGCGCCACGTGTTTCGGCGCAGCGATGCCGTCATGCAAGATCACACGGTGATGGGCATCCCCGTTCTGCCGGGGGTCACATGGCTCGAATTCACACGGCAGGCTCTTTGTCGCGGCCGCGATAGGACGTTGAGGTTCTCGAATGTCACCTTTCGGGAACCGCTGGTCTGTTCCGATGACACTCCTGTCGCCGCCGTCTTGTCCATCAAGCCGGGCGGCGCAAAAGGCGACCTCAAGGTACATATCAGTATCGACCGCCGGGACGGCCCGACGGGTAGTGCCGCGAACGGTTCGAGCGTCACGTGCGACGTCGAAGCCGATATCCGGGAGAATTCGGAATACGACCAACTCTACGATATCACGTCGGTACGCAGGCGCTGCTCGACCACAGTGACGGTTGACAGGTTCTACGAACGGATCCGCGCACGAGGCATCATCCACCAGGACTACTATCGCTC
>Ga0193717_1001466_pt1 | contig 14470 bp, 12 predicted proteins | sample U2c2metaG_FD_145900 | JGI IMG/M metagenome (GOLD analysis project Ga0193717, IMG submission 145900) | Soil microbial communities from a riparian zone of the East river system, Colorado, United States - U2c2 | ecosystem: Environmental > Terrestrial > Soil > Riparian zone | place: USA: East River... | reverse complement strand
GGTGCGTGGTGGCTGGGGACGTCGCTGTCGGAGCAGGTGGCTTCGATCTTTGGGAAATGGGCGGCGCTGGATATTCCGCTGGATGGGAAGATCGACTTCGCGGTGGCTAGTGCGAAGTATGGGCAGCTATTCGACAAGATGGTTTGGGTGGGGTTGGGGGCCGCGGTGGTGGCATTGGTTGTCGGGCCAGTGATAAGGCGGTGGATGCATGCTCGCGAATAGTTTTGGAGCGGATTCGTCAGGCCCGCCAGAACGGCGCAGTGACAGCGCGAGCGCGCGATGGCGCGTGATCGCGGTCGTTGCTGTACTTCTCCTCGCCACCGTGGTGCGTCTCTACTACGTCACCCTTGCGGTGGTCATCGATCCGGTCCGAGCCGATGCATCCGAATATGTCGCGTATGCACATAACCTCGCCTTCGAAGGCACGTTCGGCAGGACTCCCGCGGACGCCGCACCGGTGGTCGCTGACAGCTTTCGCGACCCTGGCTATCCGCTCCTCCTCGCGCTTTTTATGCGAGCAGCCGGCCCGGAGGGCGATTGGTACCCTTGGGTGCTTCTCACACAGGCGGCCCTGGGTGCGGCAAGCGTCATTCTTGCGCTTTATGTAGGCTGGCAATGGCTAGGCGCCCGCTACTGCCTTGCGGCTTCGATATTGATGGCCTTGTGGCCACACTTGGTGACGATGCCTAGCTTCCTGCTGTCCGAGACCCTCTATTCGTTTCTACTGATTGCTGCCCTCGCAGCCCTGGTGAGGACTCGTCAGACGATTTCACGTGGATGGGCATTGATCGCCGGACTTGCCTTCGCGATGGCTGCCCTGACCAATGCCGTGGCCATCCTGATAGCACCCGTGCTGGCATTGGCGCTTATGACTGTCGACCGCACGCAATGGCGACTGTATTCGTGGGTCCTCTTAGCGTGGATGATTCCGGTTTCAACATGGCAAGTTCGCAACGCTGCCCTCGAGCATTCGAGTTCTTCCGGCTCTCGCGTAGCCATGAATCTGATCCAGGGATCCTGGCCCGACTATCACGACGCGTACGTTCGCTCGGTCCGGGGCGATCCGACAGGACGCTCGGTGATGGTCACGATCGATCGAGAAGTCACCGCGTCGCAGGGCAGAGTAAGCACTGCCGCCTCCATTGTCGGAAAGCGCATCATTGGCAGTCCCTTCGAATATCTGACGTGGTACGCGAGCAAACCGTACCTGCTATGGGACTGGCGCGTGCGCATGGGACAGAACGATGTTTATATCTACCCCACGGTCAATTCGCCATTCGATACTTCGGTGACGTGGAGGATTTTCATCGCCCTATGTAAAGCATTGAATCCTTTCCTATTCATACTGGCGGCAGGTGCATCGGTGGCTATCCTGGCGAGGCGAAGAGGCGTGGCGCCGGTGAGTGTTGCCATGGTGGCCGTTTACTCCACTTGCGTGCATGTAGTCCTGCAGGCAGAACCAAGGTACTCCATGCCACTTCGCCCTCTTGAATGCCTGCTTGCTGTAAGTGCGCTCGCATGGCTGGTTCGGGCGACTGCACAGTTGCGTACTGCGAAGTCCGTCACACGCTGACACTTCTAAGGAACGAGTGATCGACTCGTGGTACGGATCGTGCTGAGGCCCGCAGAAATGTTTGCTGGGGCCATGGCCATGAAGGGGACGGTCGGTTTCACCTTGATCGAACTGATGATTGTCGTTGCAATCATCGCAATCCTAGCGGCGATAGCCATTCCCGCGTATCAAGACTACGTCGTTCGCGCGCAAATCACGGAGGGCCTTTCCCTTAGCGCCGGTCCGAAGGCTGCCATCTGGGACTTCACCGCCGCGTCAGGGCGCCTTCCGCCAAACAACACGAGCGCGGGCTTGCCTGCCGCCAGTTCGCTCGCTGGCAAATACGTATCGCAGATTCGGGTCGTGGCTGGGGTCATTACCGTGTCCTACCGCGGCGCACGGGCCAATCCGGTCCTGGCAGCCAGTTCACTGTTGCTGTCGCCTATCGACGACCAAGGCTCGATCAACTGGAGCTGCCGGGTAACGCAGCTCCCGAACCGTTATTTGCCCTCGACTTGCCGTTAGACGAATGGGCGTTTCCTTGAAGCACGCAGTGCCCGAAATTGTCACAAAGTGACGCGCACGGTTCTCGATGCTGACCGTCGTCACGATTCTTGACGATGATGATTGCTGAAATGTTTTCCCGCACCGACAATGCCGCCTGCCGCACGCAACAGGAAAGCCGCGGCCGATGGCACATAACGTGCTTGGAATAGGGGGAGCTTCCTGGTCGTTCCTGACGACTTACGTGAGTGAAGGGGTCCGAGCCGCGGTATGGACTTGGGACCGGGGCTCGGGGGGCACTACTCATGACTTCAAATCATCCAAGGAACATTCCATGAAGACGATGCAGAAAGGTTTCACGTTGATCGAACTGATGATCGTTGTTGCGATCATCGCGATCCTCGCCGCTATCGCCATTCCGGCCTACTCCGATTACACCGTCCGCACGCAGGTGTCCGAAGGCCTGTCGCTTGCCGACTCCTCCAAGACCGCAGTTGCCGAATACCAGGCCAACACGGGCGTGTTCCCTTCTACCAACCTCTCGGCTGGCATTGCGCCGGCAGCCTCGATCTCTGGTAAGTACGTCTCGCTCGTGACCGTAGGTGGGGCCGGTGGCACCCGCGGCTTTATCGTGGTCACCTACGGCGGCCCGAAGGTCAACACGAAGATTCGTGGCAATACCCTGACCCTGTCAGCCATCGACAACAACGGCAGCATCAGCTGGACCTGCCGCCAGACGACGCTTGGCCAGAAGTACCTGCCTTCCTCGTGCAAGTAAGTTTTACCGCTTGAAGAAAAAAAGGCCGCGCAAGCGGCCTTTTTTTTGCCCACGGCGACCACCCTCCCGGGGTACGATCGCGTACCTGTCGCGAGAGAACATCCATTGGAAACCCGGAGCCAGCCAGGACATTACTTGACGTGGGCATCGTGAATAACCCGCGGACCGTCTTCGTCATCGCCCTGTTCGCGGCGCTCGCGCTGGTAGCCTTGGCTTATGCTGGTGGCCTGCATGGGCCGTTTCTGTTCGACGATTTTGCCGTCTTGCCGGCCCTGGGCGCGCAAGGGCCAATCCACGATGCGACGTCGATGCTGCGATTCATCACCTCGGGAAATTCCGATCCGATCGGGCGTCCTCTTTCCATGGCCACCTTCCTGGCCAATGCAACGGATTGGCCAGCCGAGCCACTGCCTTTCAAGGTGACCAACGTCGCCTTGCACTTGCTCAACACCGCGCTCCTGGCCTGCCTCCTACGTTGCTTTGGCCAGCGACTCGCGTGCACATCTGCCCACCCGTCGGATAGGGCGCTAGCATCGGATAGGGCGCTAGCAGCGGTGCTCGCCGCGGCGGTCTGGGCGTTACATCCACTATTCCTTTCGACAACGCTGTATGTGGTCCAGCGTGAGGCCATGCTCTCCGCCACATTCGTTATGGCAGGCATGCTCTGTTGGCTCCATGGACAGAGCCTACTAGGCGCTGACAGGCATCGAGCTGGCATCGGATGGTGCATTGCCGGCAGTATCGTGGCGACAACGCTAGCGGCCGCGTGCAAGGCCAATGGGCTGTTGCTGCCACTACTGCTCCTGGCCGTAGAGTTCACGCTGCCATCGCCGGACCACCCCGCATCACGTGTGCTTCGCCGAGTGTTGTTGGTGCCGCCAGCGGCGGTCCTCGTTGCTTATCTGGGCTGGCGCGGGATTGACGGGGTGGTCAACGGCATCGGTACGCTGCGCCCGTGGTCACTCGCGCAGCGATTGCTTACGGAGCCACGGGTGTTGTTCAGTTACCTGCACGCGCTCTGGCTGCCACGCCCCTATGCAGCCAATGTATTCAACGACCAAGCACGCGTGTCGGTGTCTTTGCTGTCGCCATGGACGACCTCACTGGCGTTGGTTGCCCTGTCCGCTATGACTTTTGCAGCGGTGGTAGGGCGGCGCAGGCATCCGGCTCTGGCGATGGCATGGCTTTTCTTCGTCTGCGCTCAACTGATGGAATCAAGTACGATCGCCCTCGAACTCTATTTCCAGCATCGCAATTATCTCGCGGCCGCTCCCATGTTCTGGCCGCTGGCTTTGGCGGCCTGCACGATGCGGCGCCGCGCCGGGCGAATAGATTGGCGCCCGCGGCTTTGTGCAGGCGTTGTCCTGCTTTCGCTGGCGGCCATGACGACAATAGGCGCGCGCCTCTGGTCCCAACCTGTTGAACAGGCCTTCGTCTGGGCAGCTAACAATCCTGAGTCGATGCGCGCACAAACTTACGCTGCGCGAATGGAAGAAGCAACGGGACAGGCAGATCGCGCCATCGCGCGACTTACTCCTTTAGCACGGAGCAATCCCCGGGAGTTGCAAATCGTGCTTGGGCTCGCGGATGCGTACTGCGCATCAGGCCAATTGCCTGGAACCATTGCCGACGAGGTGGTCGCCGCCATGGGCAGTACCCGTGATGTAGGTGGTCTGATCACCCAATGGTTCGACAAATACCGTGAACCCGGTTCTGCCTGCACCGGAGTGGACGCATCATTCATTCGCCGCGCTGTCGCTGCGGGCCTAAACAACCCGTTGTTTACCGCCGGCAGGCGTCAGGACCTTCTGCATGCTCGCGGAATGGCCGCCCTGGATGCAGGCGACGCCGAGGACGCGGTCACCGATTTCCGAGCCTCTCTCGCGCTAGCGCCATCGCGACCACTGGCATTATCGCAGGCCGCGGCGCTCGGCCAGGCCAGGCAGCCGGCCGCAGGCCTGTCGCAACTTGCGTGGCTGGACCGGCATCCTCCAGCACTCGCCCCGTGGACGGCCGGCATGGTGGCTCTGCACGATCGCGTCCTCGCCCATGAAGGATATTGGCTGCACGAAGAAAGCGTGCTTCGGAGCACCCTGCTCGCTGACCTTAAAGAACAAGGATCCACAATCCCACCGTGAACATCACCAGTTACCGCATTTCCTTCCTGCTATTTACGATCGTCGTGGTGGTTACCGCGGCGGTGTACTGGCCTGCCCTGCACGGTACGTGGTTATTCGACGATTTCCCCAACATCGTCGACAACACGGGCGTGCATATTAAGAACGCGGCGATCGGTGAACTCGTGCGCGCGGCGCTTTCATCACCGGCGAGCGAGTTTAAGCGACCACTGGCATCCTTGAGTTTTGCCCTTAATTTCCTGGCCACGGGCATGGACCCGTACTGGATGAAGTTGACGAACCTTGCCATCCATCTCGCCAACGGCACGCTGATATTCTTCCTCACGCGAAGCTTAGCTTGGGCCGTGACCCCCGCCGCCGAAAGGCCCGATGCAAGATGCCAATGGCTGGCGCTGGGGGCGATGGCAGCTTGGCTGCTCACGCCGATCAACTTCACAGCCGTGATGTATGTCGTCCAACGCATGGAAGCGCTCGCTAATCTCTTCGTTCTTTCTGGCTTGTTGGTGTATGTGCGCGCACGTATGCGCATGCTCGCCGGGCGCGGGGGATTTGTGTGGGTCTGGACCAGCATGCCGCTGTTCACACTTCTAGGCATCAGCGCGAAAGAGTCGGCCGCACTGCTGCCCCTGTTCGCCATGCTCGCGGAGTGGGTGTTGTTTGATTTTAGGGCGACCCGCAACGATGGCCGCCAGACGGATCGACGGATCGTCGCCTTTTTCGTCATCGTCCTCTTGCTGCCCATGGTTGCCGGGTTGGCATGGATTGTACCTCCACTGTTAAACCCGGCGGTCTGGCAGTTCCGTACATTTGGTATGGCTACCCGACTGATGAGCGAAGCCCGGATCATCGTCGACTACATCGACTGGACATTCCTGCCGACACCACGGAAATTGTCCTTCTACCATGACGACTTCACAATCTCCCGAGGCTGGCTCGCACCGTGGTCAACGTTGGTATGCGCCATAACGCTGCTGCTTCTCATTGGGGTGGCGATAGGTTGTCGTAAGCGCTGGCCTCTTACTAGCCTGGGCCTGCTTCTCTACCTGGCGGCGCATGTCATGACCGGGACCATCCTGCCCCTTGAACTAATCTACGAACACCGCAACTACTTCGCCAGCTTCGGCCTGTGGCTGTGCGTTGGATCACTTTTGCTGGGTGAAGTATCGCGCCTGAATGCGCCGGCCATGCCCGTCGCAAGGACTGTGATGTTTCTAGGTCTTCTTGTCTATGGAGGCATGCAGACTGCACTGACGGCCCGCGGCTGGAGCTCGATGCTTGCCCAGTCACAGGAACTTGCCTATCGCAATCCGCAGTCGCCACGTGCCCAGTACGAACTTGGGCGGACCTACGTGATTCTTACCGGGTACCAGGCGGCGTCGCCTTACGTGGCCCGCGCCTACGACGTCCTGGAACGCGCGGCACGCCTCCCGGGCGCCACAGTGCTGCCGGAGCAGGCCATGATCTTCATGGCTTCGCGCATGCATCAGCCGATCAAGGATGCCTGGTGGCAGATGATGATCGATAAGCTGGCCGCGCGACCGGCCGGCGTCGAGGATGAGAGTTCGCTAGGCGCGCTAACCGAATGCGCGCGCGACAGCCGATGCACGCTTTCGCTCGACCGCCTGTCCATGGCGTACCAGGCGGCACTTGATCATCCAAGGCACACGCCACGATTGGTGGGCATGTACGCCGACTTCGCCTGGAATCTACTTGATGACGATGCCCTCGCGGTACGCATGGGCAAGGAGGCGGTGGAACTGGCACCGCGCGAACCGGCGTACCGGGTCACCTTGGCAAGGATGTATGCCGCCAATGGTGACCTGGCCGCCGCACGCACGCAGATCGCTGCACTTCGGCGGCTGAACGTGGCGGGTGAGCTCGATGGTGACATTGCCAGCGTAACAACTGAATTGGCCAAATCCGTCGACCCGCCGGGCGAACCGGCCAATCCGGCCAGCTCGCCCCAGCAGCCATGACAGGTCTGCTTGCTTCCACGGTCCGCACGAGTGTGATGCTGGCCCTTCGAGTGGTCACCCAAGCTGCGTCACTGGTTCTTCTGGCACAGCTTCTTGGCCCCGAAAGCTATGCCAATGTGGCGGCACTGGCATCATTGGCATTAGTCATGGGCGTCCTTCCTGGCTTGGGATCCGGATATGTCGTTCTGGCCGGTGCACACGATCCTGGCCACGCCGCCGAGGCATGGCGTTACGCATGGCCCATTGCAATGGGGCTGGGAGCTGTGGGAACTGTAATCTACTGTGCAGCGGCCCCCGTCATCACCGGATCGAGCGCCTCGCTTTTCGTCGTCGCCTGTCTTGGCGCGTCGGAACTCTTGTGTACACCCCTCGTGTTGCTGTGCAGTTTCATCTTGCAGTCACGTGATCGTGTTCCCTTGAGCCAGTTCGCCCAATGGCTTCCGCTTGCACTTCGCCTGATCGGAACTGCACTTGCGTTCTCCGTGGCCCCGCCGAATCGTCTCGCGGCGTTCGCGTGCCTACAGATTACGGCGAGTGTCCTTGGACTGGCAGCCAACATTACTCTAGTGTCGCGCTACGTAAGACTCTCATGGAAGCCGAGAATGCCAAGCCGTGCTGAACTTGCCACTGGCTCGACCTACGCTGCAATGCAAGTGGTAGCGGCTAATCCGGCCGAACTCGACAAGGTTTTAGCCATCCATGCATTGGGCGCAGGGCCCGCGGGCGTGTACGCCGCCGGATCTCGTGTTCTCACTGCCGCGGTAACGCCAGCGGTGGCCTTGCTGCTTTCCATCCAGCCACGGCTTTTCAGGCAAGCGGCGATCGGCTCGCGCGCACCGAAGTACTTCCATATTGCAGGTTTGAGCGCCGCATGTGGTGGCGTCGCCATGGTCGGCATGGCGTTGCTGTCGCCCGCGGTAGCCTGGATGCTCGGACCCCGATTCGACGACGTACGCAGGGCGATAATCTGGCTGGCACCCGTCGCCCCCTTCCTCGCCCTACGCTTGGGTGCTGGCACCGTGTTGCTGGCAACGGGCAGTGCGATGCAACGGCTCACCTACGAGTTACTGGGCACCGTTGCCCTGGGCGTTGCCATCGCTGTGCTCGCACCCCGGCACGGAATACCAGGCATGGCCGTCGCCCTCTTGTTCGCTGAAGCAATCATGGCTGCTACGGGTTGGCTCATGGTACGCCGCGCCGCATCATCACTTGCCCCACTCCGCCGACGAGGCCCTTGAGCGGGACCAGGCTCCGGGCTCGCACCGAACGAACCAGCGCGCGACACGAGAGGAAAATCAATCGGGCGCCCGACAGAGCGAAGTACGCCAGGCCCGGCGACGCCAGGTGTCTTACCAGCCGCAGGTGCGCAGCCACCATCGACGTCTCATAGAACAACGAACCGTTGCGGCTGCTCGCCGACCCTTCATGTTCGACCCACACCCCGGGAGCCTGCACGATGCTTCCCGGGAACTCCTTTGATAGGCGCCATCCCAGTTCCCAGTCCTCGCCGTACATGAAGAACGACTCGTCGAACAACGGCGAGGAGGCAAGGCGGGGATTTACGAGAAGGCAGCAGCCGCTCGCATAGGGGAAACTGCCGATGCGGGAATGCCACGACAGCAGGCCGGTCAAGCGCTGGTAGTACCCCATGCCCAGGGTGGTACCAGCGTGATTGATCCAGGGCGCCACCATCATTGTGGCGGGATCGCGTTCAAGCACCGCGAGCATCGCGCGGCGACCGCCGGACAATAGAACGGCGTCGTTGTTGATGATAAGCGCGACGCATCCCGGGGAAAGGCGCGAGATGACCTCCAGCGCACGGTTGACGCCGGCGGCGAAGCCGAGGTTCTGGCCAGTGCCGGTGATGTGCACGCCTGGATCGCGCGAAAGCTCTGATGAAAGCGTCGCCGCGGAGATGCCGCCATCGTCTGAATTGTCCCAAACCACGATTGTCTCCACGCCGTCCGCCTGTAGCGAACGTATGCAGCGCAGCGAACGCGCGGCATCCCGATAATTGAGCAGTACACCCGCTACCGGCGTGGTGTAGCTCACGCCGGTCGCCTCGCGGTCACCACGAGCTCCTCGCCCGCCCGTCGGCGGAACGACCCCCGCAGATCAGCCAACAATACCGATAACGCCGGCCATCGACCTTCCTCGCGCATCGCGCATTCACGCGAGGCGCCGAGAATGAACGCGGCGCCGCGCCCACGGCAGTGAAAATGGATATCGACGAAACCTGCGTCGCGCAGTCGATGAGCCAAGCTCGTCGCCGATAGGATGGCGATGTGGCGTGGCGCCTCGAGCCCTCGCCAGTAGCGGCCGAAATGACGGCGGCCGCGACTGTTTGCATTGGGAGTGGCCAGCCAGAACACGCCGCCGGGACGCAGCAGGTCAAGGGCGGCCGTTAACATCGCGCCGGGATCGTGGACATGCTCGATGACGTGCGAAGCACAAATCGCATCGAAAGAAGATTTTTCCAGTTCATGCAGGTCACCGACCACGCGGGCGCCCGAAGCGCGCGCGGCGCGCGCCGCCATGACATCAGGCTCCATGCCGGTCGCATTCCACCCCGCGGCGATTGCCCGGCGAAGGAACAACCCGTTGCCACAACCTATGTCGAGCACTCGGCCAGGCTTGCGGGGAAGGCGTCGGAGGAAATAATCAAGCTGCAGGCGCAAGGGCAGCAGCCACAGCATCACCCATCGACCAGCCGGGTGGAAAGGCTCGCGGCGTGTCCCGTACCGAACATTGAGGTAATCATTGGCAAGCCGCCACCCAAGCGACGTGCCGTTGTCCGCGTCGTGCAGGGCAGCGCTTTCAATGTGCGTGTAATAGGAGCCATAAGCCTTGCCGATGGCCGCCTGCATGGGTCGCGGCGAAAGGAAGAGCGAAACGCACGCAGGGCACGACTTGAACGTCCATATCCCGTCCACGCCTTCCCAGAAATCGCGCACGCCGGTAATTTCCGGAAGCTGAGGCGCGGGATGACCACAAGCGGGGCAAGCCACCGGCTCCTCGAGGTCATCGTTATTCCAGGTCATGCCAGGACTCACCCATATTCCTTGTCAAGGATAGCCTTGTAAGCGTCAACGTAACGAGCAATCGACACACCGCCCGAAAAATTGGACAAGGCCCTTTGCCGCCCCGCTTCGCCCAGGCGCGCTCGCAGGGCATCATCCGATAGCGCGGCGACATGCGCCGTTAGTGCCTTGATGTCATCGAGCGGTGCAAGCAGGGCCGTCTGGCCATCGATACACACTTCCGCCGTACCCGACACATCGAAACCCACCACGGCCAGGGCACTGGCCATCGCTTCGAGTGCAACGTAACCAAATGCTTCATAGCGCGAACTAACCAGTACTACATCCGCCTCACGGTAGAGCGCGGGCATGTGCGCCGGACTGCGTGGGGGCATCACCATGATATTCGCCAGCTCTGTCGCCGGAAAGGCCCGGCGCAAACCGCCAGCGGCCAGGAATTGCACCCCGGGCATGGCTTCGGCAACGTCCAGCAGGCAGTCGACACCCTTCCAGCGCGAGGGGTTGCCGACCCAGAGCACGCGAAGCGGCCCTGGCGCACGCGAATCCATTCGTGGATGAAAAAGGGAGGTGTCCACCCAGTTATGGACGACGTCCGCCACGACGCCCAAGTCCTCGGTCATGGCGCGTGCCACGTGTTCGCTTACGGCGAACACCTTATCGGCTCGCCTGATGGACTTGCGGACCGACGGGCCCAGGATGACATCATGATAAAGCCGCTGGACGAATCCTCGCTGAGGCATGAACGCCGGGTGCCGGATGTACTGATGCTCGGTTACCACCACTGGCACGCCACGACCCATGAAGACATGGCCGATGCCAGTGCCGGCATGAATGATGTCCGTTCCTTCCGGAATCGGCGTTCCACGAAGTCTCCATGGCATGACTTCGAGACCGAGGTCGAACCAAGTGATCGTCGGAGTAGCGCCCGCCTCACGCAATCCCTCCGCAAGGCGCTCGACGAATACATCGGCGCCGCTTCCGGCACGCAAAGCGGGCAACCAGACCTTCAACAGTGCGCACCCTGCGGCACCGACGCAAGCGCATCGAGAATGCGAGTTTCAAAGACCGGCCACGCCAGGCCGGCCGCAAAAGCGCGAATACCGGTGCGCTCGTCATCATCAGGCACGTGCGACATGCGATGTAGGCATGCGGCCTGGAACGCGGAGTAATCGCCAGGCGGGATCAGATCACCCGACACACCGTCACGAACGGCATCCGGCACACCTCCGACCGCAAATGCAACGGTCGGCACGCCATGGGCAGCGGCTTCAAGGGCGACCATGCCAAAGCCCTCGATATCGCCGGGCACGTCTCGGACTGGGAAAATGCAAAGCCTTGATGCGACATAGGCGAGTGCGAGTTCGTCATCTCCCACCGGTCCAAGAAAGGTTAACGCATGTCCAACGCCAAGGCGAACAGCAAGTTCGGCGATGCGAGACCGGGTCACGCGCGAAGCACCGTGCAAGGCATCGGGCGCCTCATCGCCAATCACAACTAGATGTGCATCCGGCTGTCGCTGGACAATTCCCGGAAGACAATGCTCGACGAACTCCAGCAAGCCTTTGCGTTCTGTCAGTCGTCCAACGCAGAGCATTATGGCGCCTGGGCGAATTTGCCGCCCCGCTGCCCAAGACGAAACTGTTGTTGGCGATGGTGAGGTTTCTGGCATCCCGACACCAGGATGGACCACACGCAATCGCGCTGGGTCCACGCCGGCCGCCACGGCCAACGCTGCCGTGTGATGGCTGTTAGCGATGACCAGGTCACAGCGTCTGATGAACGGGAGCCATGCAAGCTGATACAGGCGATGGAGCACGATCAGGTCCAAGCCGTGTACATACACAGCCGCTTTGCGTCGCCGTGCCCGCGCGACCAGCCATGCCAACGGTGCGGTAAGGCCGCTACCCGCGATGCACCACATAGGCGCCGGCATCAAACAAGCCCGCGCTGCGGCGTACGCGGCACCTGCAAGGAACTTCCATAGCGGTCGATCAGGACATTCGGTCACGCTGGCCGCCGAGAGAAGCGCATTTCGGCAGCCCCGGGGGCCGATCACATGAAGTGACCACCGCGCCGCGAGTGCCCGGGCCAGGTGCAGATTGAGTCGCTCCATGCCGCCACGAAACGGTGGCAGGTTACGGGACACAAGGAGTACTCGTTCAGGTTGCCTCACGCGTCGCCTTGGAATTAACCGTCTCGCAAAGGAAGTACACCTGGTATTGCCAGGCCAACGGCCATGCCACTAGACCAAGCGCCTGCGCCAGGCGGAGCGGCCTGGCCCACCATGGACCCTGGTTGATCCATCCCAGTGACATGTTGTGTAGGTCCTTCCATCGCGCCACGACCCGAAGGCCGCAGTTCTCGAACAACGCCTGCCAGGCTTCCAAAGTTAGGACTTCCTCGCTGACGCGGGCCTGTTGAGTACCAAGATAAAGACCGAGGCGGCGCGTCAGGAATCCAGCATTGGGCACCAGGATCAGGAATCGAGCACCGGGTCGGGCGACGCGCTGCATCTGCGATATCGCGCGCGACTTGTCGACGAAATGCTCCAGCGAACCCATACACGTGACCAAATCGAACTGACCCGTTTCAAATGGCAATTCTTCAGCGGGCCCCACTTCGAAGCGACCGGCGGGCAATTGCTCGCGGCAGCGTTCGATGGCACGAGCCGAGAGGTCAATTCCGGCCACGCTAGCACCCGCAGTTGCAAGGTAGGCCAGCCATTCACCAGTGCCGCAAGCAATATCCAGGACCGATGTCCCACGAAGCTGACCCAGGCGCCCGGCAACTACGCGGTAGTGCCATGGCAGAACCTTGGTCCTGTCGCCCGCGTAATACTCCTCGTCGTAGAAACGACGAATTTCCTCAAGCGAGGCCTGTCCGCGCCCCAATCTGCCGTCGTTGATTTTAGTCATCCCGGCGATACGTCAGTGCAGTGATCTGCTCGGACACCAAGCCAATGAGGAAGACGATGACAGACGCGCTCCACATCAGCGTGCTCATGTTGGTCAGGCGGCCCCCGTGGATAAATGTCCAGGCGTAGTTCAGGCATCCGAACAGGAAAAAAACCAGACTCGCTGGCACGAATAACTTTAGGGGGGAATACAGCGTCGCGATCTTGAAAATGATCAAGAGGAAACGCAAGCCATCGCGGATAGGCTTGATATGACTACGCCCCACTCGCTTGTGCGCCTTAATCGGCTCGTAGACAACGCCATAGGCGCTACGAAAAAACGCCATAGTGCTGGTAGTTGGGTAGGAAAACCCATTGGGAAGCAGATGAATGAACTCGCGGAACTTATTGGCTCGCACGACGCGGTAGCCCGACGTCAAGTCCTTTACTTCATGTCCCGTGATACGCGTGGCCAGCCAATTGTAGAAAGTATTAGCCGCACCGCGGCCCACGCCTGCCTGGCTGTCCCAGTCGCGCGCGCCCACCACCATGTCAAATCCGGTATCGAGTTTCGCCAGCAGGCGGTCAATATCTATTGGATCATGCTGGCCATCGCCATCCATGAACACGAGGATCTCGCCCTTTGCGGCACGGGCTCCACGCTTGATCGCAGCGCCATTGCCCATCGAATAAGGCGAGCTAATGCAGGTCACGCCCGCGCCGAGGCAGATGGCTCGGGTGTCATCCGTCGATCCGTCATCCACCACGATGATTTCCGCCTCCGGCTGGGCAGCTTTGAGGCGTGGAAGCACGTCCACCAGGGCCGCAGCCTCATTCTTGGCAGGCAGGATGATGCTAAGGCGACTCAAGGCGTGCTCCCTCTGTGAAACCGGATCATAACGCGCCGCCCGGGCCCAATTCACGCCTTCGGTACGCGACTTGCATCCCATCTGCGTGGCCGGGAAGCGTCAATAATCCGGCAGAGGCGGGATGGCCTGCCCAAGAACGTGGTCCAAAGTCATGTTCTGATGTAGATTCTTAACGTAACTGGGGGCTGGGCAGGGATTTTATGGCATCGCAATTGCAACAGCAGTCGAACCTTGTCGGGCTCACCGGCATGGCACGTCGGCTTGTTTCCGAGGGCGTCGTGCCCGAGGCCGATGTCCGCCAAGCCGTCATGGAATCAGCCCAGCAGAAGGTTGCACTGTCTTCGTGGCTGATCGACCGCAACCTCGTTGACAGCCTGAAACTTACCCAGGTCGCCTCGGCCGAGTTCGGCATGCCCTTGATGGACGTGTCCGCGGTCGCCCCGGCCAACCTGCCGCTGGGTCTGGTCACCGAAGCCCTGATCACCAAGCACCAGGCCCTGCCCCTGTTCAAGCGCGGCAAGCGCCTGTTCGTGGGCATCGCCGACCCGATGCAGTCCCACGCCCTGGACGAGATCAAGTTCCACTCCAACCATATGGTGGAGCCGGTACTGGTCGAACGCGGCCAGCTGCGCCGGGTGATCGAAAACGCCCTGAATGCCCTGAACGCCACCGTCCCCGCCTTCGACGACGCAGGCCTTGACGAACTCGCCCTGGAAGGC
>Ga0193717_1001465_pt1 | contig 14491 bp, 12 predicted proteins | sample U2c2metaG_FD_145900 | JGI IMG/M metagenome (GOLD analysis project Ga0193717, IMG submission 145900) | Soil microbial communities from a riparian zone of the East river system, Colorado, United States - U2c2 | ecosystem: Environmental > Terrestrial > Soil > Riparian zone | place: USA: East River... | reverse complement strand
CATCAGCATCGAGAAGGGGATCACCAGCGAGGTGAGCAACGCCGCGCGGACGTGGCCGAGCATGACCAGCAATACGATGACCACCAGCAAGGCGCCCTCGGCGAGATTCGCCTGAACCGTGCTGATGGTGGCGTTGACGAGAGTAGTGCGGTCGTAGACCACTTCGGTGTGTACACCCTTCGGCAGCGAGCCTGCGATGTCGGCGAGCTTCTGCGCCACTCGCTGGCTCACGGTGCGACTGTTCTCTCCCACGAGCATGAGCGCCGTGCCGAGAACGACCTCCTCGCCATCCCGCGTCGCGGCGCCCGTGCGCAGTTCCTTGCCGATACCCACGTCGGCGACGTCCGCGACGCGCACGGGCCGCCCGCCACGATCCGCGATCACGACGCTGGCGATATCCGCGGCGCTGGCAGCCTGTCCGGTCGCCCGCACCAGCAGCTCTTCGCCATTGCGCTCGATGAAACCCGCGCCCGCATTACCGGTGTCGTGTTCGAGCGCTTCGACGACGTCCTCGAAGGTGACGCCGAAGCCGAGCAGGCGCAACGGGTCCGGCGTCACGTGGATCTGATGCGCGTAGCCACCGATGGAGTTGATTTCGGCGACGCCGCGCACCTGCCGCAGCTGCGGCTTGATGACCCAGTCCTGCAGGGTGCGCAGAGCCATGCTGTCGTAGGGCTGGCCATTGCTCTGGCGCGCATTGGGGTCCGCGTGAACGGTGTAGAGAAAAATCTCTCCGAGCCCGGTGGCCACGGGTCCTAACGTCGCGTCGACATTCTCGGGTAACCGATCCGCGGCTTCGGTGAGCCGCTCGGACACCATCTGGCGCGCGAAGTAGATATCCGTGCCCTCGTCGAATATCACGGTGACTTGCGACAGGCCGTACCGCGACAGCGATCGCGAATACTCCACGTGTGGAAGTCCGGCGATGGCGGCTTCGATCGGCACGGTCACGCGTTGCTCCACTTCGAGCGGCGTGAACCCGGTGGCGACGGCGTTGACCTGCACCTGCACGTTGGTGATGTCCGGCACGGCGTCGATGGGCAGGCGCAGGTAGTTGTAGGCGCCGAAAGCAGCCAGCAGCAACGTGCAGGCGACGACGAGCCACCTGCGCGCGATGGCGAATTGCAGTAGTGAGTCGATCATGTCAGTGCTCGTGGCCGGCCGAGGATTTCTCGAGCTCGGCCTTCACCACGAAGCTGTCGGTGGCCACGTAGCGTTCGCCCGCGGCAAGTCCCGACACGATTTCGGTGTGATCCTCATCCGCGCGGCCGGCGACCACCGGGCGCGCTTCGTAGCCGGCTTCGGTGACGACGAATACCGCACGCTCACCGTCGACGGTCTGCAGCGCGGAGCTGCGCACGGCGACGGGTACTTCGATTTCGGCCACGACGATATCCGCGGAGACACCGACGCCCGGGCGCCAGCGTCCGTCCCGGTTGTCGATCGGGACGCGAACAACAATAGCCTGCGTCTCGCGGTCACCCGCGGGGGCGATGTGCGAAATGGTCGCACTGGTCTTGAGCGCGCCGTCCGCAGAACGCAGATTCACGAGCTGCCCGGGACGCAGACGCGCCACGTCGCCGGGAAACACCAGGAGCTCGGCCCAGAGATAGCTCAGATCGGAAACCGTGAAGAGGGTCTGTTGCTCCACCGTCTCGCCGGCGCTGACCGTGCGTGCCATCACCACGCCGCCGATCGGCGCCTTCACCGCGTAGACCTGCATGCTCTCGTTGCTTTCGATGGAGGCGAGCTTGTCGCCCGCGGCCACACGATCGCCTGGCGCCTTCGCGACGGCGGTGACGACTCCGGCAAATCGTGCCGACACGTGGCGCGTGCGTTCGGCGTTCAGCGCCACCGCGCCGTACGCCTGTACGAGGTCGCGGATTCGCGCGCTGCCGGCATCTTCCACCGTGGCGGTGGCGACATGGGCCACTTTCGCGGGGCCATGTTCGTCCGCTTCCGCGTGTTCGTCCTTATGTCCGGAGTCGCCGCAGGCGGCGAGGATCGTGCTGGCTAACAAGATGAGAATAGTTCGGTTCATGGCTGCGACGCCTCGATAGGGTTGAGCGGCTCACCGGTGAGCCGTTGGATTTCCGTGCGCATCTCGTGATACGTAGCCGCCGATTCGATGGCGGCGCTCTGCAGCGCCAGCATTTCCTGGCGCGCGCCGGCCAGTTCGGAAAACGCGAAGCGTCCGCGGTCGTAGCCAGCCTGGGTTTGTTCGAGCGCGGTGCGCGCCAGTGGCAGAGCTTCCGTGCGCAGCGCTTCGGCGCGCCGCCGCGCGCTGCTCATTTCTTCGTAGAGTCCGAACAACGTGGTGCGCGCGAGCACCGCCGCGGCGTCCTGCTCGGCCTGGGCTTGCGCAAGCTCCGCGCGCGCCATGCGCAGCGAAGCGTCGTTGCGCTTCCCGGAGTTGAGCGGCATGGCGATGCCGGCGACCAGTGCGGTGTCACCGCTTTCCTGCAGCTGCCGCAATCCCAGCGTCAGCGCCAGGTCCGGCCGGTTCTGCGTTTGCGCCAGGCGCAGCTGCGCGTCACGAAGCCGGATTTCACTCGCGAAGCGCAGGAAGGCGGGATTGCGCTCCACGCGCTTCATGAGCGCGGAGAAGCCGGGATCGTTCTCGAACGCGAACAGGTCAGCGCGCAACGTGTTGAATTGCGGTTCGGCTTCTCCCCAGCTTGCCGCCAGTGCGTAGCGTCGAGTGCGCCACACGCTCGCTGCCTGCTGCACGTCGAGGTTCGCCCGCATGGCGGCGATTCGGGCGCGGCTCTCGTCGGCCAGCGGCGAACGCGCCGCCGCGACGCGGCGCGAAACCGCGGTCAATGTTTCCTGCGCGACGCGTTCGGTTTCCTGCGCCAGGCTCAATTGCTCCGCGGCCGAGGCCGCCGCCAGGAAGCGCCGCGTTACCTCGGCCAGGATGTCGAGCTCGCGTGCGCGCTGCTCGAGCGCCGCAACATCGCTCGCCATCTCGGCAACTTCGACACGCGCGGTTCGCTTGCCACCGAGCTCCAGCACCTGCGTGAAGCTCAGCGTGGATTCGAGCGCATCCGTGCCGCGCGTGTCACCACTGCCGGCGAAGTTTTCCAGTTCCAGCCCGATTTCGGGCGCGGGGCGCAGCTGCGCCTGTGCGATTTCCGCCTGCGCGCGCGTCAGCCGGAATGCGCTGGCGCGCAGCTCCGGGTTGCGCGCCAGCGCATGGTCGATGGCTTCAGCGAGCGTGAGCCCGCTGCCGTCGGCGGTCGCGCAGATGCTTGCGAGGCCGCACAACAGACTGGCGCACCTTGCGCCGGCCTTTGAGATTTTCATGATCCACTCCCGCGGACGCCAAGGCGTGCGCCGTCACGTCTAACTAACGTCGAACCGTCGGGTCAGGCGAGGCAGGGAGGTCCGCGCAGCGGTGGCCGCAGGCGGTTCCGGACGGAACGGACTTTGGCGGGGAGGGAGGGAAAGGCGAGCCGCACGCGCGGGCGCGCGAGCAGAAACAGCAGCAGCGCGCAGAACGCAGCCACCAAGGGGAGATCGAGGCCGCCGAAGGGCTTCTTCACGACCACATCGGAAGCCAGGCCCAGGTCGCGATCGGCGTGTTCGCCGGCGCTGGCTTCATCGAGGTGGTGGATGCCCGAGTCTTCGACATGGAATGAAACTGGTGGCTCGGAGCCGTCCATGCACAGGTGGAGGTGCAGCCCGCCCACGCGCAACGCGAACATCGCCACGCACACCGTGGCAATGAGGAATCTGGAGCGATTCGCGAAGCGGAACATAGTCAGAGTATGTATCTCGGGACGGTTGTGACCGGAGAACCCGGTCACAACCGCGACTGACGGTTACCGGGGCGGCTCGGTGCCCGGCGCAGCGTCTTCCATCGGGAAGGTCTGGGCGCCCGAGGGCGGCGGCGAGTTTTCCGTGGGCGGTGCCTCCGCGCCGTCCGGCGTGGTGGTGGCGGCGCTGCGCGGTACGAGCGCCGGCTGCGCGGCAGAGGTGCTGGCGAGAATGGCGCGCTGGAAACGCTTTGCGGCTTCGGCGTCGGTGGTGATCTGGCCGGCGATGATTTCCTTGGCCGGCGCAGACTTGCCGTAGAGCTTGTTGTTGGACTTGGTGTCGATGGCGATCACGCTGCCGTCGATGGAGACACCGGCGAACAGCCCGCGATTGCGTGAGTATGAATACACCTCGGCGGTGAAGTTCTGATCGGTGGCCGCCGACGCTGAACGACCCACGGGGCCGGCGGCCACGGAGGCGTCGCCACCCAGCGTGAGCTTGCCGTCGGTGATGCCTTCGATGCTCTTGCGAGTGGTGAAAACCAACACAATGTCGGTGGACTGAACGCCGATCTGCCAGCCCACGTTGCCGCCGGTGATGGACACCATGATGGGATTGCTGAATCGTCCGTTGGCATCGCGCACGACCATGGCGCCGCTGCCGCGTCGCCCGCCGACCACCGCGGCGACCTTCACGACGTTGGGAATGACCGCGATGCCATAGGCGCGCGCCATCAGGCGATCGGGAATGAGGGTGTCGCGCTGGCCGCGCAGTTCTTCGAGAACGCCCGAGGCTTCGATGAGCCGCGCTTCTTCACGCGCGCTGGCGAAAGCGGGCTGAGAGATGCCGGCGGCGCCGGTGGCGACGAATAACAAGGCTAAGAGAAGTCTGTTCATGGGCACTCCTTGAGGGCCGAGAGCTTAACGCATGCGGCATAATCGCCACCATGCGAAGCCAAACATGCACGTTCGACCGCCTGCGCGCCATCGGGTTCCGCCTCTTGTTTGCCGCGGTCTTATTGCCGGGCGCGGCGCAGGCCGAGTGGATGACGCGCAATGAAAACATCATGGGCACTCGCTGCGCCGTGGAGCTGTGGAGCGAAGATCCCGCCAAAGGCGAGGCGGCCATAACGTCGGTGTTTGACGACATGAAGCGCATCGATCGCCTCATGAGCACGTGGAAAGAAGACACCGAGATCTCGAAGGTGAACCGCGAGGGTGGCAAACATCCGGTGAAGATCAGCCCGGAACTGTTCAGGTTGCTGCAGGTGTCGGTGGAGTATTCCGAGCTCACGCACGGCGCCTTCGACATCACCTATGCCAGCGTCGGCTATCTATACGATTTCAAGAAAGGCATTCATCCCGATAGTGTGGCCATCGCCGCGGCCCTACCAGGCATCAACTGGCGCCACATGGTGCTCGACGCGAAAAAGACCACGGTGTTCTTCACACGCCCCGGCATGCGCATCGATCTCGGCGGCATCGCCAAGGGCTACTCGGTGGATCGCGGCATCGAGATCCTGCAGAAACAGGGCGTCACGCGCGCCATGGTCAACGCCGGCGGCGACACGCGCATCATCGGCGACCGGTTCGGCAAGCCGTGGGTCGTCGGGGTGCGAGACCCGGACCATGAGGGCAAGGTGTTTCTGCGCCTGCCGCTAGCGGACACGGCCTTCTCGACCTCGGGCGACTACGAGCGCTACTTCGATGAGGACGGCAAACGCTTCCACCACATCATCGACCCGAAGACCGGGGACTCGGCGCGCAAGCTGCGCAGCGTGACGGTGATCAGCGGCACGGCCACGCGTACCGACGCGCTGACCAAGAGCGTGTTCATCATGGGGCCCGAAGAAGGCATCGCATTCATCAATACGCTGCCCGACGTGGACGCGGTGGCCGTCGCGCCCGATGGCAAGGTGAATTATTCGAAGGGCCTCGAGCCGCCGAAGTAGCGGAATATCGTCAGAACCCAGGAACACTCTCCATGGCAGTACTCGTGCCGATTTTTCTTTGCTTCGCGCTTCTGTTCGCAGGCTCTGCAACCGCGCAATCCACGCCCACGCAGATCCACACCTCGCCGCAGCAGGACCCCGGTGTGTATTCCGGCCGGCTCAAGGTCGACTACCCGACGCGTTATGAGCTGGCGACGGTAGACGAGATCCGCAAGACGCTCGAACTCGTTCACGCGTATGTCGACCAGGCGGCGCCGGTGCAGGTGGTGGACGGTGAAACGGGCGCGCCGGTCACCGATCTCACGCAACTGCCCGTGAAGGTCGCGCTGGCGCGCACTGACATGCAGATCCTGACCTACGAGTGGGGCGTCACGTATGCCGGCATGTTGCGCAGCGCGCAGGCGACGGGCGACAAGCGTTACGGTGAATACACCGATAAGCGGGTTTCGGCGATCGCGACGCTGGCTGCGCATGCGAAACAGAATCTGCCGCCGGGCACCACGCACGCTAACTACCCGGTTTCGAAGCATGGCCTCGGATTCAGGTCCATTCTGCTGCCGGGCAGGCTCGACGATTCCGGTGCAATGTGCGCCGCGCTGATAAAGGCCGACCTCGCGGGTCTCGGCGACAAGAAGCTGCGGCCGTGGATCGACAACTACGTGCAGTACGTGTCCACGAAGCAGTTCCGCCTGAAGGACGGCACACTGGCACGCAATCGTCCGCTGCCGAATTCGCTGTGGCTCGACGACCTCTACATGAGCGTTCCCTGTCTTGCGCAAGCCGGCAAGCTCACCGGCGACCGGCGTTACTACGACGACGCGACCAAACAGATCCTGCAGTTCGCGGATCGCATGTTCGTCAAGGACAAGGGCCTGTTCATGCATGCCTGGGTGCAGGACATGAAGCAACACCCGGCGTTTCATTGGGCGCGCGCCAACGGCTGGGCCATCATGGCGACGGTCGAGTTGTTAGAGGTGCTGCCAGAGAACCATCCCGCGCGGCCGCGCATCCTGGCGTTGTTCCGCGAGCATGCGGCCGGAATCACCGCCGCGCAGGGCCACGCCGGCCGCTGGCACCAGTTGCTCGACCGGCCAGAATCGTATGAAGAGACTTCCGCCAGCGCGATGTTCGTGTTCGCGATCGCACGCGGCATCAATCGCGGCTGGCTCGATGGGCTGGCGTTCGGTCCCGCGGTTTCGATCGGCTGGAACGCCGTCGTCGCGAAGGTGAACGCGAAGGGGCAGGTGGAAGGCACCTGCGTCGGCACGGGAGTCGGCTGGGATCCGATGTTCTACATGTATCGCCCCGTACACGTGCTCGCGGCCCACGGTTATGGTCCGGTGCTGCTCGCGGGCGCGGAGATGATCGAGATACGCAAGGGCAACCCGAACATCGGGCTTCACGACGGCGGACTGCAGTTCGGAAAGGCGCTCGAGAACTGAGGTCAGTTCGACTGACGCCAGTGGGCACGTGGTGCGCGTTGGCGCAGCGGTGCCAACCGGGCCAATCAATGAAATGGGCAAAGGCAAAGCCTCCGCGCGCGTCCGTTCGCGCGGAGGCTCGATAAGCGGCAAGAAGAAAAGTTTGCTAGGCGCTGGTGCCTAGTTGTTGTCGGAGGATTCCGACTCGCAGTTAGCGTCAGAAAAGCTCAAGCGTCCGGTGCGTATCTCTGCCAGGTCCGGCCCCTTTTGCTGGGAAATGGGGAGTGTCCCCATTTAGAAGAAGGCGGAGATGTAGAACTGGATGATGTTGGCGTTCAGCTTGTACAGCGGCTCGGTGCCCGGCTGCAGCGGAACGTCGGGCAGCGTGCCGAAGCTGCCGAGGCTGTAACGCGCGTCGCGGAAGTCGTCGTAGTTCACCGTCATGTAGTCGTAGCGCAGGTTCAGCGAACCCTTGGCCAGCCACGGGAACCGGTCGATCTTGAATTCGTAGGTAGCCGTGACGCCGGCGGTGATCGCGTCGTAGGTCGCGAGCTCTTTGTCGCGTGCCATGAAGTTGGCGTAGTCGGCGCGCGGGAAGATGTCCTCGTAGAAGTCGGCCTTGGTCTGCGTGTAGTAGCGCACGCGGCCTTCGAAGATCCACTTGTTGTTCGGCAGCGGATGTACGTAGCCGAGCTCGCCGGTGTGGCCGATGACACCCCAGGTGTCGGTGTAGAAGCGATACATGCCGTCGATGGCGGCGCGATATGGCAGGAAATATTTGGCGCGCAACGACGCGGCGTTGCTCGAGCGCGTGTTCGGATAGACCTCGGACTGCTGGCCCTGGCTGAATGGGTCGATGAAGAAACGCACCGAACGATAGGGGCTGCGCAGGAAGCCTTCGTCCGTGATCACCTCGTACTGGCCCGTCATGATCATGTTCTTGGTGATGATCTGCGAGACGCTGAGGCTGTAGCTCTTGGATTCCATCTCTTCGGCGAAGTCCGGGTCGTTGACCTTCACCCCGTCGATCTTGACGTTGCGGAACACGTCGTTCTGGCCGTTCTTGAAGGCGAATGAAATGGTGGTGAGGTCGCCGAACATGTCGTGGCTCACGCTCGCGTACATGGTCTTGGCCATGTAATCGCTCTCGTCGCTGTTCACGTAGCCGATGCTGTACGTGGACTTGCCGTGCAGGAAGTCGACCGAAAGACTCGACTGCGTGCGTTCGTCATCGTAAGGGCTGGCGGACGTTTCCACGTCCACCGACGCCGACGACACCATGTCGATGTAGTAATTGGCGGCCACGGACACGTGCTCGCCGATGCTCTTGCGCACCAGCACCGAGGGGCCGGTGATTTCCACGCCGCCGCCGTCATAACGGAAGTAGAGGAGATCGGCGCGATCTTCGGGAAGCACGCCCGCGAAGGCGTTGCCCACGAAACAGGTTATGACGAATGCCAGAAGGCGTGTGTGTGGCGTCTTCATCCCGCGGTTGCCTTGTTAGTTACAACCGCAGCCGCCGCCACCGCCGCCGGTGGCGCCGCGCGAACCTTCGCGCGATTCGAACACGTGATCGAGGAAGTCCTGGGAGATCGGTGCGCGCGAGAAGGCCATGATCGGATCGGCGAGATTCTCGCGATCGTACGGCTTCACCCATGGCTCGATCGAGCTGCAGCCCGCCGACAAAATGGCGAGGGCCGACAGGATCATCAAACCGCGGATGCGCATAACGTTCTCTCCTATTCCTTCAACATCGAGCGAATCTGCGTGAGATAGAAGTTCTCATCGCCGGGCTTGTAGCCCTTGTGCATGACACGGATATTGCCCTTGCGGTCGACGAACACGGTGCTCGGCATGCCGGCCACCTTGTACATCTTGCTGACTTTGCTTTCCGTGTCGAATGCGATCGGGAAGCTCACCGGCTTCTGCTTGGACAGCCACGCCTCGGCGCCCTTGGCGTCCGGCTCGACGTTCACGCCGACCAGTGTGAAGCCCATGGGCTTGTACTTCTTGTAGATGTCTTCGAGCAGCGGCATTTCCTGCCGGCACGGGCCGCACCAGGTGGCCCAGAAGTTGATCATGACGACCTGGCCCTTGAACTGGGAGAGGTCGATGGCCTTGCCATTACGTCCCGACAGCTGGAACGCGGGCGCGGGGCCGGAGGAGGTCGCCGCAAACGCCGGCAACACGAAGAGCGCCGCGAGCGCCAGACTCTTCACGACTCTTGCGATTCCTTTTGTTTTCACTGTGCGTGCCGTCATAAAGCTCACTCCGTCAGAAGAAGACGGTCGCGCTGAGCAGCATTTCTATGTTGTTGGTGACCTTGGTCTCGCCTAACAAGTCGGAGTCGAACACGCGGTCCTGAACTCCGATACTTATCGCCAGCCAGTCTGTCTGTAACACGCGGTAACCCGCGCCGAGATTGATCGTCAGCCGGTTGTCGCCGGCGAAATCCACGCTACCGATGCCACCCAACAGGTAAAAACTACTGTTCATGGCGAGATTGCGACCGAGATAGACCTCGCCAGGAAGGAAGTTGTAGCCCAGCGAGAGGCTGTAATACGTGAAGCGTCTCTCATCTCCGGTCAGAAGCTCGATGTCGCCGCCGAGCGTCTCGAAACTGGTCTCGCCAGCCGTGGATTGCCCTGCGTCGAGGCGGAAAAAGAAATCTTCTGTCACATGGTAACTAAGCTGTGCGGCGTAGGTGGAGCTCGTACCAAAGTCCTCGATCGAGAGGAACCCCAGGCCCACGCCGAGTTCCCAGTTTTCGTTGTCGATGCGGGGCGTCTTGATCTTGCGGCGCGCCACGTTCGGTTCGATGACGCGCGGTGGCGACACATCCTGTTCCTCGGCTTCCTCTTCGGCGGCCTCGGCGTCGGTCTGTTGTTCTTCGACTTTGTCCTTGCTCCACGGCCAACGCAGCGACGCGCAGCCGGCCATCGCCAGCGTGGCCGCGACGAGCACCGTCAGAAGAAGCAGGCGATTGCGACTTTCCATTCTTCCAACTCCTCATTGTCATCGCGGCTCGTGAAAATGGTGTGCCAGCGATAGTCGGCGCGCAGGAAAAAGCGCCGGGTGAGATAGGCGCGGACGCCCACGCCCGCATATGCGGTCTGATCCTCGCGATCGAGCGCCAGTACGATCGTGGCGCGCGGGCTCGTGTTCACATAGCCCGTGCCCAGGGTAAGGAACGGTGAGATCCGCCACTCGGGAACCAATACATGCTGCAGTCCGATCTCGGCTTTCCAGCCGTTCGACGCGTTGCCAAGAAACTGCGACAGCGTGAGCTCGACCTTCATGTTGTCGGTGAGCGAGTAGGCGCCATACGCGCCGATGAGGTTCGCACCGCCGTAGTCGCCACCACCGATGCCGATTTCCCATTCGTGGGAAGTGAAGCCGGCACGGTCGCCCAGGTTGAACACGAACGGTGATCCGTCGGCGAGCTTCGTGCGGCGCATGTCGCGCGCGCGGGCCCAGCCTTCCACGCCCTGTTCGTCGCGAACCTTGAACCAGTCCGTGCGCCGATAGAGAACGTCCACGGACTGCTCGCGCTCCACCACGCGGAACACGGGATAGCCGCGACCGGGCCCGGTCGCCAGCTCGAGGTAGGGCTCGCTGACGAAGACCTGCAACAGCTTTTCCTGCGCCGCGGCTGCCTTGGCGGCCTTTTCCTCCTCGGTCTGCTTCGCTAACGATGTGACCGATAGAAAACACGCGAAGACGATGGCAAACGCAAGGTTAGTTCTGCGGAGTCGGCGGGAACGGGTCGTTGTAATACTGGGCTCCAATATCCAGCCACTCCGAAAGCAAGCGCAGTTCAGCGGTCGAGAGCATACCTGCATGCGTCGTATTGTTCATCACGCTGAAGAAGCGTGAGCCGCGCGCATTGGTCGCACCCATCGAAGGCGGGAAGAACTGTGGGATCTGCGACGGGATGCCATTGTCGTCCGGCGGTCCAGGGATCGTGACCTGCTGGATCGCGCCCATCACGAGCTCGAGCTGCGGACGCTGGAACAGCAGGTGGCGATACGCACGCAATTGCAGTGCGTCTTCGTCCGAGACTTCGTCGGTCAGCTCGAGCGAGGCAGCGGGCAGTTGCACCACGGCCGGGTCGACCGGATCGACGCGCGAATGGCAGTTCGTGCAGGTCTGCGGAAATTCGAAGACACCATCGCCGTTGGTATCAACGCCGCCAGCGGGGCGCGGCACCGACCACAGCGGGTGAATCTGGCCGAGGCGCGTGCCGATGGCCGCGTAGTGAATCGTGATGCGGCAGGTCGGCGTCCAGACCGGGAAGCAACCCACGTTGGCCGGAGTCGGGCTCGTCAACTGTTGATAGGCGTACGTGAACGACGCGGTGGGCGGAGCGGCCGGCGTCCAGATCTCGTCGTACACCACGTTGGCGCTCGGCGTGATCGACTGCAATCCGCAGTGTTCGGTCATCGTGGTGGCGTCGATGCACGAGGAGCCCGCACGCGAACGCGCGCGCGCCATGGTGTCGCCAGCTTCTGGAGAAATGGTGTTCACCGTGCCGGGGAACGCCGCGCCCGTGGCGGTCGAGCCCGCGTACACGGAATTGAACAGGCCCTTGCGACCGTGGACCATCGGCGAGGTGGTGGGCGTCGCGGCATTGCGCACGTGGCAGCCGTTGCACTCGAGCATTTCACCCGGGCGAACGCTCAGCCAGGAACGATGGATGGGGCTGAAGCGGCGGCCATTCTGATCGAGCACCGAAATCTGGAACGCGATGTTCGCCGGCACTTTCATGCGCACCGAACCATCGGGCTCGACCGGCGCATACGCAACGATTTCACGCATCACGCCCGTGGGGCCGAACGCGGAGTTGTCAGGGTCGGCGATGTCGTCGTCGTCCGGAATCGATACCGGCTTCTCGATGCGGACGAAGCGCGCCAGTCGGTTGCCGTACTGCGCGAGCGTCGGGTTCGAAACATTGGCGATGCTGGTCGCGGCGGTGGTGGTGCGCGCCTGGTCGACACCCATGATGTCGTAGACGCTGCGGATCGACAGCAGGCCGGCGCCTTCGGCGACGAGGTCGGCATCGAGGGCGGGCGGTTGTTGGTCGACAATGACGGCCGGCAGCGGCGTGCGCGGTTGCGCGGCCACCGCCTCGGTGACCATGACGCCTTCGACCGGTTGAATGATGGGCAGGATGGTGTTCTCCGCGGGCGTGAACATCCAGACGCTGTAAATCGGCGGCGCCGTTTGCACGTCGGGATCCGCGAGCCGATCGGCGGTGCAGGGCACGATGCGCGTCGGATCGACGGTGTCGAACAGGCGGCATTGCGTCCAGCTCACGAGAATGCGGCCGGAACCGTCCCAGAGCGGAAAGCCGGAATTGAAACGGCCTCCGGGCGAAGGACCAGGCACTGTGCGCACGTCGTTCAATGTACCCGGCGTCTGCGCGGGTCCGGGCATGCCGGCGCTCGCGAGCAGCGTCTGGTTGTTCTCGACGAAGGCGTTCGCGTTGATGATGGTCAGGTTGCCGCCGAAGTCCACGTCGGTGCGCTGGCGCGTGAGCACCATGAGGCGCCCATCGCTCATCTCGCGCGCGCGCATGAATTCAATCGGCGTGTTGACGCCCGCGACCTGTGTGCCCGTGAGGTGCGAGATCGCGCCGTAGTGCAGCTGCGTGTCGGTGCCGTCGGGGTTCGATGTATACAGGTGCAATCCGTCGCGGCCCGGCGCGCGATCCCAGCGCGTGAACAACACGCGGCCGTTCTGCAGCACCTGCCCGTACAGGTCGCTGCTCGGGTTGAAGGAGATCTGGTGGATGCCGGTGCCGTCGGCGTTCATCACGTGCAGCACGAACGCGGACTCGTTGCGCGCTTCGGTGGCCGCTTCGAATTGCGCCTTGCCCTCATCGAGCAGAATGGCCTTGGCCTGGCGCTGGCGCGTCGAGGAGAACAGGATGCGGCCGTCGGGTAGATAGGACGGGGCGACGTCCTGGCCTTCTTCCTCGATGATGTCCGAGGTGATCACGCGGTGCAGCGTGTCGGTCTCGATGTTGTATTCCCAGATGTTCCAGGTGGGCGGCTCGTCTTCGTCGTCGAGGTCGTCGATCGGGCCGCGCATGGCGAACGCCACGTGCAGGCCGTCGGGGGCAACGGCGAGGTCCTTGATGTCGTAGCGGTCTTCCGGAGCGCCCAGCGGATCAACGCGCAGGCGCGCCGTGATCTCGGTTTCAGGGGCGCCCGGCGAGGCCCGGTCGCGCTTCCATAACGTGGCGGAGTATTCGTCGTCCTCGATGAACGGACGTAAGCGCGTGACGTTGTCCTGGTCTTCGGGAATCTGGTGGCGGATGTAGAAAATCGGGAAATCGACGGTCGCGGGATCCGGATCCTGGCCGCTGGCGAGGCCGATGCCGCCGCCGCCCGGGCCCTGGGTACAGGCTGCTAACAAGCCGGCCATGCCGACGATCAGGCCAAGGCCCATTCGTGCGGGTGTGATCCGGGTCGCTTTTTCAATTGGTCGATTCACAGCGTCCTCCACTGCCACTACCTGTGCATTGCCGCACAGGCATGTGACGTAATGCAATCATCCCGCTTGAGGCTACGTCGATCTGCCGACAACGTCACAGCAGACAGAGCCGCAAACCGGTTTTCTTGTCAGCTGTTTAGTTAGGGCTCTGGGGCGCCGGGCGCCGTGACGCGGTTCGCAGTCCTTGGGCCTAAGACTACTGGCAGTACGTAATAAATGAGCTTGTCGCCGCTTAGAGACGTACAGGAGCGGAGACAAACAAGAGTGCATTCGGGCTGAGTGATACTGCGTCCGTCAAAAGGGATGTGGATGAGGCAAATGAATACCCCACAGGTTTCAAAAGTGAAGACGGTCGGCCTTGCGGTTCTGCTCGCGAGCGTGGCAATAGCCGCGTCGGCGAACGATCGCGATCAGGCCAAGCGCATCTACGATCGAATCGCCGGCGTTCCGCCGAGCGAGACGACCCTGAACACCATGGAGGGAATGGTTGCCGGCGGTAACGCACTGCAGGCGGCGCTCATCGCCACCGAGGCGCCATCCTTCTATAACGTCACTCTCAAGAACATGGCGGTGCCGTGGACCAACCGTGACCAGACGGTGTTCGCGCCCCTCAACGACTACGTCGCCACCTTCATCGGAATGGTGCGTGACGACGTCGCGTTCAACACCGCGCTGTCCGCCGATCTGACCTATACCGTCAGCGGTTCGACGCCGGCCGCTTCGGCGACCAGCAACGCGCACTACGAGAACGCGGAGACCAACGGCCTCAACCTCTTCGCCGCGCTGACCCCGACCACGCAGTCGTCGGTGCAGGGCATCCCGGCCCCGGCCACCGCGGGCTTCCTGACCTCGCGCGCCGCCT
>Ga0193717_1001464_pt1 | contig 14493 bp, 11 predicted proteins | sample U2c2metaG_FD_145900 | JGI IMG/M metagenome (GOLD analysis project Ga0193717, IMG submission 145900) | Soil microbial communities from a riparian zone of the East river system, Colorado, United States - U2c2 | ecosystem: Environmental > Terrestrial > Soil > Riparian zone | place: USA: East River... | reverse complement strand
GCTACGGGCGGCCGGATTCCGCTGACGGCACATCCTGTGCCGCAGCGGAATCGGCGCGATCCCTCGCGCCGACCCTTCGGGCCTTTTCGGCCGCCCTTCGCCGCCCCACACGAGGCCAAGATCAAGAGCGCCCTCATCCGCCTTCGGCACCCCGGATCGGAGTCCGGGGCAGGCCCTTCTCCCGCAAGCGGGAGAAGGGAATGTGTATCGCTTTTATAGGGTGGGCCTTGGCCCACCCTATTTTGTTTGTCCGGGGTTTCGACAAAAAAAAGGGCGCGGATTGCTCCGCGCCCTTTCGTAACGATGTCACGTGCTTTATTGCACGCTGAAGTCCTTGCTCATCGCCGGCTTGCTGTCGATCGAGATTTCGACCTTGTAGTTGCCGCTCGGCCAGCCGTCCGGCTTGCTGATGTGGAACGTGGTCACGGCCGGGCCACTGGGTGCGATCGTCTGGCTCGAATCGTTGACGGTCTGGCCGTCCTGATACGTCCATTTCGCATTGAGCGTCGCGCTCGGCGCGGAGCCGGTCGTCGAGACGGCGGCATAGATCGTGTCCTTCGCTCCGAATGTCGTCGTCGGCGACGTGACTTTCTGGTCGGGGCCGACGGCAGTGCCGAGATCGACCGAAGCGACCGCCACGGGCTCGGCGGCAGGCGGCGGCGCTACGGGTGCAGGCGCAGCGGGCGTCGGCGTTTCTGCGGGCGGTGTCGCGGACTCTTCCTTCTTGCCGCAGGCGCCGAGCGCGAGCGCACCGGCGAGACCGATCGCGATCAGGGGAAAATACTGACTGCGTACTGGGTTCATGGATGGACCTCCTCGCTGTTATTTCTTGGGCGCCGTATCGGCGGGAATCTTGAATACCTGGCCGGGCTTGATCAGATCGGGGTTCGAGATCTGATCGCGATTGGCTTCGAAGATTTCGCGCCAGCGATTGGCACTGCCGTAGAACTGCTTGGCGATTTTCGAGAGCGTGTCGCCCTTGGCCACGGTGTAGCTCTGCGTGCTGCCAGCCGGTGCGGGCGCCGTTGACGCCGAGCCCGACTGCACATTGCTGAAGTCCGCCTTCTTGGGAGGCGTGGGCGCGGTCGACGCCGCGCCGCTCTGGACATTGGAAAAATCAGGTTTCTTCGCATCGCCCATCACGCCATCTCCTCTGCGTGTTGCCGGACCCTGAACATTACACCCCTGTGCGCTTAACGGCGTATGAGCACGAGGGTCGCAAGCAAACGTTACAAAGCCGCGGCGATTCGCATAGCCGCTGCAAACAGGACCGTCTATTGCCGGGCACTGCGCGGATTCGGCGGATTACCCGGCGCGCTGCTGCGCCACGGGCTGATGTCGAGTCCGCCACGCCGCGTATAGCGCGCATAAACACTCAGCCGGTGCGGCGCACAACGCCGCGTGATGTCCATGTAGATGCGCTCGACGCAATGCTCGTGAAAATCCGCGTGGCCACGGAACGAGACGAGATAGCGCAGCAGGCCCTCCCGATCGATGCGCGGACCGGCGTAGCGTATCTGCACGCTGGCCCAATCCGGCTGGCCGGTGACCGGACAATTCGATTTCAGCAATTGCGAGACGAGGGACTCTTCTACGGCGTCGCCCCTGCTTGTAAGGTAGCCGGCATCCGGCGGTCCATAGCTGTCGATCGAAACCGGCAGATCGTCGATCGATTCGCCCTCGAGCTCCTGCACGCCGATCCGACCGAACTGCTCCCGCGCAACCAAGGTGACCGCGATTCCCGCTCCTGCCGCTGCGGAGACGTCGCCTTGCAGGCGCGTGCGCAGCACATCCGCGCTTTCGACGCGTTCCTGGTTGTAGCTTGCGAGATAGAGCTTGAAGGATTTCGATTCGACGATATTCGGCGTCGTCGCCGGAATGCGGAACTCCGCCAGCGCGACTTCGGGCTTGCCGCGCGCGTCGAGCCAGGACAATTCGTAGGCATTCCAGATGTCGATGCCGTGGAACGGCAGCGCGTCGTCGACACCGATCGTCGCGCGCTGCGTCGCGCGTGCGATCGGAAACAACAGGCCCGGATCGTAGCGATCCGGATAGACCGCGTTCCTGCCGAGCAGCGAATCGTGCAGCGTGTTCATGACGGAGGGATTGTAGCCACGCTGCCGTCCGGACACGGCAGCGCGGCTGGGGCAATCAGGTCTGCGGCACGGCGTCGCCGAGGTCTTCGTCGTGATGCTTCGCCGCTTCCTGGTGATGATCGGCGGCGAGCAGCATGTAGAACGCCGGCACGACGAACAGCGTGAACAGCGTGCCGATGGCGAGGCCGGTCGAGATGACCAGGCCCATGTTGAAGCGGCCCGCGGCACCGGCACCGGACGCGATCACCAGCGGAATGACGCCGAGCACCATCGCCGCGGTGGTCATCAGGATCGGGCGCAGACGCACGCCGGCGGCGTGTTCGATCGCCTCGCGCTTGTTCATGCCGGCGCGTTGCGACTCGTTGGCGAACTGCACGATCAGGATGCCGTGCTTGGAGATCAGGCCCATCAGCGTGACCAGGCCGACCTGCGTATAGATATTCAGGCTGGCGATCAGGTTGACGAAGATCAGCGCGCCGAACAACGCCAGCGGCACCGAAACCAGGATCACGATCGGATCGCGCAGGCTGTTGAACTGCGCGGCCAGCGCTAGGAACACGATGATGACCGCGAACAGCAGCGTCGTACCGAAGCCGCCGGATTCCTGCACGAACTGGCGCGACTGGCCCGCATAGTCGACCGAATAACCGGACGGCGCGACTTCCGCGATGGCATCGCGGAAGAACTGCAGCGCTTCACCCTGCGACATGCCGCTGGCTCCGGAAATCGTCGCCGAGTTGAGCTGCTGGAAGCGGTTGATCGACTGCGGCACGACGTCCTTTTTCAGCGACGCGAGCGTCGAGGCCGGCATCACCGCGCCGCCGGGGGAGCGGACGTAATAATCCAGCACCTGCTCCGGATTCAGGCGATCGGCCTGCAGCACCTGCGGAATCACCTTGTAGGAACGGCCGGCGATCGAGAAGTAGTTGACGTAGCCGCCGCCGAGCGCCGCGCCGAGCGCGCTGCCGACGTCCTGCTGGGTCATGCCGAGCGTCGAGGCAAGATCACGATCGACGACCACGGTACTTTGCGGCTTGTCGATCTTGAGGTCGGTGTCGACGAACCAGAACTTGCCGCTTTCCTGCGCCTTGTGCAGCACCGCCTGCGTGACTTCGTTGAGATTCTGGAACGGTTCGGTCGTATTGATCACCACCTGGATCGGCGCGCCCTGCGCGCCCGGCAGCGGCGGCAGCTGGAACGCGAAGATCTGGCCGCCGGCGATCGCGCTCCATTTCTCCTGCAGTTCCTGCTGCAGCACATGCGCATTCTTGCTGCGCTCTTCCCACGGCGTGAACAGCATGCCGCCGAAGCCGGTGCCCGGCTGGATGATCTGGAACATCATCTCGTATTCCGGCAGCTTCTTGCCGATCTCGAACATCTGCTGCGAATAGCCGAGCATCTGCTGCGCCGTCGAATTCGGCGGGCCCTTGACCTGATAGAAGATGAAACCCTGGTCTTCCTCGGGCGCCAGTTCGGATTGTGCGGTCATGCCGAGCAGCACCGTCGCGCCGAACAGCAGGATGCCCATGACCACGATCACGCTGTAAGTCGACAGCGTGCCGTGCAGCCTGCGCTCATACGCCCCGCGCACGCGTTCGAACGTGTGATCGATGTACTTCACGAAGCGGTTGCCTTCGTGTTCGCTCTTGAAGAACTTCGCGCACATCATCGGCGACAGCGTCAGAGCAACGATCGCCGACACGGTCACCGCGCCGGCCAGCGTGAAAGCGAATTCGGTAAACAGCGCGCCGGTCAAGCCCTTCTGGAAACCGATCGGCACATAGACGGCGACCAGCACGACGGTCATTGCCAGGATTGGCCCGCCGAGTTCGCGCGCAGCGAGCAGCGACGCCTGTAGCGGCGTCTTGCCCTCTTCCTTCATGTGCCGGTCGACGTTCTCGACCACGATGATCGCATCGTCGACGACGAGACCGATCGCCAGCACCAGTGCGAGCAGCGTCAGCAGGTTCATCGAGTAGCCCAACGCGAGCATCACGAAGAACGTGCCGATCAGCGACAGCGGCATGGCGACGACCGGGATGATCACCGCGCGGAAGCTGCCGAGGAACAGGAAGATCACCACGGTGACGATCAGCAGCGCCTCGATCAGCGTCTTCACGACTTCGGTGATCGACGCGGTGATGAACTTGGTGCTGTCGTAGACGATCTCGCCGGAGAGGCCAGTCGGCAGCTGCGCCTGGATGTCCGGCATCGCTTCACGCACGCGCTGGGCCACGTCGAGGATGTTCGCGTCGGGCGCGACCTTGATGCCGATGAATACGGCCAGCTTGCCGCTGAAGGAAACGTTCGAATCGTATTCCTCGGCGCCGAGCACGACGTTGGCGACGTCCTCGAGGCGCACGATCGCGCCGTCCTTCTGCTTGACCGCGAGCTGCTTGAACTCGTCGACCGAATGCAGGTCGGTGGCCGCGGTCAGGTCGATGCTGACCATCTGGCCCTTGGTCGTCCCGACCGCGGCCAGATAGTTGTTCGACGAAAGCGCCGTATACACATCGCTCGCGGTCACGCCGTGCGCGGCCAGCCGCGCGGGATCGAGCCACGCACGCAATGCGAACTGGCGGCCGCCGAGAATCTCTGCGGTCTGCACGCCCTGTATCGAGTCGAGCTTGGGCTTGACCACGCGCGCGAGATAGTCGGTGATGCTGTTGGACGGCAGCACGTCGCTGCGGTAGCCCATGTACATCGCGTCGATCGTTTCGCCGACCTGCACGTTGAGCACCGGCTGCTGCGCCTGCGGCGGCAGCTGGTTGCGCACCGAGCTCACCTGCGTCTGGATCTGCGTCAGCGCGCGGTTCGCGTCGTAGTTGAGGCGCAGTGTCGCGGTGATCGTCGACACACCGCTGACGCTGGTCGACGACAGATAGTCGATGCCCTGCGCCTGCGCGATAGCCTGCTCGAGCGGCTGCGTGATGAAGCCCGCGATCGTCTGTGCGTCCGCGCCGTAGTACGCCGTGGTCACCGTAACCACTGCGTTCTCGGTCTTCGGATACTGGCGCACCGACAGATCGCCGAGCGCGCGCAGGCCGAGCACGAGTATCAGCAGGCTGACGACGATCGCCAGTACGGGTTTCTTGATGAAGATGTCGGTGAAATTCATGGCGTCTGTCCTCTGGCCCCTCTCCCCGCGGAAGAGGGGTTGGTGCGAAAGCCCGGCGAAGCGTCGACTGTTCGCTTCATGCGGGCCTTCACCCGGCGCTCGCGCGCCACGCTGTCGCGTAATTCAAGATCAATGTTCCTGCGGCGTCGGGTTCGGGCTGTTCGACGGCTGCACGGTGTTGTCGATCGTTATCAGCGCACCGCTCTTGAGCTTGAGCTGGCCGCTGGTCACCACCTCGCTGCCCTCGTCGAGACCCTTGGTGATCGAGACCTGATCGCCGCGCGTGCCATCCGTTGTCACGAACGTCTGTTGCACGACCAGCGGATCGCCGGCAGCGGCCTTGTCCTTGCCTGCGCCTTTCGCCTCGGCCGGCGGCGGCGTTTTCGCCGCGCTCGCAGCCGCGCTCTTGGTAGCCTCGGCCTGCTTCTTGTCGTACTCGCTTTTCTTGCTGACCACGTACACCGTCTCGCCGTACGGGTTGTACACGACCGCGGTCTGCGGCAGCGTCAGATAGCGCTGTTTCTCGCCGACGTCGATGTTGACGTTGGCGAACATCCCCGGCGTCAGCACGCGATCGGGATTCGGTACCTTGGCTTCGATCTGTACGTTGCGCGTGTCGCCGTCGATCTTCGGATTGATCGCGCTCAGCGTACCTTCGTAGGTCTTGCCCGGATACGCATCGAGCGTCAGCGCGATGCGCTGGCCTACACGCAGTTCGCCGAGATTGCGCTGCGGCAGATGGAAATCGACGTAGACCGGATCGATCTGCTGCACGGTCACGATCGTCGCGCCGGAATTGAGATACGTGCCCGGATTGATGGTGATGATGCCGGCGCGGCCGTCGAACGGCGCACGCAGCTGCTTCTTGGCGACATTCACCTGCTGCTGCGCGACCGCGGCCTGCTTGGCCTTGAGATCGGCCGCCGCGGTGTCGTAGTCGGCCTTGCTGATCGCCTGCACGTCGAGCTGCTGCTTGGCGCGGCCGAAGGTGACCTGCGCCAGCGCGGCGGCGGCTTCGAGCTGACGTTGCTGCGCGAGGTCCTCGCTGTCGCGCAGCTGCAGCAGCACCTGGCCCTCCTTGACCTCGTCGCCGGACTTCACGTTGACCTTGGTCACCAGTCCGGCAATATCGAGCGCGAGATCGGCGCCCTGCGCCGCGCGCAGCGTGCCGACCGCGGACAGCGCCGGCTGCCATTCCTGGAATGCGGCCTTGGTCGTGCTGACCACGGCAGGCGGCGGCGGCTTCATGCCGGCCATCATGCGCATGACCAGCAGCACCTTGATGCCGGCGATGATTGCGATCAGCAGCAATACCAGCAGCACCATGATGATCATGCGCTTGCGGGTACTCGGTTTCTTCTCCACGCGCGTCTGCATGCGCGATCTCCCTCAGTGTGAATCGGTTTATTTCAATGCGGATCGGTTGCCGACGCCACGGCGGCAGCCGTGCTCGTCCAGCTGCCGCCCAATGCGGCATACAACGCGGCCGTATCCGAAAGGCGCGCCGCACGCGCCTGGATCAGACCGATGCGCGCCTGCTGGTACTGACGCGTCGCGTCGAGCACCTGCAGATAACTCGCCGCGCCATCCTTGTATTGGACGCGCACGAGATCGAGGCTCTGTTGCGCCGATTGCTCGGCATCCGATTGCGCGCGCAGGTTTTCCGCGTCGAGCTCCAGCGCGCGCAGGCTGTCGGCCACGTTCTGGAACGCGCCCAGCACCGTGCTCTGGTAATCCGCCGCGGCCTTGTCGAGGCCTGCTTCGGACGCGCGCTTCTGCGCGCGCAGCGTGCCTCCATGGAACAGCGGCGCCAGCAGATTCGCGCCGAGCGACCACGCCTTGGTGCCGCCGGCGAACAGATCACCCGCTTCCAGCGCCGACGAGCCGAGATTTCCCGAGATCGTGAACTGCGGAAACAGGTTCGCGGTCGACACGCCGACCTCGGCCGTGGCCTGGTGCAACTGCGCTTCGGCGGCGCGGATGTCCGGGCGCTGGCGCACCAGCTGCGAGGGCAGCGTGACGGGTACTTCCGGCGGCAGCGTCAATCCATCGAGGTCGACTGCTGCGAGCTGGGTATTTGCGGGAAACTCGCCGAGATAGACCGCCAGCTGCGTCTGCGTCTGCGCCAGCTGCTGGCGCAGTGCCGGCAATTGCGCACGTATGGTGGCGACCTGGGTGCGGATGACCAGCACGTCGGCCAGGGATTTCGCGCCGATCTCGTTCTGTTTTTCGACGAGATTGAGCTGCTGCTCGTAGACGCCGATGATTTCCTGGGTCGCATCGATCTGTCCGCACAGCGACGCTTCGAGGAAACTCGTGGTCACCACGTTCGCGGCGAGACTGAGATACGTGCCCTCGAGCTGGAACTGCTGGAAGTCGGCGACCGCCGACTGCGCTTCGACACCGCGGCGGATGCCGCCGAACAGATCGAGCGTGTAGCCGACGTTGACGCCGGCGTTGTAGACCGTGAACGTGGAGGTGCCGCTGTTGCCGCCCGCCTCGGCCTGCGTGCCGATCAGGCCGTTCGCGTTGCCGCGCGAGGCGCCGACACTCGCATCGACACTCGGAAACAGCGAGCCGCGCGCGGCGTTGGTGTTCTCCTGCGCCTGCCGCAACGCGGCCTGCGCCGACGCGATCGTCGGGCTATGGCCGAGCGCCTGGTCGACGCGGCGATCGATTTCAGGGTTGGTGAAAGTTGTCCACCAGCGTGCCGGCACGTCCGCGCCTTCGAGGAAGCGCTGCGCATCTCCGGTCGGCGCATCGGTGGCGACGGTTTCGGCCGGCAGCGCGTCTGCACGATACGAGGCAACTTCGGGCGGCGCGGGCGAACGGAAATCCGGGCCGGCCGCACAGCCTGCGAGCGCCAGTGCGCAGACCAGTGCCGTGGCGTGCATACGCAGTCCGGAAACCGACGATGCGGGCATGGCGAGGGGCTCGCGAACGCGCCCGCCACCTAAAATTTTTGTCATGATTCGGTCCCGAAAAGTGAACTGATCGGTACAATAATAGTAGGAAGTGGCGGCCCAATCAAGCTGTGCCGGAAATCAGCGGGCCGGCGGGGGTGCCCACCATACCAGCCCTGTTCGTGCGGACAATGGACAAATGTCATGCCCGCGCGTCCGGCCGGCGATGCAATCAGCGGCCGGTCAGGGCCATCATTCCGGGCGCATAACGGGCTCCGCTGACCTCGTCGCGGGCAAACGCCGAGGCGATCGTGGCGCGGTCCGCCTCGGTCAGCTCCACCTCGAGCGCACCCAGATTCTCGTCGAGATACTTGCGCCGCTTGGTGCCGGGAATCGGCACGATGTCATCGCCCTGGGCGAGCACCCAGGCCAGCGCGAGTTGCGCCGGCGTGCAGCCCTTGTCGGCGGCGATCGCGGTGACGATGTCGACCAGCTTGAGATTGGCGGCGAAATTCTCGCCCTGGAAGCGCGGGTTGTTGCGCCGGTAGTCGTCCGGCGCGAAATCGTCCGGGCTGCGGATCGCACCGGTGAGGAAACCGCGTCCGAGCGGGCTGTAAGGCACGAGTCCGACGCCGAGGCGCCGGCACGCGGCGAGCACGCCGTCCTCGGGATCGCGCGTCCACAATGAATATTCGCTCTGCAGCGCGGCGATCGGATGCACCGCACAGGCACGCGTCAGCGTTTCCGCGCCGACTTCCGAAAGCCCGAGCCAGCGCACCTTGCCGGCGCGGACCAGGTCGGCCATCGCGCCGACGGTGTCCTCGATCGGCACGCGCGCATCGACGCGGTGCAGATAGTAGAGATCGATGGTGTCGACGCCGAGTCGGCGCAGGCTCGCATCGCAGGCTTCGCGCACGCGTTCGGGACGGCCGTTGACCTCGCGCTTGGCCGGATCGGCCGGATCGCGCACGAAACCGAACTTGGTCGCCAGCACCGCTTCGTCGCGGCGGCCGCGCAGCGCACGGCCGACCAGTTCCTCGTTGATGTAAGGGCCGTAGATGTCCGCGGTATCGAACAGGGTGACGCCACGATCGAGCGCATGATGGATCGTCGCGAGCGACTCGTCGTCGTCGCTCGCGCCATAGAACTCGCTCATGCCCATGCAGCCGAGACCGAGCGCGGAAACTTCGGGCCCATTGCGACCCAGATGACGCCTTTGCATACGACCGCTCCGTGGCAGGGGAATCCCTTGAGCTGGGAACGCCGCGGCCTTTCACAAGGGCACTCGGCACCCGAATACTGCCGGCACCCGAATGCTGCTGGCGCCCGAATATGGCTAGCGGACCGCGTAGGCGTCGCAATCGGTCGTGGCCTGCGCGATCACCACGTAGCCGCGCACGTCGGCGAGCCGCGTATGCGCGACGCGGTTGGCAACGAGGAATTGCTCGAGCCGGCCCAGATTCCATTCGTTGACCAGCAGCACGCGGCAGCCTTCGCGTTCTTTTATCTCGCTGGTGATGTCCTCGCTCTGCGGCTCCTGCAGATCGCCTGGCAGCACGAGATGCTCGATCTCGCTGTCGAGATAGAAGCGCAGGCCATAACGCGGATCCGTATCGACGAAGGCGACCTCGTGCGGCGTTGCCGGCAGCGTGGCCCGCAGTGCACGCGCGAGCTCGGAATCGTCGACGAACGTGTCGATATGCGCCGGAATCGCGCGCAACGCGAGCAGCAGCACACACCACGCGGCGAGCAGTGCCTGGCGAGAGCGCGACGTGAAGTCGACCGGTGCAAGCGTGCGCGCTGCCATCAGTGCGAGCGGCACGAACAGCGGCAGCAGGTACAGCGGAAGACGCGACCGCGCGATGATGAAGACCGCCAGCGGCAGCAGCAGCCAGCAGGCGAGCAGGCGTGCCTCGTCGTTGGCGCGCACGCGCTGCAGGAAACCGGACCGGCGCTGCCACAGCGCGCGCAGCAGGAACGGCAGCCACGGCAAGGTGCCGAGCAACACGGTCGGCAGATAGATCTTCAGCGCGCCGTACCACTCCGCGTTGCGGTGCATCTTGTCGCTGGCGACGCGATTGACGACTTCCTCGACCAGGAAGTAACGCAGCACGCCCGGCTCACGAAGGGCGACGTCCACGTACCAGCTGCCGCCGATGATCAGGAACACCAGCATTGCGTCCCAGGCGAACAAACGCCGCACACCGGCCCACCGCTGGTTCCAGAACGCGAACGACGCGCACGCGGCGAGTATCAGCAGGCCGGGCGGGCCCTTGGTCATGAATGCGAGGCCCGCGGCGAACCAGAGCAGCAGGCGCGCGCGGCGCGCGATGGCCGGCGTCGCCGCCCACCACAACTCGACGAACGCCACCGCCTGCAGCGTTTCCCACAACGTCAGGATCGTGTCGGTGGTGACGAGGTTCGCCGCCAGCGGCGGAAAGGCGAACGTCGCATAGGTCAGTGCGGGCAGCCACGGCTGCGCGGGCACGAAGCGCCGCCCGAGCCGGACCATCAGCAGGATCGTCACCGCGAACGCGAGCGCTCCCGGCAGACGCGCGGCGAATTCGTGCCGGCCGAACACGGCGATGCTGGCGGCGATGCTCCAGTACGTCAGCGGCGGCTTCGACCAGTGCTCGACCTCCGGGTGCAGCATCGGGCGCAGCCAGTCGCCGCTTTCGAGCATGTTCAGCGCGACATTCGTGTAGCGCCCTTCGTCCGGCGAGTACAGCCCGCGTGTGCCCTGGAACGCGCACGCGTAGACGAGCACGCCGACGACAATCAGCCACAGCCAACGCGAACGAACGGGAGAGACTGAAGTCATGGCAGATGTTCGCGGGCGAGATAGTCTTCGCTCTGCATCTCGATCAGCCGCGATTCGGTGCGGGCGAACTGCGCGCGCAGGCGGTCGCCATCATACAGCTCGACCACCGGCGCCGCCGCCGACAGCACCAGGTTCACGCCGCGATCGTAGAACTCGTCGACGAGCTCGATGAATCGCCGCGCGGGGTCGTCCGTCATCGGCGTGAACTGCGGGACGTTCGAGATCAGGATCGTGTGATAAGCCTTGGCCAGCTCGATGTAGTCGGCGACTCCGCGCGGGCCCTCGCAGACCGCGGCGAATTCGAACCAGACCGCACCGTCGGCTTCGACACGCGCGGCGATCGGCCGGTCGTTGATGTACAGCTCGATGTCGCGCCGCGCCGCGCCGTGCGCCACGCGGCTGAAGATCGCGCGCATCGCACGATCGGCCTCGGCGCCCGCCGGCGTGTGATAGACCGGCGCTTTCTTCAGCGCACGCAGGCGCCAGTCGTGCGGCGATTCGAGCGTTACGACGCGGCAATGCTGCTCGATCATCACGATGGCCGGGAGGAAGCGCTCGCGTTGCAGGCCGTCCTTGTAGAGATCCGGCGGTGCGGTGTTCGATGTCGTCACCAGCACGACGCCGCGCGCGAAGAGTGCGCGCAGCAGATTGCCCAGGATCATCGCGTCGCCGATGTCGCCGACGAAGAATTCGTCGAGTACCAGCACGCGGAGTCCGTCGGCCAGGCGCGCGGCGACTTCGTCCAGCGGATTGGCGCGGCCTTCGAGTGTGCGGAGCTCGGCGTGCACGTCCTGCATGAAGCGGTGGAAGTGCACGCGCAGCTTCTGGGTTCCCCTCATCCGGCTCTGCGAGCCACCCTTCGACAGGCTCAGGGCAGGCTCTTCTCCCGCAAGCGGGAGAAGGGAACCGGAGGCGACCTGCGGTCGTGATGATTCGAGGGGCAGCGAGTCATAGAAGAGGTCACACAGGAACGTCTTGCCGCGCCCGACGCGACCCCAGAGATAAATGCCGCGCGGTGCCTCGACGCGGCCGCGCAGGCGCTGCCAGAACGACGGCGGCGGACGCGTCGCCAGCTCGCTCCAGAGACGATCGAGTTCGACGAGTGCCGCGATCTGCGCCGGATCGCTCTGCCATTCGCCGGCGGCGACGCCATCGCGATAACGCGCGCTCGGCGAGCGCGCAACCGATGTCGTCGCGTCGTTCACGCGCCGGCGCTGCGCAACGGCGGCAGGTTGTCGTGCACCGCGTTCTTCACCGCGCCGCGCAGATCGATCAGCCGGCGATGGAAGAAGTGGCTGGTTTCCGCCATGCGCACGACGGTCGGTTGCGGGTCCTGCGCGTCGGCCCAGGCGAACACCGCCTGTGCATCGACGACTTCATCGTCCTCGCCCTGCACGATCAGAACGGGACAGGATGGCAACGTGATGCCGGCAAAATCCCAGCGGCCCACCGGCGGAGCGACCAGGATCAGCTGCGCCGGATCGAGCCCCGCAGCGGCGCGCAGCACGACATAGCTGCCGAACGAAAATCCCGCCAGCCACAACGCATCGCCGGGCCGTTCGCTGCGCACCCATTCGGCGATCGCGACCAGATCGTCGGATTCGCCGCGGCCCTCGTCGTGCACGCCTTCGGACTTGCCGATACCGCGAAAGTTGAAGCGCACGGTGGCCAGACCGAGCTCGCCGAGCGTTCGCGCCAGCGTGGTCACCACCTTGTTGTTCATCGTCCCGCCCTGCACCGGATTCGGGTGGCAGATGATTGCCACCCCGGCACGCGCGATGGCGGCGTCTGGCACATCGCAGGCGAGCTCCAGCGCGCCGGCCGCGCCCGGCAGCAGCAGGTCCGTTGCGGCCGCCGGAAACTCCGGCGCCGCGGCGATCGAGGATCCACGATTCATGCCACGAATGATAAGGGATGGACGCACATCTTGATTTACGAGGTGTTTCGTGTCCGCTCGTCGGCTGCGCTGAAAGATTACGGTCTCATGTCGTCCCGGCCGCGCTTTTGCGTAACCCGATACGTACTCACCGGATCGAGGCACGCGACATGAAGCGCAGCATAGGATTTTCCCTGACAGGACTCATCGCCCTCGCAGGCGCCGCCAGCGCCGCGACATTCACCGTCACCGAGACCTCGGATCTGATCGATCCGATGCCCGGCAACGGTTTCTGCAACGTCTTCCCGCAGGCCGGCCCGGGGCCGTGCACGCTGCGCGCGGCCATCATCGAAGCCAACGCGCTCGCCGGCGCCGACACGATCACCATTCCCGGCAATCTGCCGTCCGGCAACGTATTCACGCTGAGCATCGAAGGCCGCGGCGAGGAGGCGGCGTTCACCGGCGATCTCGACATCACCGAGTCGGCGACGATCATCTTCTTCGCCTCCGGCCCGTCGCCGGTCATCGACGCCAACGGCATCGATCGCGTGTTCGACATCCGCACCGACAGCGGCACCGTGAACCTGCTCGGTCTCGAGATCACCGGCGGCGACGCCAACCAGCCCGGCGATGCGGCCGGCGGCGGCATCGCGGTCGGCTTCGGCGATACCGACGTCAACATCTCGTTCTGCGTCCTGCGCGGCAACGTCGCCACATTCGGCGGCGGGCTCTACAACGATGGCAGCAATACCGACGTGTTCGGCTGCGAGATCCACGACAACGAGGAAGCCGACGGCGGCGGCTCCGGCGAAGGCGCCGGCATCCGCAATCGCGGCAATCTGCTCGTCGAAGCCAGCGCGATCTATGCGAATTTCCATGCCGGCGAAACCGGCAGCGCCGCAGTTTCGAGCGCACCACCGTTCAGCGGCGAGCCGGTGCTCGAACTGCGCAATTCCACCGTCAGCGGCAACGACGGTGCCGGCATCGTCGTCGAAGCCACCGCGCTGACGCTGCGCAACAGCACGATCGTCGCCAATACCCTCGGCGTCGCCGCGGCGTCGGACATGTCCGGACTGCCGGTCGTGTTCAAGAGTTCGATCATCGCGCTCAACGCCAACGTGGACTGCAACCTCAGTGCCGCGGCGGATTTCAACACCAACAGCTACAACCTCGATAGCGACGACAGCTGCGGGCTTGCCGACGGCAGCACGAACTATTCGGGCGTCGATCCGCTGCTGTCGCTGCTGGGCCACTTCGGCGGCCTCACGCCGACGCATCGCCCGTACATCGACAGTCCGCTGATCGATGCCGGCCACCCGGCGATCACCGCGGTCGGCTGCACCGACGAGGACCAGCGCTTCGTCGAGCGCCCGATCGACTACGACGGCAACGGCAACGCGCGCTGCGACGTCGGCTCTGTCGAGCTCGAAACCGACGTCATCTACTTTTCGGAGTTCGAGCGCCTCGCCGAGCCGGTCATCACGCTCTGACGTGGCGCGGAGCGCCGGTTCGAAGCGCCGGCGCGCCGGAGTCTGTACCGGTGACGACGCAAGCCTGCGCGCTGGATGCGCGGCAGCGCGATAATCGACCCGCGATCCGCACGCCACGGATCGCGGGAGCACCCAGCATGCAAGCCCCGGCATCGGATCTTGCCGAACGGCTGTCGGACGAAGGCTTCG
>Ga0193717_1001463_pt1 | contig 14494 bp, 17 predicted proteins | sample U2c2metaG_FD_145900 | JGI IMG/M metagenome (GOLD analysis project Ga0193717, IMG submission 145900) | Soil microbial communities from a riparian zone of the East river system, Colorado, United States - U2c2 | ecosystem: Environmental > Terrestrial > Soil > Riparian zone | place: USA: East River... | reverse complement strand
CGTCCTGTTTCAGGATTATTTGGCGTACACGGCGTCAGCTTGTGCCTATCACAAGACTGTCCCGCGCCGCTTCAACTACTTCATTGGAGACGAGGTGAAGGTCGTTAACTTACCTCCACTAAAGGCCGAATACATTTGCGCAGACTTGTCTTCGCGCCCTCAGCTTTTCCTTGCAGTCGGACGGCGGACCATACATATTCGGCAAAGTGACGACAACGGCGTTTCTCGTTACTAATCCCGATTCCGACAAACGTCAATTGAGTGCATTGTCCTCGTTATCGCCAATTAGTCAAACCTCAATTCAATTCGACTTCGCGACAGTTCATGCGACCAAGGTGCTCCAATCACTAACCGGCGCGGTTTTACCACGGCTCAAATACAGCAAAGTGATTTGCGTGGCAGATGAAGACGCGCCGGAAGAGCCCCAACGTCAGCAATCCATCGAAGGTGCGTGTGCGGGAGTCCCTCTGGGAGTCTGCGAATGTGGCAAAGGACACGTTGGGGAATTTGAGTGAGCCGATCTTCAAATCCTGAGGAGGCAAGGTCGAAAACGAACGTTGCGTGCCATTCAAACCACCCCCGACACGTCGGATGGATCCTGGCACCATATATTGAGGGCTGTCGAACAAGAAGGGGGCGTTCGTGCCGGAGTCAAGCTTCAGGCGAACGGGCCGCATCCCGTCGGACAGTCGAGTCGAGATGATCAGCGAGCTGAACGAGGGTCCTCTACTTGCCGTCTCAGGCGCCGTCAGCAGCGCAATATGCGGCCCTTTCACGTCTCCGCGCATTGCGGCCGAGTCGTCCAGACAGAGCAGGTTGTGAGCATTGTCGATCACCACATCGAACTGGCCCAGAAAATCTTCGGCGAGGATTCCGCGAAAATGGAGATCGATGGACTCGGGATTCTTGATGTCAAACACGAGTACCTTTTGGCTGGCGACCGCATGGGAGCCCGCTTCGAGCAGATCGAGTTGCGCGAAGGTAGCGGCTGCCTGAAATCCGACTCCTGCTACGACGGCCGAGCCCTGCGTAGTCAGATGGAGCTCAGCGGCCAAAGATGGGTCGATCATCGTCATCTGGGTACCGGTATCCAGGAGAAAGTTGTAGGCGCCGGAGTGGTTGACGGATATCGCCACGATGATCTGGTGGCTGTTTGTGAGACGGAGGGGTACACTTGCGACATTTCCAGGGCAATGCGGTTCTGCGTGAAGTGCCAGGACGATGGTTGTCAGAACAACGAAAGCAGCGAACCGCTTGAAGTTTGACATTGTGAGAGCTCCTCAGCCGAGCTGGCTGAAGACACTCTGGACGCATGGTTCTCCTTGGTCTTGATGGGCTGCTTATCAGTTTCTCGACACGGATCATGAATTTCTTAGGTCGGATTGTGAACTTATGATGGAGAACAAGTCCTTTGTTTTCCGCTTCGTCGACGTTGAGGTTCGCGAGCGGGAGTTCTCGCTGATCAAGGCGGGCACGGTGTTGGCGGTCGAGCCGAAGGCGTTTCGCGTCCTCTTACTCTTGCTGCGCAACCCCCAAAAGTTGATCTCGAAGGAAGAACTGCTGAAAGCCGTCTGGGGCGATACCGCCGTTACCGAGGGTTCCCTTACACGCTGCATCTGGCTGCTGCGGCGTCAGCTGGGCGACGACATCAACGAGCCGCGTTTCATCGAAACCGTGGCCACGGTCGGATACCGGTTCGTGTGCAAGGTCGAGATCTCTGAAGACGGTTCGGGAGATCTGCAGGCGACCGGCGAAGCGAATCGTGTGAATGAGGGTGATTTTGTCGAGACACCTGCGAATGGGCAGATTGCGGCGAATCCTCTGATGCAGATCGACAAGCCAGCTGACCACAGGGAAAGAAGCAGGTTCCGGAGTTGGCTGCTAGCCGGGGCTGTCATTCTCATCGTCGGTCTTGCCACTGCAATCTGGAATCTTCGCCGGCCGCTGTCCGCACCACGCATTACCGACTACGCACAGATTACGCGCGATGGCCAGAGAAAGATCCTGGGGGGGACGGACGGAGCCAGGCTCTACTTCACTCACTGGAATACATCCTCGATCGGCCAGGTTCCCATTGCCGGCGGGCAAATTGCGAAGATTCCTGTCGCATTGCAGGACCCCGGGCTGAAGGACGTCTCTCCGGATGGGTCCCGTCTCCTGATCGCATCGCCTGACGGTGGTCTTTGGAGCATTGGTGTCCTCGGCGATTCCATAAACCATCTTGCAAATGGGAAAGAGGGAGCGTGGTCCCCCGATGGGAGGTCTGTGGTCTACACAGACTCGACGGGAGACATTTACGTTGTGCAGAGCGACGGGAGCAATCCTTATCGGCTAGACGCCTCCACGGGTCCAAGTCCAGGTCGATTGACCTTCGACCTGAGCTGGTCACCGGACGGAAGCAGGATTCGATTCACCAGGAACCACGCGCTCTGGGAGATGTCGTCGAGCGGATCTAAACTCCATGAGCTGATTCCGGATTGGCGCACGTCTATTTGGAAATGTTGCGGACGCTGGACTTCCGATGGAGAATTCTTCATCTTTCTCTCCGGAAACACCGTGACCAGGACCGCGGACACCTGGGGTGGCGCAGCCGAGATGTGGGCAATGGACGAGCGGCAAGGCAGACTGCTGCCGCCACGTGCCGAGCCCATCCCACTGTCCTCTGGCCCGATGCGGTGGGGCTCTCCCATTCCCTCACGCGACGGAAGGAAGATCTTCGTTCGCGGTCTCATTCAACGCGGTGAACTGATCCGCTGGGATGGCCAGTCCGGTCAAATGCGCTCTTACCTTGGCGGCATTTCAGCCGAATATGTGGCCTTCTCAAAGGATGACAAGTTTGTCGCATATACGTCGTTTCCCGACGGTATTCTTTGGAAGAGCAACATCGATGGCAGCGGACTGGTCCAGCTGACGCAGCCCCGGTCTATCCCAAATTGCTTCGTTGGTCGCCAGATGGCACGCAGATCCTTTTCAACGATCTTGTGCCGCCGGGACAACTTGTAATGTACGTTATCCCCTCGCAAGGCGGGGCACCACAACGGCTCCTCCCTGAAGACAATGGCCCTCAAATGGACCCGAACTGGTCGCCGGATGGGAGAAAGGTTGTCTTTAGTTCAGCGGGTCTGCTTACCGGAAGAGCTTATTTCTCATCCAAGGTCGAGTTGCGGGTGCTCGATCTTGCGAGCCACATGGTCTCCGTCGTCCCTGGGTCCAGCGGTGTCTGGTCTCCCCGATGGTCCCCGGACGGCAGATTCATTCTGGGGCTTTCAGACAAGTTCGACGTGAGAATTTTCGAGCTGAAAACCCAACGATGGACAAAGTTGGCCGATGGGCCAGTTCATTGGCTCGCATTGTCGCGGGATAGTCAGTTCGTCTACTTTCTGGATTCGACCCGTAACGTTTCCAGAGTCTCGATCAAAGGGGGGAAGAGTCGAGCGTATGGTCGACCTGACGAGCTTTCCCCACACCGGATGGATGAGCGACTGGATGGGGCTGGACCCGAGCGACGCTCCGCTCCTGCTCCACAACGTGGGAAGCGAAGATCTGTATGCACTGACACTTGATCGAAAGTGAATACCTGCCCTCTTTGCCATCCACGAATCGTGAGAGTAATTTTGGAGAATCGCTGATCCTGTCCCATCCGATGGGAGGTAACCCATCACCTACTAGAGGAGGATCTGGACAGTCGGATCGCGGTGCACACCGCGCCGGCGAACATCATTCGGGGGGGAGTACTGGTAACGGGCGCCGAATCCTTCGCATTCAGCCATGATGCGATGCAGAAGCGACTCGATCCGCGAGCAGGATTGGTCGGGATGTTGGTTTAGGTATAGCATCACGCACCTCCCGGGATGTCGAAGGTTAGGGGAGCCAGTTCTCCAGAAGAAAACGGCAGCCGGCCGATGGAAGAAATCTACGGCCAGCTGTCAGAGTCAGTGAGGCAGGTTAAGTGCAAGTTCTGTGTTCGTAGGTACCGGGCTATTGGCGGCCCGAATGGTTTCTTTCTCCGCATGACTCTTAGGAAGCTCGAAACCGTTCGTTGCACCGGGCGACCAAATCTGGTGGAGGAAGTACTTGTTTCCGTAACGGTGAAATACCAATCTGCCTTTGTCGGTCGGCTTCATCGTTGTAGATCCTATCGCCATCAGGATCTGCGATCGGTTCTGTGCAGTCCCGCGAAGAAGCAGAACGTGGTCGGACAGCGTCCGAATGTCGTACTTCCCGGCCGGCATGACCTCAGAGCCAGTTCGGAAGTCAAATGGGACGGTGGCTATGACATGCTCGGAAGAATTCTGAGCGATGGCGCGGGAGCCTGGTGCGAACGCACTGAGAGCGAAGGCAAAGGCAAGGACTGAGGGGGTGAGGATGGACTTGCGTGATAGGAAGTTCATGATCGTTCTCCTTTGCGACAGTGGCTGCGACTCCATCTGCCTTACTCATTAATGCGAAGACCAGAAAGAATCGCGCCACGGCCGCGGAAACTTTTTTAGCCCGTGCAGTCGAATGAACAGTCAGCCTGAAAATGGTGGAGGAGTACACTTTTCCCAACTTGAAGGGTAGGGTAGTTCCAGGCAACAGATGAACGGGCTTTCATCATGTGCGACCCGCGAAACCTGTCCCGTGCTTATGTGCGGGATCTTGAGGGGCGCCACTGGCTGTAGTTTTGATCGCTATCTTGCCGTTGTTGTTTGAATGAGAGTGTTTCATGTGATGTATCCGTGTTAGCTGTCCGGAGTGGACGCCCTGAGCTGGCATTCTGTGAACTCCCAAGGCCGGCGGCTGCATTCTTGGAGGGCCGGAGAAAGAACGCATGGAATGCGACGCCGCGGCGCGGCGGATTGTTTCTCTGGAGGTGCCAGGAATTCGGAGGGACGCGAAGCGGAAGCAGAAGCCGTGCAGACCGCTAGGGAGTGAGCTGCTTGATGGCAGCAGCCCGCTCCCGGAGAGGTACGAGGAATCAACAGCACAGGCTCTCAATTCAAACCTGGCACAGCTACACTGTACAATCTGCGCGTGTCGTCTCGATCTGCGAGAAACGCGTTTCCTTTCCTTATCCTCTTTGCTTGTGATAATGCGCGGGGAAGCTACTTCTCCATCAGCGTTGAAGGCTGAGTCGATAGCGAATAGTCAGGGCCTCTTCTCCATTGCCATCGAAGACGAGGCCGCACTTCTCCATCACTCGAATAGAAGCCGAGAGAGACGGGAAGGTGTGGGCGATGATGCTGGTGATTCCGGTGCTGGTGTGAAGGTGGTCGATGAGTGCGCGTGTACCTTCGGTGGCGTACCCTTTGCCCTCGAAGCAAGGAAGGATGCCATAGCCGATCTCGCACGTAGTGGGCGGGTCGTCTTTGGCGAAGGCGCCGAGGCAACCGACGAGCGTGCGTGAGTTGTCATGTTCGATTAGTGCGACATAGCGATGCCAGCCAAGCTGGTTAGGGTGATTGGCGAACTGGTCGAGGATGAAGGTAAGGACGTGCGGCTCCCAGTGAACAGGTGGCCACTCGGGATGAATGGCGCAGTTGATCCTCTGGGCGAGGCGATGAAAGTCGCCGTTTGCAGATTGCTCCGCATGAAGGCTATCGGGCGTGATGGCGATGAGCGCTAGGCGCGACGTTCGAATCTCTGGAGTGAGAGGCGATGACATTACGACGATCTCCTGCATCGTTTGAAGGCGTAGAGGGCTCGTCAAGCCAGGGAATGAGTGTAGCAGGGAATCAGCCTTCGTTGCCCCTGCTTTGCAACTCCTTGGGCGCAGTTACGACTACTCCTACACTAAAGGTCGGTTTGAGTCGAAACAGGCCCGACAGGGGGTAGCGGAAAACAGCTTGCGCTTTCTGCTGGCGGTTGAAGCGAGGCGGCGGGAGCCCCGTCAAATCGTTTTGGTGTTGCCGTTGCGCGGTGGAAAGACGATCCGGACGCTATTCATATCGAGAAGTAATGAAGTTTCGTAGCTGCGGCCATCCTTGGTAGTGAAGCCCTTAAGGACATCAGTCTTACCCTTATGGCCAAAGCTGTTTTGTCGGCTTCGTCCTGTTTGGCTGGTGGGTGCATGAGCACACCGACGACCTAACAGGGGCAACTCGACCTGTGCGCACATCGCGTCCGACACTCAGCACCTTCGCCACGGAGATCCCAAGAGACCTTTGGCAGAAATAAGGACTTGTACGGCCAAGTCCGACGTCGACTACCGGCAATGCTGGGAGTGTGACAGCACGGCGCACGGACCCCTGTTGATGTAATGGCTCGTGTATACCCTCGGAGCTGCTATCGGCGCTTACTTCGCAGCATTGCGCATTCGCACGCTAGGGTGGGTTTTCCAATTGTTTCGCTGAGGGTCAGATTGCCGTTCGTCGAAATTTCGTGAAGCCGTGAAGCGTATCGTCGTTGTAAACCCTGTCAGAAGCCCGGCTTTGATGGCCGGGCTTCAACGATTACTCCCTGGTTCAAGGGATGACAGGTGTCAAGATCTGGAGGATGGAAAGACTTGGTTTGCCAGGCTCCAGAAGCTGCTCGCCTGTTTCAAAACATGCGCGTATCGCAGGATTTACTTAACTCTTCTGCCTGTCGCGATGGCTGCATTATCTTCCGTGACCTGTCGAACCTCCCTCCCGTGGTCGACGAGCACAAAATACACCACAAAAGGAGGCCTGCCTGAGGGGATGGAGATCGTTGCCTTTCCAGTGCAATCAGGATTGACGGTGTACGTGCCGGTACCGGGCGTCCATTCCAAGGGAGGTGGCATACCGTTAACAACAACGTGGTCGACCTGGGTAAAATGACCATTGCCGTCAAAACTTTGCATAACTACGCCGCGGACCTGAATGCCGGGTCCGGGAATATTGAGAAGGCCTTCAATAGTGAGACCATAATCGCCATGAAGAGTTTGATTCGAGCAGCCTTTCCCCTCTTCTCTTTCATTGGATTTTTCATTGGACTGGGCGGCCCATGCGGTGGAGTTTACGGAGGCTAAAGCGCAGGCGATCATGACGGGCATCGCCATCCTCGTTAGTTTTAAAACACATCGACTCTGCATTTTCTACACCTCTGTTTGCGTTGATCGTTCTCAAGGGTCGAAGGAAGGACGATTGACAAACCCCTTCCAACGTTTGGGCCCGAATCGACTCGACGAGGTCCGTGCAGCAATATCCGAAGCAAACAATGTGCGTCGATTCGAATCCGTGTTCCCAGTTCTGAACGGGGTCGCTGATGTTGGAGGTGTGGATGGCCCAAGTGCTTGCTGAAGCGGAAACGGCCCCAATCAAGTCGGGAACACCTTACTCCAATTGCATGCGAGGCGCTAGTTCCGGGTTGAGTTTTCTGAGGAGGGCCGTTTGCGTCGAAGGTGACCACTCTAGCCGGCATAATTCGTGAAGTATGCGCCTGGATCGACGTATCAAATGCCTTGCACCCCGAGTCCGTTGCAGCGGCTGGCATTGACCTCAAACGCCTTCTTTGAGTGCGGTGCGGAACCCCAACAAAGCAGCTATCGTTCTCAGCATTTGTGGAGTCTAGCTCTTCTGGGAAGCGGGACTATGTGACCTTGGCCATTCTGGTCGGTTGTGCCCTGCGGCGGAATGAACTGGCCGAGCTTGATGTCGAGACTATTCAGCAAAGGGAGGGCGTGGGTCCTGGCCGACTTCGAGGGAAAAGGCCGGCGTATCCGGACGGTGGCTATCCCTGTCTGGGTGAAGAAAGTAGCGCGCTTGCAGCGGTATTGCTGTAGATCACACGCCCCTGACGAGTGGTAAGAAATGCTGCGGCGGAGCTTGCGTCGGCCACAGCTTCAACGTCAGCCAAACGCTGTCGAGTAACGCCCAGGACTTGGCGGACCTGTAGAGCTTTTTGGACAGGCCTGTTACCAATAGTTGAGGTCTTCAGTTTCCGGTTTGCTCATCAATCTGGAGTGCTCACAGATGGTGTATTCGTCAGAGTGTTTCCATGCTTCTACAGACTTGCGGAAAACGCCCGAAGACGCTGATTGAACCCTGCCGCATCGTCCCCAGAAAGCAGCGTGTCCCACGTTGGCCATTACCTGTATTTGAGCATGGGCCAAACCAGCCTTGTGTTGCTCGACAGCAGTTGGTTTGACAACCGCATCATTCGCCCCCTGCGTGATCAGCACCGTCTTAAACAGTGAAGCGCCGCGGCCCACTTGCACATTAAATTTTTGATGCCAAGGCAGCTCAACTAGTCATTTGAAGCTGGATAAATCAAGGTAAACTGATGCTCCATGCAGTTTCTGAACATCATCGAAGCCATTGATGAGTATCTGGACCGCCTCATACAGGTGCGCCGTCTCTTGGCAGATCTCGATCTTCCGCATACTCAGAGAAAGACACGGGCAGTAGTTCTGAGCCGAGCCGCTAAATTGAAGTCCAAAGCGACGGGCAGGCTGACCGCTGACCCTGAAAACCGAGCTTCAAGACCCAAATCTGTACCTCGAAAGATACCCAAGCCTGCAGTTAAAAAGCTGAAGACCGGAAGCTTAATAGAGAACTCTACCAAGATTGACGACGCAACTTTAGCGGTAATTTCCATGGTGCCTCCTGCCACTGTGATGCCGCGTCAGCCAGAGAATCAGAGTGCGAAAGAGAGAGCTATCGTTCGTGGTCGCACAAAGCAACCGTTTAAAAAGAAAGTCGCTCCGTTGAAGTCCCCTGCGAAGACGAACGTATCGGCTCTTGGAGGCACTATCCCGACAGGACCAATTGTTGTTTCGTCACAACAAATCCGAATCGAGCACTCCTTGAGGCAACAAGATGCCGCCATTAGGCGAGATCCTTTTCCATCTCCAAATGCCATCCCACTCACAGCTGAGTTGCTCACACAACGCTGGATTCAAGGCTCACAATCTTTGGCGAGATAATTTCATCTGTGGACAAGCAGGATTGGAGTAGATCGTCGGTCTCTCCCATCAAGGCAGCATCCCGATTAATGGCACTCAATTCGGCCTGCAATCGCTTGTATTCTGCTACTTGGCGGCTCAAATCAATTCATCTTCTCCAGGAGTCTTTCTTACCGTCTGCACCATAGCAGGGGGCCCACCAAGTCTGTAAATCTGACATCACAGATTGAGGGAGTCACGGCCCGACTCCCGATTGAGCGCTACACTCGCAATGCTCGGCGCTCCGCCAAGTATCGCAGCTTGGTGTGCTTTGGTCTCGGGGAGGTCCACACACTACTTCCCCGAGATCCTTTCGAAGATCCCGCCGTGATCGCACCTGTGAGGTGAAACCTCACAATTGTTTGGTGCATAAGTCTTTCATCCCGTCAGAGATTTTGAATAGGATCAACCCATACGTGTCGTTATCTCGTTAGAAAATCCTGGAGCGAAGAAGATTCTGTGAGTGCAGTTATCGCAAACAAAGGCGGTAGCAAAGATCTTTGATCTCATAGACTCCACCTTGCCGAACTGTTCTGACGCCGACGAATTGAGTTTTCCTATTAAGCCACGGTCACCACGTGACTTGCGCACTAATGCTATAAGGCCGAATTTGCGATATTGGCTCACCCAGCGCTGAGCGGTTCGAAACGGGAGCTTGCCATCGGCCGCGACGAGTTGTAGAGGCCGGTTTTTTCCAGATGCGGCTGAATCAGCCGAAAACGAGACATCGCTAGCTCACGAGCTGCTTCGGACACTCCGCCCAGCTCTTGCATGCCAAGACCTTACGCCAATTAGCTCTGAAACACTACGCCAATTAATTCTGAAAGCTACAATCCGTCCAATCCTGATTGCTCTTCTCAGTGGAGCGGGACTTCTACTACTGATCGGCTTCGTAAATGGCTCCAGTCTTCTACTCGTGCGAGCCGAAGGCCGGAGACGCGAGGTCGCCGTTCGCGGCGCACTAGGTGCCTCCCGCGCCAGACTCGTTCGTCAGTTCGCCGTCGAAGGCTTCCTGCTTGCTGTGTCCGGCTGCGGCCTGGGTCTGGCATCTGCTCTGCTCGCGATCAGAATTCTGCCCCATCAGATACCGCGCGGTCTGTTAGACAACATGCCTTATCTCCAGCAACTCGAGTTCAACAGTCATCTCGCACTCTTCGCGGTGGCAGTTTCAATATTGGGTGGCGCACTCTTCTCCGCGACTGCGGCAATGCAACTCTTTCTCTCTAATATGCAGGTTGGACTGATGGAGGGAGGACGTACAGCCGCTGGCAGAAGCTGGCGTAAAGCCGGGGCAAGCCTCGTGGTCGTAGAGTACCAAGCTTAAAGGCCACAGTAGTTTATTACTCAGCATGAGAGAGGCTCCTGTTAGGGAGGCCATCAGTAAAAGAGATAAGTGAAACTTTGTCAAGATCTAAGCATGAGTCAATCTATTGACGGACGTAAATTAGCAGATAGCACGGTTTATGAGTTCCTCTGAATCGCTCCATAAGCTATGTCACAAACAAACAGAGTGAGAGTCGAATGCATTGGGGAAACGAAACTCGGGTCGAATATCTTGGAAGAGTTGTTGAAGGGAAGCTGAACCAGCAGTTCCCTGAAAGCGGGCTTGGGAAGCGATAAGGCCGTAGTTTCCCAAAACCCGACTTTTCAGACACTTCTATGGCTTCGAGGAACTTTTGTCGTTTGGACGGTGTCAAAAGTGCTAGCGATTCATGACGATTTTAGGCAAATCTGCAAGGCATAAACGTGGCTGAATACTCGATCCGAAACATGCACCCCGCTCGCTGCGAAGCAGCACTCAAGCACTTGCCGCTGAAAATAGCGGAGACGGGCGTCCAGGCATTGGTGATCGATACAATTCACTTCTACATAGAGCTTGTCCCATTACGCCTCGATATACCCTATGTGCATATTTGGAATGCCCATCATGTTGATCTTTCCGGCGCGAGCCCTGCCTGTTATTTCACTTGGCCCTATGAGACCACAGCGCAGGCTCAAGCCAGAAACGCCGAGGGCGTGCGTAGGATCAGACAGATTCTCGCGCCTGTCACAAACTCTCATGCTGATGAATATGGGCTGAGTATCGACTGGAACGATCCTTACGCCACCCTGTCAAAGCGGCTGTCATTACACAAAGTCCGAGAGAATTTGATTTCCCGATCTCGAACCTGCCTCCGCAGTTCCACTATGCTGGTCCATTTCATGACGATGAAGGACCAGCGCCGCTTCCATTTCCGTGGGAGAAGCTGACGGGAGCGCCATTGATCTATGCTTCCATGGGCACGTTGGTGAATGGTTCAGAGCGTGTTTATCGCAGCATTCTCGAAGTTATGCGGGAATTTCCGGGTTCTCAGCTAGTTCTTTCGGTGGGAAAGAACGTTCTTCCATCCGATCTCGAGCCGATTCCTCCCAACACAATCATAGTATCCCGAGCTCCCCAGCTCGAATTGCTAAAGCGAGCTGCTCTTTGTATCACGCACGCTGGGATGAATACGGTGCTTGAGGCCTTGGCGCACGGTGTGCCTATGGTGGCGATCCCGGTCAGATTTGATCATCCAGGTATAGCAGCCAGAATCGCATACCATGGCGTTGGTGAGTTCATCGAAGTGACGGATCTAACTGCTCACCGGCTTGAATCCCTGATCAAAAGAGTCACAGAGGAGCCACAATACCGCGCCAATGCACAATACTTCGGCAGCGTGATTGCGCAACGACACGGCGTCGAGCTGGCAGCTGACATCATCGAATCAGCATTTGCATAGCCTCGCTATCCCCGACTTCAGATCGTCGCTCAAGGACATCTGCAGGGGTGTCAAAGACAGTCAACAGCTATGGCACTTGTTCAATCCCTTCGGTTGGCAGCGATCGTCGAGTCTTCCCAGGATTCGATTTTCAGCCAAGATTTGAACGGAGTCGTGAGCAGTTGGAATAAGGGGGCTGAATGTATCTTCGGCTATAAGGCGGAAGAGATCATTGGACGACTGAGCACACTAATCATCCCCGCAGAACTTCAGGATGAAGAGCCTGTGATTCTCTGCGCCAAGCTCTGCCGCAAGAATGGCAACGATCTCGAGCAGATCAAGGTCCTGCTCGGCCACTCCTTGATCCAGACCACCGAACGTTATCTGGAGTCGGAGCAAGACATCGAGATCGCGGTGAACGACAACCTAGGACACTAATGGAGACCGCGACTTCTCGCGGAGTTTAGGGACGCCACAATTTGACGAGCGGGGTGCTAATATGCAAACACCTTGCACGGGAACAAGTTTGGTTTCTAGCAACGATGCGACCCGAACCCCAATTTGACTGCGCATGGCAACAGATGAGAACCGAGGAAAACACTATGGAACAGGGAACAGTGAAGTGGTTTAACGATGCCAAGGGGTTTGGCTTCATCAGCCGTCAAAACGGCGAAGACGTTTTCGCACATTACTCCGCAATCACCTCGAGCGGCTTTAAGAGCCTCCAAGAGGGTCAGGCTGTGCAGTTCAATGTGATTAAGGGGCCTAAGGGCTGGCAGGCAGCCGACATTCAGCCTCTTTAAATTGCTTACTTCTTTTGCGAAAGGGACCGGCTTAGCAGACTCGCGCTGAACGGTCGAAGATGCCGCTTGTGGTTTGGAAGCTGGACCGGCTGGGAAGAAATCTGGCCGATTTTGACCCGCCCCTTCGCCAAACTCGAACAGTCCAAGATCCACTTCGAATCGCAGCCGGTGCTGCATTTTCTGAGTACCGTTCGGTTGATACCTTGCACGGAACTTAAAAGCCCGTGCCAACATCCAAGTACTTATGAGTTCACAGGATGTTCCCGAGATTGGAGGCTCCGGAGTCTCTGACTCCGACCCCCTTGCAGTTCGTTTCAACTTCCTAAATACCTATGCGCGTCTGCCGGAGCGCTTCTATGCACGGGTGAATCCAACGCTGGTAGCTGTCCCGAGCCTTGTGAAGATAAATGTGGAACTGGCGCGGTATCTGGGATTGGATCCGGATGCCCTGAAGAGTACGCAGGGAGTCGAGATTCTGGCTGGTAATCGTGTCGCCGAGGGATCCGAGCCCCTGGCGATGGCCTACGCCGGACATCAGTTCGGGCATTTTGTACCCCAGCTCGGCGATGGCCGCGCCAACCTGTTAGGCGAGGTAATTGCGGTTAGCGGTGTGCGCTACGATGTCCAACTCAAGGGATCTGGTCGGACACCCTTCTCTCGTGGAGGCGACGGCCGAGCCGTGCTCGGTCCGGTTTTGCGCGAGTATATCGTGAGCGAGGCCATGGCAGCGTTGGGCGTGCCAAGCACTCGGGCTCTCGCTGCCGTGACGACAGGGGAGCGAGTGTATCGCGAAACGATCTTGCCTGGAGCTGTGTTGACCAGGGTAGCGGCGAGCCACCTCCGCGTAGGAACCTTCCAGTACTTCGCTGCAAAAGGCGACACAGAAGGGACGCGACAACTGGCAGACTATGCGATTGCCCGGCACTATCCAGGAGCATCGCAGGCTAAACAACCCTACCGGGCCCTGCTGGACGGCGTGATCGCCCGGCAATCAAACTTGGTTGCACAGTGGATGCTCCTCGGCTTCATCCACGGCGTCATGAACACAGATAACACTTCCATCTCGGGAGAGACGATCGACTATGGTCCCTGTGCCTTCATGGAGGCATACGATCCTGCTACTGTCTTCAGCTCCATCGACCAGCAGGGACGCTATGCCTATGCGAACCAACCTCGTGCCATGCTCTGGAATCTGACACGTCTGGCCGAAGCGCTGCTACCGGTTATGGCGGAAGAGGTAGGCGACGACGAAGCCGCACTGGAGTCGGCTAAAGAGGCGCTCTCTGCCTTTGATCCTCAATACGAGGCGGCTCGAAGTGCCGGCTTTCGCCGAAAACTAGGTCTTCTGACCGAACGTCAAGGCGATGCCGCATTGGTCGAAGATCTGTTGGAACGTATGGCGTCCAACCACGCCGACTTCACGTTGACCTTCCGACGACTGTGCGATGCTGCAGCAGACCCGCTAGGGGACAGGGAGGTGAGTAAGCTGTTCGATAACCCCGTCGCATATGACTTATGGGCTGCTGGGTGGCGCCGTCGTCTCGAGGAAGAGTCCATTGCACCGCAATCACGCACGGAGATGATGCGGATGGCAAGTCCGGCATTCATCCCGCGCAACCACTTGGTGGAGGAGGCCCTCAGCGCCGCCACTGAGGGCCAAGACTTCCAGCCGTTCGAGGAGATTGTGAAGGTGGTATCGCGCCCGTACAAGGACAGGCCGGAGTCGCTGCGCTATGCCACGCCAGCTAGCCCTGACGAGTATGTGAGTCATACCTTCTGCGGGACGTGAGGGCGAGTCCGCAATCCATCTGTCACGCCGCACTCAATTCGCCGAATTTTGCGCGCAAGAGCCACCAGTCCGAACCTTCGGTACTGGGCAGCCCACCGTTTGCATGCGCTCAATATACTCCAAAATAGCTTGCAAATATTTACGCCAATGTATGGTCCGCCGCCCTGTTCAAGTAAAAAGTGACGGTGGCCGAATGGTCTGCGCCAATGTATGCGGCCTTGATTGGAGTGTGCGACTCCTGGCCATGATGGAATGCGCTGCGCTCTCTTCATATTAA
>Ga0193717_1001462_pt1 | contig 14499 bp, 12 predicted proteins | sample U2c2metaG_FD_145900 | JGI IMG/M metagenome (GOLD analysis project Ga0193717, IMG submission 145900) | Soil microbial communities from a riparian zone of the East river system, Colorado, United States - U2c2 | ecosystem: Environmental > Terrestrial > Soil > Riparian zone | place: USA: East River... | reverse complement strand
TGAGCCTGGTCGCGAGGCCTATGTGCGTGAACTGCAAGCGCTGGCCGAGCGCCGCGGCGTGGCGAACAAGTTGGTGATGTCGGGCACGCGCGCTGACATCCGCGACATCTACGCCAGTTCCGCCCTCATCCTGCAGCTTTCCAACAAGCCCGAGTCGTTCGGCCGTACGGTGGTCGAGGCGCTCTCGTTGTGTCGGCCCGTGGTGGGTTATGCACACGGTGGCGTAGGCGAGCTGCTGGCCGAGCTTTACCCCGCCGGCCGCGTACCTCTGGGCGACCGCGAGCGCCTGGTCGAGCGCGTGGCCGAATTGCTGCGCCTTGCCCCGGCCATTGCGCCGCTGAAGAGCTACCGGCTCGACGATATGCAGGCAGCCACCCTGGCGCTTTACCAGGAAGTCGCCGCCGCCTGAACACCGCCGGGTCCGTGGGAACTACAATCGGGCGCTTGTTCCCACACCGCGGCCGATGACCGATGAACAAGCTGTCGATCAAGGCCGGCCTGACCTCACCCCTGTTGCCGCTATGGCTGCTGCCGGCTTTGCTGCCGCTTGGTCGAAGCGCGGAGCTTTGTACGGCACTGTGCCTGATCGGCAGCATCATGTTGCTGGTACGCGAGCCCCGGGCGCTGGGTGAGCATGGCGGGGCGAAACTGTTCCTGGCGTTGATGGCCGCCTACGTCGGTGCCGCTCTGTTCTCGGCGTTCGATGCCGTGGCCCCGGGCAAGGCCTGGGGTACCGTGGCGGCGGTGCTGCGTTACCTGCCCATCGGCATCTACGCGTGCTTCGCCATGCGGCGCCCGTCGCGGCTCTTTACGCTATACCGCGCCACGGCGGTGGTCATCCTGGTGTGGGTGCTCGATGCCTGGGTACAGGCCGCCACCGGCTGGAGCCTGGGTGGCCACGCGCAAGCCGAGCGGTTGTCGGGCATCTTCGGCGCAGATAATCTCAAGATTGGCCCGACGCTTGCGGTGTTGTCGCCCTTCCTGTTGTGGGCGGGCCGCGAGCGCTGGGGCTGGCGCGGGCTGCTGGCGGCTGCCCTGGCGATGCTCGGACCGATCCTGTTGGCTGGATCACGTGCCGCGTGGCTTTGCTATGGCGTGGTGGTGCTCGCCTTTGCCTGGGTCGAGTGCGGTGGCTGGCGGCGTTTCCTTCCCGCGTGCCTTGCCATCGCGGTGGTCGCAGGTTTCGGTGCCGGCATTGCCTGGGAAGTGTCGGCACCGTTCCATGCACGGATGGAACGCACCCTGGAGGCGTTCCGGGGCCACGACGCCAACGTGGACGAGGCCCTTACGGGCCGGTTGTCGATCTGGCGCGCCAGCCTGCATATGGCGGCGGCGCATCCGGTCAATGGCGTGGGCGTGCGCAGCTTCCGTTATGCGTATCCTTCATACGCGCCGGCCAACGACCATTTCGTCACCGATGAATCCTGCGGCGCGGGCGAGGGTGCCTGCCACGCCCACCAGTTGTTGCTGGAGATCCTCACCGAGACCGGTGCACTGGGACTAGTGCTGTGGTTTGCGGCTACTTGCGTTGCCATCCGCCATTGGTGGACCTGTCCACCGGCAACACGCGTCCGGGCATTTCCCGTGACCGTGGCGCTCTCGGCGATGCTGTTCCCGATCAACACGCACCTGGCCTTTTATTCCGCGTGGTGGGGGCTGCTGTTTGCCTGGCTGCTGGCGCTGTGGTGCGCGGCGCTGTATGCGGACATCCCGGACACGGCTGACAAGGCAGTGGCATGACCCGCGAACCGCTCTCGGTGGTGCTCATCACCTACAACAACGCCGATACGCTCGACCGCGTACTGGCGGAAGTGTCCTGGGCCGAGGAAATCGTCGTCCTGGATTCAGGCTCCACCGACGCCACGGTTGCGATTGCGCGCAGGCACGGTGCCCACGTCGAGGTACACCCCTTCGACGATTATGGCCCTCAGAAACAGCGTGCCTACGCCCTGGCCCGCCACGACTGGATTCTCAACCTCGATGCCGACGAGGTGTTGTCACCCGGTACGCGCCAGGTGATCGAGCAAGCACTCCAGGCGCCGCGCCACGCCGGCTTCCGCCTGCCGCGACGCGAACGCATGTTCTGGACGGTGCAGCACCGGTGGTCGTGGCGGAACCCGCACTTGCGACTGTTCGACCGGCGCCGCGGTCGCATGAACGACGTGGAAGTGCACTCGGCTGTCGAAGTGGATGGGCCGGTGCGCAACCTGTGGCGTGCGGACTTCGTCAACGACGGTGACGGCGACATTGCCACGCGGGTGGAGAAGATCAACCGCTATACCACCGGCATGGTGGCGCACAAGCTGCGCAAGCAGCAACGCTTCACCGGCTTGCGCATGGTGTTCTACCCGCCGTTGTTCTTCCTGCGGCAATACCTGCTCAAGCGCTATTTCCTGAATGGCTGGGCCGGCTTCATTGCCAGCGTCACCGGCGCGTTCTATGCGTTCTTGAAGTACGCCAAGCTGCATGAAGCGCGGCGACAGGGTCGTCGCTAGCCGCTTTCATCAGGCAGCCGCACGGTTGTGGAGCGGGTGGTTGTCCATGGCCGGTTGCGATACGTGGTTTGGATCCAGTGCCCTGGCAAGCATGTCCATCGCTTCGGCCCGCAATGCCTCGCGGCGGCGAAAGGCCGAGCGATGCTTGCTCTCGATATCGGCGATGTTGCGCACCGCGTCGCGGGAGGGAAGGTCGAACATGCCGTCGGCGGCGAGAATGCCGCCGGCCTCGCGCCAGAACCCGTTGTAGTCCGATTTGATCTTGTCGTGCTTGTGGGCAAACGGATGCACGGCCTGGCCCACGCCGCGCACGTGGTCACTGCCGTAGATCCCCGCCACCGCGTAAACCAGGGATAACAGCAGGTTCTTCGGCCGCAGGCCATGGCACTGGCGGGTGAGGTCGCGCACCGCTTCCTTGCCTTCACTGGCCTTGGCGCCCTGGACGCATCCAACGAGCAAGGTCCGGCCCTCGTCGGCGACGGTCAGGATCACCGAAGAAAGATGAGTGCCGTCGGTGTCGCACAGGTAAATTCCCAGCTCGCCCTCCAGGCCTTTCACCGGCGGTGCCTTCAACACGATATCCACCTGGCTGCCGTCGCGCAGGGTGAGCTGGCCAATGCGATGTTCCCGATCTACGTACACCGCCTTCACCAACGCTGCCGGCCAGTGGCGGATGATGAAATCGTAGTGGCCATGCACCAGGGCAAGCCGGGTGGCGGGATCGAAGCCGAGGTTGATGTAGCGGTGCTGGTAGCGCTCGAACAGGCGGGGATCGCGGGCGACCACGGCGGGCATCGGCGACGTATCGTGGATGAAACCAAGCCATGCGCGATGGCGTGCTTTCACCTGCAGCGAGCGGACCAGGTATTTGGCGGCGCAGGCCGCACGCTTGAGCGCATGACCGTGCCAATCGGTGCGGGCGCGAAGCGATGAAGCAATAAGCGAATCGTGCATGGGGAAGTGTCGCCATCCAATGGAGATTGGGCGACGTTCTACGCACGCGTGCTTTCCGGTTTCTTACGAAAGCTTTCTGAATCTTTCGCCGTGATCGCGCTTTCTTTCGCGCCGCTTCCAGCTTCTTTCCGCGGTCTTTCCGCCACGTGCGACGCCCCTTCAGTAAATGCGGGGTTCGCCCGGTGGGCGTGTTTTGAAACGTTTATGAACCCAGAGATACTGCTCCGGTGCTTCGCGCACCATGCGCTCGACTTCCTCGTTGACGCGTACGGTATCGGTAGCGGCGTCGGTGCCGGGAAAGCCGGGCATCGGCGGGGCAAGTCGCAGCACGTAGCCGCCGCCGTTGGCCAGCCGCCGATGGAAGAACGGTATGACCACGGCACCGGACATCCGGGCCAGGTGGTGCGTCGCGGTGATGGTGGCAGCGGGCACGCCGAAGAACGGCGCGAAGACGTTGTCCTTGCTGCGCATGTCCTGGTCGGGGGCGTACCACAGGGTGCCGCCGGCGCGCAGGTACTTCACCGTGCCGCGCAGGTCGTCCTTGTCGAACATGGCATCGGCATAGTGCAGGCGCGAGCGCAGCACCACCCATTCGAATACCTCTGAATCCATTCGTCGGTACATGCCGGCGATGCGGATGCGGCTGGATACCAGGCGAGCGGCCAGTTCAAGGTGGGAGAAATGGCCGCCCACCAGCAGCACTCCGCGGCCGGCATCACGTGCCGCCTGCAGGTGCTCCAGGCCCTCGATGCGCAAGGGCACGCGGGCGATGGCGCGATCGCTGCCCATCCAGCCCAGCGCGAACTCCACCAGCATCATGCCGACATCGCGCAAGTTCGCCCGGACCAGTGCACGCTGGGCATCGGCGTCGAGTTCGGGAAAACATAGCGCGATATTGGTGGCGGCGATCTGCCGGCGTTCCTTGTTCAGTACCAGCGCCAGGTTGCCGATGAAACGGCCCAGTCCCTCCAGTGCGCCCCACGGCAGATGGGCCACCAGCCAGATCACGCCCACGCCGATCCAGGCCAGCCAGTGACGCGGGCCGAGCAAGCGGCGGGGAAGGGGAGGCAGGACGGCACCGGGCATCGGAGCATTCTACCGGGCGGGCCACGGCGGGGCACGGGTATACTGGTGCGCTAAGCTGAGCAAGGGGTCTTCTTCTTTGCGCTTCCTGTACACCCTGGCCATGTACCTGGTGACGCCGATCATCGTGATGCGGCTGCTTGCGCGCGGCGTCCGTTATCGTGGCTACCACCGTCGCTGGCGCGAACGCTTCGGCATATTCCCCGCGCCCGGGATCAACGGCAGCCTGTGGGTGCACGCGGTGTCGGTGGGTGAGGTCAATGCCGCCGAGCCCCTGGTGAAAGCGCTGATGCTGGCCTATCCCGATGCGCCACTGGTAGTGACTACGGTCACGCCAACGGGCTCCGAACGCGTGTTGCAACTGTTTGGTGAAAGCGTGCACAGCGTGTACCTGCCGTACGACCTTCCCTTCGCCGTACGCAGCTTCCTGCGCAAGATCCGGCCGCGGTTGGCGGTGATCGTGGAGACGGAAATCTGGCCGAACCTCTATTTCGGCTGCCGCCGCCGCGGCATTCCCCTGTTGATTGCCAATGCCCGTTTGTCAGAGCGTTCGCTGCGCGGCTACGCGCCGCTGAAAGGCCTGGTGCGCGCGGCGCTTCGTTGCGTCAGCCACATTGCCGCGCAGTCGCGAACCGATGCCGCGCGCTATCGCCTGCTGGGGGCGGAGCCAACCCAGCTATCGGTGGTGGGCAATCTCAAGTTCGACATGCCGCTTCCTGCCGCGACCAAGGGCGGCGGCCAGGGATTCCGTGATGCCTGGGGTACCGCGCGGCCGGTGTGGATCGCCGCCAGCACCCACGAGGGTGAGGAAATGCCCGTGCTCGAGGCGCACCTGAAGGTGCTCGAGCGCCTGCCCGACGCCCTGCTGCTGATCGCTCCGCGCCACCCCGAACGTTTCCGCCAGGTAGAAGGCGCGGTGCGCAACCTTGGTTTCACCGTGGCGGTGCGCAGCGTCGATGGCTTGCCGGGGCACGCTACGCAATGCTTCGTGATCGACACCATGGGCGAGCTGATGCCCTTCTACGCCTCGGCTGACGTTGCCTTCGTCGGTGGCAGCCTGGTACCCATCGGCGGCCATAACGTGCTGGAACCCGCCGCGCTTTCGACACCCGTGGTGGTAGGGCCGCACACCTTCAATTTCGAGGAAATAACCAACACGCTGGTGCAGGAAGGCGGCGGCGTACGCCTGCACGAGGCGTCGGAGCTCGGTGATGCAGTGCGTGCCCTGTTGCGCGACGGCAACGAGCGTCGGCAGATGGGCGATTGCGCCCGGCACGTGTTCGAAAGCGAACGTGGCGCCGTGGAACGCGTGATGCGCCTGGTGGATCGCCTGCTGGAGGAATAACCACGCGCGATTCGCCGGTCGCGATCCGGGGTCAGAGTTTTCACTCTGACCCCCGCTTTCTACTACCGTTTACTGGAGCAGCGCGTTTACCGCTTCCAGGTCCTTGATGTCCACTTCACCAGCGGTCTGCTTCAGCAGCAGCTTGTTCAGCACGAACTGGTGGCGGGACTGCGAATAGTTGGACAGTGACTGGGTCAGGTTCTGCTGGGCAATCAGCACGTCGACGATGGTGCGGGTACCCACTTCGAAACCGGCCTGTGTGGCGTCGCGGGCGCTCTGCGAGGAGGTCACTGCGGCCTTGGTGGCTTCCACCTGGCTGATGCCCGCTACCACCGAACGGTAGAAGTTCAGCGTGTCGCGGGTGACCTGGCGGCGCGTGGCTTCGAGCACGTCCTGCGAGGCATCGCGGCTGTAGATCGCCTGGCGGACACGCGATTGAGTTGCGCCGCCGGAGAAGATGGGGATGGACAACGTCACACCGACCGTGGTGGACGGGTGGTTGTTGGTGCCGCCGGTGGCACTGTTGAGGTCGATGCCACCGTTCTGCGTCCACTGGCTGGTGCGTCCCCAGCCGGCCGTGGCATTGATGGTGGGCAAGTGACCCGCACGCGCGGCGTTGATCGAGGCCTCGGAAGATTCCACTTGGAACTGCGCCGAAGCCACGGTGGGGCTGTAGTGCATGGCCGTATCGACCCAGGTCTTCGGATCGTTCGGTGCTGGCGGGGTCATGGGCAGGTCTTCGCGCAGCTTTTTAAGCTCGCCCACCGGCTGGCCGGTGATCTGCGTCAGCGCTTCGCGCGAATCCGCAAGCGTGTTCTCGGCAACGATGACCGAGGCGACCGACGTGTCGTGCTGGGCCTTGGCGTCCTGCACGTCCGTGATCGCAGACAGACCGACGTCGAAGCGCTGCTGCGCCTGCTCAAGCTGACGAGCCAGCGCTTGTTCGTTGGCCTTGGCGAAGGCCAGCGCGTCCATGTTGGTCAGCACCTGGAAGTAGGCAGTGGCCGTGCGCGTGGCCAACTGCTGCAGGGATGCCTGGTAGCTGGCTTCCTGCGCGGCATCGAGCGAGCGCGATGCCTTGAGGTTGGCGTACAGGCTGAAGTCCATCACCGACTGGCTGACATTCAGCGACTGGCTGCGTGCGCGCACCCAGCCCGTGTTGGGCGAGGTACCGACCGGATTGCCGAGAGCGTCGGTGATGACCGTCGGCTGATTACCCGCACTCTGCGTCTGGTTCAGCGACAAACTCGCATCCACCTGCGGCAGCAGCAGTGCGCGGTTCTGCACGACGGTTTCGTGTTGGCCAAGGCGCTGGGCATCAGCCTGGGCAAGGGTGGGATCGTTCGCGCGGGCCTGCCGATACGCGTCGAGCAGATCCTCGGCATGGCTGGTCAGCGGTGCCGCGGCCAGGGCCATTGCCAGGGTCAGGAGCTTCAAACGCATGATGTGCCTCTTCGGGTGATATTTAAAAGGTATTTGAAAACGGGTGGTTCAAAGCACGAACTGACGCGACGGCGCGGCATGCGCCAGGTACGGCAAATCAGTTTCGAACAGCGATTCGCTGCGTTGCCGCCCCTCGCCCTCGTGCGTCACCAGCACCGCGCTCTGCGCGGGCGACTGACCAAGAATGGCGAAGAGGCGGCCGCCGGGCTTGACCCAGTGGATGAAACGGGAAGGAAGTTCGGCCGTGGCACCGGTGACCACGACAGCGTCGAATACGCCGCCCGGCTGCCAGGCAAGCACGGCTTCGGCGGTTTCCAGGGTGACGTTGGTGATCCCAGCCCGGGCCAGCCGTTCGGCGGCGCGGCTGGTGAAGTCCGGATGGATGTCCACCGACGTGACATGCGCCGACAGGCGGGCCAGGCACGCGGTAAGGAAACCTGCGCCGGTACCGATCTCAAGCACGCGGTGGTCCGGCTGGAGCTCAAGCGCCTGCAGCACGCGGCCTTCCACGACCGGCTTCATCATCACCTCGCCATGGCCCAGGGGCAGGCTGAGGTCGGCAAAAGCCAGGTTTCGGTGGGCCGGATCGACGAAATCCTCGCGCGGGACGCTGGAAAGTACGTCCAGGACGCGCATGTCCAGCACTTCCCAGGGCCGCACCTGGTTTTCCACCATGTTGGTGCGGGCCTGTTCGAAATTCATCGCCATGGGAGTGTCCTGATGCGCGGTAAAAAGGTCTGAAAGCATAAGCGCTTAGCGCCGAAGCGACAATCGCAAGCATTATTGTTCGGGGTTCGTGACCGAAGTGCCGGAAGTCACCGGACGCCCCTGACTTGCGTCACATGCCCACCCGCAGCTTAACCGCCGGCCCGCAGGCACTTGCCCCCGCGGCCGGGCGCCAGAACATACGAAACCATCGTAAGGCTGATCGCTTTCGGCCCGACCTGCAAAATACTGAACCGCCGCGTATAATAAACTTGAGACGTCTGCTTGTGAAGGTGCACCCATGAACGCCAGCCTCAAACCCAAGCCGCAGGGCCCCGGTCGCCCCAAGGACATGGAGAAGCGTGCGCTCATTTTGGACGCCGCCCGCAACCTGTTCGCCCAGTCCAGCTTCAACGGTACCTCCATGGACGCCGTGGCGGCGTCGGCCGGCGTGTCCAAGCTCACTGTCTACAGCCATTTCGGCGACAAGGACAACCTCTTCCGCGAAGTTATCCGGGCCCACGTGCAGGACAAACTGCCTGCCGAGCTCTTCACCAAGCGGCCGGAAGTGAGCATTCGCGACATCCTCACCGAAATCGCCCAGCGCCACGCGCTGGCTGAAACCAACGCCGATACCGTGGGTGCCTTCCGCGCCATCATGTCCGATTGCCAGCAGGGCAACCCCCGCTTCGGCCGCCTGGTATGGGAAGAGGGCCCGGCGCGGATGCAGAAACTGGTGGCTGAGCTGCTGCAACGTGCCGTCGACGACGGCGAGCTGCAGATCGACAACGTACCTCGCGCATCGGGCCAGTTCCTGGCCTTGCTCAAGGGCGACATGGTGCTGCGCCGCCTGTTCGGCTGCGAAGACTGCAAATACGAGTTCGCCGAAGAAGTAAGTGCCACGGCAGCGGCTGCCGTAGACATGTTCATGCGGGCCTACGGTCCCCGCTAGTCGTTCCTTGAGGTTATGGGCCATGGCTGACCGCTGGAATTCCTCGCGGCGCCTGCGTATTAGACTCAAGGTCCGAACCCGTTACCGGAGCGCCCGTCATGGATGCCACCACGCCCACGTCCTCCCGTCCTCGCCGTACGGGGCTGATCCGTACCGTCCTGGCACTGATCATCGCGCTGGTGGTGGTGGATCTGGCCATGATGTGGTGGTGGGACAAGGAACCTGAATCCTTCGACCCGGTGAAAGCCGCGGCGGCCCGTGCCACGGAGCTCAAGCAGCCGGTCAATGCCGGTGCCACCACCACGGTGGCACTGATCGATTCGGTCGACGCGCTGATGGACAAGCGCGGCGGGTATCTCAGCAACGACAAATTTCCCCCCGGCGTGTTCATGGACAACATGCCCAATTGGGAATTCGGCTCGCTCACCGCCTCGCGTGACCTCGTCCGTGCCCTGCGCAACGATTTCAGCCGTTCCCAGACGCAGTCGACCGAAGATCCGGATCTTGCCGAGGCCGATCCGCTGCTCAATTCCCCCAACGACCGCTGGCTGCTGCCCAGCACCGAAAGCCAGCTGCGCAAGGCCGTGGACCACCTGGAAGGCTACCTGCAACGCCTGGGCGACAAGGACGAAGGCAACGCGCATTTCTATGCCCGTGCCGACAACCTGGCCGACTACCTGCAGGTGGCCTCAGGCCGGCTGGGATCGTTGTCGCAGCGGCTGTCGGCGAGCGTGGGGCAGATTCGCCTGGACACCGTGCCCAGCCCCGACCAGGCCGACAAGGTGGAAGTCACCACCGCGCCTGACGGCGGCAAGATGATCATGACGCCATGGTCGAAGATCGACGACAACTTCTATGAAGCGCGCGGTTACACCTGGACGCTGCTGGTGCAGCTGCGTGCATTCCAGAAGGATTTCGGCCCGGTATTGAAAGACAAGAACGCCGACGTCGGCCTGCAACAGGTGATCCGTGAACTGGAGGAAGCCCAGAAGCCGGTCGCAAGCCCCATCATTCTCAATGGCTCGCCGTTCGGCTTCTTTGCCAACCACTCGCTGGTGATGGCCAACTACGTATCCCGCGCCAATGCGGCGTTGATCGATCTTCGCGAACTGCTCAAGCGCGGCTAACTCAGACGCCCTTCGGACCCTTGTCGTCCTGGTAGCGCTTGGCACCGGCGATGATCTCCGCCTTGGCCTCTTCGGCGCCGACCCAGCCATCGATCTTGACCCACTTGCCCTTCTCAAGATCCTTGTAGTGCTCGAAGAAGTGGCCAATGCGCTCCAGCCAATGGCCCGACACGGCCTTGATGTCCTTGATGTGGGCGTAGCCGGCGAACACCTTGTCCACCGGAACCACCACCAGCTTCTCGTCGGCGCCGGCTTCGTCGGTCATCTTCAGCATGCCCACCGGGTGGCAGCGGATCACCGAGCCTGGTACCAGCGGCAACGGCAGGATCACCAGCGCGTCCAGCGGATCGCCGTCACCGCCCAGCGTGCCCGGCACGTAGCCGTAATTGCAGGGATAACGCATGGGCGTAGAAAGGATGCGGTCGACGAAGATCGCGCCGCTTTCCTTGTCCACCTCGTACTTGACGGGCTCGGCATCCTTGGGGATTTCGATGATGACGTTGATTTCGTCCGGCACGTTGCGGCCGGCGGCGACCAGGTGGAGGCCCATGGGATGTCCTTGGAAAGCGCGGAAAACAGCCAGTTTACGGCAATCGGCGCAACCCCGCAGCAGCCTGACCGGCGTTCACCTGGCGCGAGGCAAGCCACTTGGCGATGTCGTCGACGTCCTTGTCGGCCACCGGGGCGCCATACGCGGCCTTCATCTTCAGTACCGTAGCGCGCCATTGGGCCATGGTCAGGCGCGGCTGGTAGTCGATCATTTCCGATGAATGGCAGGCCGTGCAGACTGCCGCGGAGGGCGGCGCGCCCGCCAACGGCAACGGTGGTTCTGCCACCTGCGCCGACACGGTGATGGGCGCAATGGCGAGCCCCAAGGCCAGCAGGGAGGCTTTCATGTGACCACCAGGTTCAGCGATTCCACGGCATTGCGCATGAAGCCACCGGGGTTCCAGCCCGCCGTGAGCGGTTGCACGTTGCCCGCGGCATCGGCGGCACGCACCAACAGTCGTTGCTGGCCGGGGGATCCTACCGGCATCTGGGCGTGCCAGCGGCGGAATCCGTAAGCGCCGCCTTCAGTGTCCAAAGAGCAGCGGCGCCAGCTGCTGCCGTCGTTTGACCATTCGACGCGACGGACGGCCGCTTTGCCGCTGAAGGCGATACCGCGGATCACTTGCAGGCGATGGGCGCGCAGCCGGTCGCCATCACGCAGGTTGGTGACGAATGAACGCGGCGGCATGGTGCTGATCGGTGTGGTGGCAACCGCAGGCGCCCCGGGTGTGGTGTTGCCGTCAGGCGTGGCCGGCACGCGGTAGGCCTTGGCCATCCAGTAGTTGTCGTCTTCAACGGTCAGAACCTCGATGTCGCTGACGGTCTTCACCCAATAGGTGGCGAACCAACCGGGCACCACCAGGCGCAACGGAAAGCCGTGGACCCATGGCAACGGCTGACCGTTCATGTGGGTGGCCAGCAGGACGTCGTCGTTTCGGGCGACGTCCACGCCAAGCGATTTACCAAATTGGGGTGGCGCGGCATCCAGCCCACGAAAACGGATCGCCACCGAGCCTGCTTTCAAGCCAGCGCGATCGAGCACCTGGCGCAGGCTAACCCCACGCCACACGGCGTTGCCCATCGCTCCGTTACCCCACTGCGCACCGGGCACGCGAGGATCGAACAGACCGCGCGAATTGCCCGCGCACTGGCTTACCGCGGTGACCTCCCTGGCTGGAAGCGAAGCTATGTCTGCCAGGGTGAGGGAAAGTTCACGTTCGACATGACCATGCACGTTCAGGCGGAAGGTGGAGATATCAATCTGGCGTGGCGTACTGGCCGTGTGCCATCGCACGTAAAATCGATCGACCGGCGTTATCAGTCCGCGGTCGTAGACCTCGAACGGCGTCTCCAGCAAAGGTGCCCGGGTACGCTGCAGGATCATCTGGCCCTTGCCTTCGAACCCATCGACCATCCGCCGCTCGCCGTTGTCGAAAGGCAGCTGCACATCGGTTGCCCGCAGCGGGGCAAATGCGGCCGCCGCGGTGACACCAAGCAGGCCCATGAAGTGACGGCGGGAGGGGGCGAAATGATCCATGGCTAACCACGAAGACAGGCGGCAGTGATAACGGTGGCACCGCTGCGTACCGCGTGTCCAGACGCGGTGCAAAAAAAAGCCGCCCGAAGGCGGCTTTCTCGCTGCAGGGGAGCGCCTTGGACTACTTCAGATGATCCCACAGGAAGCTGTAACCCATGGCATTCATGAAGGCCGATTGCTTGTTGTCCGCCGCAGCACCATGGCCGCCCTCGATATTCTCGTAGAAGCTGGCGTCATAGCCCATATCCTGCATCCTGGCCGCCATCTTGCGGGCATGCACCGGGCCCACGCGGTCGTCGCGGGTGGACGTGGTGAACAGCACGGGCGGGTACTTCACCCCGGGTTTCACGTTCTGGTAGGGCGAGAATTTCTGGATGAAAGCCCACTCTGCCGGCTTGTCCGGGTCGCCGTATTCGGCCATCCAGGAAGCACCGGCGGAAAGGTGGGTGTAGCGCTTCATGTCCAGAAGGGCCACCTGGCTCACCACGGCGCCGTAGAGCTGCGGGTAGAGCGTGAGCATGTTGCCGGCCAGCAGGCCGCCGTTGCTGCCGCCCATCATGCCCATGTGCCTGGGCGAGGTGACCTTGCGGTCGATCAGGTCCTGGGAAACAGCAGCGAAATCCTCGTACGCACGCGGGCGGTTCGCCTTCAGTGCCGCCTGGTGCCAGCGCGGGCCGTACTCGCCGCCGCCACGGATGTTGGCGATCACGTATACGCCGCCATGGCTAAGCCACGCCCGGCCCATGCCGCCGGAGTACGCCGGCTCCAGCGAAATCTCGAAGCCGCCGTAGCCGTACACCAGCGTCGGATGGCTGCCATCGAGCTTCATCGATTTGGGCGAGATCTGGAAGTACGGCACGCGGGTGCCATCCTTTGACTTCACGAAGTGCTGGCTCACCTGAAGGCCCGAGGCATCGAAGAACACCGGAGCGTGCTTGATCGCCTCCTGCGTGCCTCCGACGGTGCCGTAGTAGAGCGTGGCCGGTTGCAGGAAGCCGTTGGAGACCAGGAAGTAATCGTCGCTGTCGTCAGCATCGATGCCCGAGGCGTCGATCGAGGACAATGCCGGCGCACCGCCGAGGGGTGCATGTGTCCAGGCGCCCTTGCCATCCTTGGGCGGGGTATACACGGTGAGCTGGCTCACCACATCGTTCATCACGGTGACGATCAGGTGGTTCTTCGTCCACGAATGACCAGCCAGCGACTGGTGCTCGTTAGGCGTGAAGAGCACGGTGATCTCGCGCTTGCCCGCCATGTAGTCGTCCAGGTGCGTCACCAGCAGCGAGCCTGAAGGGTAGGTCTTGCCACCGACCTTCCAGGGCGTGCGCGGTTGCACCAGCAGCCATTCGCGCTGGACGTCGGTGACCGCGTCGTCGGGCACGTCGACCTTGGCGAGCTTGCCGTCCTTGCCGCGCAGGTAAAGCTCATCGTCGTAGAAAGCCAGCGCGCGCTGCACGAAATCGCGTTCGAATCCCGGGGTGAGATCGCGGAATGCAGAGATCGACATGTCAGTGGATTTGCCCTCATACACCAGGGCGGCTGAAGAGAGCGGCGTGCCACGCTTCCATTCCTTGACGATGCGGGGATAGCTCGATTCGGTCATCGAACCCGGGCCGTAATCGGTGGCTACGTAGATGGTGTCCAGGTCGCGCCAGGCCACCTGGCTCTTGGCCTCGGGAAGGGTGAAGCCGTCCTTGACGAAACTCTTGGTTGTGAGGTCGAACTCACGCACGACATCGGCATCGGCGCCGCCACGCGACAGTGACACCAGGCAGCGCTTGTAGTCAGGCTTCAGGCATTGCGCGCCGTGCCACACCCAGTTGGTGTTTTCTGCCTTGCCCAGCGCGTCGATGTCGATCACCGTGTCCCAGGCGGGTTTGTCCTTGCGGTATTCATCAAGCGTGGTGCGCCGCCAGATGCCGCGCGGGTTGGCCTTGTCCTTCCACAGGTTGTAGTAGTGGTCGCCGATCCTGGTGACCATCGGGATGCGTGCTTCGGAATCTAGCACTTCCAGCAACTGCGCCTGCATGACGGCGAACTCGGTGGAGCTTCCGTATTTCTTTACCGTGTCGGCGTCGCGCGCCTTGACCCACTCCATGGACTTTGCCGCATCGATGTCCTCCAGCCACAGATAGGCGTCGTCGCTGGTGCTTGCACTGGCGGCCTGGGCGGGCGCTGCCGGTTGGGCGGGAGGTTGGGCGTGGGTCATTCCGGTCATCGCAAGGCTGGCCCAGAGGGCGAGGTGGCTTCGTTTCACAAAGGTTGTCCCCAGGCAGGTGGTGGTCGCGGCGACGGCATTAAAGGCAGCC
>Ga0193717_1001461_pt1 | contig 14502 bp, 8 predicted proteins | sample U2c2metaG_FD_145900 | JGI IMG/M metagenome (GOLD analysis project Ga0193717, IMG submission 145900) | Soil microbial communities from a riparian zone of the East river system, Colorado, United States - U2c2 | ecosystem: Environmental > Terrestrial > Soil > Riparian zone | place: USA: East River... | reverse complement strand
GGGCTCGCTCAAGCCGGGGGAATTGGCCTGGCACGCGGGCCTCACCGACTGGCAGGCCGCGGGCGACCTGTTCCCCGGCGAAGCGCCCGCCGCGGGCAGCGCCACGCCCATGCCGCCGGCACCACCACCGCCACAGCAATGGGTGGCCGACCCACAACCCTACGCCGGCTTCTGGAAGCGCCTGCTGGCCTACATCCTGGACGGGTTCATCCTGTGGATCCCGAACCTCATCATCATCAACCTGCTCGGCGGCACCGCCGCCCAGACGGCGATGATGCACACCATCGAAAACGCCAACAGCGACCCGGCGGTGGTGATGGCCGCCTACGGTGCCTACTGGAGCGCGATGCTGCCGGTGTTCGGCGTACAAATGCTGGTGACCTGGGCCTACTTCGCCCTGTGCGAAAGCTCCGCCATGCAGGCCACGCCGGGCAAGCTCGCCATGGGTATCCGCGTGACCGACGACGAAGGGCGGCGCATCAGTTTCCTGCGGGCCACCGGCCGTCATTTCGGCAAGATCATCAGCTCGCTCACGCTATGCATCGGCTACATGATGGCCGGCTGGACCGAACGCAAGCAGGCCCTGCACGACATGATGGCCAGCACCCTGGTGGTGAACGGGCGCGCCAGCGCCGCCCGGAACAACCCGCAACAGCCCGCGCCGCGCAACGACGACGGCTCATTCAGCGCCTGACCGCGCTTGCTATGATGCGGGATTCGTATCAACGGAACCCGCATCAAGCATGCTCTCGATCGAACAACGCATTGCCCAGGACATCGCCGCCAAGCCCCAACAGGTGCGTGCGGCGGTGGAACTGCTCGACGGCGGCGCCACCGTGCCGTTCATCGCCCGCTACCGCAAGGAAGTCACCGGCGGACTGGACGACATCCAGCTGCGCCTGCTCGAAGAGCGCCTGCGCTACCTGCGCGAGCTGGAAGACCGCCGCAAGGCCATCCTCGACTCCATCACCGAGCAGGGCAAGCTCACCGACGCGCTGAAGGCCGATATCGACGAGGCCGACACCAAGGCACGCCTGGAAGACCTCTACCTGCCCTACAAGCCCAAGCGCCGCACCAAGGCGCAGATCGCGCGCGAGGCGGGCCTGGAACCGCTGGCCACGACGCTGCGCGAAGATCCCACGCAAGATCCCGATGCACTGGCCGCTACCTTCGTTGACGCTGAAAAAGGCGTAGCCGATGTCCGCACCGCGCTCGATGGCGCCCGCGCCATCCTGATGGAAACCATCGCCGAGGACGCCCATCTGGTGGGCGAGCTGCGCGACTGGATGTGGGACGTCGGCCAGATCAAGGCCCGCGTGGTGGAAGGCAAGGAAAACGAAGGCGCGAAGTTCCGCGACTACTTCGACCACATGGAAAGCGTGGCGAAAATTCCCTCGCACCGGCTGCTGGCGCTGATGCGCGCGCGCAACGAGGGAATCATCGAGCTCGACCTCATCCCCGGCAACGATGCCGAGCAGGGCCACGCCCAGGGCGAAGGCCGGGTCGCCGCCCGCGCCGGCATCGTCGACCGCAAACGCCCGGCCGATGCCTTCCTGCGCGAAACCATACGTCTGACCTGGCGCGTGAAGCTGCACCTGCATCTCACGCTCGACCTGTTCGGTCGCGTGCGTGAGAGCGCCGACGACGAAGCCATCCGCGTATTTGGCGACAACCTGAAAGACCTCCTTCTTGCCGCACCTGCCGGCAACAAGGTGGTGATGGGCCTGGACCCGGGCATCCGCACCGGTTGCAAGCTCGCCATTGTCGATGCCACGGGCAAGCTGCTGGCCTTCGACACCATCTACCCGCACGAACCGCGCAACCAGTGGGACCAGTCCCTTGCCCGCATCGCGGCGTTGTCGAAGCAGCACGGCGTAAACCTGATCGCCATTGGCAACGGCACGGCCTCGCGCGAGACGGACAAGCTCGCCGCCGAAGTGATGAAGAAACACCCGGATCTTGGCCTTTCCAAGCTCGTGGTGAGCGAAGCCGGCGCCTCGGTGTACTCCGCATCGGAGCTTGCATCGAAGGAATTCCCGGAACTTGACGTTTCCATCCGCGGCGCGGTGTCCATCGCGCGCCGCCTGCAGGATCCCCTGGCGGAGCTGGTGAAGATCGAACCCAAGGCGATCGGCGTGGGCCAGTACCAGCACGACGTGAACCAGGTGAAGCTGGCCCGCGCGCTCGATGCTCGCGTGGAGGACTGCGTGAACGCCGTGGGCGTTGACGTGAACACCGCTTCCGCGCCGTTGCTCGCGCGCGTGGCGGGTTTGTCATCGAGCGTGGCAGAGAACGTGGTGAAGCACCGCGACGCGCACGGTGCATTCGGCAGCCGCAAGGAATTGTTGAAGGTGCCCCGCCTGGGCGACAAGGCCTTCGAACAATGCGCCGGCTTCCTGCGCATCGCCGGCGGCAGCAATCCGCTGGATGCGAGCTCCGTGCATCCGGAAGCCTATCCGGTGGTCGAGCGCATCCTCAAGGCATGCGGGCGTGAAGTACGCAACATCATCGGCGATACCTCTTTCCTGCGCGGGTTGAAACCCGAGCAGTTCACCGACGAGACCTTCGGCGTGCCCACCGTGCGCGACATCCTGAAGGAACTGGAGAAACCCGGCCGCGACCCGCGCCCCGAATTCGTCGCGCCATCATTCGCCGAAGGCGTGGAAGACCTGAAAGACCTCGCCGTGGGCATGGTGCTGGAAGGCCGCGTCACCAACGTGGCCGCGTTTGGCGCCTTCGTCGACATTGGCGTGCACCAGGATGGCCTGGTCCACGTATCGGCGTTGTCGCACACCTTCGTCAAGGACCCACGCGATGCGGTGAAAGCCGGCGATATCGTCAAGGTCAAGGTGATGGAAATAGACCTTCCGCGAAAGCGCATCGGGTTGTCGATGCGGCTGGATGATGTGCCTGGCGAGGCGCGCGGCGGCAAGCCCGCGGAGCGTGATGGCAATGCTGGCGGCAATCGCGGCCCGCGTGGCGGTGGCGATCGGCGTCCGCCAGCCCCGCCCAAATCCGCGCCAGCGCCTGCCAGTAGTGCGTTCGCCGATGCGTTCTCAAAGGCATTGAAGAAATAGGTCCTCGAGGTCGTCGCCTATAGGCAACCCCACGAGTGGCAAGTTGAAGAGCCGGCGAATGCCGGCTTTTCTTTTGCCACGCTCGACGGTCCTCTCTTGCCGGAATCAGGTCGCCGCTGGATATACCCGCCTAAAAGTGCCGAAAATGGGCGATTTCTTATGGCGCATTGCAACATGCGCTTCCGTATGTGTTGCATTAACGTAACGATTCTCTAACACAGCTCGACCAGGGGTCTTACGCATGCCACGTCTTCGCCACCTCGCAGCGGCCGTCACCACGGCGCTGCTGTTCTCCGCTGCCGCCCAGGCCACCGATTTCACCAAGGTCGTTGCATTCGGCGACAGCCTGAGTGATGCCGGCAACATCGCCAAGGAACTGGGCTCGCCGGTGCCCCTGCGTTTCACCACCAATCCCAGCACCACGGCGATCGAGAATATCGCCAGCGCCTACGGCTATAACCTCACCCCCTCGTTGAGCGGCGGCACGGACTATGCCTACGGCGGCGCCATGGTGGCGACCAACGTCGCCCTGCCGCCGGCACCTTCCGTGCTGAGCCAGGTGGGCGGTTACCTCGCGGCCAACGGCGGACACGCCGATCCGCACGCCCTGTACAGCGTCTGGATCGGCGCGAACGACCTGCTGGGTGCCACGGCCGCCCCATCCCAGGCCGCCGCGCTGCAGACCGCCGCCGTGGCCGCCACGCAGGAAGTGGGTGCGATCAAGGCCCTGCAGACGGCCGGCGCCAAGACCATCGTCGTCTTCAATATTCCCGACATCGGGAAGACGCCGGCCGCCATGTCCCAGGGCGCAGCCGCGTCGTCCGGCGCCAGCACCCTGGCCCTGGCCTACAACGGCGTACTCAGCGGGGGCCTTGCCCAGCTGGGCAAGGGCATCGTGCCGATCAACACCTATACCCTGCTGAACGAAATCATCGCCCAGCCGGGCAAGTACGGCTTCACCAACGTCACCACGCCTGCCTGCACCACGGCCAGCTCCATCCAGTGCACGCCGGCCACCCTGGTGTCGCCGACCGCCGGGCAGACCTACCTGTTCGCCGACGGCATCCACCCCACGGGCGCCGCCCACGCTCTGCTGGGCCAGTACGCGCTGTCGATCCTGAGCGCGCCGGAGAAGATCTCCCTCCTGGGCGAGGCCCCGATGGCCACGCATGCCGCACACGTGCATGCACTGACCAACCAGATGCTGGCTGACAACTTCGGCAGCGACAGCCGCCTGTTCGCCGTGGTCGACTACGGCAAGCAGAAGTACGAAGGCAACGGCAATTCGGTGAAGACCGATGCCGACAACGTGAACCTTACCGTCGGCGCCGATGCAAAGCTCGCCGAACACTGGTCCGCTGGCGTCGCCCTGGGCCTGAGCCAGACCGATGCCGATTTCCGCGGCGGCGAGGGTGGCTACAAGATGCAGGACCTGGCCGGCTCCCTGTACGCCTTCTACCACCAGGGTGGCGGTTACTTCGGTGCCATCGGCAGCTTCGGCCAGCTCAGCTACAACGACATCGACCGCAAGTTCGCCCTCGGGTCCGCCATCCGCACCGAGTCAGGCAACACCAGCGGTTCGCACCTGGACGCCGCGCTGACCGGCGGCTGGTGGTTCGGTTCGGATTCGATCAAGACCGGCCCCTTCGTCAACTTCGAATGGCAGAACAACAAGGTCGACCCGTACAACGAAAGTGGCGATGATTCGTCGGCGATGACCTTCGGCCGCCAGGAGCGCAAGGCACTGATCTCCACCGTGGGCTGGCGCCTGCAGGGCAACTGGACGGCGCACGAACTGGCGCTGCACCCGTACGCCGAAGTGTCCTTCAACCGCGACAGCAAGGCCGACCCGCGCGACATCGAAGCGGGCCTGGTGTCGATGAGCGGCACGTTCGTGCTGCCGGGTTTCAACCCCGACAAGACCTGGGGCACGGCCGACCTCGGCCTGATGGCGCAGCTTTCCGACAGCGTGGTCAGCTGGATCGGTTACAGCGGCCGCTTCAGCGACGACTCGCAGAAGTACAACAGCGTGAACCTGGGGATGAAGATCGGGTTTTGACCTACGTTAAAGAAGAAAAAGAGAACGCCGGCTTTCGCCGGCGTTTTTTTATGCGAATTCGTTACGCGTAATCGGCACGAAAATGCGATTCGCGATTATTTGTGGGCCATGTCTCAGTCGCATCTTGCGTCCGCTGCGAAAACTCAACGTGGGGAAGGGACTACGAATCACGATCAAAGGAAGAACGATGAGAAATTTGCGGATCAATATTCTCCTGGGGATTTTCATGTTGTTCGTCACGGCGCCGGCCTGGGCGGCGTGGAGGTACGCCGACTCGTACGTTTATTTCGACGCAGGCGGCAACGTGGTGGGCGAATCGATACTAACCTGCAGTACGGCAACGCCAAGGCAGGCATCCGGCGCGGTAACACAGTATTGGAGGCAGGACACGATCGACTGCGACACGCAGACAATCAGTGGATATCAATGCACGTTCTACAACGACATCCAGAACGGTCATGTCTATCCGGTCGGCACATGGATATGCCAACCCAATATCGTCACCAATTCGGAATTCGACAAGCTGCAAACGAACACTACGCATCTACCGCCAGGAATGACGTTGCAGCAGTCCTGTCAGCTCGTAGGTTGTGACATCGAGCAAGTCTACTTCATCAACCCACTTATCCCTGGCGTCTATACCGACTTCAGCAACGCGAGCGTCCCGCATTGAACCTTCAATCCATTCGACGATAAAAGAACGCCCCTCCTAAAGAGGGGCGTTCTTTTATGCGCCGTTGGTTACGACGCGGGTTTTTTTCCGCCCGCTCTTCAGTTGAACCCACCTAACATGGGGTACGCCTCCAAGCCCGATCGCTGCTCCGGCGAGTTGAATTTTTCGCACGTAAGTATGCTGCAGCTTTGTTCGAGCGTCACGCCCGTTGGCAGGGAGTACTGCGTAGCAATCAACGAATCTATTCCGGGGGCGAGATAAAAGTAGCTGCACTGCCAGTTCTCGCCATAACGTTTACAGTAGACACCGGTCCAACAATCGTAAATCTCAGCCATTGCAGTAGCGAATCTGCTGCCCTACGAAGTTCATATTCGCATCGAAATGAAGGGTAATCCGCCCTCCCTGCGTCGCGAACGCGGCCTGCGGATAGCAGACAAATCCCATGATGAGGGCCTACAGACTCAGCGGGGAGAAACCTGGATCCACAAAAAAACTCAGGCGCCATCGGCGCCTGAGTTGCAACGACCGCATTTTAACCCTCGAGTGCTATTTGCCGCCCTTGCCCTTGGCCAGGATCGACTCGCCCTGCTTCTTGAGGTTGCCCGCTTCGTCATCACTAAGCGTGGAGGTCTTGCCACCCGCATCGTTGGTCTTGTAGACCAGGTCGCCGTTGTCGTTCCAGGCAGCACGCTCGGTGGAAGTGGCCTTGCCGTCCTTGCTGGGCTTCTTCTGCTGCTCGGCTACCCAGACCTTACCGTTCTTGTAGGCGTAGTCGGTGCTGGTGAAGCCCTTGTCGCCGTAGTCGACCAGTTCGCGGATGAAGACGACATCCATACCGCTGCGGAACACCTGCCAGCCGCGCGACACGCCTTCCTGCAATTGCGTGCCATTGCTCACCTTCAGGCCACCGATGCGCTTTTGCAGATCCTTGAAGCCAGCCAGTTCCTTCTCACCTGCCGTGGCCTTCGCCTGCAGCGCGATGTCGGCGGTGGCGGGCTTGCCCTTGGTCAGCACGGGAGCCTGCAGCGGCATGTCGAAAGTGCGGTCGCCGTCGACCATGGTGGCCTGCACCACGTAGATGTCGTTGGCGTTCACGGCGGCGGCGTCGAAGTCGAGCTTGTACTGCTGCGGCAGCGTGACCGGCTGGAAACTCTTGGTGGCGATCGGCGAGGAACCCTGGCGGGAAACATCGACCAGGTTCACGTCGAGCTTGGCGTTGGGCGATACCTGAATCGACGGATCACGCAGGCTTACGGTGCCGGAGACCGAGGTCGGTGCTGGAGCCGCGGCCTGCTGTGCATTGTCGGAAGAAGAATTACAACCGGCCAGTGCCAGCGAAGCCGCCGAAAGCAACGGCAGAATGATCCTGCGCATGGAAATACCTCGTTGGAGAACTACAAAAGAGCGCGATGGGCATACAGGGCGCGTGAACGTCCATGAATGCGTATCGGGGGAGGAGCCAAATATAAACGGGAAATGGCGACTTCGCAAAGTCAAGGATACAGCCAGCAATTTATCCAATTCCCCGCGATCCGTCCCTGGTGGAGAACTTCGGGAAATCTACTTTAGATTCAAAGACGTAGGTAGAACGCTCAAGCGTTGCCAACCCTAAAAAAAGAACCGCCGGCGAGAGCCGGCGGTTCCTGGTCTTAGGCCACGCGATGTACTAGTAATCGTACGTGATACCGAAGCGCACGCTACGCGGCGCCTGGGTAAACAGCGCCCGGTTGTAGCTGGGATCGACCTGTGCAGCAGTGTTGAACTGCGGGTAGACCTGCAAGACCTTCTGGCTGTCCAGTACGTTGAACACACTGGCCTGGAAAGCCAGGCGCTTCTGAGCCCAATCCGGACGGTACTCGACCGACAGATCGAGCTTGCTTACGAACGGATTGCGCTTCTCTCCCGGCTGGGATGGCTGGCCGGCGCAGAAGTGATAGTACGAACCATAACCGAGGCCCGGGTTGTTCTCGGCGGCGCCGTAGTAGCCAAGGCAGGATTTCGGTGCGCCCGACATAATCGAGAAGTTGCCCGAGAGCATCCATTCCGGCGTGAGCTGGTAGCTGCCATACGCCTTCAACTCATGAGGACGATCGTTGGAAAGACGGCCGTTGGCATAGTCCATGACCTGCGCATAGTCCCAGTCGACCGTCGCCGACACGTCGTCCTGGCCGATATCCGATCGCACCTGGCCCTCGCTGTTGCCGTAGCTGCGCGAGAACACATAATCGATCTTGCCCCACCACTTGCCGTCAAACGGATGCTCCAGGAACAGCTCCGCGGCGTAGTACGAGCGCTTCAGGTGCGTGTTGAACCCGAAGTCGTCGTTGGTCATCTTGACGTTGTAGTAACCGCCGTTGAGGTTCTGGATCTCGAAAGTGTTGCTCTTGCCGGGGTTGAAAAGGTAGCTGCCCGAAATCGCGCCGATGGTCGCCGGGTCGATACCCATTGCATCCATCTTATCGGCGATTGCCTGTGCATCGCCCACGTCGTCGATCGCGTTGCGAAGCTTGCGATACGAGCCCTTCACGCCCCACACCCAATTCGTGTTGAACTGTTGGGTAAACCCGAGAATGAATTCATCCTGGTACTCGGACTTCAGGTTCTTCGACGCCGCCGTATTCGGATCACGCGCCTGCCCGTATTCGTTGTTGGCAGAGATCGGTCCACCCGTGCTTGAATAAATGGGGGTCAGGCCCTGGGGTACGCCGTTTGCGTCGATCGCCGTGTAGTTGTAGTACTGATTGGTGTACAACGATGAGCCTGCGGAACGCAAGGCCACCGATGCAGGAAGGGCCAGGTAGTAACGACCGGCATTGGCGTACACCTTCATGGACGAATCGCCGTTCACATCCCAGCTGACGCCCAGGCGCGGTGCGAACTGCGGCTTGGTCAAGCGCAAGTAAGCCTGGCCATCACCGTTGTAGTTGGTGAACTGGTCGTTGCGCAGGCCGATCTTCAGCAGGACGCGATCGCTCACCTGCCATGCGTCTTCGATGTACTGCGCACGCTGCGTGGTCCGTACGGAAGCGCCGTTGGCATAGAGCACCCGAGACACGTAGTGACCGTTGCCGCCCGGTGCCGCGACGAACGGCGGGCTATTGATGTCTTCACCGATGATCGGGGTATCGGCATCACCCGCGGTATAGGCCCAGCTGTAGCCCGGGCCCGAACTTACCGTCGAATCGTTGTAGTCGTTTACCGTCTGGTTGTCGATACCGGCCGTGAGCTGGTGATCACCCAGGTGATAGTTGACGTCGAAACGGAGGTTGACGTTGGTGTAGCGGTGATCCGGATTCAGCAGCTGGTTGACGGTGTTGGCGTTGGAGATGGGCGAACCACCATTGAGCGCCGGATCCTGCTGGTCGGGATCAGTGATGTTCGGCAGCGGGCTCGCGTTCGGCGTAATGCTGTAAACCACGCCCTTGAGCTTGCCCAGCAGCACCGAGATGTTCAGGTCATCGGTGATGTAGCTGGTGAACTTACCCGAGACCAGGTCCGCGCCATTCTTGGTCGTCGTGTCGTACGACTGGAATCCGCCCTTGGTGCCCGTAGGGTAGTCGTAGTCGTATTTGTTGGCTTTGTATTCACTCTTGGCGGAGGCGCCGGTTACTTCCAGCACATTCGCGTCGTTGATGTTCCAGTCCAGCTTGGCATACCACTTCGGGTTGCTGTACTGGTAATTCCGCTCGTAGGGACCAGTCACCGGACCATAGTCCTTGCCGACCTGGCGCTCGCCTTCGACGGCGGCGAACACGAACAGCTTGTCTGCGATCAGCGGGCCGCCCACGTAAGCATCAGCGGTGGTGCGCCACGACTTCGTGTCGCTGCGCTCGCGGTACTTGCCGTCCTGCTGCACGTAACGAATGTCGTTCTGGTCCGATGTCAGGCCCTTGGGCGTGAACTGAAGCTGCCCGCCGAAGTGCCACTCGTTCGTACCACGCTTGCCGACCTGGCTGATCACACCACCGTCGGAACGGCCATAGGCGGCGCTATAGCCACCCTGGAGCAATTCCTGCTGGTCAATCGCGCCATACGGCAGGGTCAGGCCGCCGAAGCCGCTGAGCGGGTCGGTGGTATTGAAACCGTTGATGTAATACGCATTCTCGGTGACCGACGAGCCGCCGAAGGACACCAGGGCATTGTTGCCCGGACCAACGAAATAGCCCGAGCCCTGCGTCACGCCGGGCGCCAGCAACGCAATGGCTTCCGCAGAACGTCCCAACGGTAGCCGCGCCAGTTCTTGCGAGGTAATGACAGTGCGCGAGTCGACGCTGGTAACGTCGATGGCAGGCAGGGCCGCCGCCGAGACGGTCACGCCTTCCAGGTTCGACGCCGATTGCGCACTGGCGGTACCACCGGTGAAGGCAACTTCAGTACCGGCGCCTACACGCAGGGTCACGCCTTTGCGGCTGTCCACTACTGTGCCGTCCCGCATCAGCGTGACGGTATAGGTACCCAGCGGAAGGGACGATGCGGCGTATCGACCGTTGGCATCGACCGGCACCTGCCGGACAAAGCCGCTGCCGTTGTCGACGGTTACCGTTTCATTGGCTTCTGCCTGGCCGAAAATCGTGCCCGTTGTCGCCTGCGCGTAAACAACGCCAGTGGCGAGCGTCGAGGCAAGGGCAACGGCAAGCGCCGTGCGCTTGAACGCACGGCGTTGGAACATTGAATTAGAACGCATGGAAAAGCACTCCCCAGACCAAGAAAAAGACCCTGCTGCGCACAGGTCGAAGTCACTGCATACGGGCCGGCGCAGCCGGCCTTGGAGCTGGGTCTGGTGTGGTCCGGGACGAGTCATTGGCTAACGGGTTCCCGCCCGCTTGCCACTGGGGTTTCGACTGTCGCAGGTGTTCCCGCACCCGCGGATCGATTTCCCCTGTCCCGGGCCTCCTTGGCCCCGAAACTCCCTTAATTCTCCTGAACCGGACCCGGCGCACAGCGCCGCATGAAATTCCGATTGACAGGAAACCGAAAGGAATCCTCCGCGACGGAAACTAAGCCAATAAATACGCGAAGTCAACGCTTTCTTAGCAAACCGTGGTGACGTACTGGCCGTCAAGTGCCGTCGCAAGCTCTTGATAAAGATGAACAATATTTCAAAAAAGAATGCAAATCCGCGACCCGGGCAAAAAAAGGCCGCCGGTGGGAACCGGCGGCCAGGTCTGGAGAGTCGCGAGGGCCTTTGGCCCGGCTATATCTTATTGTTGTGGTGTCTTACAGCGAGAAGTCGTACTGCGCCGAGATGCGGAACGTGCGCGGATCGGAGAACGAGATCGTGCGGCCATAAGCCGGCGAGATGCCCGGCGTGGTCTGCTCGACCGTGTTGCCACCGTGGTACTGCACCACCTGGTTCTGCACGACCTGCTTGTTGAGCACGTTGAACACGTCCAGGCGGAAACGCAGGCCGTTGACCCACCGCGGCGAATAGGCTGCGGTCAGGTCAAGCTTGTATTCCCACGGCAGGCTGCCGAACGTGCCGCGCGGGTGCACCTTCGTGCTATCCACACAGAAGAAATAACTGTCCCCGTAGCTCACCGGATCATCCATATCCGGGCCGATGTAGCTCAGGCACTGCTTGGGACGGCCCGAACGGATCAGCACGTTGGCGCCGAACATCCATTCTTCGCTGGCCTGCCAGTAACCGAAGGCCTTGAACTGGTGCTTGCGGTTGTTGGGCAGCAGGCCGTTGGAGCCGACCATCAGCGAGACGTCGTCCCACGCCTGGCTCTGCGAAACGTCGGCCTGGCCCAGATCCGAGAGCAGCTGGCCTTCGGTGTTGCCGTAGTTCTTCGAGAACGTGTAGTCCAGGCGGTAGAAGAACTTGCCGTCGAACTGGTGCTCGAGCCAAAGGTCAAGGGCGGCGTACTTACGCTTGAGCGGGAAGTGCGTGAGGTCTTCGCTGCTGAAGTGTTCGGTGGTGTACGTACCGTCGCCATTGTCGACCAGGAAGTCATTGGCACGACCCGGGTTGAACAGGTAGCACGAACCACCCAGGACCGCGGCGCAAGTGTCGTCCACGGCACTACGCAGATTGCGATAGGTACCGCGTGCACCGAACACGAGATGGTCGTTGAGGGCTTTTTCCATGCCCAGCACGTACTCATCCTGGAAGTGCGCCTTGATGCCCTTGGCGGCAACCGTCTTCGGGTCCGGCGCATCGCCGTATTCGCAGTTGGCCGAAAGATACGGGTAACGATCGACGCCCTTACACACCTGGTGGTTGTTCGGATCGGCCAGCGACACCAGGTTCTGCGGCACGCCATTGGCGTCGATGCCGTTGAAGCTGTAATACGTGGAGTAGATTGCCGAACCTGCGGCGCCACGCAGTGCCACGTTGTTCGGCATCGCCAGGTGGTAACGGCCAGCATTGGCGAATAGCTTGAAGGTGGAATCGCCGAACACGTCCCAGGTGACACCCAAGCGCGGCGCAAGCTGATGACGCTGCTTCACGTAGACGTCGCCATCGGCGTTGAAGTTCTTGAACTGCTCATTACGCAGGCCCAGCGACAGCAGCCACTGGTCGGTCACCTGCCAGCGATCTTCCAGGTATACCGCTTCCTGGTCCACGCGGAACGAGCCGCCCGTGGTGTTGAATACCTGCTGCACGTACTCATTGCTGCCCACGGGCAGGAAGAACGGGCTGCTGGCAGGATGGGAAGCCGGATTGGACGTTTCCTGGTAAGCCCAGCGATAGCCCGGACCACCCACCTCGGTACCGTTACGAGCTTCCAGCGTCTGCTGGTCATAGCCCAGACGCAGGTCGTGGCCGCCGATGCGGTACTCGAAGTCGACGCGGTAGCCGTGCGACCTGTTGATCGCGCCGGGGTCCTGGACGGACGACTGCAGGTTGTTGGCGTCAGAAACTTTGCAGGGTGCCGGCTGGCCGGGGAGGCAGGTCATCGCGTACGGACCGCTCGCGGTCTTGCCGGTGCGACCGTCGCTGACAAACGGGAACGCGCTGCTGTAGCCGAGCGTGGGCACCAGGTAGTTCACGCTATCCTGCTTGCCATACAGCGCGGTGACAGTGAAGTCGTCGGTGACATAGCCGGTGTACTTGCCAATGTAAGTCTCGCCACCGATCTTCTGGCGGGTGGCGCTCTTGGCCACATCGCCCTGCTGAAGCGTGTTGTAGTCGAACGGGTAGTTGGTGAGGTCCTGGGTCTGCTTGTCGCCGATGCCGGTCAGTTCAACGATGTTGTTGTCGTTGATGTTCCAGTCGATCTTGCCCAACCAGCGCGGGGTCTTGATCACCTGCTGCTGGTAGCGCGTGTTCGGGCCGACCAGAACGCTGCCGTTGCCTACGCCTTCCTGGCGGGTGGTTTCGACGTTGCCGTAGAAGAACAGGCGATCCTTGATCAGCGGACCACCGATGGCGATCATCTCCGAGCCGATGTAGCGCTTGTTGACATTGCGGTCGGTGAACAACTCGCCGCCTTGCGGGCTGCCATTGTTCGGGTAGTAGATGTTCTTCGGGTTCGCCTGCAGCGCCTTCGGATCCCAATAGGCGGCGATGCTGCCCTTCCACTCATTGGTACCGCGCTTGGTGATGATGTTGATCACACCGCCGGTGGAACGGCCAAACTCAGCGCCATAGCCGCCGGTCAGTATCTGCTCCTGGTCGATCGCGTCGAAGGGCAGCGAGGTGGAACCAATGTTGTTCAGCGTGTTCGTCACGGCGTAGCCGTTGATGAAAATCGCGTTCTCGGAGGCGGCCGAACCGCCGATGCTCAGCGCCTGGGCGCCATAACGCGAGTCGCCGGCAACGACGCCCGGTGCCAGCAGCGCGGCGGCGGTAATGTTGCGTGCCACGGGTATGCGGTTCAACTGCGCAGAGGTCAGCACAGTGCGTGTATCGGCCACGGAGACGTCGATGGTCGGCAGCGCCGAGGCCACCACGGACACGCCTTCCAGGGTCTGCGCCTTGGTGGCGGTGCCTTCCCCTGTGAAGGAAACTTCCGAACCGCCACCGACGTTGACGGCGACATTGTCACGCGTGGATACGCTCTTGCCAGCGCTCTTGAGCGTGACGCGATAGTTACCCACTGGCAGCGACGAAATTCGGTAGCGACCGCTCGAATCAACAGCGACCTCACGCGAGAAGCCAGTATCGGTGTTCTCGATCAGTACGGTGCTGCCTGAATCGGCCGGCGCGCTACCGAACATGGCGCCGGATGCGTTGGACTGCGCAAGGACCGCGCCGGTGCCGGCGAGGCCGGAAATCAAGGCGACAGCCAGCACCGTACGGCGCAGGCGAAGCCTGCGCTGCGAATTGACATTCATTGAGTATTTCTCCCCAAGACCCAGAAAATGGGCAAGCGAATCAAATGTTGCGTCGACTCGAGCGAGCCGTCGCATCCCCGTTCAGCGATAAACAATCAAGGCAACCGCTCCCCGGCTGCCCTGACCCCCTTACTTGCTAAAACTTGCGAATCGCAACCGCATATATAGATGCTGCGTTAGCAAATAATTGCGGCATATCTATAGCCCATTCATCACGGCATCTCAACGGGATTTATACAAGAAAGCCTAGGAATAATTCCTAGGAAGCCTAGTGACGACGGGCAGCAGGGCAGGAAAATGCTTGTTCTTTAACGCAAATTAGTACGTTCATGTTCGGATGAAACTTTCTTTAACCTTTCAGGCCCGTAGGATATTTCGGCAAATCGAAGACAAAAAGAAGCCGCCGGTGG
>Ga0193717_1001460_pt1 | contig 14505 bp, 11 predicted proteins | sample U2c2metaG_FD_145900 | JGI IMG/M metagenome (GOLD analysis project Ga0193717, IMG submission 145900) | Soil microbial communities from a riparian zone of the East river system, Colorado, United States - U2c2 | ecosystem: Environmental > Terrestrial > Soil > Riparian zone | place: USA: East River... | reverse complement strand
ATGACAAGATGATTTTCTCGCTGAGCGATTTCGACTACTAGGGGGTGAAAGATGACGTTGTCGAATACGGCAACTCCGCGGTATTACGGTGAGTTCAGGGATTCCGTTCTTCGGGGCGATATTCCAGTCAACCGCGAGATCTCTGCGGAGATGAACCGGATCGATGCGCTCATCGATAACCCTAATTTCTATTACGACGACAAAGCGGTTGATGGGTTTGTTCTATATTGTGAGGGCGAACTTACTCTGACCGATGGTACCGACCTACACCTGCTCCCCACATTCAAACTGTGGGCCGAACAGGTTCTGGGGTGGTATTACTTCGTCGATCGTTCTGTCTGGGAACCGAATGCCGAAGGAAAAGGCGGAGCTTACGTAACAAAGACAATTAAGAAGCGCTTGACGGTTAAGCAATTCTTGATTGTCGCTCGTGGCGCCGCCAAGTCCATGTACGCTCAGTGTTTCCAAGCGTATTTCTTGAATGTGGACACGGCCACGACACATCAGATCACCACAGCTCCAACAATGAAGCAGGCCGAAGAGGTCTTGGCTCCTTTTCGGACAGCCATCACTAGATCTAAAGGGCCGCTGTTCAAATTCTTGACACAAGGCTCGATGCAGAATACTACGGGCAATAGGTTTCTTCGACAGAAGCTTGCAGCTACGAAGAAAGGCATTGAGAACTTCCTGACAGGCAGTCTTCTGGAAATTCGTCCGATGACGATTGCAAAACTCCAAGGTCTTCGCCCGAAATTATCCACCATCGATGAGTGGCTTTCTGGCGATGTTCGAGAAGATGTCGTCGGCGCTATTGAGCAAGGTGCTTCCAAACTCGATGACTACTTGATCATAGCCATCAGCTCCGAAGGCACTGTACGTAATGGTTCCGGCGACACCATCAAGATGGAGCTCCAGGAGATTCTGAAAGGCGAGTATTCGGCGCCCCATGTCTCTATCTGGCATTACAAACTGGACGAACTCGAAGAAGTAAACGATCCAGAGATGTGGCCGAAAGCTCAACCGAACATTGGTAAGACTGTCACGTATGAAGTCTATCAATTGGACGTTGAGCGAGCCGAAAAGGCGCCGGCAGCCAGGAACGATATTCTGGCGAAGCGGTTTGGTATCCCGATGGAGGGATACACTTACTTCTTCACGTACGAAGAGACGATTGCGCACGGGCGTGTGAATTTCTGGGAGTTGCCTTGCGCTATGGGCGCCGACCTTTCGAAGGGCGACGACTTCTGTGCGTTCACATTCTTATTCCCCCTTCCGCGCGGGGAATTCGGAATCAAAACTCGAAGCTACATCACGTCGCTAACTCTTTCCAAACTTCCGGGAGCGTTGCGCGCCAAGTACGAGGAATTCAGGCGAGAGGGAAGCCTGCATATTCTTGAAGGCACTGTGCTCGACATGATGGAGGTCTATGCTGACCTCGATCGCCACATCGATGAACTGCGGTATGACGTTCGAGCCTTTGGGTTCGACCCATACAACGCTAAAGAATTCGTTACTCGCTGGGAAGCAGAGAACGGGCCGTTTGGAATTGAGAAAGTTCCTCAGGGAGCTAGAACAGAATCAGTTCCTCTTGGGGAATTGAAGAACTTGGCTGAAGAACGCTTGCTCATATTTGACGAAGACTTGATGACGTTCACTATGGGTAATGCGATCACTCTCGAAGACACGAACGGCAACCGAAAGCTTCTTAAGAAGAGGAACGAAGAGAAAATCGACAACGTGGCGGCCCTCATGGACGCTTACGTGGCTTACAAAGCAAACAAGGAGGCCTTTGAGTGAGGAGAGGAGGTAGTGGATGACTATCAAAGACCGGTTGAAGCATGCCTGGAACGCGTTCGTCAATCTGGATGAGCGGGATCCGTTCCAAACGTCTGGGACATCGTACGGAACTCGGCCGGATCGAACTCGCCTCAGGTTTGCGAACGAGCGAACGATTGTCTCTTCCATTTACAACCGCATTGCGGTTGATGTGGCCGAGCTAATCATCAAGCACGTTCGCCTCGACGACAAAGGGCGCTTCTCGGAAGAGATCAGAAGCAGTTTGAACAACTGCTTCACGACCGAAGCAAACATCGACCAGGCAGCTAGGGCATTTCGTGAGGACATGGTTCTTACGATGTTCGACGAAGGCGTAATTGCCATCGTGCCTGTCGATACCACGCTGAATCCGAATGTGTCTGGCGGTTTCGATATCCAGACAATGCGGATTGGTCGAGTCGTCAAGTGGGAGCCCGAGCGTGTCGGGGTTTCTCTGTACAACGAAAAGATTGGCCGACGCGAAGACATCAATGTCGGAAAGAGTTTCACGGCAATTGTCGAAAACCCTTTCTACACAGTGATGAACGAGCCGAACTCGACTTTGCAACGACTGATTCGGAAGTTGAACCTTCTGGATACGGTCGACGAGCAGTCAAGTTCCGGCAAGTTGGACATGATCATTCAGTTGCCCTACGTGATCAAGTCGGAAAGTCGCCGGCTGCAGGCAGAACAGCGCCGAAAGGATATCGAGTTCCAGCTTAAGGGTAGTCAGTATGGTATCGCTTACACGGATGGTACCGAAAAGATCACCCAGCTGAACCGACCGTCCGAAAACAATCTTTTGAAACAGGTCGAGTATCTGACCGACTTGTTGTACAGCCAATTGGGCATCACTAAAGAAGTAATGGATGGTACCGCTACTCCCGCGGTGATGCAGAACTACTACAATCGAACAATCAAGCCGATTATCCAAGCCCTCGTCGAGGGTATGCACCGAACGTTCCTCACGAAGACAGCTCGTAGTCAAGGGCAAGCTATTATGTTCTTCAGGGATCCGTTCGCGAATATTCCTGTGGACCAGTTGGCCGAGATCGCTGACAAATTCACTCGGAACGAAATCTTGTCGGCGAACGAGATCCGTCAAGGCATCGGCTACTCTCCTGCCAAGGATAAGAAGGCTGATGAACTGCGGAACAGCAACATGCCAGACAGTGAATTGGGGAATCCGACAAACCCCAAGACCATCAAGGTCCCCTCCCAGAGGGTTCAGCCTGGTGAAGTCCCAGAGTTAGATCCGTGAGCGTGAACTCGCTCTGAACATGAAAGGAGTCAGCCGTGGATGACCACGATTTCGGTGGTTTCGCAACGAAGGCTGATCTCGTGTGCTCGGACGGGCGAACGATCACGTCCGACGCCTTCAAGCACATGGATGGCCAGGAAATTCCGCTGGTGTGGCAGCACGTGCACAACAGCCCGGAAAACATCCTTGGTCACGCCAAACTGAAGCACAGCAAAGAGGGCATGTATGCCTTCTGCTACTTCAACGACACGCCGGCGGCGAAGAACTCCAAGATGCTGGTGGAACACGGGGACATCAAGTCTCTGTCGATCTACGCGACCAGCATCGTCGAGAAGAACAAGAAGGTTCTTCACGGAGATCTCGCCGAAGTCAGTCTCGTACTCAAGGGTGCGAACAAGGGCGCCAAGATCGACTACGTCCGCATCGCGCACGGCGACGGAACCGAAGAGGTTCTGGGCGACGAGGCCGTCATCCACACCGGGCTCGAGTTCGAGCACGCGGACGGCAGCAAGACCTACAAGGACGTTTACGAAACCCTCGACGAAGACCAGAAGAACTTGGTGGAGTTCATGGTCAGCGAGGCACTCGGAAGCGACGCATCCGTCAAGCACTCCGAAGGCGAGAAGCCCGAAGAGAAGGACGACGAAAACAAGGCCGGCGAAGAGTCGGACGAAGACAACAAGGGAACCGGAACCGGCGACAAGTCGGGTCTCGAGCACAAGGAGAACGGCAAGATGACGCGCAACGTCTTCGATCAGGACAAGGACGACAAGGTTTCCGCTCCCGGCATGAAGCCCGGTGGTAAGACGCTGACTCACTCGCAGCTGAAGACCCTCTTCGACACCGCTGCCAAGACGGGTTCCTTCAAAGAGGCCTACCTCGCGCACGCGGAGGACTACGGCATCACGAACATCGAGATGCTGTTCCCGGAGGCCCAGGCCCTGGACACGCGTCCCGAGTGGATCACGCGCCGGATGGAGTGGGTGGAAGGCGTCCTCAGCGGCACCCGCAAGCTCCCCTTCTCCCGGATCAAGTCTCTGACCGCGGACCTGACGCACGACGAGGCTCGTGCCAAGGGTTACATCAAGGGCAACCTGAAGAAGGAGCAGTTCTTCACGATCGCCCGGCGTGACACCACGCCGAAGACCATCTACAAGAAGCAGAAGCTCGACCGCGACGACATCATCGACATCACCGACTTCGACGTCGTCGCGTGGCTCTGGGTCGAGATGTACTTCATGCTCCGCGAGGAGCTCGCCCGTGCGATCCTCGTCGGTGACGGTCGCGAGGTCGACGACGAGGACAAGATCGACGAGACCAAGATCCGCCCGATCGCGTTCGACGACGTGTTCTACACCGACGTCGTCACCGTTCCGACGAACACCAACGCGATCGACCTGATCGAGGCCGTTCTCCGCGGCCGGACCTACTACAAGGGCACCGCGCCGACAGCGTACATGACCAACGCGGTCATGGTCGACATGCTGCTCTCGAAGGACAGCCTGGGTCGTCGGTACTACAACAGCCGGGCGGAACTGGCGTCCGCGCTGGACGTGCAGAGCATCGTCGAGGTCCCGATCCTCGAAGGTGTCGAGCGTGACGGCAAGGCGCTGCTCATGGTCATCGTCAACATGGGCGACTACGCGGTCGGCTCCACCCGCGGCGGCGAGATCACCAAGTTCGATGACTTCGACATCGACTACAACCAATACAAGTACCTGATCGAGACCCGGCTGTCCGGTGCGCTCACTTCGCCGAAGCGTGCGCAGGTCGTTCTCCGTGCACTCAGGCGACCCCGACGGTTCCGACCTTCAACTCGGCCACCGGTGTCGTCACGATCCCGACCGTCACGGGCGTCACGTACAAGAACCAGGCGACCGATGCCACCCTGGCGGCCGGCGCGCAGACCGCGATCGCTGCGGGTGCGTCCATCTCCATCAAGGCCGTCCCGAACGCCACGTACTACTTCCCGCACAACTTCGACGCGGACTGGAACTTCACCCGCGACGCGTAAGGAGTTCTGAGTGGCAAGGCATTTTGGGAGGGTCGGATACGGACAGGACGTCGATAAGGGAAACGGTATCCACGAGACGGTAATCACCGAGCGAAACTACTCTGGTGACATTGTCCGGAACTACCGTAGGCTCCAAGAGGCTGAGAAAGTCAACAACGATCTCACCACTTCGACGCTTATCTCAATCGTGTCCGATTCGTATGCGAACGAACACTTCTTTGCCATTCGGTATGCGGAATGGGCGGGGACTCTCTGGGAAGTGACTTCAGTCGACCAAGAGAGTCCCCGCCTTCTCCTGCAGTTGGGAGGTGTATACAATGGCGCTACGCCCGCGGACTGATCTTCATATCATTCTGGAAGATCTCTGCGAGAACGTGTACTTCCAGCCTCCGGCCAGTGTGCAGATGAAGTACCCCGCAATCGTCTACCGACGCGAACAGACCGACACTAAGTTCGCCGACGACAGTCCATATTCCCAGACATTGCAATACGGTTTGACGTTGATCAGCAGGAATTCAGACGAACCCATCTTCAATCTTCTTCTCGCACTTCCGATGTGCGTGCATGAAACGTCCTTTCCTGCTGACAACCTGAACCACGACATTTTCAACATCTACTTCTGAGAGGCAAACACATGGCTAAGCTCATGTGGGACAAGACCGGCGAGCGGACTTACGAGACCGGCGTCGATCACGGTGTCCTGTACGAAATCGACGAAGCCGGCGAGTACGCCAACGGTTTCGTCTGGAACGGCCTGACCACGGTCACGGAGTCGCCCTCGGGCGCCGAGGCCAGCCCGCAGTACGCGGACAACATCAAGTACCTGAACCTCGTCTCCATCGAACAGTTCGGTGCGACGATCGAGGCCTTCACGTACCCGGCGGAGTTCGAGAAGTACGACGGGAACGCCACGCCGACTCCCGGCGTCAGCATCGGCCAGCAGAACCGCAAGCCGTTCGGGTTCTGCTACCGCACCAAGCGCGGTAACGACGTCGAGGGCAACGAGTTCGGCTACAAGCTGCACCTGGTCTACGGCTGCCTGGCGGCACCGTCGGAGAAGGCGTTCGCGACGATCAACGACTCCCCCGAGGCGATCACCTTCTCGTGGGAGCTGACCACCAACCCGGTTCAGGTCGGCGAGATCGACGGGGTCGAGTACGCCCCGACGGCAAGCATCACGGTCGACAGCACGAAGACCGATCCGGCGAAGCTGGCCATTCTCGAGGCGCAGCTGTACGGCACGGTGTCGGAAGACGCCTCCATGCCGCTTCCGGCTGACGTCATCGCGATGCTGTCCACCACCCTGGTGTCGGCGACTCCGACGGAGCCGGCGTACAACTCGGGCACGCACACCATCACGATCCCGGCCGTCACCGGCGTCCGGTACACCATCAACGGTGAGGACGTCGCGGCCGGAGCCTTGGTTATCGCCGAGGACACGGTCGTCAAGGCGTACCCCGTCACCGGGTACAAGTTCCCGGCGGTCGGCGACGACGACTGGTACTACGACTTCGTCTAGCACAGAAAGGAACTAGGGAATGCTTGAGATTGACGTCGTGCTCGAGGATGGCTTCGACGAAACACAAAACAAGTTCGTCGCATTGCGCTCGGTGGCGGTCCAACTCGAGCATTCCCTAGTCTCGCTGTCAAAATGGGAGTCTTTGTGGGAAACTCCGTTCCTGAGTAGCAAAGAGAAGACTCAGAAACAGACGCTTTCTTACGTAGAGATCATGCTTGTCGACCCTAATCTTCCTCCGGAGGTTTTCCGGAAGCTCATCGAGAACCATCTCGAAGAAGTAAAGGAATACGTGGCTGCCAGCATGACGGCGACCACAGTTCCTAGTGATCCAAATGCTCCGCCGTCGCGAGAGACCGTAACGGCGGAGCTGATTTACTACTGGATGATCTCCATGAACATTCCAGTAGAGTTCGAGAACTGGCACCTGAACCGTCTGATGACTCTGATTCGAGTGGTCAATCACAAGAACAGTCCGAAGAGGAAGATGACGGCAAAAGAACGTCGAGATCTGAACAAGTCCAGGCAGGCCAAGTACAACACGAAGGGGTAGGGAGGTGCGATGACAAGAATTAGTTGGATCGGTATCGGCGAACGTATCTTCGAAGCGGGTGTCGATCGAGGTGTTCTCTACCCAGATGGAGGGGTAGGAGTTCCCTGGATTGGGCTAGTGAGTGTGAACCACGCCCAGTCAGGTGGACAGCCGAAGCCCATCTACCTCAATGGGATCAAGGTCAGCAATCGCGCTTCTCCCGAAGACTTCCAAGCAACAATCGAGGCCTTCACGTACCCGGTGGAGTTCGAGCGCTGCGACGGCACATACCGCGGCGACAATGGTCTGCGGGTTACGCAACAACGACGTAAGTCATTTGGAATGGCGTATCGATCAAAGGTTGGCAACGACATCGCCGGCTTAGCTCTCGGATACAAGATCCATATCTTGTACAACCTGAGGGCAGAGCCTTCGGTCCGCGGTTACAAGACATTGACCGACACGACCGAGGCTCAGACCTTGAGCTGGAACATTTCAGCTCGGTCGGCAGTCATAGCTGGGTATCGACCCACCGCGCATTTCATTATCGACTCTCGCGACGTGCCGGCGGAGCTGTTCCAAACGGTAGAAGACCTGCTGTACGGAACGGACATCACAAACCCGAGTTTGCCTTCTCCAGGCGAGCTTATATTCTTGTTCGACTCGTATGACGACCTCGTCTACGACGCAGGATCGCCTTCCACGCCGGTATTCGTCACATACGACGCGGGTGGTCCCAGTACTCCGATTCTCGAAACGATTGATGGAGGTGCGCTGTAATGGCGGTAGGCACACGAATGCAGCAACGGCGCGCCATCGAGTCTGTATGGGCCGCTTCGTCTTATATCCTCGCGGATGGCGAACTCGGCGTCGCCAAAGACACCGGCATCATCAAGATCGGCGATGGCGTCAACACTTGGTCTTCTCTCGACCCGGCGTTCGACTCCCACTACCTTCCGATCCTCGGTACCGCGGCGAACTCAGATCTGCTGGGGGGCATCAGTGCAGCTTCCTTCGTCAAGGTCGCGGATACTTCCGTAACTGCAACAAACGACACCTACGTCAAGCGGACTTCGGATGGTGGCGTTAAGGGTACGGACGCGACTGAAGCAACGGAACTGACAAGCCTGCAGCAGATGAACGCCGCCGTTCTCGCGTCGACACAACTGCAGTCGGCTCGTACAGTTACCGCCGCTGCAACACTCGCTTTGACCGATGCCGGCAAGGTTGTGTTCGTCAACCACGCTTCGTTGACGGCGCAGGTCATGATCACCGTGCCGACATTCGCATCGGTTGCTTTTCCGCTCGGAACAGTTATCGAGATCACCGCTTTCGGCGCCGGCGGAGCTAAGATCATTCCGGCTGCCGGCGGAGTTGTTCTCCTTGCTGGATCTTTGAATGCGATGCCTGGTTGGGGCACGATTCGTCTGGTCAAGGTCGACACCAACAGCTGGTATGGCGTTAACATCAGTGACGGAAAGCGTTTCCCGAAGATCCGCCTGGTGAAAACTGCTGCCACTTTGTTTATCGGTGCGGCGGGTTTCCCTTTGGTCCCATACCAGTCGATCGACACGAACGAAACGTACAATCCGGACGACGAGTGGTTTGGTATTCCGGCATCAGGACTGGCTGCTTCTCGACGAGTCATTTGCAAAAAAGAAGGCGAATACTTGTTCGAGATGAACTTTATCCCGACGAGTGGCACCACGACGATGATCGCCATCATCAAGATGATCAACGATAACACTCTCACGGGGTCGACGATCCTGGCAAATGGTGCAGCTACTGGCACAGGAAGTATTAGCAAGAGGGTAAGGCTGGCAGCGGGAGAGACAGTCGGTACTGGTTGGTCTCCGGGTCCTGATCGAACCGATCAAGCAGACGGTACGAGCTCAGTTCGAAGCGACTTCTCAATTACCCGACTTAGTGACTAATGGAGGTCTAATGATCTCCATATCTTCCGAGGGTTCTTGGGATAAGACTGACCGATTCCTTCGTGCCATGCAGAAGCTGAACGTTGACGGTGTAATAGCTGCAGCAGCACAACGTGGGGTGGCTGCCCTCGCACAAGCCACCCCACGCGATTCGGGTCTATCCGCGAATTCGTGGGGCTTTGAAATCACTCGAGAGAAAAACTCGGTGGTTATCAACTGGACGAACTCGGATGTAGAGAACGGATATCCTGTCGCTCTGATGATTCAATACGGTCATGGCACTGGTACCGGTGGTTATATTTCAGGTAAAGATTACATCAACCCGGCTATGCGACCGGTGTTCGATGAAATCGCAGATACTGTATGGAAGGCGGTGACCTCGGCATGAGCAGTAGTATTGACGAACGCGTTGTTCGGATGAAGTTTGATAACGCGCAGTTCGGACAAGGCGTCAGTTCGACTATGAGCATGTTGGATAAGCTCAAAGCTGCTCTGAAGCTTGACGGCGCCTCTTCCGGTATCGACGCAGCCAGTAACGCGGCAAACAAATTCAATACCAATGAAGCACAGGGGCAAGTTTCAGCACTTTCGGCCAAATTCAGTGCGCTGCAGGTTGCAGCAATCACTGCGCTGTCGAATATCGTCAGTAAGGCTGTCGATGCCGGCGTGGCTCTGGCTAAGTCGCTGACTTTCGATCCTGTCATGTCTGGTTTCCACGAGTACGAGACTAACCTCAACTCGATCCAGACGATTCTGGCAAACACGGGGCTCAAGGGCGCCGAAGGTTTGGGCAAGGTCAACCATGCTCTCGAAGAGCTGAACCACTACGCCGACCAGACGATCTACAACTTCTCCGAAATGGCTCGGAACGTTGGTACCTTCACGGCTGCCGGCGTTTCTCTGGACAAGGCAACCAGTGCCATCAAGGGTATCGCGAACCTCGCTGCTCTCTCGGGTTCAAACTCGGAGCAAGCATCTACCGCGATGTACCAGCTTTCCCAAGCGATCTCGGCCGGTAAGGTCACGCTTGAGGACTGGAACTCGGTTGTTAACGCCGGCATGGGTGGCAAGGTCTTCCAGGACTCTCTCATGGAGACCGCGCGAGCGCATGGCGTGGCGGTTGACAAGATTGTCAAGGACGAAGGCTCTTTCCGTCTCAGTCTGCAAAAGGGTTGGCTCACAAGCGATATCCTGACGCAGACCTTGAGCAAGTTCACCGGTGATCTCACCGCGGACCAGCTCAAGTCGATGGGGTACAACAAGCAGCAAATCGCCGGCATTCTCGAGATGGCCAAGACGGCCAGCGATGCGGCAACCAAGATCAAGACGTTCACGCAGCTTATCGACACACTTCGTGAGGCTGTTGGCTCAGGTTGGTCGAAGACTTTCCAGATTCTGTTCGGTGACTTCGATGAAGCTAAGTCACTGTTCACGGACGTCAACAATGTTCTCGGCGCAATGGTCAACAGTTCCGCCGATGCTCGAAACAACCTCCTGCAGGGATGGAAAGACCTCGGTGGTCGTCAGGCTTTGATCGATGGTATATCCAACGCTTTCCACGCGTTGATGTCCATCTTGACCCCGATCAAGGACGCTTTCCGAGAGATATTCCCGGCAACCACGGCGCAACAGTTGTATAACGCGACCGCGGCTTTCCGTGACTTTATGGCGAAACTCAAGCTGGGATCCGAAACCGCAGATAACCTCCGGAGGACTTTCGCCGGATTCTTTGCGATCTTGGGCATCGGCTGGGAGTTGGTCAAAGCTGGCGTCGGATTCATATTTGACTTGCTCGGTAGTTTCACCAAGGGATCCGGTGGACTGCTTAAGTTCAGTGCGAACATCGGCGACTTCCTCGTCAATCTGCATCAGGCGATCAAAGATGGCGACGCATTCGGCAAAGTGTTCGACGTCATCGCCAAGGTTATCCAAGTACCGATCAGTCTCATCAAGACGCTGGCGAAAGCTATCGGGAGTCTGTTCAAGGGTACCGAAGATGCCGCAGGTTCAGCCAAGGAAAGCATATTTGGCTTCACCCAAACGCTGACGCCGTTGGAGAAGGTTTCCAACATGCTCAAGTCGCTGTGGGCCTCTTTGGGCACAGCGTTGATGAAGCTTGGCGAATGGATCAAGAAGACTGCCGGCGACTTCATGCAATGGGCCGCGGGAGTAGGCGCAGCTATATCCGGAGTATTCTCGGGTGGCTTGAACTTCGATGCAATTCTCAAGGCTGTAAATACGGGTCTGTTCGCGGGGCTCTTCTTGCTTCTCAAGAAGTTCTTGGGAAGTCTGAAAGACATCAGTCTCGACGGTGGTTTGATCGGCAGCATCAAGGATGCCCTCGACGGCATCACTGGTGCACTCAAGGGCATGCAGAACGCTCTGAACGCCGCGGCATTGCTCGGGATCGCCATATCCATCGGTATTCTGGCTCTGTCCATGACTGCATTGTCGAAGATCGACTCGGGTGGCCTCACTCGAGCCGGCATCGCAATCGGCGTGCTGTTCACACAGATGACCATCGCCTTCAAGGCTCTGGACTTTATCAGTAGCATGGGGTCAGCAGTAAAGATCGGCATCTTGTCTGCTGGACTTATATTGCTGGCCATCGCTATCAACATTCTGGTTTTGGCCGTTAAGAACCTGTCCGAAATGGACTGGGCTGAATTGGCCAAGGGAATGGCCGGCCTTGTCGGTATTCTTGCGGCTTTGGTCGTCACCACGAAGTTGATGGAAACGAATAACCCCGGGATCATCAAAACCGGGGCCGCTTTGATCTTGCTAGCTGTCGCTGTACGACTGCTGGTGTCTTCGGTCGAAGCTCTAGGCGGAATGAACTGGGCTGAGCTGGCTAAGGGCCTCACAGGGGTAGCGACGCTGCTCTTGGCTCTTGCTCTGTTCACCAAGCTCGCGGATGCCGACAAGGCTGGATTCAGTTCCGGTCTCGGAATCATTTTGCTGGCTACTGGTTTGAAGATCCTTGTCAGCGTGGTGCAAGACTTCGCCAAGCTCGACTGGGGAAGCATTGCCAAAGGCATGGCTGGCATCGGCGTTGGTCTTGGACTAATCGCTGGTGCCATGAATCTCATTCCGGCAGGTGCAATCGTCAAGGCTGCCGGCATCGTAATTGTTGCCGCGGCTCTGGAGATCATTGCCGATGCCGTGGGTAAGATGGGAAGTCTGTCTTGGTCGGAGATCGCTAAGGGTATGACCGTAATGGCTGGCGCTTTGCTGGTTATCGGTCTTGCGCTTGCGTTGCTACCGCCCAGCTCGATTGTAAGCGCCGCGGGTATCTTGATCGTGGCCGGCGCACTCGAGATCCTGGCGAAAGTCATGGGTAAACTCGGTGGAATGTCTTGGATCGAAATTGCAAAGTCACTAGTCGTGTTGGCTGGGGCTCTCGTGATTATCGTCGCGGCAATGATCCTAGCTGAGGCATCCCTACCGGGCGCCGCGGCAATCTTAGTGATGGCTGCCGCTTTGGCCATCCTGGCTCCGGTGCTAGTCATGCTGGGCGGAATGAGCTGGAGTGACATCGCTGCAGGCCTCACGGTGCTTGCTGGAGCCTTTATCATCATTGGCGCAGCCGGCATCGTGCTCGGCTTGCTGTCGCCTCTGCTGATGGCTATGGCTCTCGCAATCGGCGTTCTCGGCGTAGCGATGCTTGCTGCCGGCGTTGGTGTGTTGGCGTTCGGAGCTGGTCTTACACTTCTTGCTGGTCTCGGCGCTGGAGCAGTTGCGGCAATCGTCGGGATCGTCAAGGGGCTCGTAGGCCTAATTCCCTTCGTCATGGAAGAGATTGCTAAGGGTTTGGTTGCTTTCGCCAAGGTGATTGCAACTGCCGGCCCGGCAATGGTCGACGCAATGACCGCGGTGATGTTGGCTATCCTCGATTCGATCGGGAAAGTCACACCGAGGATCATCGACACTCTGACATCGATGTTGCTCAAGATGCTCGATGCCATCGAGAAGAACATGCCCAAAATGGTAGACTCTGGTGTAAGAATCATTAACTCCTTCTTGAGTGGAGTTGCGAACAACATCGGCTCGGTCATCGCCAAGGGCACCGATGTCATCGTAGCTTTCATTCGAGGCATTGGAGACGCCGGTACTCGAATTGTGCAAGCCGGTATCGACACAATCGTCAAGTTCATGAATGCTCTTGCGGATCAGATCCGTGCCGGCAGCAGGGACATGTCGAACGCTGGCGAGAACATCGCTCGTGCAATAGTCGAAGGTATTTCAAACGGCATCAAGAACCTGGCTCCCAACGCTGTGCGATCGGTGATCAGCATGGCACAATCCATGGTTAACGCCGCTTTGAACATCCTTAAGATTTTCTCGCCCTCAAGGGTATTCCACAACATGGGTGAGATGGTTGCACTCGGTGCGGCTCTTGGTGTGGACGACAATGCCCACATCGCTGCTACTTCTGCCGAGAACCTCGGTAACGACATGATCGACGCGATGAGTAAGTCGCTGACGGGTCTGAGTGCAGTTCTTGGCTCCGATCTGATCGATTTCAACCCGACAATCACGCCAGTGCTCGATTTGACCCAGGTCACTAAGGACGCAGCTAAGATCAGCGACCTTCTGAGTTTGCCGAGTTTCGACACGAGCAGCACACTTACTAGTGCCAACAACGCCAGTTCTGGGTTCGACTCGAACCGTACGGACGATGGCAATGAAGGTGCGCCGGCAGGCGAAACAAAGTACACGTTCAATCAGACGAATAACTCTCCCAAGTCTCTGTCCGAGATAGAGATCTATCGGCAGACCGACAACCTGATCTCTAAAACTAAAGGGGTGAAGAGTGCTTGAGCGCGTAGACATCACGAACAGTCGTGGCAACATCCTCACCCTGATGATGGAAGAAAGCGAAAGTCCATATCAGGTCGTAGACATTGACGGCCTCGATCCGGTCAAAGCGGAGCTCGTTTCGACGAGTTATGCCGGTACGGATGGCGAAGACTTTCAGAGCGCAAAACTCGGCGCGAGAAATATCAAGATTAAACTTGATCTTGATCCGGATTTCGATCCGAAAACATACGCCGACCTTCGCAGGGACCTGTACGCTTGGTTCATGACTAAGGCGCAGGTGACGCTCCGTTTCTTTCTGTCGACGGGGCTGTATGTGGATATCCTCGGAGTTGTGGAGGAGATGAGTTCGCCTCTCTTCTCCGAGGATCCCGAAGTGACTATATCCTTGATGTGCTACAAACCAGACTTCATCGATACGCGAATGGTCACAATCGACGGCATGACCGTCGCAGACACCACGAACACGGAGATCGAGTATCCCGGTAACGTTGAAGCCGGCACGGTTCTCACGCTGAACGTGAACCGATCAATGGCTGACTTCACCATTTACAATCAGGATGAGGGCGGCAACCTGTCTCGGCTGGACTTCACCGGTGCTCTCCTTGCTGGAGA
>Ga0193717_1001459_pt1 | contig 14506 bp, 14 predicted proteins | sample U2c2metaG_FD_145900 | JGI IMG/M metagenome (GOLD analysis project Ga0193717, IMG submission 145900) | Soil microbial communities from a riparian zone of the East river system, Colorado, United States - U2c2 | ecosystem: Environmental > Terrestrial > Soil > Riparian zone | place: USA: East River... | reverse complement strand
TCTCCGTTCCGCACTTTGCTGTAGCATTCGTCAATCGCCTTATAAGCCGCTTCGGTTTTGCCCGCATCTATTAATGATCCGGCCTTGTAGTGGTAATCCAGCGGCCCGATCAAACCCAGGTAGCCCGCCGCCGAAGCACGTTCAAAAAAGTTGTCCTTATTGGTAGGGATGGTAGCTGTTTCTTTAATAATATCTTTTACCGGCCGGCCAATAAACCGGCCATGGTATTGCGAACCCGGTATTTGCCCGGTAATGATAAAGAAAGTTGATTTGATGCCCAGTTTATTCAGGATAGGTAAGGCTACCTTAAACTGGTTAACAGAACCATCATCCCAGGTAATAGAAACAGCGCCGTTACGGTCATACTGCCACCTGGTAACCAGGGATTTACCGGGCTGCGCTTTAACTGAGCCTAAGGCCAGCATGGTAACTATAACAGGGAGGAATAGCTTTTTCATAATAATTTGGTTTATGTGCTAAATATAATGAGATGCACTAAGGATCAAAGGGTTTTATTCCATTGTAACGAAATAGTTAAGGAGTTTTAAGAGATAGTTTAATTTAAACTAATTCTAAATAATGTTTGCAAATCAGGATTCTGTTCTTATTTTTGCGCTTAATTGGACTTAATCTAAATAACATGCCGAATATTTTACACCATTCCTTTCAAAAACTCTTCATTATTTTCCTGTTTATATTTGCTAATACCCTAAACCTTAAAGCGGATGACGATGGCGCAAGCGGCAAGATAGCTGGTTTTGTAAAAACCAGTGATGGCATGCCTGCGGCATTTGTAAATGTAGCTATCAAAGGCTTAAATAAAAGTACCATGACCATTGGTGATGGCTCGTTTGTTTTTAACAATATCAAACCGGGGACCTATTTATTAAAAACATCTTACATCGGTACCAAAAGCGAAGAAAAACAGGTTGAAGTTGTTGCCAATCATACTACATCGGTAGAATTTGTACTGACTGAAAGTTCGGCTCAGCTTAATGAGGTGGTGGTTTCCTCCACAAAAACAATTAACAGCAAAAAGCTGACCATTGGCAAAATGAACGTTGCGCCGATGGACCTGCCCCAAAGTGTTACTGTGATTGGTCGCGATGTACTTGATCAGCAGCAATCATTGCGTTTAAGCGACGTTACTAAAAATATTAATGGTGTGTACCTGTACAGCGCGCGCGGTAATACACAAGAAACATTTGGCGCCCGTGGTTACAATTTTTCAAGTACAAACATGTTTAAAAACGGCTTCAGGATTAACTCAGGTGTAATGCCTGAGATTAGTTCATTGGAGCGTGTTGAGGTTTTGAAAGGAAGCGCGGCCCTGCTTTATGGCAACGTGGCACCAGGCGGTATACTTAACCTGGTCACTAAAAAACCAAAATTTGAGCAAGGCGGCCAGGTTTCCATGACCTATGGCAGTTATGACCTGTACAAACCGGCGTTTGATGTTTACGGCCCAATATCATCTAAATTAGCTTATCGCTTAAACGGAACCTATGAAAATGCAAAAAGCTATCGCGATAATGTAAAATCAGAAAGGGAGTATATCAACCCTTCATTCCTGTACAAGATTAACGATAAAACCAATATTATTGTGGAGGGTGATTACCTGAACTATGATTTTACCCCCGATTTTGGAACCGGACAAATTAATAATGTAATTGCCAAAGTGCCGCGCAACAGATACCTGGGGGCGTCATGGTCAACCGGTAATACCAAACAAACAACCGCTACAGCAACCATTAATCACCAGATAAACAGTTTATGGCAATTAAGCGGCGGCTTTTCATACCAGCATTTTGATCGTCAGTACCAAACTACCGAGCGTGTGCTGCCCGATGCTAACGGCGATTGGGGACGTACCCTGAACCGTGCCAAAACACTGGAAGATTATTATACCGGCCAGTTTAACATAACCGGACAGTTCAACACAGGTTCCATTAAGCATAATATTTTAGTAGGTGTTGATGCCGACTGGTATAAAAACACCAACTATACTTATGTAGCAACGGTGAATAAAGTATCAAGCTATCTTGATCAGAATAACGCGCTTCAAAATTCGGTTTATGATCAGATCAACATTTTTGATCTTAGCAAATACACCCTGCGTACAGATAAGCCAACCATGAATCCGTTTTATAACGTTTTAACGCCAACCAACCGTTTTGGCGCTTATTTTAATGATTTGATCAGCTTGTCAGAAAAAGTAAAAGTATTGGCTGGCTTACGTTGGTCATACCAATATGTGTCGCCTACAACGGTTACTAATTATTATAACACCACACCGGCATTGGTACAGCCTGCAGCTGGTAAACAAGACAAGGCATTTTCGCCAAGGGTTGGTATTGTTTACAAGCCATTGGCTACTACCGCTTTATTTGCCAGCTACTCCAACTCTTTTGTGGTAAATACCGGTACCGATGTTAATAACAAACCGCTTGATCCTTCACTGTTAGATCAGTATGAGTTTGGCGTAAAAAATGATTTTCTGAATGGAAACCTGTCTGTAAATGTAACAGCCTACAGAATATTGAACAACAACCTGGCACAAACCGCCCCGTTCCTGGCAGATGGTTCAGCCAACACCAATACCAATATCAAAACATTAACAGGGCAAACCAAAAGCGATGGGGTTGAACTGGATATTGCCGGGCACCCTATAAAAGGATTGGATGTATTGGCGGGTTATAGCTATACCAATGCAAAATATACCAAAACCCCAACAACTGTAGGGAGTAACATTGCCGGCCAGCCATTGGTAAACGTGCCTAAGCATACAGCAAATACCAGCTTGTTTTACACTTTTTATAACGGCGACCTTAAAGGCTTTAAAGTTGGAGCTTCTGTTTATTACCTGGGTAACCGTATTGCCGGTAATGCCAATACGGTTGGGCAAGCACAAACCATATCAAGGTTAGTTAACGTTCCGGGCTTTACTACGGTTGATGCATCTGTAGGGTATAGCTATAAAAAACTATCCATTATTGGTAAAATATCAAATATTGGCAATGTGCTTAATTACAATGTACATGAAAACTACAGCATTAATCCAATACCGCCAAGGCAGTTTTTAACTACACTGGCCTATAAAATTTAATTTTTAAATACCTATCAATAAAAAACCGGGTATGTTTTCGCATAACCGGTTTTTGCAGATATAATGATTATGAAAGTTTTTTTTCGCACCATACACCTTTACCTGAGCCTTGCAGCCGGCATAATTATTTTTTGCTCATGCTTTACAGGTACCATGCTGGTTTTTGAAAAGGAGATACAGCATACACTTTATCCCCGGCGGTATTATGTAGAGCCTCAGGACCAGCGGATGCCTTTAGCGACCCTGGTATCCGGAGCGTTAAAGCAGGTGCCCAAAGCTAAGCTTTCGTCGGTAATGGTTTATGATGACCCTGAACGCAGTATTGAAATAGGGGTATTGGTACCTGAAAAAGGTGGAAAAACGAATGCCGGTAAAACTGCCGGGCACACAGAAAAAGGGAAAGCCTCAAACGGGCATACAGTCAGCAGCAAAAAACCAAAAGGCGACGAAAAGCCAAACATTACTCTTTTTATTAATCCGTACACTGGCCAGGTTATTGAACAATTTAGCCGTAAGGATTCGTTTTTATATTCGGTGGAGATGTTTCACCGGTTTTTGCTGGCCGGCAAGGATAGCGCTGGTGATATGGTAATAGCATTATCTACCTTACTTTTTCTGTTTATACTGATAACCGGGGTTATACTATGGTGGCCCAAAACAAAAAAGATCATGCGCCAGCGCCTCAAGATCAAATGGGGCGGTAGCACTAAAAGATTAACCCATGACCTGCATATAGTTACCGGATTTTATACTTCGGTATTCTTAATAATAATTGTGCTAACGGGGCTTATCATGACCTTTAAATGGGCTAATGAGGCATTATTTGCCATTACAGGCTCAAAACTGGTTAAAGAACAACCCAAGCCACCTCAATCGGTATACAACGCCGGGGCAGCGGCCTTAACAATTGATGGGGCATTGGGGGGCATAGCGGGCGCAATCAAAACAGCCGAATATTATACCATCCGCCCCCCGCGCGATTCATCGGGTACTTATGGTATAAGTGTATTACCTAAAGGCGCTATTGAAACCACATCTGATACTTATTATATTGATCAGTATAGCGGCCAACTGGCGGGTTCACAAACCTTTGCAGGTAAAAGCCTTGGTCAGCGTGTAAGGGCACTGGTAAAACCGGTGCATACAGGTTCGGTATATGGTTTGCCTACCAAGATACTTAGCTTTATAGTTTGTTCATTGTCGCTTATTTTTCCGGTTACCGGCGTAATGATGTGGCTTAACCGTACCCGTAAAAAGAAGCCGGCATCAAAGCGGCTGGTTACCGCGTAAATATTGTTATGTTGATATTGGTTTCCCTGTTACATATTGACAGGATATTTCAATATCAGGATAGGATGGTGGTTTGAAAATTATTGCTGATGAGGAAATGGAGAGTTTAAAAGTTGTTTTTGAATACTTGATAATAATTGCAACGGCTGAAAAGGTTTTGACATACAATCAACAAAACCACTCTCGATCAGGTCTGATAGCATTTTTTCATTTACCAGCGATGCAGTAAAGGCAATAACAGGAATTTCAGGGTATAGCTTTTTTATTTCAAATATAGCTGTATAACCATTTAATACCGGCATTTCGAGGTCCATTAAAATAATTTGATATGCCTGGTCCTTTTTTAGTTCATCCAGCGCTTCCTGACCATTGTATGTACAGGTAACGCTTGCCTTAAAACTTAATAAACATTTTTTGACCACCATCATGTTGATCTGATTATCTTCAACTACTAAGATTCTTGCCCCCGATAAATGGTTATCAGTTTCAATTTTGCTGACCGGCGGCTGCTGTTGTTGATTTTTGGCGTAATTAATTTTAAGGTCGAAACTAAAAGTACTGCCTGCTCCTTTTTTACTAACAAGGGTAAGTTTGCTATTCATTAAATTTAATAGCCTTACACAAATGGTAAGTCCTAATCCAGTTCCATTTAAATTCTTGGTGTTTTGATCATAAACCTGCCAAAAGCTTTCAAATATCTTAGCCTGGTCATTTTCACCGATCCCTATCCCGGTATCCTCCACACTAAAGCTTGCCTCAATAAACTGTTTGGTCTTGTTTTTACATTTGGCCTTTAATTTAATATGTCCGTTATTGGTAAATTTCAAAGCGTTTGATAACAGGTTATTAAAAACCTGTACTAAACGTAAGTCATCAGCAATGACCAATTCATCAAGCTCAGGATCTATTTCCATTTTTAGCGCTACACCCTTTTCATTAAAAAGCGCCGTAAAAGGTGTCGCTACATTTAATAAAAGCAGTTTTAGATTTAGCTCAACCGGATGAATTTCAAGCTTGTTTGCCTCTATCTTATTAAAATCAAGAATATTATTTACCTGGTGCAGCATATGTTCTGAACAGTACTTTAACACCTGTATATATTCTTCATGCTGTGATGCCGTATGTTCCTGTTTAAGCAAACCTATTACCCCAATTATGCCATTTAAGGGTGTGCGCAGTTCATGGCCCATGGTGGCCAAAAACTGGGTTCGGGTATCAATTACCCGTTTGCTTTGCTCCATGAGTTCATTAATATATTTTTTCTCAAAAAATATGTAGGCTATGGCAAATATAATGGTCGAAAAAATGGCAATTATCCGGTTAACAAAAGCCAGCTTGTTTATTTGTGATAACGTAAAATCCTGTAACGGCGTAACGCCGCGCCCAATTAAAATACAAATGCCGAAGGAAACCACAATGATGGAAATATAAATAAATGATTCGCGGTATTTGCTTTGTTTAAGGTCAACTATAATGGGGACTGAAATGAGTATAGGAAAAAAGTACAGGAATTGTTCGGATTGTAAGCCCTCAATGGCGGCAGAAATAATTAATAAACTACAAATCAGAAATATGATAGAAATGGTCAGATTTTTAATAGCTCCATTATATTTTAACAGAATAAACATTAAAATGGCAAAGCAAAAACAGGCAACCAGAAATGAGGACACGTACAGGCCGATAAAAGAATCATAAAAGGAAATCGCGACACCTGTAAATAATGCGGCCAAACCAAGCTGATAAGATCTTTTAGGAACTTCTTTCATATCAAAAAGTAAGTCAAGGTGCTTATCGCTATCCTTGATCAATTTATGATATTTGTCGGTAACCTGGTTCATTGTATCCGTAATTTTTACCCGTTTTATTCAGCTCTGTAAGAATTTACAGGGGTACTTTAATGCTGTGTATTAATCTGTGATATAGCATGAACGGCATGTTTTGCGGAATAGTGTTTGGATCACTCCTGTAACTGGTTTGTATTACTCCTATAACGCAGTCGTAATTTAAAGTTAAAAATAGTCTTTATATTTCTTAATATCGGGAGAAAAGTATACAATTAGGTCACCATTTATTGCACGTATAGTTGGTTCAAAAGATCAAATGTGTATAAAATTGGGTAGTAATATGTAAAGTGATGTGAAGTAAGCAAGCTTAAACAAAATATGCTCAAGCAGCTTGGAGCATAACAGAGAATGGCTATGGTTTTAATTTAATAATACCATTTTTAAGGGGTGTTGTATGCGAACTAAATTATCATTTTAGTTCGCATAATTTTAACATTTTCTATGATGGATAAAGCTCGTATTGCTGGCTTAGTGATTATTCCGGCAAGCAGATCTGCCATTGGATCAAGGCACATTCTCGAACTCTTGCGGTCATAGCACCGTTTATTCATGGTTAACCATGCCATTGGACCTGCGCTTATGAGCAAGCATAATCAATAATGCTAATCCTTTTAATACCCTTGTAACTATTTGATTTTCAGTATCATTTGTATTTTTATATAAACTCATTTCTTGGAATAAGCCTGTATTCATTTGCTTTCAATAATTTAATTACTATATTGATGGACGATTTTTTATATAATAAATGACAGACAAAAAGATATTGATAACTGGTGCAAGCAGAGGCCTTGGTTTAGCGATATCGAAAAAATTATCAACAGAATACCAGTTGATTCTTCATGCTTCAGGTGTCGGGAGCTTTGCAGAGGTTATACCCAATAGTCAGATCTTATGCGCAGATTTTTCTGATCCTGAACAATTGGTTAACTTTTGTAAACAATTAAAAAAAGAGCATGGAGATTCGTTATATGGTATAATAAATAACGCCGGGGTTACTTTTGATAACTCCTTAATTTATCAATCCGAGAAGTCAATAGACGTTATGCTTAATGTTAATTTAAAGGCGCCTATCATGATCTGCAAAACAGCAATGAAAATTTTTAGTTTAAGCAAGTGTGGCGTTATTATAAATATAAGTTCGGTAGTGGCAGAAACAGGTAACGCATTTCAATCGGTATATTCCGCTACTAAAGCCGGACTGGTGGCGCTATCTAAATCACTGGCGCAAGAAGCCGCCGCACTTAACGAAGAGCATAATATTCGGGTGCTTAGCGTTTCACCAGGCTTTATTGAAACTGATATGACTAATAGTTTACCCGAAATTCAAAAAGAAAAATATTTGAAAATGATCCCATCAAAAAGATTTGGAAAGGTGGAAGATGTTGCAGAGATGATAGCCTATTTATTATCTGATCAGGCATCCTATATCAACGGGACAAATATCCATATCAATGGAGGTTTAGTTTGATGGACTTCATGGATAATCTCATAGGAGTTGCCCCTGAAGATGTACTGGTCCATGGCCCTAAAAAAATCTTATTAAATAAATATCATTGGCATCAGCCCAATGTGGGAATTATTGCCAGCTATGCTCCTACGGCTATAGATGTGGAAGATCATTTTGGAATATTCAGAGGTGTTGACCAGATTGAAGCCTTTGCCCAGGCTACCATCGTATCGTGCAGCGCCTATTCAGAATGTATAAAACAACAATGTACATTTAATTACCTTAAACAAACTTTTAACCCTTTATTTGTGGGTATAGGGCAGGTTAATTTTCGGGGATATTTACAAGCCGGCGATGTATTTATCAGTATGGGTTTAATAACGTTCTATAAATTCAGACAAATGACCTGCGACGGAAGAATTTACAAAGTACCGGAGGGGTTGGATGTTGATAACTACTTTGGTAATTATACAAAAGAACAACTGCTTAAATATGATTTAGAAGATGGTTTTACTTTAATAGCAGAACTATTTGATGTTACAGGACGAGGAATAAAAAAATAATAACTACAACCTTATGGAAAGACAAGAAATAATTACAGGCCTGATAGAAATATTAAGAACGGTAAGAACAATAGATCCGTCTAAACTGGATAATGTTACTGAAGATACTGATTTTATAGCCGACTTGAACACCCCGTCAACGGAAATGATAAATATAGCTGCCAAAGCCGAACAGAAGTTTGACGTAGAATTTGAGGATGACGACATCGATGATCTTGGCTCAAAAGTTAAAGATATTGTTGATTTGATCATAAAAACAAAGCAAAAAATTTAATCATGAATACCGAGGGACGGCGCGTGGCTATAGTAGGCATGGGGGGGGCTTTTCCCAACTGCAAGGATCTGAATGATTTTAAGGCGAAACTATTTAAAGGTGAAAGCCTTGTACGGGACTGGGACCTGGCGCTTGCCCATGGAAAAAATATCCGGTCAACTGTATCGGGCTTTATTACCGAAAAAGAAATGGGTTTGGAAGCTATTTACTCAACGCTTGCAGAAAATTACCCGGAAACCTATATTGATACGTTGGGCAGGATACCCGACGGCAACTTAGCTACGGCGGATGTTGGAAGTATCTGGGCTATGCTGGGGACGCGGGATGCCATAAAAATGGCTGGCTGGACAATACGGGAAACCGAATCAGAAAAAACCGGTGTGGTTATTGGTTCCGGAGGCGCCGGGCACGTAATTTTAAGAACCGCCTGGCATAATTTTTTTGAACTTAAACGCAAAACCCGTATTGCAGGCTCGCACACGGTTGACAGGGCCATGGTTTACCGGGATGCCGCCAATGTGTCCTGCTTAATCAAAAACAAGGGCGTTTGCGAATCTATTGGTTCGGCGTGTGCAACTGGGTTAGGTAATATCGGCTATGCCTACCGCCTTATTAAATTTGGCATTCAGGATCGTGTAATAGCAGGCGGGGTTGAGGGAACATCGTTAGAAACTTTTATTGGCTTTGATGCCATGCAGGTATTAAGCAAGGGGTTTAAAGCCAGTGAAAGCTCCCGGCCGTTTGATACCAGCAGGAATGGGTTTGTTTGCTCATTTGGCTGCGGCATTGTTGCCCTGGAAGAATATGAAGCGGCTAAAGCAAGGGGGGCGCAGGTATTGGCGGTAATTGACAATTACCATAACAACTCTGACGGTGCCGGCAATATGTTTTTCCCATCCTTTTCCGGTCAAAAAAGATTATGGAAGGGTTTATTTGGCGATAGTGCCATTCAAGCTGATGTTGTAAAAGTTCATGGCACCTCAACCCCGGTTGGTGATGCCATTGAATTGCTAAGCGTGGTGGATGTTATGGGCGAAGATGGTTACCAGATTGCTGCACCAAAATCGCAGTTTGGCCACATGCTGGGCGCTGCCGGCGCTGTTGAACTGATAACAGCTATATTTATGCTGCAAAACCAACAGGTGTTGCCCTGCTTAAATTCGGAAAGCCTAAACCCCGAACTGGAATCGTTTCAAAAAATACCGGAATGGGATGGCCCGGATAAACCGCTGGATGCCTACCGGCATTTAATATCTCGCCAAACGCTGGCCAAAGAAGTTAACCGGATAGTTTGTTTGAACTATGGTTTTGGCGGTACAAACAGTGCCATGTCCATCTCCAGGAACAATTAAAGCCCATGATCGATAATAAAGATAAAGTAGCTGTAATTTTCGGAGTGAGGAATGATAGCTCCATTGCGTATGATATTGCAGTAAAGCTGCATCACTCAGGCTGTAAAATTGCATTGAGCTATGTGGAGGATACCAAAGCAAATGTTTTGCATTTGCTTGATGAGTTAGGCGTACCGCAACACTTTGCAATGGAAGTGGACGTAAGGCAGGAAGAGCAGATAACCAGGTTTATGCAATGGGTATATACGGAACTGGGCGCTATCAATTATGTTTTACATGGTGTTGCATTTGGAAGCCAGCAGGTCATGTGCTATAGTTTACCGGGCAGCAACGCACCTGTGCCCAAGTATATTGATATCCCGTTTGAGGACCTTATGGATTCCTTTAATATCAGCGCCTACTCGCTGCTGAGGATTGCCAGGGTTGCCGAGCCTTTGCTGGCTCAAAATGCCTCCGTATTAACGCTTACTTACAATGCCTCGCAAAGAGTGTTTCCCGGTTATGCAGGAATGTCTGTTAACAAGGCAGCACTTGAAAATATCGTGGTTTACCTGGCTGATTATTTTAGAAATAATCAGATCAGGGTAAATGCTATATCTGCAGGCCTGGTCATGACTACTTCGGCGGGCGGTATAAACGGCGTGCGCAAGCTCAGGAAACTAAGTAAAGCTACAGCCCCGCTTGGTAATATTGAGGTTGGGGATGTAGGCAACGCTGCCTTGTATTATTTTTCAGACCTTTCCAAAAAAGTTACCGGAAACATTCATTTTGTTGACGGAGGGTTTAACATTATGGCGATAGCAGCTGATGGAGAATGATATTTTAAAATCAATAAACAACTTAACTATTGACAAAAAATTTGCAATTGGCAATGATCTTGTTTTTATTCCTGATTTTCGGTCTTCCTTAACATCACTGTTTAAAAATAAAGTTTACACCCCGGATGAGATCGCTTATTGTGATCTTTTTGATGATTCCCTGCTGCACTATGCATCAACCTGGGCGGCAAAGGAAGCAGTATATAAAGCTATTAAACAGCTTAATCAGGGAGCTATTGGCTGGAAAAAAATCGAGATCATCAGGAAAAAAATTGGAGGTCAGCCTCAGGTTATCTTTCACCGGCAACCGGCAGATACATTTAACATCAGTCTCACGATATCACATGATGGGCAATATGCCTGGGCTATTGCTATTGTTGAAAACCTTTAACCTATGACCAGCCATTACTTCGACCACACTTTCGTAAGGTTACATTATTATAAGTTTGGTACCGGTGCTGACCATATGTTATGCTTTCATGGTTTTGGGATGCACGGCAAACAATTTAAATTAATGGCCGAAACTTTTGGCGATAAATTTACCTTCTGGGGTTTCGACCTGTTTTTTCATAAAGAAACCTGGTTAAAAGATCAAAGCTTAGCCACAGTTAAAAAAGGTTTACAAAAAAAGGAATTTGCCATACTCATTCAGGCTTTCTGCAAACATGAACAGCTTGCGCGTTTTTCGGTGATTGGTTATTCCATGGGTTCTCATTATGCCACAACAGTAGTTGAGGAGCTGCCTGAGATGGTTAATGAATATATTGTAGCTGCACCTTCGTCTATCAATCCGGGTACTTTGATCCGTTATTTCGGCAAAAATAAAACAGGAAATAAACTGCTTGAAAAACTAATGCTGAGCAAAAAAGCGATGATCAATTTAATCCGTTTATGCAAATGGTGTAAATTTATTGATGCAGCCGGCAGTGATATTTTACATGAGGAAATTGGCACAGCTGAGTTAAGGTTTGCCTTATATGCCTGCTTTACTTATTTACGTCATTTAGAAACTAATGAACAGTTATTGATCGATATGCTTGAAAAGCATAACATCAGAAGTATATTTATATTTGGCAAATATGACAACATGTATTTACCCGCTATTGGCAAAGCATTTTTTACCAGGTTGAAACAGGCAGAAATCATAATTTTAGAGGAGAACCACGAAATGATCAATAAAAATTTTGTTTCAAAATTAGCAGAGCTGTTGTTATGATCATAAAATCAAAACCATTACATCCATTTTTTTTTAAATGCGGGGCTGTCATCATTGGCCTGATCTTCAAAAGGCGTTTTAATAAAATAGTTATTAGAGAAATTGATATCAACCCCGGCCATTCCTACCTGCTTATGTGTAACCACTTTAGTTTTCTTGATGGATTTTTGGCCTTTTATTTATGTAATCGGGTAATGTGGGGGCCGAACAGTATGAAGCGCCTTTATATCATGTCATTAATGAAGCAAATGCAAAAAAATAAATGGTTGAGGTATTGCGGCAGCTTTTCCGTAGATCCGGGGAAGCGCTCCATTAAAGAAAGCTTTGAATATGCGGCCGAAATTTTATGTCAACCAGGTAATCTGTTGCTTTTTTATCCGCAGGGGAAACTGGAAAGCAATCATATCAGGCACATACAATTTGAAGAGGGTTTAAACGAGATCATGTCGCTTACTCAGGGCAAATGCCAGTTAATCTGGAGCAGCAATGTATTCGAATATTTTGAAAGCAGTAAACCTTCGGTGTATTTTGATATGTTAGATTGCGGAACCGGTGAGGATTTTGTTTTTGACTCGATAAAACAAAAAATAAACGCTCACCACAAAAATGCATTGGATAAACATGTTCGATTTACCAGAGAAAAAGAAGTTGCATAGCTAATCCGCCTTGATTCGTTTCAGACCTTCTTTGGCCTGGGTATCGATGCTGTTTTGATACGCATGATCTTTCATCTGGAGCGTCATATTAAAATAGTCACCGGCTTTTTTGTAATCCTTTTTTTGCTCATATATTTCGCCGGCATATAATGCCGAGTTGGCGGCATAATAATAACTTTCATGTTTACCTATATTTATTGCTTTCTGATAGTTGGTTAATGCCTCATTATAGGCATTCATTTTATCATAAGTTCTGCCTAATCTGTAAAGGAACTCTATTTTGTCACGAATGATTTTAAAATCATTGACCTGTTTAGATTTAAGTATCGCAAGCGCGTTATTGTAATAACCACCATCAAAATACAACCTGGCTTTTAACAGGTCTAGATCCGGTTTAACATCATTAGCTTCTTTTAAAGCTTGTTTGTCTTTTTCATCGGTCTGGGCCCCTTTGGTACGAACTAACTTTAAATAATTATTGTAATTGGCCTGGTCGTTTTTTAAATAATAATAATAAGCCAGCTTTTGATAGGAGTCTTTAATATAGTTTATACCCTGGGTTTCTTTGATATATTTTAACAAATAATTGTTTGCATCCGAGTCCATACGGCACAGTTTTGCGTTACCCAACCAATAATTTACAGCTGGCAAAGAAATATATTCACTTGAGCGCGGAACATTTAAAAAAAAGCTGATCGCTTCATCATTATGGCCTGTTTTATAAGCTACATATCCTTTTAAATAACTTTTTAACAGGCTTTTTTCATCCATCTCATTTACCAGTGAAATAAGACGTCCATAATTGTTTTTGCTATGTAATACATCTATATCTGTAAAACACATTAAAAAAATAATCTCATCCTTATAATAACCATATTTTGTTCCGGTTATTTGAGCCCTAAATCTTTCCATTTGATTAAAGCCCCTGGAAATGTCCCCCTTAATTCCTAAGAAACTGGCAATGCCTTTCAAATTAGCTGGAATAGCCCCGAATATTAAATCAATTACACCTAAGCTTTTTTGGTTGGGCAAAAAGTCTTTAAATTTTTCATTGTTTTCCGCTAACAGATTTTTGGCTTTACTTAAATCCATTGTTGAAGAGGTATAATCTCCAAATTTGGCCTTGATCAACCCCCATTGCAGGTATATTTCTGCTTGTGAAAAGAGATAATATGGTGAATTTTTATCATTGCCTTTTATTTCATCGATCCTGTCCGATTTTCGATCCTTAAACTTCTCGTAATCACTTTTATTATCTGAATTTAATAGATAGAGGTAATCGATGTAATTATCTAAAAGAATAGTAATACCATTGCCGGCGTTTCTGCTCTTTTCTTCCTGGATGATTTTTTTAGCTTCCGAGAATCTTAATTCAAAAATCGCTTTATAAGCAGCTGTTGCATTTTGATTCATGATGAAGCTGGCTTGCACAGGTAACTGAAAACTAAAACAAATGAAAAAAAGGAAAAAATATTTTAAGGACATTTTTCAAAGTTATGATTTTATAATATATTACCTACCCCTGACCAGGCGATACCGTGCGCTTTAGCGCACCCAATTGTGTAGGCAATAAGAAAAAGCACAATTAATAATCAATAAATTAATACGGTCAAAGGTTCTGGAATTATTCTTTTGCTTCCGGAACGAGGTGGTCAATGGTTCCGGGATGTCAAATTTGAACCGACTCAAATGAGGTATAATGATCCATTGGGGATGTAGTTTGTCAGGCTTGTATTACTTCCATCCGGGGGCTTCAACATCATAGTAATGAGTTACGGTTGCTGGGGAGGAGGAGGAAGTGGTGGGGATTATGTATCACGCCAAAACTTATATTCTTTAACACAATATCCTGCAAAACTTATAGTAAATAATGAGTTTATTTTAAATGTAAAGGCAATTAGCTTAATATTATCCATTTTAATTGTTTTTTAATATCGAAC
>Ga0193717_1001458_pt1 | contig 14509 bp, 15 predicted proteins | sample U2c2metaG_FD_145900 | JGI IMG/M metagenome (GOLD analysis project Ga0193717, IMG submission 145900) | Soil microbial communities from a riparian zone of the East river system, Colorado, United States - U2c2 | ecosystem: Environmental > Terrestrial > Soil > Riparian zone | place: USA: East River... | reverse complement strand
ATCCATCTGGGTGATGTTCCACCTCAACGCGAACATGATGCCGGGCATGTCCCACGACATGACCGAGCAGCAGGCCAAGAACCTGCCTTGAGCATGAATGCGCCCAACGACACGAAGACGCCGCGCCAACCGCGCGGCGTTTTCGTTCTGGGCCTGCTCGCGGTGTTTGGCATGGCGGTGTTCACGGGATTCATCGCACTGGGAATTTGGCAGGTGCATCGCCGCGCGTGGAAGCATGATCTTGTTGCGCGTGTGGATGCGCGGGTGCACGCCGAGCCGGTGGCGGCGCCGGGCCGTGGCCAGTGGCCGGCGTTGAATGCGGCGAACGATGAATACCGGCGGATGAAACTGACCGGTACCTTCGTGCCCGACAAGAGCGTGCGGGTGCGCGCCAGCACGGAGCTGGGCGCAGGTTCCTGGCTATTGACGCCTATGCGCACCCAGGACGGCGGTGAGGTGATCATCAATCGCGGCTTCGTTGCGACGCCGTGGTGTGGTGGCAAGGCGACCTGTGCGGCAAGCCTTCCGGGCGAGACGACGGTCGTCGGCCTGTTGCGCATCAGCGAACCGAAGGGCGCCTTCTTGCAGGCAAACGACCCGGCACACGATCGCTGGTATTCACGGGACGTCACCGCCATCGCCACCGCCAAGGGGCTGGACACTGCCGCTCCTTATTTCGTGGATGCCGATGCCGCCTCCTCCCCTGGCCGGGACGGCAACGATGGCCCCGTCGGCGGCCTCACGGTCATCGCCTTCCCCGACAACCACCTGATGTACGCCCTCACCTGGTTTGGCCTGGCGCTGATGACCCTGTTCGGTGGCTGGATCGTCTGGAAGGACGAGCGGAAAAAGCGGCGGAATTAAACCGGCTCACGCCACGCCGTACTCACCACGACTTGATGGCTTCCATATCGAGTTCGTAGAGTTCACTTTCGTAGTCTTCGCCACCGAAATACACGCCCACGACATAAGCGTAGGGACGCTCGATCACAACGGCGAGATTGGCCGATCCCCGGTAACCAATAACCGTGAGTCCAGGCAGGATGTCATGCCGCAGGTGGCCGATAGGCCTCGGCCACAGCACGCGAGGCGCGTTCAGCCAGGTAGTCCTCTTGTTCGATAAGGTTCGCAGTCACGCGGGGCGAAACGATCACCCGATGGCGCAGGCCCATCTACAGGTTAGCTCCGCTGCTGACGACGGCGCCCAAGCGCCTCGCGCACCTGATCAATGGTCATGCCCTTGGAAGGATCGTCGCGCAGTTCTTCGTACGCTGGGACCACTTCCTGCCGCAGCCAGCGTTCCACGGCCGCGTCCCGCGCCTGAAGCGCGCGCAGGCCGTCGCTGATGACGGCACTGGCGCTGGCGTATTGGCCCGACTTTGCCAGCCTATCAACGAGCTCGGCCTGTTCTTTCGAAAGAGAGATGCTGAGTTTTTGGCTGGTCGCCATGGCAAGGACCTTGGACGGGCTGGTAGGAATAAATACTACTCCTTCCCACCCCTTCGATCTAGTACCTGCGCTTCTACTTCTTAAGGCAACGAAAGCCGATCGTCGCCACGCGGCAAAGTTTGCGAGAGATCCGCGCCGCGCCCTGCGCGCGGCACGGAGCTTCGCTTACTTGCCCTCAGGGACGAGGTTGGCCAGCTTGCCCTTCTTGTCGAACTGGCAGGTGAAATTCTTCTTGCCGTCCATGCCCGCGTCGGCGATGCCGGCGATCGAATAGCCCGAGCCCGTATCGGCGGCCTGCACCGGCTGCAGCTGGATATAGTCGTTCTTGACGTCGAATTTCTTCGCTGCGGCATCCAGGCAGCGGGTGGTGAGCTTGCCCGGGTCGGGCCGGTCGGAAGCAAAGGCGTGCGAGGCCAGGACAAGGCCAAGGGAAGTGGCCAGTAGCAGGGCGGGCTTGCGCATGGGGTTTATCTCCGTACAAGGCACGAGGCCGGGGGTATTACCGGCTCGAGTGTGCCTTGCAATTCCTTGCGCCCGGATAAACGGGTGGCCTGGAATGGTTCCTTTCCGTTCAGGTGGAGTCATGCCCCGGTGTCGTGTCCCGAAACGGTTGGGACGGAATGGACGCCCCCGGGCTTACGCCGACGAAGCAGGATCGGTCGTTCTGACGCTCCCGACCAGCGTACCCCGGGACATTGTCACCTGCCCGATGCGTCCATGCCGTTCCACAAGACTCGTACGCCGCACCGTGAATACGCGAAGGTGTGGCAGGCGAGCCAGGGTAGCAAACCGGAGAGGTAGCCGGCCGGACCGAAGTCGTCGTGGCCGCCCGCCACAAAAGGTGGGAAACGAAGCGCCGTGATGTTCACGGCGTCCGCCACTTCTTCAGGTTGCTACACCCGGTTGTCGATGTACCGACAACCCGTGCATTTTCCCGAATCCGCATCGGCACTTCCATCAGAAGCGTCTCAAAGTTGAGCGCGAATTTCGATCGAAGAAATCGTGGTTCTTCCAGCCACGGTCGGATCGCTTGCGACGCTCTGCCGCGGATCCTGGCGGGCCGGCTGATTGAAAACCTATAGGTTGACTGTGTACAAAATAGAGGCGAGTTTATCCGCGGCCCACCCACGCGCATCATGCCGCCACCGCCCCCTCAAGGGCATCCATGAGAGCGACACCATGCCCGTTCTACGTCTGGAAATGCATCCCGGCCGCACGCTTGAACAAAAGCGTGCCTTCGTACAGGAGGCCACCCGCATTACCGTGGAAACCCTGCAATGTCCCCCGGACAGCGTGGAGATTGTGATTACCGAAGTATCCCGCGACGCGTGGGCCAAGGGCGGCAAACTGCGTTCAGACGGGTAATCACGCGCATGACGCAAGGGGAAAGCCTATGCCGTGGCACCTGCAAGGTGTTTAATCTGTGCATGGTGGTGGAGCATGCCACCATCCGGAACAAGCTCCTTCACCTAGGCTACCGACATGACCGACACCCCTGCTTGTGAGGTCAGCACTCTTCGGCTCTTCCTTCTGCGTGGCGTGTACTTGTTCATCGCCTTGGGTTTGGCGCTTACGGTATGGCCTGACATCATCGCGCCGTCGGGAACGGCAGCCAATCCGCAGACCGTGATCCTGGCCCTTCTTGGAGGACTGGCGGTGATGTGCGCGCTTGGCCTTCGCTATCCAATGCAGATGATCCCGATCCTGCTTTTTGAACTCATATGGAAAGTCATCTGGGTCGTTGCCTTCGCGTTTCGCATGTGGCTCCACGGCGGCCTGGACGAATACGCGGCCCAAACATTGTTCGCCTGCATGATGGGCGTGGTGTTGGTACCCATCGCATTGCCCTGGGGCTATGTATACAGACGCTATATCAAGGCCCCGATGGAGCCTTGGCGTGCGAAGCGACCAACATAGGCCCTGTAGAGCGCCAAGCCACCTAGATGGCTTGGCTAGCGCGCCAGGGCGGACACCGCGCCTACTCTGAAGTTACCCCGATCGTCCCCAGCCATTTCTCCACCAGCGTCGGCCATTGGCTGATGGGAAATTTCGTCGGCCGCAGGCCGAACGCATGGCCTCCCTGCGCATACAGGTGCATCTCCACGGGGACGCCGGCGTCTTTCAGCGAGATGTAGTAGACCAGGGACTGGTTGATGCCATCGACATGGTCGTCCTCCGCCTGCAGCAGGAAGGTAGGCGGGGTTTGCTTCGTTACAGGGACATCCGGATTCAGCTCGAACTTGTCGTCGTCGATCCACAGGTGCCCCGGATAAAGCGCCACGGCGAAATCCGGCCGGCAGCTTTCCTTGTCCGCCGCGTCGACAGCGGGGTACAGGCGGCCATCGAAATGTGTGCTGATCGCCGCCACCAGGTGTCCGCCCGCGGAAAATCCAAGCACGCCGATCTTGTGCGGGTCGATTTTCCATTCCGCCGCATGGTGGCGCACCAGCCCCACCGTCCGCTGGGCATCTTCCAGCGCCATAGGTGAATCTGGATACGGCCCCGATCGTGGATCGAGCCTGTCCCCCGGCACGCGGTACTTCAACAACACGCAGGTGATTCCCCGCGAGGTCAGCCAGTCGCAGACCTCGGTGCCTTCCAGGTCCATGGCCAGGACCCAGTAGCCGCCGCCGGGAAATACCACCACGGCAGCCCCGGTATTGCGCCCCTTCGGCGAGTACACCGTCATCGTGGGAACAGAGACCCTTTCGGCGGCCAGCCAGGGCCTGCCGGCAACATTCGAGCGCATTGTGACGAACTCTGGCCCGGGAAGCGGCTTCGCATCGGGTACTTTCCCGGGCCATATCGGTACTTGCGTATGTCCGGGCGCCGGCTGCCAGACAGACGCCTGCGCGAGCAACGGCGCACATGCAAACAGGATCAAAAGCGCCGCGCAAAGTAATTTCATGGAGTCCCCGGGTGACGTTTGGCCAACCAGAACTATCAAGCGCTAGCAGGCTTTCAGCGTGGCGCATTCAGGCCAAATCAATGACAACCCTCCCTGCCCCGGGAAATCAGGGTGACATGGAAAAGCGATGGTACTCATGGTCCGGACTCACTATTTCGCAGCCGAGACAGTGCCGCGTGTCGCCGGATCCTTGTCGAGCTGCCGGTACAGCGCCTGCAGGGCCGTTGTCTTGCGCCGGATAACGCCGGTGGCGTCACCCACCAGTTGGTCCGGGGCGAGGTCGCGGCCGAAGAAGTGGCGCAGCAAATCTTTGGGCGAAGCATCGAAGCCTTCGGCCATCAGCGCGGCGTAGCGCTTCTGGAAATCGGCCGGGTCGTGGGTGGCCATATCGAACATCTTCGTGGCCCACAGGCCGGCATACAGGTAATTGGCCAGATACAACGGGTCTTGGTACATCAGCCGCTTGCCGATCCATGCATGGGCCAGTTCCGGGTCGATGGACGGCCAGATCTCGAAGCGGCCCGTTGTCTCCAAAGTGAGCTTGTCCAGGTCGCCGGCGCCGTGGATCTTTCCGGCGACGACACCGTCGTAGATGCCCGCCTCCAGCTGCGCTTCCTCGGCCGAGGTGAATATCTCGAAGGTCATTTCATCAAGCTGCGCCTGCAGGTAGTGCGCCTTGGCGGCAGGGCTGTCCGCATGCCGGTAAAGGTATTCATAAAACAGCATCTCGTTGAGGATGGCGACGCCTTCCTGCATCCAGCTCGGCCCGTGGTTGTAGAAGGGCGACACGCCGTGCTCATTCATTAGTTGGCTGTGCAGGGCGTGGCCACCTTCGTGGGCCACTACGCTTGCCGCCTTCAGGGTGGGCTTCCATTGGCCCAGGAACAGGCCGGTGGGAACGCCAGGGGCCTCAATGGAAAAGGCATCGTTGACGCGGTTCCCCTGGGCGCTGGCCAGATCCGTGCGCTGGTTTGCGGGATCGAGCAGCTGGCTGAAATGCTCGGTGTAGTCCCGACCCAGCGGGGCGAGCGCGAGGGGAATGATCCGACGCAGTTCGTCGTAGTCGAAGGCGGGCGGCGTGAATCCGGCCAATGGCACGGCCAGGTCCCAGCTGTGCACCCTCTCCAGCCCGAGCTGCCGTCCGATGTGCGCCGCGCGCAGGCGCTGGTAGTCCATCAGCGCCGAGGCCTGTGCCTGGACGGCCCTGGCCGTGACATCGACGTCGGCGCGGTCGAACATGCGGGCGAAATAAGCGGCCTCGGGCGCGTCGGCGAAATGCTGCAACCTGGCCGTGTGATCGTTGGCCCCGACGATGCCGACCAGGATCGAAGCGTAGGTTTCACCCTGTGCGGCCAGCGCTTGCTGGCGCTGCAGCCACGCGCGCTGGCGCACGTTGCGGTCGGGGTCCGTCGCCAGTGCGTCGGCGTCCTTGCCGGCGTCGAGTTCGCCGTGGCTGCCCTGCACCTTGCCGTAGGCCGTGGCCCGGCGTGTCTTCTGGTAGATGGTCCAGAAGGCGGTGCTGGCCTGGTCGGAAAGGTCATCCATGACCTTCTGCTCGCCCTCGGCAAGCTCGTGCGGAAGGTTGCGCGTGGCGCGCTCGAACAGCCAGCGGTAACGACCCAGTTCGGGCAATGCCGCGACGTCGCGGTCAAAGCCGTCTTTGCCGAGTTTGCGCAGGGTCTGTTGGGTGCGTGTCACCAGCGTATTGCGCTCGGCGTCGATATCGGAACTCGCCTGGTCCGCTGCCTGATCGTCGATGTCCCGCGCCGTCTGCAGGTGCAGCCAGGCACCGTGGCGCTGGGCGAGAGAGAGCAAGGCCTCGCTGCGATGCAGGTAGTCGAGCAGGGCCGGTGGCGTGGGCGCGTCGAGCACCGGCAACGCGGCGATGTCGGTGGCCAGCTGGGCTCGGTCGATCGCTTCCTGGGCCGGACTGGGGAAGTAGGCGCCGCCGTCGATTCGATGGTCTTGAGCGAAGACCGCGGGGCTGGCGAAAGCCAGCAGGCAAAGCAAAGGGAGCGTTTTCATTCGCGCACCCTAACAAGGGAGCGTGCGCCTTGCTTTACCCGGATTAGCACGGCTAGCGCATGGCCTGGCGCCACGCGGAAGGCGTGGTGGCATGTACGGCTCGAAACGAGCGCGAAAATTGCGTGGCACCGGCAAAACCACAGTCCAGGGCGATCTCCAGCTGGGGTCGACGTGTCGTGCGCAGCAAGTGCGCGGCGCGCTCCACGCGCAGGCGCCTGGCGTAGTCGCCCACCGTGCAGTGATGAAAACTACGGAAGGTTCGGGCCAGGTGCACGGGGTGGCGACCGGCCAGTTTGGCCAGGGTTTCGAGGGTTATGTCGGCGGCGGGGTCCTCGTGCAGGCGTGCGCGCACCCGACGCAGCCAGCCCGGCTCGGCGTGGGTAAGCTCGGCCAGTCCACGCCCGGTCTCAGCCAGGACGTCGAGTGCGAGCGCTTGGGCGGACATGGGAGCGAAGTCGTCTTCGACCGCCATGGCATCGACGATGGCACGCCCCATGGCCAGGAGTCGACGCGAGCGGCGGAGCAACGGACGTCCATCCATCCGCGTGCGGTGTTCGGCCAGAATCGCCGCCAGGGCCTCGTCGACAGCGAAGATCACCTTGCGGGCACCCACGTGGCCAAAGCGCTGGGCGTGCGCGGCATGGGCGGGGCAATACAACAGGTCGCCCGGTGCGTGCTCGTTGCGCATGCCCAGGACGGTTTCCTCGTAGGTACCGTCCACCACCAGGCAGAACCAGGCCTCATCATGCCGGTGCTCGGCCATCTGGCCGTTGGGTTCGTACCGGGAAATATGCAGATCAACGATTGAGTCCATGTCGTCCTCCCCACAACGATGCGCACGACTATGGCGCCTCGGGGAGCTGGCTGGCAAGACGCACCATTGGCTTGTGAAGCAGGCTGCCCGAAGAAATCCACGGAAGTGACCGTAAGCGGGCCGATGCGTCGCGCAGGATCCAGGAAAGGGGTTGCACCTGATTCCTTGCCTTGATCGCACAATGTGGCCGCGCGCCATAAGGGAGAAGCGTTATGAAGCTTTGGGCCATTGCCATGTGCCTGCTGGTGGCGTGCGCAAGCGTGCACGCGCAGACAAAAGTCTGGGAGCCCGCAGCTGGGTACACTCAAACACCGATATGGCCAGGAACGCCGCCTGGCGCCAAGCCCATGCCTGGGCCGGAAGACACATGGTCGAATGCGAAAGCACTTATCGGCGGCAAACCCGTGAGCGGCGTAAAGAACGTGTCGCAGCCCACGATGACGGTTTACCCCCCGAAGGGAAAGAACACGGGAGCGGCGGTGGTGGTGTTTCCCGGCGGTGGCTTCGAGTTTTTGGCCATGGACCTGGAGGGGACCGACGTTTGCGATTGGCTCACCCCGCGGGGAGTCACCTGTGTGCTGTTGAAGTATCGCGTGCCGAGCATTCCCTATGAATGGAAATGCGATTGCCGTCCCCACAACCTTCAACTGTCGATGCCGTCATTGCAGGACGCACAGAGAACGTTGCGATTGGTGCGCTCCCACGCCGCGGAATGGCACATCGATCCCCATAAGGTGGGGGTGCTCGGTTTCTCCGCAGGTGGTTTCCTGGTGGCGGAGGTGAGCACGAACTTCAAGCGCCAGACCTATAAGCCGGTCGATGCCGCCGACAAGGAAAGCAGCCGCCCGGACTTTGCGCTGGCCATTTATCCAGGGCACGTGGCGACCGATCGCGAAACCTTGAATCCCAATCTTCCGTTTTCGCATGAAACGCCACCGACCTTCCTGCTGCAGGCAGAGGACGATCATGTCGATGGCATACACCAAACGCAGGTTTACTACGCCGCCTTGAAGAACGCCGATGTCCCCGTGGAAATGCATCTGTATCCACACGGCGGCCATGCGTTCGGGCTAAGGCCAACGTCAAACCCCATCACGCACTGGCCTGCCCTGGCCGAAACGTGGATGAGTTCCATTGGGATGATTCCGGCGGCAAGCCCCTAGGTTGCAGCGCCTTGACGGGCCATCTGCCGACCCTGCATCAGTGCCGTTGCATGCAGCATGATGAACAACGGCACCTGGAATGCGGGGATCAGAAGCAATGGCAGGGTTGCCATGGGGGTGGTGCTGATTTCTTCCGGATGTGCCGCGGCCAGCGTGGCGCTTATGGCGCCAAGGCTGATGGCAACGACCAGATCCAGTATGCCCAGGACGTTCCAGCGGACGAAGACCGCGCTGGCTGCGAAGTCCGGTCGCAGTATCAGCCTGAGCATCATCCACGGCGCGAAGAAAGCGATGGCCATGTCACCGAGGCCAGCTGTTATGGCGAACCCCGCAGGCAGCACGTGGTTGGCATACAAGGCGAGGAAACCGAAGCCCTCCCATCGCCATGCCTGCATGCTCGTGATGAGGCGCAAATCAAGCGAAAGAATGAATGCGCGGAATGTCCGAGAGAGCCTCAGCCACGCAAAGAACACCAGCAATGGCGCACTGAAACCTAGCGCCATGGCAATGGGCGGTTTCCCTGGAGGGCCGAGGAAAACCCCCTCCGCTCCCAGGGACACGACAAGCACGAACCAAGCGACCAGAACGACGATCACGTTCACGCGAACACCGCTGGACCGGGTTGTCGGCAACCCGGCCGGATGTTGAAGGGTGGTCGCTTCCATGGGCTCTCCAGTAACTTGCATTTTGCAAGTGTATGGCAAACGTAGCACTATGACTTGCACTCTGCAAGTAACTTGCCCTTGGGCAACGGAGAACCGGACACATGAGCACCAACAAGGCCTTTCTGCGTTCCCCCTGCGCCCTCGCAAGTTCGCTCGACCTCGTAGGCGATAGGTGGTCGCTACTCGTGGTGCGTGACTTGCTGCAGGGTAAGCACACCTATGGGGAACTCGCCAATTCGCGGGAGGGCATTCCCACCAACATCCTTGCTGATCGCCTCAAGCGCCTGGAAGGCGCCGGCATCCTTGTAAAGGCCCCATATCAGGAGCGCCCCGTGCGGTACTCCTATACGCTCACCCAGAAAGGGAAGGATCTGGGCAGGGTGCTGCTCGCATTCGTTCGTTGGGGCACACAGCACATACCGGGTACGGTAGTGATGAAGGCAGGCCAGGCAAGTAGTGGGTCTAGTGCACCGGCGAAGACCTCACCGAAACGTCGTGCGAGCCTCCGTGCCCGCGAATGACGCTTGATCCATCAGGCAAGTGCCGCGGGACCGAACCACGCGGTTAGCGCATCGCTGAGGCCCGCGTCCGTGCGATCGCCCGCCCACGCTACGTGCCCATCGGGTCGAATCAATACGGCTGCAGGCGCAGCGATCCTGCCAAGCACCGGCAACTCCCACACGCCGTCGTACCTGGCGTCGACCAATCGGATTCGATCCGCCCACGGAGCGATGTCGAAATCGCACGGCTCGCCAAAATTGACGAGCACGGGCCGGGCGCGGTGCAACAGGGTGAACACACGCGTGGGGCCATCGGCGGTGTCCAAGTCGAGGTCGGGCATGCGCCGGCCGATCAGCGGATGCCCGTCGCCGAGGTCGTAGTGGATGTCCAGGCCAGAGAGCATCGCGGCAAAACGCCTGCGCGGCTCGTTTGTGTCAAGCAGTTCGATCATGGTCGCGCGCAAGGCCTGGTGACGGTCGTCGGGCATGCTCAGCACCACTTGCGCCACGGCGTTACGCAACACGCGGGCACCCACTGGATGCCGTTCGGCGTGATAGGTGTCCAGGAGGCTCTCCGGTGATGTCTTCTTCACTACCTGGGCCAATTTCCATCCAAGATTCATCGCGTCCTGCACACCGGTGTTGAGGCCCTGCCCACCCTGCGGGGGATGCACGTGTGCGGCGTCCCCGGCCAAAAGCACACGGCCGTTGCGGTAAGACACCGCCTGCCGTGTCATGTCGGTGAACCTGGATATCCAGCGGGCGCTACGAAGCCCATAGTCCGTGCCGTACACCGCAACAAGGGCTTCGCGAAGCTCGTCCATGCAGGGGTCGCTGCCACGTTGAAGCTCCCTTTCGGTCAGCACGATCCGAATCGGTCCGCCGTCTTCCATCCGAGTCATGCCATGGGTGCCATGGCTGTCGCGACGCATGCCGAACTCAGGCTCCTGGTCCATCTCGACCTCGGCGATCAACCAGCTGGTCGACGGGTCCGACCCAAGGAAGTCGATGCCCGCGACCTTGCGGGCCAGGCTGCGCCCTCCATCGCAGCCAACGAGATACTCCGCCCGAAGCGAATTTCCGTTGGACAACTCGACGTCAACGCCGGTGTCGTCCTGGGCGAAGCCCACCACCTCGCAGCCACGCAGGATCCGAATGCCGAGCTCATCGATCCAGTTGGCCAGGATGCGCTCAAAGCGGCTCTGCCATAACGCAAGCACATAATTGTGGCGGGATGGAAAGTCGTTGAAGTCCAGGGGAACCAGCGTGTGGCCCAGCGTCATATGTACCTGCCCCGCCGCGATGAATCGTTCAGCGATGCCACGCTGATCCAGCACCTCGATCGTGCGGGAGTGAAGGCCCCCGGCTCGCGACCCGTCGAGATCCTGGCTGGCGCGTCGTTCAACGACAACAACATCGACCCCCGCCAACGCCAACTCACCGGCCAACATCATCCCTGTCGGGCCACATCCAGCAATCACTACCGCATGCTCAGTCATACTGCTTCTCCCGCTACTTAAGCGCTGCTGCTTGGGCGGGAGATTAAGCACTACGACGGGGACCTTGCCGCAAGCCCCCCATTTGATAAGATATTGAAGTGGGGGAGAGGTAGATTTTTTCCTTCCCGTTGCAAAGATATAGATCGTCGCGCGCAGCGGCGCCCCCTCCCGCAGGTTCAAGCACTCGCAAACACCCACGCCATCGTTGGCGAGCCACGTCGGGCGACGAGCCGGCGGCGAGACTGCGTGGCTGCGCCTGGCCGAGAAGAGCCTCGTTGAGCTATCACCGATGCGAGGAAATATCTCGACATCGCAACGCAATGGCATAGCGACATCCCGCAGCACGTAACCGCCGATGAGCGGACAGGACGTAGGCGCACTACAAACCGCAAACTTCCGCACAGATCCTGTGAAAAATGGTCATTTCTTGAAAGCAAGAATTTGAGACCATTCCTAAGTTACCTCTCCACCAACAAGAGAGGTACACATGAAGGAATCTGCATTCCGTCTATCCAAGACGAAGTTCGTAACGAAAACTGTACTGCTTGTCGCTGCCATGTTCGGTGCGGCGACGGCTCTGGCTGATGACGAGACAGATGCCATCGGTCGCGGTGCTTACCCAACCGCCGTCGTCAACCTGAAGACCAAGCAATGCCTTACCTCTACAGGAGGCGAGCTTAGTGTTGTGATCCAGGATCACTGTAGCGGTGCGCCAGATCGCATGTGGCAGACAGAGCTGATCGGCCCAGCGGAAAATGGCTGGTAGTACTTCCGTTTGCGTAACGCGCAAACCGGACTCTGCGCCGATCTGCAAACGTATTCAGATGCAGATGGCCTCATCGCGCAGCGTCAATGCAGCGGCGAACCATCCCAGCAGTGGTACGGCGTACCAATGGGCAATCAGTACCAGTACGCAAGAGTCATCAATCGTGCGACGAAGAAGTGCCTGGACGGCCAGGTAGGCGGCCCTAACGTGACGCAATGGACGTGCGGCAGCCGCGACAACCAATTCTGGTTGATCAACTTCTAGGCACTCATTGTTATTGCGCGTTGCGGCCCATGCAGTCATGGGCCGCAATACATCGCCTAATCATCAACCGGGAACCTCATGAACCCAAAGCCGACATTTACCCGCGACTGGTTCGACACGCGCATCAAGAAATGGGAAGTATGGCTCGCACCATTCCGTGGCAAGAAGAATCTTCGATTTCTGGAGATAGGCTCATTCGAAGGTCGATCCACGCGGTGGCTCATGGAGAACATCCTGACCGCGCCCGATAGCACGATCGACTGCGCCGACCTCTTCTGTCCCGTCAATGGTTTTGACGACTACTACCCCACGTTCGTGGCGAACCTTGCACCATTTGCCGGACGCGTGAACGTACTTAAGGGACCAAGCAGCGAGACCCTGAAACAGCTTAGAGGCCAGTACGATTTCGTCTACATCGACGGCTCACACACGGCATACGACACGCAGAGCGACGCCATCATGTCCTGGCGACACCTGAAAGTTGGCGGCATGATGATCTTTGATGACTACATGTGGTATCCGACGGAAAACAACGCCCGACCCAGGAAGCCGCATGCCCTCGTTCGGGCCGCGATCCGCCTGAGCGGCCAGAGCTGGCGGGAGCGGCTGGCTCACCGAAAGATCGCCCAGTTTGCAGCCGATTGCCCAAAGCCCGGGATCGATGGATTTCTTGCTACCGTCGCCGGCCAGTTCGAAGTTGTCGGCCGGGGCTATCAACTTGCCGTACGCAAGACAGAAGAAATCTCCTCTGGCCTGGAGTCGAGTATTGGGCTTGAAGCGAATTAGACGCGCTTCCAACAGCAGACGGGTGCGGCAGCACCAAAGACTCGCAAGAACCTGCCCACCCTCCCCGTGACCTCTGGCATACGCCCCCTGTAAACCGGCCACCTACCATCGGGCGATACCGCTCCCCGAAAGGATGCCCGCGACGTTTTCGCCGCGCGGGGGAGTCCATTGATCGCCGGTGCCGTTGGGGCCGCCCGGCGAGCCCTCGCCGGAGCCATGCCTTGATCGTTTCCACGTTGCGCCATCGTCTTTTGTCCGCGGCGGTCGTTGCCGCGCTTGCCGTTCCCGCTGGCGCTGCATTCGCCGATGAGCTGCCCGCCGCAGCCGACACACCCTATACCGGCAACCTCACGCTCAATGTGGACCTTTCCCAGGCCCCGCAGCGTATCTTCCACATCAAGGAAACGATTCCCGTTACCGCGGGCGCGAATATCCTGTACTACCCGAAGTGGATCCCGGGCGAGCATTCGCCGTCGGGCCCGATCCAGAACGTGGCCGGCGTCATCATCACCGCCGGTGGAAAGCAGATTCCCTGGCGCCGCGACCTGAAGGAAATGTACGCGCTGCACGTGGACGTGCCGCAGGGCGTGTCGTCCATCGATGTCTCGTTCGAATTCCTCTCTCCGGGCGGCGGCGGTTCGTTCGGCGCGTCGGCCTCGTCCACGCCGTCGCTGGTGGATCTTGAACTGAACCAGGTGGCTTTCTATCCGGCCGGACATTTCACCCGCCAGATCACCATCGAGCCGACTGTCACCTTGCCCGCCGGGTGGAAATTTGCCACGGCGATGGAAACGGCCAGCCAGTCGGGCGATACCACCAAGTTCAAGCCGATTACCTTCAACAACCTGGTGGACTCGCCGATCATCGCGGGCAAGTACTTCAACCGGGTGGACCTGGCCCCCGGCGCCAAGACCCCGGTGCACCTGAACGTGGTGGGCGACTCGGCCGAGGATGTGAAGCTGACCGACAAACAGCTGGCCGACCAGCGCGCCGTGGTGGTGCAGACCAACAAGCTGTTCGGCGCTCATCACTACCAGCACTACGACTTCCTGCTGACGCTTTCCGACCACACCGGCCACTTCGGCCTGGAACACCATCAGTCCAGCGACGACCGCCTACCGGCGGAGTTCTTCACCGATCCGCAGATGAACAAGCTGGCCGGCAGCCTGATGCCGCACGAGTACGTGCACTCGTGGAACGGCAAGTTCCGCCGCCCGGCGGACCTGTGGACACCGACCTTCATGGAGCCGATGCAGGACGACCTGCTGTGGGTGTATGAGGGGCTTACCGATTACTGGTGCGGCGTGCTGACGGCGCGCTCAGGCATCTGGACGCCGGCCCAGTACCGCGATTCCATCGCCGAGATCGCCGGCACCATGAGCCACCGCACCGGCCGCGACTGGCGTTCGCTGCAGGACACCGCCGATGCCGCCCCGCTCACCTATTACGGCGGTGGCGGCTGGGCCAATTACCGCCGCGGCACCGACTTCTACCCCGAAGGCCAGCTGTTGTGGCTGGATGTGGACACCAAGATCCGCGACCTGTCCAAGGGCAAGCACTCGCTTGACGACTTCGCCAAGGCCTTCTACGGCATGGAGAATGGCAGCTACATCACCAAGACCTACACCTTCGACGATGTCGTGGCCACGCTCAACGGCGTGCAGGCCTAC
>Ga0193717_1001456_pt1 | contig 14516 bp, 12 predicted proteins | sample U2c2metaG_FD_145900 | JGI IMG/M metagenome (GOLD analysis project Ga0193717, IMG submission 145900) | Soil microbial communities from a riparian zone of the East river system, Colorado, United States - U2c2 | ecosystem: Environmental > Terrestrial > Soil > Riparian zone | place: USA: East River... | reverse complement strand
GGGCTTATTTATATAAAGGAGACTATCCCAATGCCCTGACGGCAGCGCAACTGGTGATCAGCAGCGGAGGTTACACGCTGGCGCAGACTACCGCTGCGTTTACCGCTTTTTGGGCGAGCCCGATAGATACCACGACCAAGCTGGAAACTATTTTCGAGCTGAACCAGAACGCTTCGAGCAACGTGGGCAACAACGGCCTGGATGCCATTTTCTCGCAGTCGGGTTACGGAGATATCCAGGCGACCACTGATCTTTACAATGACTACAGCGCCACGGATTCCAGGAAAACGCTGATGATCAATGGTACCCGCGGTGGTCAGCAGGCCTATATCATTAATAAATTCTCGAACTACACCAACACGGATAAGGACGAAACCAAGATCATCCGCCTGGCAGAAGTGATCCTCACCGCAGCGGAGTCTTATGCACGGACCGGAGATGAACCGGATGCGTTGAAGGCCTTGAATCAGATTGCGCAATTGCGTGATCCCTCTTTTGCCGGATATTCCTCAACGGGTGCGCAGCTGATTACGGATATCCTCAACGAAAGACGGAAAGAGCTGGCGTTCGAAGGACTTCGATTCTTTGACTTTACCAGGCTGAATCTAGCGTTCACGCGCCCGGCGCAGGCCCAGGGATATGTGTCTTATCCTACTGTCTCTGCCGCGGATATCAGAAGGATATTGCCTATTCCGCAGGCTGAAACGGATGCCAATCCCAATATTACCCAGAATCCCGGGTATAGTAAATAATTATATGAGTGGTAAGCGATGATAAGAGCCGCCTGATATATTCAGGCGGTTTTTTTGTTATATTGTTGACGTTATGATAAAGAACCTCCTACTCGTCGCACTCCGCAATTTCAAGCGGGACCGTTGGTATAGTCTTTTGAACATTCTTGGCCTGACCATCGGCATCACCTTTAGCATCTTTCTGATCTTCTATGTGAAGGACGAACTCAGCTATGACCGCTATAATGAAAAGGCCGATCGTATTTACCGGATCACATCCTTTATTAAGGAGCCGGAAAAGGAGACGATGAAATGGACGGCAACGCAATTCCCTTTAGGCCCTGCCTTGCAAAAGGAATTTCCCGAAGTAGAGGCCGCTGTGCGATTTGTTGGAGTGGAAAAGACGATGTACAAAAGAGGGGAATTGCGGTCGTATGAGGATAAGGCCTATTATGCCGACAGCACCCTTTTCAGAATATTCAGCTATGAATTTCTTGAAGGAAATGCCAAAAACGCACTGGTGGAACCCAAATCCATGGTGCTGACGGAGTCCCTGGCTAAAAAATATTTTGGAAAGAGCGCTGGTGTTGTTGGCCAGCCCCTGCAAAACGCGGGTGGAGATGTATTTAAGATCACCGGTGTCATCAGGGATGTCCCATTTAATTCGCATATCCGGTTCAACCTCTTGATCTCGGCGAGCACATTGCCGAAGGACTTCGCCAACAGCTGGGGGGGCTTTGGTTTTTATACCTATGTGCTGCTTCGGCCGAATACGGAACCCGTGGCATTTGAAAAAAAGCTGCTGCCCTTATATGACAATCATATGGCGGAGATCTTTTCAAAGTTCAAGATCAAGATCCATTACGGGGTGCAGCCTATCACGGCCATTCACCTTCACTCCGATTTCCAGGGCGAGCCGGAAGAGCTTGGCAGCATCTCCTATGTCTATATTTTTTCTGCGGTAGCGTTGTTCATGATCATCATCGCCTGTATCAACTATATGAACCTGACCACGGCGCGGTCGGCGAGACGAGCGAAAGAGATAGGCATCCGCAAGGTCACCGGTTCTACCAAGCCGCAGCTGATCGCCCAGTTTCTTGTCGAGTCGACCCTGACAACGATATTTGCCTTGCTTCTAAGTATGGGACTTGTGGCCCTTTTGCTGCCTACCTTCAATGCTTTGTCGGGGAAATCCATCTCGTTTCATGCCCTGATAGAGCCGGGCTCCATTCTGATACTACTGGGTATTGTGCTGGTTGTTGGCCTGCTGGGCGGAAGTTATCCTGCCCTCTACCTCTCCTCTTTCAACCCTATCGATATACTTAAGGGCAGCCTGGCGAAAGGTTCCAGCAATGTGACGCTGCGCAGAGTACTGGTGGTAACGCAATTTTCCATTGCCATGATCATGCTTATCTGTACCTGGGTCGTCTACGATCAGCTGAACTATCTGAAGAACAAAGATCTGGGGTTTGACAAACAGGAAGTCCTTTCGATATCCGCAAATTCGAATAAGGACATCAGGGGACAGATCGGCAATCTGAAGAACGAACTGCGAAAGAATCCGCTGGTACTGTCGGTAAGCTCCGCACAGGCGGTGCCGGGTCAGGGGATCAACTTCAACTTGTTTTCGATGCCGACTAATAAAGGATATACCGAAAAAGGCGTGGATAATTACGGAGTCGACGAAGATTATTTCAGGACATTGGGTATGCAGATCCGAAAGGGCAGGGCTTTTAATGGACTCAACGACACCTTGCGAAGTGTGATCGTCAACGAAAACCTGGTCAAATATTTTGGATGGGCCAATCCGATCGGCCAACGGATAAAGCGTGCTGCCGATACGTCCTCCTTTTACTGGGAAGTAGTGGGTGTGGTAAAGGATTTCAATCAGAAATCCCTTTACAATCCTATTACTCCGCTGCTATTGTTCTACCGGCCTAACGCGCCTAATATCGAAATAAAGGTCAGCTCAAAAGATATTCCTGCCTCTGTTGCAGCCATCGAAAAGACCTGGAAAACAATCTTTCCCGAACTGCCTTTTGAATATACCTTTCTTGACCGCGATTTCAACTCACAGTACGCGGCTGACCAGAAACGGGGGAAGATCTTTACGGCGTTCTCCATCCTGACCATCCTTATCACTTGTCTGGGTCTGTTGGGACTGATCGCCTTTACGACCGAACAGCGGCAGAAGGAGATCAGCATCCGCAAGATAATGGGGGCGGGGATCGGTCAGATCGTTTCGCTGATGACGGCCAATTTCGTGCTGCTGGTGGGCATATCCTGTTTTATTGCTTTCCCGGTGGCGTGGATGTTTATGAATAACTGGCTAAAGATCTTTCCTTACAACACAGGGCTGACGGTGATGCCATTTCTGCTATCGGCGCTGGCAGTGCTGGCGATAACGCTGCTGACGGTGATCTTTCACACGATAAAGGTGGCGGTGGCGAATCCGTCGAAGGGTCTGAGGATGGAATGATTGACCGGCGGCGGTGCGGAGGGTTCAACGGCCATAGATTTTGATCATTCTGGCCGACCTTTAAGGCGGAGAATGGACCTATGTTTAGAAAACTGCTTTTTCGTTGTGTTCTGCTTTTGATGGCATTGTGGTCGTTTTCCATTGTTGCGTATTGTCAGGGTCCGAAGGATAGTTTAAGCAGGGACACGATGAGCCTGCAACCCCTGAATAGTACTTTACAGAAAGTGACAGTGACGGGCCGTAAACCTCTGGTGGAAAGAAAACAGGGTAAGACAATAATAAATGTTGAGGCGTCGGTTACGAATACGGGTTCAACTGTACTGGAGGTGCTGGAAAGGTCGCCCGGCGTATCAGTCGACAGGAACGGAGGCATAACGCTGAATGGCAAGGCGGGTGTTCTTGTTATGATCGATGATAAGCCTACCTATCTTTCCGGCGAAGACCTCAACAACTTACTCAGCAGCATGAGCTCGACCCAGGTCTCCCAAATTGAACTGATCAGCAATCCGACAGCCAAATATGACGCCTCGGGTAATGCCGGCCTTATCAACATAAAAACAAAGAAAAATAAGAACAACGGGTTCAACGGCAGTTTTACGACGTCTTATGGGCAGGGCGTATACCCAAAAAACAATAACAGCCTTGTGCTTAACTACCGGGTCGGCAAGATCAATACTTTTTTGAACTACAACATCAACGCCGTCAAATATCTTACCGATCTTTATGCGTACAGAAAGTATTATGACGACAGCAAAGATCTCACTGCCATCCTTCAGCAGCCCGCCTATTTTACAGGTACTGTTTTTAACAATACGCTAAAAACGGGGATTGACTATTCCCTGACACCAAAGACGACAGTCGGTCTGGTCCTCACCGGAACAAGCATTCGCCGAACCGGCAACAACACGGGAACGGCGAACTGGCTGCAACCGGACGGTACCGTAGATTCTTCCATCCTTACCAGGAGCACGCCCGAAAATAAGTTTAAGAACGGGGCTGTAAATATCAACGGGAAGCATGCGGTATCAAAGACAGCCGATCTGTCCGCCGACCTTGACTACCTGCATTATCGTATGGAGGGGAAGCAGAATTTTGATAACCAGTTGCTGGCCCCCGGAGGGTACAACGAGATCTATAGAAGCGATATCCCTACAACGATAAACATCCTGTCCGGTAAGATCGACTATACATTGAGGATCACGCAGAATGCCAGCTTCCAGGCAGGCGTAAAATCTTCTTCCAGCCATACGGACAATGCCGCGACTTACCAGGACCTCGAGAATCAGCAATGGGTGGAGGATAATAGCAAGAGCAATCATTTTGTTTACAGGGAGAATATCCGGGCTGCGTACACGTCATTTGAAGGAAAATATCGCAGGCTAACATTTCAGGCCGGGGTGAGATATGAACATACTTCTTACACGGCGCATCAGTTTGGGAATATTCAGCAGAATGACTCTTCTGTAGCGCGCAACTATGGAAGTTTTTTCCCAAGTGGTTACCTGACTTATAAGGGGGATTCGCTGAATAGTTTTACACTTACTGCAGGAAGACGGACGGACAGGCCTGCATTTCAAAGTCTGAATCCTTTTTATTATATCATCAACAAATATACCTATCAAACGGGGAATCCCTATCTTCTTCCGCAATACAGCTGGAACTTTGAGCTCAGCCATCAGTACAGTAATTTTCTTACTACCGGGGTTTCTTACAGCTATATCACCAACTATTTTTCGCAGATCTTCCTCTCCGATACATCAAAGACCATCCTTTATTACACGCAGGGAAATGTCGGGCATGTATATAATTTAGGGGTTTCTGCTACCATCAGTCTATCGCCTTTGAAATGCTGGTCGTTTGACTTTACGGCAGTCTTCAATCATAAACAGCTAAGAGGTTTTAATGGAAACAGCTATACGACGGAGATCAGCCAGCTCAATATGAATCTCAGTAACCAGTTCTCTTTTGGAAAAGGCTATTCCGGTGAGCTGTCCGGTTTTTATACTACCCGGGCGCGCAATGACGTACAGGAGCTGTTGTATCCGGCGGGGCAGGTTTCGACCGGGATCAGCAAGAGTGTGCTGAATAAAAAAGGCACGTTGAAACTAAGCTATCGGGATATCTTTTATACTGGGGCGATGGAAGGGTTTACGTCTTTTCCGGATGCCACGGAATATTTTAAGATAAAAAGGGATAGCAGGGTGCTTAATTTGTCATTTACTTACCGGTTTGGGAAATCTTATAAGGTGAATAAACACCAGGATGGTGCTGCTGAGGAGAAGGAAAGGGTGCAGAATGGGTGAGCTCGGTCAGTTATCGACCGGAGCTGCTTTCTTTTTGCCAAAGAGGCCGGGTTTGTCACCCGGTTTTTTCGGTTTGGCCCACAAATAGTAACCCACCGTTAAGGCGACATAAGGGCCGCCCATTGATCCATTATTGTTCATAGAGACCTTGCCGACGGTATGGGTAGTTTTGCCTTTTGTATCCGACTGCTGTAGTTCGATGACAGCATCCTGGGCCAGCTGAAACATCCAGCCGGCTTCCAGTCCAAAAGCAAAATGTTTTCCGGTGGTCGTAATGGCGATTTTTGGTTCGGCGAGGAAACTACTTCTCCGGTAAATGACGTCCAGTTTATTTGCATAATAGGTATCCGTTTCGGTGTTGCCATCGTCGTCGCTGGAGGTCTCCGTCCACTGGGACTTTGCTTTATATCCGAGCAGGTCGATCTCCTGGTCCTTGTTATCGATGCTGCCCAATTTATTATCGCTGCCCATTACATAATAGAGATCAAGACCTGCCTTTAATCTGAAGCCTTTAAAAGGCAGATGATACCGGTAGCCTCCCTTGAAATAACCACCTTCGTTGTCTTTCAGTTCCTGGCTCAGACCCATACCAAAATCTATGCTATGATGATTCCACGCGACCTCGACGTTGATGAAGTCTCCCGTATAGGACGGGTTCGCAAACGAATGCCCCAGGGAACCGTTAAAAGTTTGTGAAGTGCGGCCGCCACCTGCGTCGGGTAGGGTCGTATAGGCAAAATTTTTGGTGACATCTTTGCCGGGATGGCGGGGATACAACAATCCTCCGCTTATTGAAAACAGCAAATACTTTCCGGTCGGGCTTTGGGCTGCCGCCTGTTGCAGGCACAGGAACAGGATCACCAGAAGGGGTAAGGGTTTCATGATTCGGGGGTTTGTGCTTATTTAAAGTTAGAAAGGGTTATTCACAGGTCATAATTATCCCGTTTAAAATGTGATTAAATTGGTTGAGGGCTAAAAAAGAAAAATAGTCCATTCGAATAGGCAAATCTGACATTGTTGAAATCTGGGGCAGCCCTAATTTTACTGCAATCATTTTATCGGATTGCTTAATATCTTTTAATCATATGAACCAACGATTGATCATTGCCATTCTTGGCACTAGCCTGACCCTGGCAGCCCATGCGCAATACCCCAGGATCCCGCCCACTCTCGAAGCACAGGGCGACTCCGTCATGAACGGATACAAGGAACTCTCCGACAAAGCCTGGGAAAAGGCGCTTCCAATAATAGAAAAGGATGAAAAGAACGGCAAACCCTATGTGCCCTGGGCGGCAAAATCGGCGGACCTGCCGCATGCTTCTATTCCAGCCTTTCCCGGTGCGGAAGGCGGGGGCGCCTATACAGCGGGTGGCCGGGGCGGAAAAGTATATGTTATTTCGACACTGGCGGACAGTGGACCCGGTAGTTTCAGGGAGGCCTGTGAACAGGGCGGGGCGCGTGTCATCGTATTTAATGTATCGGGTATTATCCATCTGAAATCACCCGTCAGCATTCGTGCGCCTTATGTCACCATCGAAGGTCAAACGGCTCCGGGAGACGGCATTTGCATCGCCGGTGAGTCGGTATGGATCGATACACATGATGTCATCGTTCGTTTTATGCGTTTTCGCAGGGGGGCGACTGATGTGCTGCGCAGGGATGATGGCCTGGGCGGCAATCCTGCCGGGAATATCATGATCGACCATGTCTCGGCCAGTTGGGGACTGGATGAGAATATGTCTATCTACCGGCATGTATATGACAGGCATGGCGCCAAACAGGAGAAATTACCTTCCGTAAATATCACCATCCAGAATTCTATTTTTGCGGAAGCGCTGGATACTTATAATCATGCCTTTGGCAGCACCATTGGAGGTCGCAATAGTACGTTCATGCGTAATCTCTGGGCCAATAATATTGCGCGGAATCCTTCGGTCGGCATGGATGGAGATTTTGGCTTTGCCAACAATGTGATCTTTAACTGGTGGAACCGTTCTGCGGATGGCGGCGATAACAAATCCTTTTTCAACTTCATCAACAACTATTACAAACCCGGACCTATCACGCCTTTGGACAAACCTATCGGGCACCGGATCTTAAAACCGGAATCAGGGCGTTCTCCCGGTACAAAAGACCAGTATGGTAAGGTATATGTCAGCGGAAATATAATGGAAGGAAATGAAGCGGTGACAAAGGACAATTGGAATGGTGGGGTACAGATCCAGGAGATGCCGGATGCGGGCAAGTATACCGATAGTATCCGCTCCAACACCGCTTTTCCTATGGCGTCGATAACGATGATGACGGCTACGGAGGCTTATGCTTATGTGCTGGACAATGCCGGCGCTACTTTACCCAGGCGCGATCCTGTGGACAAACGTGTCGTAGAGGATGTAAGGACGGGAAAGATCACTTATAGTGAAAATGCTGCGCCTCCTGTTGTCAGTCCGTATCTCAAGCGCAGGTTACCCGCGGACTCTTATAAACAGGGCATCATTTCCGATATCAACCAGGTGGGCGGTTATCCGGAATACAAAGGGACTCCTTATAAGGATTCGGATAATGATGGTATACCCGATAGCTGGGAGAAGGCGCATGGGTTGAATCCGAGGGATGCGGCGGATGCGTCTGTTATACCGGCGAGTGGGGGAGGGTATAGTAATATTGAGATTTATCTTAATAGTGTGGTGGATCTGCGTCAGGTGAAGCCGGCAGGTCAGTCGAAGGGGGGATCACGATAACCGACCTTACGGCCAGCTCGACGGGCGGTGTCTCGGGAAGTGCCTGCTTTTTGACGTATGCCTGGCTCAAGGAATTGATCTTGCGGGCCTGTGGCAGAAAATTGCTTTCGAGCGAGCCGATGGTTTTGTTGTAGTGGGCAACGGTGCCAGCGAGGCTGCGGCCTACGTTGCCGATGTGTTCGAGGAGGATGGCGCTGCGGTCGTGCAGTTCTACGGCGGCGTCGCGGATGGCTTCGATATTTTCCATGGTCTTCAGCTGATTCCAGCTATAGCCTACTCCAAGGAGGATGGATAGGAGCACGGTTGGGGTAGCGACGATAATCCTGTTCTTCATGGCTTCTTCTATCATCTCGGGCCAGGCCTGGAGGGCGACGCCATAGGCCGATTCGATGTGCATATACAGGATGACAAAATCAGGGGCTTCGGCAAACTGGCTCCAATAGGCTTTGGCGCTGAGCTTCCGGATATGTTCCTTAACGGCATAGACATGCTGGCCGAGCAAAAGGCGCTGCTGTTCGGGGTCTTCGGTCTCGAACATCCGCATGTATGCGCTGAGCGGGCTTTTACTGTCAACGACAAGGGTCTTTTTCCCGGGCAGCCGGATGATCATGTCGGGTCTCAGCTTGCCCCCTGTCTCTTCTTCGACGCTGACCTGCTCTTCAAAATCACAGTGTTCGAATAGTCCCGCGTGTTCGACAAGACGTCTTAGTGCCAGCTCGCCGTAACGGCCGCGGGTATGACTGGTCTTCAGGGCGCCTACCAGGCTTGTAGTCTCTTTTTTCAAGCCTTCGGTCGTCGTCTTTACCTGGTCGAGATAGTTCCAGATATCGCTGTAGGCTTTTATGCGATTGGCTTCCAATTGATGGATCTTGGTGTCCATCTTTTCAAGCGAGTCACTCAGGGGTTTGACCAGTGTCTCAATGGCATGTTCTTTTTTTCCCAGCTCGCCCTTTGCCTCGACGATCTTTTCTTCCAGCTGGACTTTTGCCATCTGTACAAAGGATTCGTTGTTGTTTCTCAGCGCTTCAGCCGACAGGTTGCCAAAGGTATCACGCAACTGCTGCTGGGCCTGTTTGAGAAAACGGCTGGCGAAGATCCACGCGACGGCGGCCCCGGCCCCGAGGCCGATAAGGAGCATAACAATATTTATGACCATAATTAAAATTAAGTAACTTGGACCAACGAAAAGCACCATATGGATAAAAGAACTTTTCTAAAATTATCTTCTTTTATGATGGCTGGTTCTGCATTATCGCCCCTGGCTGGGCTGACACAGGAAAACAAGATCACCAATTGGGCCGGTAACTTTACCTATAGCACGTCTTCGGTCTGGAAGCCGGGCACCCTTGGGGAAGCCCGCGAGCTGATAAAGAAACATCCGAAGCTGAAGGTGCTGGGCACGCGGCATTGTTTCAATAATATTGCCGATTCTAAAGACCATTTTCTTTCGCTGGCCCAGATGAATAAGGTCCTGGCCCTGGATACGGCAAATCAGACGGTGACTGTCGAAGCGGGAGTCCGGTATGGCGAGCTGGCCGTTTTTCTCAATGACAAGGGCTATGCGCTGCACAATCTGGCATCGCTGCCGCATATCTCCGTGGCAGGCGGCTGTGCAACTGCGACCCATGGGTCGGGTGTTCACAATGGCAATCTTTCCAGCGCCGTGACCGGCATGGAATTTATAACGGCTTCGGGTGAGCTGGTCAGCCTGTCCAAACACAGCGAACATTTTTCGCTTGCTGTTGTCCATCTTGGGGGTATGGGAGCCATGTCAAAGGTTACGCTGGCTGTTCAGCCGAGTTATCAGATCCGGCAATATGTGTATGAGAACCTGCCGATGGCTGCGCTGGAAAAACATTTTGACGAGATAATGGGGGCGGGATATAGCGTCAGCCTGTTTACCGACTGGCGCAACAACAATGTCAACGAAGTGTGGATCAAAAGCAAGACCGCGTCTTTCAGCGGTCATCCCGAGTTTTTCGGCGCACGTGCTGCCACCCGGAATCTGCATCCTATAAAGGACCTGGGTGCGGAAAACTGTACTGAGCAAATGGGCGTTCCCGGCGCCTGGCACGAACGGCTGCCTCATTTTAAGATGGGTTTTACTCCCAGCAGCGGGAAGGAGCTTCAGTCGGAATTCTTTGTTCCGCGCGAACATTCCTATGCCGCCATAAAAGCCGTTGAGCAGCTGCATGAGAAGATCTCTCCGCACCTGCTGATCACGGAGGTCCGCTGTATCGAAGCGGATCAACTGCAGATGAGTCCCTGTTATCATCAACCCAGCACGACGATACATTTTACCTGGAAGCCGGAATGGGCGGCGGTGCGGCAGCTGTTGCCGCTGATCGAACAGCAACTGGCGCCGTTTAATGCCCGGCCGCACTGGGGCAAGCTGTTTACGATGTCACATCAGCATCTGGCCATGCTGTATCCGAAGATGCATAGTTTTCAGCAGATGCTGAAGCATTATGATCCGACCGGGAAGTTTAGGAATGAATATTTAGATACGGTTATTTTTGGGGTGTAGGGTACAGGATCATTTTTGGGGTATAGGGGACGGCTGTTGCGGCGAAGCGGTCGAAGTTTGCCTTATAAAAAAAACATTTCTTGCGCGTGGTATGGATATGGTTAGTCCGGTGAGCGTATCTTTCTCCCAGATGAATTTTATCTTTGCGTTGTCGCCGTCGAACATTTCGGATGGGGCGTCGCAGTATTCATCGCCATTTAGAAAAAGTTTTCCAGTCCTTCCGGTTGATCGCACCATCCAAAGCTGATCATCTTTGATTGTCACTGTAAATCCGGCCTGCGCCTCTTCTGAATAATAATAACCCCTGAACTCGGCCAGTTTGTGCTTGTGGTGGATAAACAGCACATCATCGCCACCTTGAAAATTGTTCATCTTATGATCATTGCCCGGGACAAATAAGGCATTCAGCGACTGGGCAGGCTCTGCTACATTGAATTCGGCGGTATTGCTCAGCAAGGCGATGCTTAAATGTAATTGCGGAAAGGTTTCCAGGAAGGCCCGGTAACCCGCCGTAGCTCCATCATGAAAGATCCGGTCATAACCCCAGAGTTTACCGATAAATAAACCCGCGCCGTATACATTGGGTTTGCCATTGTTGAGATCTTCTGTAGTCAGCTGTTTGCGCAAAAAGACTGCTCCTCCAAGTTTACCGCTTCCATAAAACTCGTTCCATTTCAGCAGGTCTTCCGTAGTCGTGAGCAATCCTCCATGGCCATAGGCATTTTCATTGGGCATATTTATTTCATATGAACCGTCGCTGTTTTTCGAATAGGCAATGGCGCGTCCGGGCACAATGCGTTTATAGTTGTCCCGCCATTGTGTATGTGTCATACCAGCCGGTTCGAAGATGTACTTGCGGGTAAAGTCCGCGAGGCTCATGCCGCTGACGCGTTGAACGATTATGGTCAGTAAGGTAAAATTGGAATTGCTGTACAGGAATTCTTCATTGGGAGAATGGTTGAGGGCTTTCTGATGGACGATGATGTCCAGCGCGTCATCATTGGTATAGGATTTTGTACCGCGCGGCCAGCCTGCGATGGCCGCCACGGAGCCCCAGTCGCGGATGCCGCTGGCATGGTGCAGGAGGTAACGCAGGAGGATGGGATGGCCATAATCCGGCAGTTCGGGAATATATTTATGAATATCGTCGTCGATGGACAATTTGCCCTGCTGTTCGAGTAGCAGGATGGCTGCCGCCGTAAATTGTTTGGAGACGGAACCTGCCTCTGTAATGGAATGGGTCGTCAATGGGACCTTACGTTCCAGGTCAGCCTGCCCCCAGGCTTTTGAATAAATGAGCTGTCCGTTGCGGCTGATGGATAACATGCAGCCGGGGTGGTCGGGCTGATATTTGGAGAAGATGGTTTCGATCTTACTGACGGTGTCCTGCCAGGTCTGAGCGGAGGATATGAAGCTGATAGAAATTAAGAAGAGAAGGATAGGTATAAGTTTTCTCATACCCGAATATAAAAAAACCTCCGGAGTTTTGTGTTAAAGGTATCCTCTTTAACAGTTTGCGGGCAGCTTTAACTCTTCTCGGCTGCCCGGCGGGCCTTGTGGCAATCTTTCAACTTTTTGCGGTGCTCGAAGCCCCAGTCCCGTAACTCGATCAGGACCTTCTCCAGCGTGCGGCTGTAACCCGTCAATTCATATTCAACCGTGACCGGCGAAGTGGCATAGACCGTGCGGGTGACGAACTCATTCAGCTCCAGCTCCTTCAGCTCCTTTGAAAGGATCTTTGGCGTAATGTCTTTCAGGGTCTTTTGCAATTCCTTAAACCGAAGTGGACCATCGATAAGGGCAGAGATAATGGGCAGCTTCCATTTACCTCCCAGCACATATAATGTATCGCGAATGGCCGCGAGGTTCCGGGTGCAATCTTCTGGTGTATGGGCAAATGTTGATGGCATCTTATTGATTATTAGATGAGTATCCTTTTGGATACCGGTATCTTATTGGATACTGATATCCTTTAGATAGTAAAGGTAGGTAGCTTTGCTGACATGAAAAAGATACTTAACATTATTTCGAGCCCAAGAGGCGCAAATTCTTACAGCATTCAACTTGCTGATGCCCTGCTGGACAAACTAAAGACGGAATATCCAGGCAGCCAGGTCAAGACCGTCAACCTTGTAGAAAAGCATTTTCCTCATCTTGAAGAGTCGCATCTCGTCAGCTTTTTTACACCGGCTCCGCAACATTCGGAAAAGGATAAGGAAGCTATCCGCCATTCGAACGAAGCTATCGGAGAGATCATGGATGCGGATATCCTGGTAATCGGCGCACCGATGTATAATTTTGGCATTCATTCTACGCTGAAGGCATGGATAGATCATGTTGTGAGAGCCGGTGTTACCTTCAGCTATTCTGAAAAAGGTGCGGAGGGGCTGGTGAAGGGGAAAAAGGTTTATCTCATTTTGGCAACCGGTGCTGTGTTTTCGGATGGGCCCTTGAAAGCGCACGATTTTGTAGAGCCTTATCTGCGGTGGATGATGGGCTTCATTGGTCTCTCGGATATTACGACGTTACGTGTTGAAGGCACTGCCTTTCCTGATCTGAAAGATACTGCGCTGGAAAGGGCCGTCAATGCTATAAGTTTGAATTAGGACAGCAGGCGTTGCAGGAGATCCCGGTTCTCTCCCCAATAGAAGTGCGCATAGCTGGCGAGCAGATGCGGGTGGTAAAATACCGGTGTTTCGACGCGGATGCCCTGTACGTTGAAGACTTCGGCGGCTGATCGGGCATACTCTCCAAGTGGTTGTGAGTAATGAAATTCATGCCCTTTCAGCACGAGGTCGCCCAGCCGGACTGTCCTGTAGCCAAGGGTCATCTTTTTGTGAAACATGCTGGTGGCGATGTCCAGCACACCGGCCATCGGCCAGGCTTTTCCGGTAACATCCTGTATATCCCGGCCCAGGTACATCATGCCTCCGCATTCGGCAATGATCGGGCCATTGGAGGCGGCAAAGGCGTTGACTTGTTGGAGCAGGGATTGGTTGGCGCTGAGTTCCGGCAGGTGTAATTCGGGGTATCCGCCGGGCAGGTACAGCAGGTCGGGAATAAAGGGCAGGTGTTGGTCCCTTATCGGGCTGAAGTAAGACACCCGTCCATATTCTTCCAGTCGCCGGATGTTTTCCGGATAGAGAAAGTGAAAGGCTTCGTCATATGCCACCAATATTTTTTTGTTTGTATTGGGGGAAGGAGGGGGCGTTGTCTTTAGATTGCCCTGAGTGGATGAGGTCGCGACCAGCAGTGCAATCTAAAGACAACTCCCTGTCAAAACTCTTCAAGCCATAAAGCAGCGCCGCCGCAGAATAAGCCATTGCTTTTGCATTGAGGACGAGAATAACCGGTAGGCCAAGTAGTTTAGCAAGATCGGCGCTGCTTCCTTCACTTTTTTTTGCTCCATCGAATAAGCCCATGACCCCTTCCGTTATGCAGACATCGGCGGCTGACCCATATTGGTTATAGAGCTGGCGGATATGCGCGTCGCTCATCATAAATTGGTCCAGGTTGATGCTGTCCTTTCCCGCGGCGGTACGATGATGGATGGGATCGATATAATCCGGGCCGCATTTAAAAGGCTGTACCCGGAGACCCTTACGCTGTAAGGCTCTCAGCAGACCCAGCGTGACGGTGGTTTTACCTGCTCCACTGTGGGCGGCTGCGAGAAGAAACTGCGAATTCATGGGTGGAAGATACGGATTATGGTAAATCAGTTATGTTTGCAGTCCC
>Ga0193717_1001453_pt1 | contig 14527 bp, 11 predicted proteins | sample U2c2metaG_FD_145900 | JGI IMG/M metagenome (GOLD analysis project Ga0193717, IMG submission 145900) | Soil microbial communities from a riparian zone of the East river system, Colorado, United States - U2c2 | ecosystem: Environmental > Terrestrial > Soil > Riparian zone | place: USA: East River... | reverse complement strand
CAGCCGAGCAGGGCTTCGCGCCGATACAGGCGCCCGGCGACGTACGTGAGCAGCACGCCAAAAATCAGCGTGCTTCCTACCGACACCAGCATGTGCAGCGGCAGGATCTCCTCCGCTCGCACGACCGTGGTCATGAGCAGGTGCTGGCTCAGGAACGGCACGAACATGAGACCGAGCTTGGGCTGAAGCCCAAGCATGCCGGCGAAAATCAGCGGCAGCGTGGGAATGGTGATCACCAGCTGCAGATAGGTCTGCGCTTCGCGATAGGTCTTGGCGAATGCCGAGATGATCGTGAGATACGCAGAACCGAACAGAATCAGCGGCGCGCAGCAAGCCACCATCTTCGCGGCGGCGGCCGGACCCAGGTTGGCGGTTATGCCGAGTTGCTCGAGCCCGACGAAACTCATGGCCACCGAGAACATCGCCACGGTGAGCACCAGCGAGATGAGCATGTACGACGCGGCCGCGGCGATCTTTCCGTAGATCAGGTGCTCGCGCGGGACGGGCGAGGTGAGCAGCACTTCGAGCGAACCGCGTTCGCGTTCACCGGCGGTGGCGTCGATAGCCAGATACAGACCACCGAACAACATCGACAGCAACACGAGGTAGGTCATCATGTTGAGCACCAGCACCGAACGGCCAGTGGGTGTCGACACGTCGATCTCCTGCACGGAAATCGGCAGCACCGAAATCGGATCGATGCCACGCGCGAGAAAGCGCAGCTGCGCAATCTCGATGCCGTACTGCGACACGAGTGCACGCACGCGGCCGACGCCACGGCGTTCGAAGCCGCGCGAACTGTCGGAATACAGAACGACCGGTGCCGGCTGGCCCTGCTGCAGGCGCGCGCCGAAATCCTCCGGAATCTCCAGGATGATCTTGTGGGTCTGCGTGGCCACGGCATTGCGCGCCGCGGCCTCGTCGAAATCGACCTTTTCGATGCTGACGCCGCGCGCGCTGAGATAGTCGATGAGGTTCGGCGCGTTCTGCGCGTGCGTCACCGCCACCGTGATGCTCTCCTCGGACTGAGTCTCCGCATGCGAGATACCGAACTGCACCAGCCCGGCGACCAGGATGGGACTGATGACGGGTCCGAACACCAGCGCCGATAGCAGCGTGCGTCTATCACGAAGGTTCTCGCGGAACTCCTTGCGGAACACCGTCCAGATGCCGCGCAGGTTCATTTCAGTTCACCGCTGCCGGCGTCATCGCCATGCATCAGGCTCACGAAGGCGTCTTCGAGCTGGCTGTTGGCGGCGCGCGCGCGGATGTCCGCCAGCGTGCCCGCGGCCACCACCTGGCCGCCATTGATCACCACGACCTCGTCGCAGAGCTGCTCCACTTCCTGCATGACGTGGCTCGAGAACAGCACGCAGTGACCGGCGTCGCGAAGCTGGCCCAGCAACTTGCGCAGATTGCGCACCGCCATCACATCGAGGCCGTTGGTGGGTTCATCGAGCAGCAGATTGCGCGGCCGGTGCACCAGCGCGCGGGCCAGCGCGGTCTTGAGCTTCTGGCCCTGAGAAAACCCTTTCGCCAGCCGATCGGCGAACGCTTGCATCTCGAGCATTTCGATGAGCTCGGCCGCGCGCGCGTCGCGCTCGGCGCGTTCGAGTCCGTGCAGCTCGCCAAAGTAGACGATGTTCTCGCGCGCGGTGAGATGGTTGTAGACGCCGGCGCCGTGCGACAGCACGCCTATCGACCGCCGCGCGGCCAGCGGATCCGCCGTGACGCTGGTGCCGTCGATGAAGGCATCGCCCTGGTCCGGTTTCAGCACCGTGTACAACATGCGCAGCGTCGTGGACTTGCCGGCGCCGTTTGGGCCTAACAACCCGGTGATCTGGCCGTCGCGAGCGGCGAAGCTCACGCCGCGTACCGCCGCGACCTTGCCGAAGGACTTGAACAGACCGCGGGCTTCTAACATGGCTTCATGGCGCCGGCCCCGCCAGCGTGATGAAAAACGGCATCGGCTTGAGCTTGTCGGTGCAACTCGTGTCGAGTCCGCGCGCCGTACCCGCCATCACGAAGGTCGCGATGATCCGGTCCACGCACGGCGCTCCCAACTGCCCGTGCCCATGGCCGGCGATGATCACGTGTTTGCTGTCGGCGAAGGCGCGCTGAGCGATCGCGGCGTACTGCGGCGGAGTCACCGGGTCATCCGCGCCCGACAACAACAGGGCGGCGGCGTCACTCTTGAATGATGTGTGCAGGTCGGCATCGACGACGCCCCGCGGCCAGTCCTTGCAGGCTTCGACGAGCTGCTGCACCTGCTCGGCGCCCATGTGCGTGGCGTTGAGCGCGGCAAGATCGAGTTTCGACGTGTCGATCAACGGCGCGTCTTCGCTGCAGGCGACGCTGTTGTGCATGCCGTAGGCGAATGCCGCCTCCAGCGAATTCGCGAACACGCGGAATTGGCTGGCGAGCGGCGTGAAGTTTGCTTCATGCGTCGCCAGGTGCAGCGACAGGGGCAGCAGTGCGGCCTGGTCGTCGTTGTAACTGGCAAATCTCAACACCGCAGAAAGATGTCGCGGGGTGAAGTCGAAATGGATCGGCCGGCCCGTGGCGACGTCGCTGACCATCGTGGGTTCGGGTTTGGCGGTGAGCCGCGCGCGTAAGGAGCGATAGTCCGCGGAAGGATCCTGGAAGGCCTTGGCGCAGTCCGCGTTCGCGGAACAGCGCTTGAGGATCCGCTCGAGCGCGCGCTCCGCATCGATGGCAATCGCCGGGCCCAGCACCACTTCCGGATTCACGACGCCGTCGAGGATCACGGTGCGCGTGGATTTCGGATACCGGCGCGCGTAGTGCTGCGCCACGCGCGTGCCGTACGAGTTGCCATACAGATTGATGGTTTGGTATCCGAACATGAGCCGCACGTGTTCGAGGTCGCGCACCGCGATGCTCGTCGTGTACATGCGAAGGTCGGATTTCATCGAGAGCGCGTCACGGCACTTGATGTTCGCCTCGCCCACCTTGATGTCGTCGACGCGCTCGAAAATATTCTCATCGCCATAGTCGCAGTCGAGGCGATGCGAACGACCCGTGCCACGCTGATCCACGAGAATGATGTCGCGATCGCGACGTACGCGATCGAAAGGACCCGCGGACGAGGTGTACAGGTCCACGGCCGACGTTCCGGGTCCACCCGCGATGAGAAACAGCGGATCGGCTTTCTTGTTGAGACTGATGGCCGGCACGCGCGCAACGAACAGTTCGATGGCGCGGCCGTTGGGCTGATCCGGGTTCTCCGGAACCTTGACGCTGCCGCACTGGGCGGTCAGCGCCAGCATGCGCGCGGGATGTTCGAGCCGGCACGGTTTGAGCGCGAGCTGCGGGGGCGGGCTGGTCGCAGCCGCGACGGCGGCGAAGCTTAGTAATCCTGCGAGAGCGCAAAGTCGCATCATGCGGCGCGCAGGATACAGGTCACGGCGTTCTCACGGGTTGCGCCCGGGATTAAAAACCGGCTTCGCCGGCGATTCTCACGGGCTGCGCCCGGGATTCAATCCCGGCTTCGCCGGGTCCGTAAAAATGAAAAGGGCACGGATCTTGAGACGCGTGCCCCTCAAACTTTTCAGTTCTCTGCTCAGTTACGATCCTGGCGGTCGTGCTTCTGGCGATAGATGCGACGCGACTGCTGGTTCGCTTCGTGCTGCAGGTGGGCACGTTCGCGGCCGGTGACCACGCCATCGGCTTCGGCTCGGCGCTCGACGCGATTCAGGTGCACCTGGCCCCCCGCGAGGCGGCGCGTCTCGCGCATGGTGAGCTCGCCGTTCTGCACGCCGTTCACGATGCGCCCACGCTGGTGGTGCTGTCGCGCGTCGTAGCGCGGCGTATCCGCATTGGCGGAACCCGCCATCGCCATCGAAAGGGCCAGACCAATACCGGCCAAGAGGGTCGACTTCTTCATGGTTTTCTCCTGTGGCCCGATTCAAAGATGAGAATCGGATCGCTTGGGATAAACAACGGGGCGCGGCGGGTGGCGTTGACACTCCGGCCGATATACCATCCCGCCCCTTAACTCCTTGATCTGGCGGCAATTCCGTGGGTTCTGCAGACGTTTTTGACGTAATCATCGTGGGTGGCGGGCACGCAGGCACAGAAGCCGCGCTCGCTGCGGCGCGCATGGGTGCGCGCACGCTGCTGCTCACGCAGAGCATCGAGACGCTGGGGCAGATGAGCTGCAATCCCGCCATCGGCGGCATCGGCAAAGGCCACCTGGTCAAAGAGATCGATGCGCTGGGTGGCGTCATGGCGCGCGGCGCCGATGCGGCGGCGATTCAGTCGCGCACGCTGAACGCCAGCAAGGGTCCCGCGGTGCGCGCGACGCGCGTGCAGGCGGATCGCGCGCTCTACAAGGCCTTCATCCGGCGCACGCTCGAGAATCAGCCGAACCTCACGCTGTTCCAGCAGGAGTGCGGGGATCTGATCGTTGACGGCGACCGTGTGCATGGCGTGGTCACCGTGACCGGGATCGAATTTCGCGCGCTCGCGGTGGTGCTCACCGTCGGCACCTTCCTCGGTGGCCGCATTCACGTCGGCCTGGACAATTACAGCGGCGGCCGCGCCGGTGATCCGCCGTCTAACAAACTTGCCGAACGTCTGCGTGCGCTGCCGTTTCGCACCGCGCGCCTCAAGACCGGCACGCCGCCGCGCATCGATGGCCGCACCATCGACTACTCTGCGCTTGCCACGCAGTACTCCGACGATCCGCGTCCGGTGTTCAGCTACCTCGGGCGCGAGAGCGATCATCCCGCGCAGTTGCCCTGCCACATCACGGCCACGACCGAGCGCACGCACGCGATCATTCGCGCCGCCACGGATCGCTCGCCGATGTTCACGGGCAAGATCGAAGGCGTGGGTCCGCGTTACTGCCCGTCGGTGGAAGACAAGGTAGTTCGGTTCGCCGACAAGACCTCGCACCAGATCTTCATCGAGCCCGAAGGTCTGAATACGCACGAGGTGTATCCGAACGGCATCTCCACGAGCCTGCCGTATGACGTGCAGTTCGAGTTCGTGCGCACCATCAAGGGTTTCGAAAACGCGCACATCACGCGTCCGGGCTACGCCATCGAATACGACTTCTTCGATCCGCGCGATCTCAAGTCATCGCTCGAGACCAAGGCACTCGCGGGCCTGTATTTCGCGGGCCAGATCAATGGCACCACCGGCTACGAAGAAGCCGCGGCGCAGGGCCTCATCGCCGGCATCAACGCGGCTCGCGGGGCGGGCGGCAAAGAGGCTTTCGTACCGAAGCGCAGCGAGAGCTACGTCGGTGTGCTCATCGACGACCTGGTGACGAGCGGGACGCGCGAGCCGTATCGCATGTTCACCAGCCGTGCGGAACATCGCCTGCTGCTGCGCGAAGACAATGCCGACCTTCGCCTCACGCCCATCGGGCGCTCGCTTAGGTTAGTCGACGACGCACGCTGGAGTTTCTTCGAAGCCAAGCGTGATGGCAGCGCGCGCGAGCGGACCCGCTTCGAGAACACGCGTATCAAGGCGGTCGACATTCCGGCGGAATGGGCGAACCGTGTGTTGGGCGAAACCACGACACGCGACGCGCTGTCCGCATTCGACCTGCTGCGCCGCCCGGAAGTGACATACGAACATGTGGTCGAGTTGATCGGCCCGATGGAAAAGGAGGCTGACGATCGCCTCGCGACGCAGATCCGCGCGCAGCTCGAAGTAGCCGCGAAATACTCGGGATACATCGAGCGGCAGGAAGAAGAAAACGCGGTTGCCCTCGGACCTGGATTACTCGCGCGTCAGCGGCCTGTCCAACGAAGTGCGGCAGAAGCTCGAGCAGATTCGCCCGGCCACGGTCGGACAGGCGGCGCGCGTCGCCGGCGTAACGCCCGCGGCGGTCTCCATCCTGTTGGTTCATCTGAAGAAATCGCGCGCGGCCTGATGCGCGCCATCACCCGACGTTACGTGCTGGCGGCGCCACTGGTCGCGCTCGCCGTGACCGCCTGTGGTAAGCGCGACAACGAGACGTCAGGCAAACAACCGGCCGTCTTGTTGCGCGGCAATGGCCCGGACCCGGATTCGCTCGATCCGCATAAGGCGCGATCCACGGAAGCGATGGTGGTGCTGCGCGATCTGTTCGAATGCCTGACGCGGCTCGACGCCAAGGCGGTCACCATTCCCGGCGCCGCCGAAAGCTGGACGATGAGCGACGATGGCCGCGTCTACACATTCAAGCTGCGGCCGAATCTGCGCTGGTCCAATGGTGAGCCGGTGGTTGCCGAGGATTTCGCCGCGGGCCTTCGAAGACTCGTGGATCCGGTCACGGCTTCGCAGTATGCGGGCGTCGTCGATGTCATCGACAATGCGCCGGATGTGGTCGCGGGCAAAAAGCCGGTGGACTCACTCGGGGTGGCCGCGCCCGACGCGATGACCGTGGTTATCACGCTCAGCCGCCCGGCGGTTTATCTACCGGGGCTCATGGCCCACCCGTCCACGGCACCTTTGCATCGCCCATCACTCACCAAGCTCGGCGAACGCTTTTCGCGCCCGGGCGACCAGGTGTCGAACGGCGCCTTCGTGCTCAAGGAATGGCTGCAAGGCAGCTACATTCGCGTGGAGCGCAATGCGCACTACTGGGGAAACGGGGCCAACAAGATCGACGCCGTGAAATTCCTGCAGCTCGCGGATGAAAACGCCGAACTGCGCGCTTATCGCGCCGGCGAAATGCACTGCACGTACGTGCTGCCGCGCGGGCAGTTCGACTGGATCAAGGAAAACCTGGCCGCGGAATTGCACGTGACGCCGCAGCTCAGCACCTACTACTACGGCTTCAATCTCGATCGCGCCTTGTTCGCGAAACATCCGCAATTGCGCCAGGCGCTGTCGATGGCGATCGATCGCGAGCGCCTGGCGAACTCCGTGCTGCGCATGGGTGAGCTGCCGGCCTACGGGTGGGTGCCGCCCGGGATGTACAACTACACCGCGCAATCCTTCGAATACGCCACGATGCCGGTGGCCGAGCGAATCGAAGCCGCGCGCAAGTTGCTCGCGCAGGCCGGATTCACGCGCGAAAAACCGCTGCGCTTCGAGCTGCGCTACAACACCGGCGAAGTCCACACCAAGGTGGCCGTGGCCGTGGCTTCCATGTGGAAGGAAGCGCTCGGCGTGGAGGCGCAGCTCGCGGCCGTGGAATTCAAATCGCTGTTCGAAGACATCGACCGCCGCAACATCGACATGTATCGGCTGTCCTGGGTGGGCGACTACAACGATCCGTACACCTTCCTGCAATATCTGAAGGGCGGCTTCGGTATCAACTTACCGCACTACGCCAGCGCGCCGTATGACGCGCTGCTCGACGAAGCTTCACGTCAGACCGATGCGGCGAAACGTCGCGCGCTGCTCGAGCAGGCGGAGCGCACGATGCTCGCCGATCATCCGTTGATTCCACTGTATTTCTACGTGAACAAGCACCTGGTGAAGCCGGAATTGAAGGGCTGGTACGACAACGTCATGAACGTCGTCTATTCACAGGATCTCGAGCTCGCGCCGCGAACTTGATCGCTGTCGTCGGGCGCAGACGCTCCCACGCGGTCCTCAGGCGATATCTGACAAGCCGACAGGCGCTCATCCATGGCCGGATGCCTCGTGCCGCCGACATTCAGCAGCAACACGAACTCGCCATGATTGCGCCACCCCGGCACCCACAGACGGCCGGGGGAACAGGAGCAGGTCGTGAGAGAAACAGCAGGCAGTCAGGGTTACGCGCTCAACGAGTACGCCCCCACGCAGTTCCAGCACGATATCGACGTAGCCGAGTGCGCACTCGACGAACAACTGGAACAGTTACAACGCCACTACGCCACGGCCAGCCGCGCGGTTTCGCGCGCGGGTTTCGAACTCGAATTGCTCAAGAAGCGCGACGACATTCCTGCGCACCTGATCGAGCACGCCATCCGGCAGCGCGCCGCAGCGGAAACCCGCTGCGCACGCCTGCTCACCGCGATCGAAGCTCTCGAAGAACGCCTGGAGAATTCGTGATGAGACGCCGGACTCTCGATGATTACCGCCGCGCGCTTTGCGCCGCGATCCAGGAACGCATTTCGGTGTCCAGCACCCCGAGTGGCAATGCGCCCATTCCCAAGAGCTGGTCGTGGAACGCGCGGATATCGAAGCGCGCACCGAGCGCCTTCTCGGCTTCAGCGCGAAGCGCCTGGATTCTCATCTGACCTAACTTGTACGCCAGCGCCTGGCCGGGCCAGGAAATGTAGCGGTCGATTTCGTTTTCGATGTCCTGCTGGCTCTTGCCGGTGTTCTGTTTGAAGAAGTAGATGGCCTGGTCGCGCGTCCACTTGAACTGATGCATGCCGGTGTCGACCACGAGTCGTACCGCGCGCCACATGTCGTAGTTGAGCTGGCCGAACTTCGAGAATTCATCCTTGTACAGCCCGAGCTCGTAGCCGAGGCTTTCGGAATACAGGGCCCAGCCCTCGATGAACGCGGTGTAGTTGGCATTGCGCCGGAATTCCGGCAGGCCGGTGAGTTCGTACGACAGCGCGATCTGCAGGTGATGGCCGGGGACCGACTCGTGCGCGGTCAGTGCCTCGATCTCCCAGATCGGGCGTGAGTCCGGCTTGTACAGATTCACGTAGTAATTGCCCTGCCGCGAACCGTCGAGTGACGGGGGCTGGTAGTACGCCGTGGTCGTGGTGGGCGCGCTGGCCGCGGGAATGGGGCGGATTCCAAACCCGGTCTTCGGCAGTTTGCCGAACAGCTTCGGAAGCTGCGGCTCGATGCCGCGCGCGGTTTTCTCATACGCCGCGAACAGCTCTTCCGGGGTCTTGTAATAGAAGCGCGGATCGTTGCGGATGAAGGACAGGAACTGGTCGAGCGTGCCCAGGAAGTTGATGCCCTCGAGCGTCTTCTCCATCTCCGCGCGAATGCGCTTCACTTCCTCGAGGCCGATGTTGTGAATGCGCGCCGGATCCGGGTTGTCGATGGTGGTGTAGTACTTGACCCGGTCCTTGTAATAAAGGTCACCGTCAGGCGTGTCGTAGATGCCCACCGTGTCGCGCGACGCGGGTAGATAGACATCGCGGAAGAACTTGTCGAAGCGCTGGAACGCCGGCACCCCGACGGTCTGGATCGCGGTCTTGGCGGCCGCCGTGAGGCGATCTTTGGTGGCCGCATCGAAGCTGGCCGGCATCTTCTTGAACGGCGTGTAGAACCCGCTCGCCTCCGGGTCGGTGACGAGCTGCGGCTTGATCTGCTCGAGCACCTTCTGCACGGTGACGCGCGGCTGCGTGCGGCGCTCGGCGGCGCCCTGGCCTAACAACACGATCCACTGGTCGAAATACACGCCGCTGGCGTTGATGCGCGCGATCCAGTTCTCGTAGTCCTTGACCGTCTGGAACGGATGAATCTCGGAGAGCTCGGGCAGCAGCTGCGGACCGTCGAAGGTACGCGTCGCGTACAGGTAAGGCTTGAACTGGCCTTCGTTGAGAAGAATGCGGGTTTCGCGCTCGAACAGATCGTAGTTGAGCTGGTCGGCCTTCTCGAGCTTGGTCTTGTCGATCTTGCGCAGCGCGGCCATGCGCGTGAAGTAGCGCTGGTTGCGCTTGGCGATCGTTTCCACCGACATGTCGGTGAGCAGCGCGTCGTAGCGATGGTCGCCAAGTGAAGTGGCGGCGATGGGATCGTCGGCCAGGTCTTCCTGCCAGCTGGTTTCAAACAGCTTGAGCAGGGGTGCATTGGCGGCCTTCTTGGCGGCCAGCGCAGCATCGACGGTGAGCAACCCCACGAGGGGGACCAGCAAGGCAACTATTTTTCGGCGCATGGCGCCGATTTTCAGCTACCGAGGCGCTGAGCGGCAAGTGGCTCGCTGCGTACGTGCCCCATTGCGGGACGAAATTTGAGCAATTGCACGTGATCCACGTGGGTATCGCAGGAAACCAGCTTTACCTCGGCGTCGGCGAGAAATGCCGAGAGAAAACTACGGACGCCGTCGAAGCGCTCTCGCGCCCCCGGCAGGTCCTGGACCTGGCCTACGACTTTAGCCTGCCAGTGCTGCGCGCGCGGCTCGCTCTTGCGCAGTTCGACGAAGCAGCGATCGAGCAACAACAGGTCGGTCGACAGCGTGGTGTCGGTGAGATTGGGGTCCTGCACGCGGCCCGGCGGCGCTACGCGCAAATGGATCAGCGCACCGGATTCGAGCACCGCGTCATACAGACATAACGCGAACGTGGAATCGAGTCGTGCGACCAGCACGACATCGCTGTTCACGACATCGAAATGATCGGGCTCGACGACGATTTCCGGAACGGGGGCTTCTGACACGGCGACCTGAATACTAAGACTGTTATCCCCTGGTGCGTTCGTCAGCTTCTGGCGGCTGGCGTCTCGCTGGCTTCCTTTGGCCGGATCATCGCAGAGTCAGCGCCGCATTCCCATGTCGCAGGGCGGCTACGTGCGGAAAAGGCGACCCTAAGCGTATGATTCGGCGGCGTCGAGCGCGGCAATGGTCATGAGGGGAAACAGACATGTTTGAGTCCGGCACGATCTGGGTTGTTCTTGTCGTCATTGGCATCATCGTCGTTGCGATCAAGACGCTGGTCATCGTGCCCCAGGGTTTCGAGTACACGCGCGAACGCTTGGGCAAATTCGACCACTCCATGCCGCCCGGGCCGCACTGGCTGATCCCGTTTTTCGACAACGTGGGTCAGAAGATCAACATGATGGAGCAGGTGCTCGACGTCCCCCGCCAGGAGGTCATCACCAAGGACAACGCCATGGTCGCCATCGACGCGGTGGTGTTCTACCAGGTGCTCGACGCGCCGAAGGCCGCGTACGAGGTGGCCAACCTGCGCCTCGCCATGGTGAACCTCACCATGACGAATATTCGCACCGTGGTCGGCTCCATGGATCTCGACGAAACGCTGTCCAAGCGTGACGAAATCAATCATCGCCTGCTCAAGGTCGTCGACGACGCCACCACGCCCTGGGGCGTGAAGTGCACGCGCATCGAAATCAAGGACATCACGCCGCCGGCCTTCGGCGTCGAGGCCATGGGCCGGCAGATGAAGGCCGAGCGCGAAAAACGCGCCAACATCCTCGACGCCGAAGGTTTCCGCCAGGCCGCCATTCTCAAGGCCGAAGGCGAGAAGCAGGCCGTGGTGCTCGCCGCCGAAGGCAACAAGGAAGCCGCGTTCCGCGAGGCCGAAGCCCGCGAGCGACTGGCGCAGGCCGAAGCCCGCGCCACGCAGATGGTGTCGCAGGCCATCGCGGCAGGCGACGTGCAGGCCATCAACTATTTCGTGGCACAGAAATACGTCGAGGCATTGAAGGAATTTGCGAATTCACCGAATCAGAAGGTTTTCATGATGCCCATGGAATCCGCAGGCTTGTTAGGCGCGCTGGGCGGCATCGTCGAACTCGCCAAAGACGCCATGCAGCGCCAGCCGAGCAGCCTGCCGCCAGGTTCGCCAGGCGCCGTCCGCACCCCACCGCGAGGCACCCAGTCGTGAGTAATTTCCTCCAGAACCTCGAGTGGTGGCACTGGATGGTGCTGGCGGTATTGCTTGCCGCGGCGGAAACGCTGATCCCCGGTGCGGTGGCCATCTGGTTCGCGGCCTCCGCAGCCGTCATCGGCCTTCTGCTGATCGCCATTCCCATTCCATGGCAATACCAACTCATCGGCTTTGGTCTGCTGGGCATGGCCGCATTGCTGCTTTATCGCGCCTATCGCAAGAAAAACCCCGGCACCTTCGAGCAGCCGAACCTCAATCAACGCGGGCTGCAGTATGTCGGCAGCGAACTGGTGCTCGTCGAGCCCATCGAGCAGGGTTCCGGCAAGGCGAAGCTCGGTGATGGCGTGTGGAAAGTTTCAGGTCCCGAGCTGCCCGCCGGCGCGCGCGTGCGCGTTACGGGTGTCAACGGCACGATCCTTACGGTGATTCCCGTCTGAGATTTGAGGATACGGAGGTCGCGATGCTTTCCGTGCAGCAATTGCTGGATCAGAAACCCAGGGCCATCTACTCCATAGGGCCCGAAGAACCCGTGCTCGCCGCCATCAAGAAGATGGCCGAGCATCACATCGGCGCGCTGGTGGTGATGTCGGGCGACAAGCTCGCCGGCATCGTCTCCGAGCGGGACTACGCACGCAAGGTCGTGTTGTTAGGCCGCTCGTCCACCGAAACGCGCGTCGACGCCATCATGACCGCCAAGGTGGTCACCGTCACCGCGAAACAGGACGCGCACGACTGCATGCGGCTCATGACCGACATGCGTATCCGTCACTTGCCGGTGGTGGCGGGCGATCGCGTGGTGGGCGTGTTGTCCATCGGCGACCTGGTGCGCGCGGTCATCGAAGAGCAGGAACGGACGATCGCGGATCTCGAGAGCTACATCCGCAGCTGAAAATGAAAATGGGGACAGAAAATGGGGACATCCCTCATTTCCACTGTCACATTTCTCTGACGCCGTCGAATCGGGTAGCCCGCACAGAAATGTGACAGTGGAAATGAGGGATGTCCCCATTTACTTCCGCCAGAACGTGGCGGTGAACAGCACCAGCACGCTGAAGATTTCCAGGCGGCCGATGAGCATGGCCAGCGTGCAGATCCAGGTCTGCGCGTCACTCAGCGCCGCGAAGTTGGTCGATGGACCCACCGCGCCCAGGCCCGGGCCCACGTTGTTGACCGAACCGACGGCGGCCGAGAACGAGGAGACGAGGTCGAGACCTGTGGCCAGCAGTGCGAAAGTGAGCACGAGGATGGTGCCGAAGTAGAGAAATATGAATGCGAGCACCGAGTGCACCACGCGCTCGGGGATGGAGCTGCCGCCGATGCGGATCGGGATCACGGCGCTGGGGTGCACGAGTAGTTTGAGCTCGCGACGGGCCTGCCGTACGAGCAGCAGGGTGCGGAACATCTTGATGCCGCCGCCGGTGGAACCGGTGCTGCAGGTGATGCAGCTCAGGAACAGCAGCCAAACCGGCAGGAAGGCCGGCCATTTCTCGTAGTCTTCGGTGACGAATCCGGTGGTGGTGGCGATGGACACCACGTTGAACATCGAGTGCCGGAGTCCCTCGGTCATCGTGGGATACGTGCCGTCGAGCCACAGCAGCGCCGCCACCAGCAACACCGAGCCCGCGAGTACGATGAGCACCGCCTTGCCTTCGGAATCCGTGCGGTAGGGCTTGAATGACAGGCTGCGGAACGCGAGGAAGTGGCGCGAGAAATTGAGCGCCGCCACGATCATGATGACGATGAGCACCAGCTCGATGGCGAAGGAATCGAAAAACCCGACGCTCGCATCATGTGTGGAGAAGCCACCGAGGCCAATGGCGGAAAAGCAGTGGCAGATCGCGTCGAACCAGGTCATGCCGGCGATACGCAGCGCGATGATGCCGATGACGGTGAGCGCGAGGTACGTGAACCACAGCGCCTTGGCGGTCTCGGTGATGCGCGGCGTGAGCTTCTCGTCCTTCACCGGCCCGGGCGTTTCGGCCTTGTAGAGCTGCATGCCGCCGACGCCCAACAACGGCAGCACGGCGACGACCAGCACGATGATGCCGATGCCGCCTATCCAGTGCAGCATATTCCGCCAGAGATTGATGGACTGTGGCAGGTCGTCAAGATGATTGAGCACCGTCGAGCCGGTGGTGGTCAGCCCCGACATCGATTCGAAGTAGGCGTCGGTGACGCTGAGATCCGGCAGCGCAAGCATCAGCGGGATCGCACCCGACGCGGACATCAGCACCCACGACAGCGTGACCAGAATGAAACCATCGCGCGGCTTGAGTTCGCGTCGGAAGCGCCGCGTGCCAGTGGCTACGGCCAGGCCCACGAAGGCGTTGATGAGCGCCGCCGTGACGAAGTCGATGACCGCGCCGTCCTGCACTCCCAGCGACCAGGCGATGGGTAACAGATAGAGCAGGCCGAAAAAGGCCATCATGAGCCCGAGCAGGTGCGCGACGGCTAACAAGCTCTATGCTCCGCGAAACATCAACGCCCGCCGGGTCCGGAGAACAGACGCTCCACCTGCTCGACGTGGCGCCGGTCGGAGAGGAACACGATCACGTGATCGTCGTTCTGAATCGTGGTGTCGTGATGCGCGATCATCACCGAATCCCCACGCACCACCGCGCCGATGGCCGCGCCTTCGGGGAGCGGGATTTCGTCAACTTTTCTGCCAACCACGCGCGAAGTCTTGTCGGTGCCGTGCACGACGGCCTCGAGCGCTTCGGCGGCGCCGCGGCGCAGGGAATGCACGCGCACCACGTCGCCGCGGCGCACGTGCGCCAGCAGCGAACCGATGGTGATGGTCTGCGGAGAAATGGCGATGTCGATGCTGCCGCTCTCCATGAGATCGGCGTACGAGGGCTTGTTGATGAGCGCCATCACCTTCCTGGCGCCGAGGCGCTTGGCCAGCATGGCCGAAAGAATGTTCGCCTCCTCGGAGTTGGTCAGCGAGGCGAACACGTCGCAGCTGTCGATGTTCTCTTCGATGAGCAGCTCTTCGTCGGCGGCGTCGCCGTTGAGCACGGTGTTGAGCAGCAGCTCGGAGA
>Ga0193717_1001452_pt1 | contig 14531 bp, 15 predicted proteins | sample U2c2metaG_FD_145900 | JGI IMG/M metagenome (GOLD analysis project Ga0193717, IMG submission 145900) | Soil microbial communities from a riparian zone of the East river system, Colorado, United States - U2c2 | ecosystem: Environmental > Terrestrial > Soil > Riparian zone | place: USA: East River... | reverse complement strand
GCCCGTCGCCAGTGCCGAGTACCCCAGCGACCGCAGGTACAGCACCGCGAAGAACAGGAACCCGAACATCGCCGCCACCAGCAGCGCCAGCACCGCGTTCACGCCGGCGATCGAGCGGAACGTCCGCGGCGGCAACAACGGCGTCGCGAACCGGGACTCGCGGAACACGAACAACGCAAGCAGCACCACCGCGACGACACCCGCGACGGGCACGCCGTTGACGATCGCGTAGACGGCCAGCATGAGGCCCGCCGTCGCGAGCGCGCCGCCCAGCGCGTCCGCGGTGCCGCCCGCGCCGCGGTCCCGTTCGATCACCCGGAGCGCGAAGAACACCGTGAGCACGCCGATCGGGAGGTTGATGTAGAAGATCCACGACCACGACACCGACTGGGTGATCACCCCGCCGAGCAGGGCACCCAGCGAGCCGCCCGCCGCCTGGACGAAGCTGAACACGCCGAGCGCGCGGGCCCGATCCGCGGCGGCGGGGAACAGCGGGACGACCATGCCCAGCGTCACCGCGGACGCCATCGCGCCGCCGATCCCCTGCACGAACCGCGCAGCCACCAGCGTCGCCGCGTTCGGGGCAAGGCCGCACAGCAGCGACGCGACCGTGAACACGACCATGCCCCAGACGAACATCCGCCTGCGCCCCAACAGATCGCCGAGCCGGCCGGCGAGCAACAGCAGGCCGCCGAACGGGATCACGTACGCGTTCACCACCCACGCGAGGCCCGGTTCGGAGAACCCGAGGTCCGCCCGGATCGCCGGCAGCGCCACGCTGACGATGGTCTGGTCGATGATGATCATCAAGGTCCCGGCGCACAGCACGGACAGTGCCTGCCAACGCGACATCCAACGCCTCCCAATAGTGCACGACTTGTAACAGAGGCCATCATCTGTGACTATCGGAGTGGGCGTAAGGAGGCACTTTCATGTCCCAGAGGAACACCGATGTACCGGCGCAGGTCATGGCGGAGGCGTGCCCGGTGCGCGAGGTGCTCGACCGCGTCGCCGGCAAGTGGAGCATCCTCGTCGTGGTCACGGCGGCGCGCGGCCCGGTCCGGTTCACGGAGCTGGAGCGCGCGATCGAAGGCATCAGCAGGCGCATGTTGACGTTGACCCTGCGCAACCTGGAGCGCGACGGCCTGCTCGAGCGCACCGTCTATCCGACCGTGCCGCCCAAGGTCGAGTACGAGCTGACCCCCATCGCGCGCGAGCTGCACGCGTCGCTGCTGTCGCTGACCGACTGGGCAGAACGCCACCGCGCGACGATCACCACCGCCCGCCACGACTACGACCAGCGGGTCGCCGCGCAGTAGGCCACTCCGTCGCGAGGACCGCCCACACCTCGACGTCGTGACGGGTTCCGTTGTGCAGGAACGCCTCGCGGAACCTGCCGTCCCTGGTCATGCCGAGCCGCCGCGCCACGGCGACGCCGCGTTCGTTGGTCGGGATGCACGACCCGGCGCTGACGGAGAGCCAGCGGGCCCCGCTACGTCCGTTGGCGCTCGCGGTTGGCCGTGAGCATCGAGAAGGCACAGTCGCGGGGCGAGCTGCCGGCCGGCGCGGCGGAAGACCTGGCGGTGACGGCGGCGAGTCTGAGATATCCCTTGACAAGAATATTCTAATAGGCGAATATTTCGATGCATGGACCGGATCGCAGCAGCACTGGGAGACGAGGCGCGGTGGCGCATCGTGACTCTTCTCGCCGAGCGGCCCCGGTCTGTCGGTGAACTGGCGGAGCTGACCGGGTTACGTCAACCGCAGACCACCAAGCATCTCCAGACCCTCGCCCGCGTCGGCCTCGTCACCGGCTACCCGCTCGGGCAACGACGCGTCTACGCGGTCGAGCCGGCTCCCCTGGCCGCGCTGGAGCGCCGGCTGCGGGAGCTGGTCGAGATCACCGAGGCGCACGAGGACGAGCGCGACGTCATCGCGCGATACCGCGCGGCCATCGAAGCGGAGTCCGCGGTCGCGGACCGGGAGCGGTGGGCGGACGGGCGCACGTTCTCGTTCGAGCGCGTGCTGGCCGCGCCGCGGGACGTCGTCTGGCGGCATTGGGTCGACGCGGACCTGCTCGCGTCCTGGTGGGCCCCGCCGTCGATGACGGTGACCGACTGCGCCCTCGAGCCGACGCCGGGTGGCCGAGTCGTCCTCGAGTACCGCGACGCCGAGGGCCGGTACCGCTCAGCGGGCCGCGTCCACGCCGCGCTCGAACCCGAGCACCTCGCGTTCGAGCTTTCGGTCCTGGGCGCCGCCTCGTTCACCGGCCACTACGACCTGGCCCTCACCGAGGCCGAGGGCGGCACCCGGCTGCGACTCGACCTGCGCATCACCGAAACGTCCGTCGAGGCCGTGCCCCACATCGCCGGGATCGAAACCGGCTGGGGACAGGTGCTCGACAACCTCACGCAAAGATTGCAGGACAGTCATGACCCGCAGAGTGACCGCGAACCTGTGCCTCACCCTCGACGGCCGCTACAACGGCCCCGGCGGTGACATGGGCGCGATCGTCTGCTACGCGACCACCGAAGTAGCGCGAAATCACCTAACCCGCATCTGGGAAACCGCGACGACAGCGGTACTCGGCCGCCGCAACGCGGAGGGTTTCCTGGGCTTCTGGCCGACGGTCGCCGGCGACGAGAACGCGGACCCACGCGATCGCGGGTATGCGAAGTGGCTGGTGGACACGGAGAAGGTGATCCTGTCGACCACACTGACGTCCGCGCCGTGGGAACGCACGCGGGTGGTGAACGCCCCCGCCGCGGAGGTCGTGACCGAGCTGAAGTCAACCGGCGAGGGCGACATCCTCGTCAACAGCAGCGCGAGCGTCATCAAGCCGCTACTGGCGGCAGACCTACTGGACCGGCTGTACCTCATGATCAACCCCGAAATAGCCGGCGACGGGCAACGCCTCTTCGACGACGGCCTGCCAAGTTCGAAGTGGACGCTCACACACCAGGAGACCGGCGAACTGGGCGAGATAGCGCTGGTCTACGACCGCGCACGCTGATGTCTCGCCGAGGAGACGAAAGAGTGGGGCGCAGGCACCGGACACCAACCTTCCGCAAGACCGTCGCCACGCTGCTCGACGAGGCCGGCCTCACCGCGCGCCAGATCGCCGACATCCTCGGGCACGCACACCCGTCGATGACCCAAGATGTCTACATGGGACGAGGCGCGGCCAGCCGAGACGGGGCCGACGCGTTGCACGCCGCGCTCGGTCGGGAACCCTCATAAACCGGGGGTTTCCTGGGGGTCCGATCTTGAGACCTCGGCGCATGGCCTTGCTGACCAGGCGAAAGAGTGGGCCGCCTGGGGCTCGAACCCAGAACCTACGGATTAAAAGTCCGCAGCTCTACCAATTGAGCTAACGGCCCGCACGGTCATGCTACCGAGCGCGTGCGGGCCGTCGAGACGGGCTCAGGTGAAGATCCCCTGCCCTGGTGTCAGCACGTGGTTCGGGTCGTAGCGGCGCTTCGCCGCGGCGAACTCCGGGTAGCGGCGGCCGTAGTGCGCTCGCCAGTCCGCGGGGGTGAGGGGGATGGCGCCTACCGGGTAGTGCGTCCCGCCCAGGGCTTTGACCCTGTCGTACTGGTTTCGGTTCGTCGCAAGCAACCGCTGGACGTCCGCGTCGTTCGGGGGGCTTACCGCGCGCAGCAGCGCCAGCAGGAAGACCACCGGGGTGTCCGGCAGCATCACGAAGCGCTGCTTGATCAGTTCGCGGGGCACCGGATACAGGAGGACTACGCCGCCCGCGTCGGCCGGGCTCGTCTCCGCCAGGACGCCTGCCACGTAAGCATCGGTGGCCCCGTCCGGGATGAAGATGTTGATCCACGGGCCGGGTAGGCGCAGCGCCTCGAGCTGCTGGACCAGGTCGTAGATCCGGTTCAGCCAGACGAAGTACGGGAGGTCCGAGATCTCCACGCCGGCCGGGTGGAGACCCGCGGTCAGCGCGGCATCGTCCGGGGTGTTGGGCGGCGTGTAGTACTGGACGCCTTCCAGCACGTAGCTCCAACCAGTGGCGGTCGGCGTGAGCTGACCTTCCAGGTAGCTGAAGCGGCGGTCCGCGAGCGCGGTGCGCTGCGCGGCCGTGAAGCTCGCCAGGTCCGGGTAGGACAGGTGGTACACGCGCGCCGTGGTCTCCGCCGGGATGAGCCGCACGGTCGCGCGGACGATCACCCCGAACTGCCCGAGCCCGCCGAGCACCGAGTCGAACAGGTCGCGGTTCTGCGTCCGCGAACACGTCACCAGGTCGCCCTCGCCGGTCACCACGTCGAGCGCCAGCACGTTGTCCACCTGCAGACCGTGGTGCGACGTGGCGCCGCCGATGCCGCCGACCGACAGGGTGCCGCCGATCGACAGGCCAAGGTAGTCCGTCGAAACGGGTGGGGTCGTGCCCTTCGCCAGGGTGGCCTTGACGAGGTCCAGCCACTGGACGCCCGCGTCGACGACGGCGTGGTCGGCCGCCACCTTGTGAATGGTGGCCAACGTGCTGGAGTCGATGACCACGCCACCACTCGCCTGCGCCTGCCCGTACGTCGAGTGCCCCTGGCCGCGCATCGCGACCCGCAGCCGGTGCTGGTTCGCGAACCGCACCATCCGCTGCACGTCCCGCACGGAACCGGGCCGCAGCACGGCGATCGGCTTGCGGTGGACGAGGTGGCCGTAGTCGTCGGCGGCCTCGGTGCGGGACTCCTCGTCCAGCACCAGCTCGCCGTCCAGACCGGGGAGGGCGACGCCGGGGGTGGCGTCGGCCTCGGTCAGCCACCCGAGGCCGACCGGGTCGAACGCGACGACCGTGGCGGCCGCGACGCCAGCGGCGCCAGTGAGAAGGGTGCGGCGGCTGATCTGCAACTTGCGCGGTTCCGTTGACACGCGGCGCACCATAACTCAGGTTCCGGCTGGAAAGTTCACCCGTTTGCCGGATGCTTGCGCACTGAGCGTGTGTGGGTTGGCACCGCGCAGCGCGGCGCCAACCCACACCCGTACCCCCAGACAGGTGACGTCTCACCCAGTCTGGCAAGAGCACCGAGGAACGAACACGAAGAACGACACGCAGTTTCAGCGCGTACGTGGGTCGCGGCGGACCAGGAGCAGAGCGCCGCCCGTGAGGATCAGCAGCAGTGCCAGCGCGGACAGTTCCGCCACACTCACCCCGGTGTCCGCCAGCGTCGTCGGACGGGAGCCGGGCGGGCGAGCCGCCGCCTGCGGGGTCGGCGACGCGGGAGTGGTCGGGGCCGGCCGCGCGGCGTCCGGATTGGGTTGGGTGGGGCCCGGGACCACGTTCAGGTACTCGTTCGTGTGGAGCACCGCGCCGGTCACCCGGCCCCGCCCGCCCGGCACGGCGGCCTTCGCGTATGCCCTGGCGCCGTTGTTGCCGAAGTCGTCGCCGCCGAAGACGCAGTCCATGGTCACGTGGCCGAAGAGGTGGCTCGCCCGGCGCCAGCTCGAGCACGCTCACACACGAACGTCAGCACCGCCGCCAGCGCGACGGACACCATCCTGATCACACGACCTCCCGACGCCGGACGAACAGCAACGCCGTTCCGGTCAGCAGCAACAACATTCCCAACGCAAACAGCTCCTCGACGCTGACGCCCGTGTCCGCCAGGTTCGCCGGCCGCGCGCTCGCCATCGGCGCGGGTGGCGAAATGTCCGAAGTGGACGGTGGCGACGGCGCGTCCGGGTCGGGCTGCGTCGCGCCGGGCAGCACGGGCAGGTCCACGAAGGCCACCCGGCTCGCGTACACCTGCACGTCCTGTGCGGGGTTGTCCCTCGGTCGCCACGGACCGACCACGCGCAGCTCGTACGAGTCGACGGGCACGCCGGCGAAGTGGAAGCGACCCCGCGCGTCGGTGACCGCCCGCGCCGCGACCCGGCCCGTACGGTCCGCCAGGTACAGCTTGACGTTCGGCAGTCCCTCGCCGTACGACACGCCGGAATCGTCGAGATCCTGGTACAGCACCCCTTCCAGGTCGCCGTACGCGCCGGGCACCGTGGCCAGCGCACTCGCCGACACGTGGTTCTTGTACTCGTCGCCCACCCCGAACTCGCAGTAGAGCAGCACGTGGCCGTACTCCCAGCCACCTGCCGGCACAACATCGGTGACCTCGAACGTCCTGGTCTGGCCCGCCGGCACCGTGACCCCGGCGCCGGTGTTGGGGGCGAGGTCACCCCACGACGCGGAGCTGAGCTCGTTCGCGTTGCCCATGCCGGTGCAGTACGCGGTGATGCCGGACAGGTCCGCCTTGCCGTGGTTGGCGATCGTGACGTACTCACGCAGTACGTCGCCGACGGCGTAGCTGTCCCGGTCGAACCGGATCGACGCGGACAGCGGCAGCGGGAGGTCCCGCGCCGCACGGAACGTCAGCTCGTTGGCACCGGGCTCGGCCACGAACGCGAAGTACCTTCCCGCGCTCTCCCAGCCGGCCGGCAGCCCCGCCTCGACGACGTAGGACCCCACCACCAGGTCGGGCACGGCGAACCGGCCGTCCCGATCGGTGCGCAGGGTCCGCCCGAGGTACGGCCACTCGTTGCGGTTGAGCGCCAGCTCGACGCCGGACAGCCCTTCACCGGGGTCGACCTGTTCGTCGCCGTCGCGGTCGCCGTACAGCACGCCGGAGACCGATGCCGCGGCGTTGGGCAGCGGCGCCTCGACCACCATCCGGTTGTCCGCCGGTTCGTGCTCCGGTTCACTGCTCGTCGCGGTGACGTCGACGGTCGCGGTGAGCTGGGTCGGCACAGTCACCCACTCGAGCGCCTCCGTGGCCCAGCCCGGCTCCAGCGTCTCGGACAGGCCGACCCAGGACGACTCCGGGAAGTAGAGGTTCCCGGTCACCCGCACGGCAACGCCGTGCGCCGTCGCGGTGCCGTTGTTGGTGACCACGAGCCTGGCGGTGACCCGGTCGCCCGGCTCGTAGGCGGTCTTGTCGAGCGTGACCGTCACGGCGAGGTCGACGTAGCCGTCCGCCGCGGCGGCGGGCGTGGCGAAGACGAAAAACAGAATCGCCGTGAGGGCAACCGAAAGCCAGGTCACGCGCGTGTCAGATTTGGGGTGTGAGGTTCTCACTCGCTCGCACGTCTTCCGGTATGAAAAGTGGTTTCGGGCGGCTCGCTGGAGGGGCGCTATGGTCGGTAGAGGCGAAGTGGGCACGTGGGTGATCGGCACGGCCGGGGTGACGTTCGCGGCCCTGGTCCAGCGGTGGCGGCACGCCGCCAACCTGACGCAGGAAGGGCTCGCGGAGCGATCCGGGCTGAGCCCTCGCAGCATCCAGAACCTCGAGCGCGGCCGGGTGAGCCGCCCGCGCCGCGACTCGGTGCGGCTGCTCGCCGACGCGCTCGGCCTGGTCGGCCGGGCCCGGTCGGAGTTCGAGCAGGCCGCGCGACTCGGCACGCCGACCCCGATCACCGAGGCGGCCAGCCGTCGCGGCGTCAGCGACAGCGGCCACGTCACGATGGCCGACAACCTCCGCCAGCTCGTCGCCCAGGCCAGCCGGCACGGTTGGCAGCCGGTGGATCTTCGCGGTCTCACGCCGGCCGCCGACCCCGGCGAGGTCCTCATCCGTCTGTTCGAGGCGCTCGGCATCGACCGGCCCGAGTCCGCCGACTCGGTCGAGGCGTCCGTCGCCGTCTGACCGGCGCTAGGGGTTGGCGGTCGCACCGCTGCTCGCGAAGGTGTTGCCGGACCACAGGTAGTCCGGCGCACCAGGGTTCCAGCCGGTGCTCGGCGCACTCCCGACGAACCTGTTGTTCAGCACGTGGATGCTCGCGGAACCCGGTTCGGTCGGGGCGTCGACCTGCATCAGCACGTTGTTCTCGATGGTCACGTTGGTGATCGGCGCGTCGAAGTCGTTCAACGTGACCCGGCCCATCACGTTGTGGCGCAACAGGACGCCGGACGTGCCGGGCGAGACCACCAGGTCCGCCGCGTTCAGGTAGTTGTCGTTGAGCACGGCGTCCTTGGCCAGCGTCCCTCCCGACTCGAGCCTGCTCCGCCGGACGGACAGCCCGCCCGCGGACTGCGCGATCGAGGAGCTGCCGGACAGCTCACTGTCCTCGATGGACAGCCGGCTGGCGTTCTGGCGAACCGCGGGCGCCGCGTACCCGGCGACGACGATCACCCTGCGCAGGGTGACGTCCGGCGCGTCGACGATCACCGAGCCGGTGATCCGGAGGTCGCTGACCACCGCGCCGGGGGTGGTGACGCGCAGGTCGCCGTGGTGGTCGGCGAGGACCGCCCCGACCGGGACGCCGGTGTTCGACGGGGACGGGTCGCCGACCATCGGCGGCCACGCGACCTGGTTGCCGCCGGGGCCGGGACCGCCGCCGTTCTGCTGGTCGCCGGGACCACCGCCGTTCTGGTGGGCGCCGGGCGGGTCGGGGGTCGCGGCGCCGCCGGTGACCGGTGCGGTCTGGCTGCCGGTCGGCGGCAGCGACGAGGAGGTCGGCGGCGGTGAGCTGCGCGTCCGATCCGGCCCATCGATGATCATCGTGGGGTCGGCGGGCGGGGCGTCGGAGAGGAACTGGCCGGCGACCACCACGCCGGCGAGACCGATCACGACCGCCGCCGCGGCCGCGACCGCCACCGAACGGCGGCGCGTCGGCCGCAACTCCCGTTCGGTGGGAAGGGCAAGGATCGTGGCACCGTCCGCCTCGGCGCCGTCCTGGTCGACGTCGGCTATGCGTTCTCGCCAGCGGTCCAGGCTCGGCGGCGCCTCGATCTCCTCGAACAGCGCGCGCAGCTCGTTCTCGTCGGCCGGACCTCGGGTGCGCCAGGTCATCGCGACACCCCCAGGTGTCGCTGCAGCCGCGTGAGTGCCCGCTTGCTCGCCATCGTCGCCGCGTGTTCGGAGATGCCCAGCACCACGGCGACCTCGTTGTGGGGCAGACCGGCGGCGATGCGCAGACCGAGGACGGTGCGGTCCTTCTCCGAGAGATGCGCCATGGCGGCAAGCGCCTGTCGCACCTCGTCCCGCAACACGACCTCGCCTTCCACGTTGGTCTTCTGGTCCGCCTCGGTCTCGCCGCCGAAGAACCGGGCCAGCAGCGCCGACCTCCTGGTGTGCCGGCGCCGGTGGTCGATCACGGCGTTGCGCGCGATCCGCAACAGCCACGCCAGCACCGCCCCCGGCGCCAGCTCGGCCACCCCGTACGCGTGGAACGCGGCCGCGAACACGTCCGCGGCCAGGTCCTCCGCGTCGCCACGGTTGCTCACCTGCGACAGGCAGTACCGGAACACCCGTGCGGCGTGGTCCCGGTAGACCTGCTCGAACGGCAGCGCCACCGGCCCGGCCACGTCGGCGCGCTCCATGTCGCGCTCCCGAGTGCGCTCCGAATCCGGTTCTGCCGTGTCATCTGGGAGAACGCGTGAGCTCACGAAACCTCACACCCGGTTTCGTGACTGTGCGGCAAATGTGCGCACACCCGAGCGCCGAACCTGCCCATGGCGGGCCGCGGCTCGGTGCGAGTCACCAGATCTCCCCAGGTCAGACGACCGCGACGGCGCGGTTGCGGTACAAGAAACTGGCGGAGGCTAACAGTGCGCAGACCGGAAATCGAGACTCAAACCGTTATGTGCCAGGTTGGGGACATGGACACATTCGATCCGCGTCTCTACGGGGCGCGCTGGGCGGACGACTACGACGAGTGGCATGCCGGGATGCTCGACGACGCCGGGACGGTCGAGGCACTGGCGAAACTGGCCGACGGCGGGCCGGTGCTGGAGCTGGCGGTCGGCACCGGCCGGCTGGCGGTGCCGCTGGCCGAGCGGGGGCTGGACGTCGTCGGCGTGGACATCAGCGCCGACATGCTGGCCAAGCTGCGGGAGAAGTCGTCGGCCGTGACGCTCGTCGAGGACAGCATGACGACGGTGCGGCTCGAGCGCGAGTTCGACCTGGTGTTCGTCGGGTTCAGCTCGATCTTCGTGCTCCCCACCCAGCGGGAGCAGGTGGAGCTGTTCCGCAACGCGGCGCGGCACCTGCGCGCCGGCGGTCGGTTCGCGCTCGAGACGTGGGTGTCCCAAGCCCGGCCGAACGACGACGGCCGCAGCCCGCTGAAGGTGACGCAGATCGAACCCGACCGCGTGACCATGGTCGCCGGCCTCACCGATCCCGTGACGGGCGTGCACCGCGCCATGTGGATGACGCTCGGCCCGGACGGCGTGAAGTTCTTCCCGATGGACGGCCGGAACGTGACCCACCACGAGATGGACCTCATGGCGGAGCTCGCCGGACTGGAACTGGAGAGCCGGTCGAGCGACTGGCAGGGCGCCCCGTTCGGCGCCGGCTCGAAGATGCACATCTCGATCTACCGCAAGCCGTGAGAACGACCGTGGGCCCCGTGTCGCCGCGGGGCCCACGGTGTCCTACGGCGCGACCGTGACGCGGTCCGCGGCAGGCGGTGCGACGTTCGGGTTCGCCGTCAGGTACTCGGTGAACGCGTCAAGGTCGACCGGACCGCCCGTCAGGTCGGTGCCGTTCTTGAACTCGGCGAAGCCGTCCCCGCCCGCGGCGAGGAAGTTGTTCACCGACACGCGGTAGGCGGCGGTGTCGGACACCGGCTCGCCCGCGACCGTGATGTTCGAGATCTTCGAACCGACCGCGGCGCCCTGCGACCACGTGTAGTGCAGCGTCGACGAGATCTGCAGGATGCGGATCTGCACGGACCCGTCCGGCTGCGGCTGCCACTGCTGCTCGAGCACGGTCTTGAGCTGCGCGCCGGTCAGCGTGATCGTCTGCATGATGTTGCTGAACGGCTGCACCGCGAACGCCTCGCCGTAGGTCACCACACCGTCGCCCTCGCCGGCCGGCGAGCCGGCGAACGTCAGGTCGGTGCGGATGCCGCCCGGGTTGGTGATCGCGATCTGCGCGTTGTTGGCCGCGGTCGCGGCGAGCTGCGCGTCGGCGATCACGTCACCGAGCGGCGACTCGCCGGACGTCGGCGCGGCACGCACCAGGTCGGCGGTGATCGTGCCGACCTGCTCGTTCGCGATCGGCGCCGCCTTCGTCCTCGCCTCGTCGACCAGCGCCTGCACGGTCGGGTCCGGCGTGACCGTGCGGGTGACGATCTCGTTGTGCGCCGCGGTCTTCGAGCGCACCACGTCGCGGCTGCGCTTGTCGATCTTCAGGTCGACGACCGAGAGGAGCCGGCCGAACGAGGCGCCCTGGATGAGCGTCCTCGGGTTGCCGGCCGGGTCGGTGACCGTGCAGTTGTACTGCTGGTGGCTGTGGCCGGTGAACACGACGTCGACCGACGCGGACGTGGTCTTCGCGATGGTGGTGGCCGCGCCGGGGACGGTCTTGCAGTCGTCCGGGCCGCCGCCCTCGGTGTTGTCGCCCTGGTGCAGGAGCACGACCTGGGTCTTGATGCCGAGCCGGTCGAGCAGCTTGGAGGACCGGTTGATCGCCTCGACCTCGTCGCCGAACTTCAGGCCCTCGATCGCCTCCGGGGTGACCACGAGCGGCAGATCCTTCAGCGTGACGCCGATGATGCCGATCGGGACGCCGCCGGACACCTGGATGGTGAAGGGAAACGCGGCGGGCAGCCCGTTGTCGAAGGTGATGTTGCCGCCGAGGAGCGGGAAGCGGGCGCCGGGGTAGCGGTCGCGGAACTGGCAGCCGTCGGTCGGGTGGCAGCCGCCGAACTGCATGCGCAGCAGTTCGCGGTAGCCCTCGTCGAGCTCGTGGTTGCCGATCGTGGAAGCCTTCACGTCCAGGTCGTTGAGCAGTTCCATGGTCGGCTCGTCATGGAACAGCGCGGAGTCGAGCGGTGAAGCGCCGACGTTGTCGCCGGCGGACAGGACCAGCGAGTTGCGGACCTGGCCGCGTAGCTGCTTGACGTGCGTGGCCAGGTAGGCGGCGCCCCCGGCGTCGACGGTCGTGCCGTCGGGCAGCGTGACCCGGCCGGACGAGCCGGCGGGTGGCTGCAGGTTGCCGTGGAAGTCGTTGAACGCGATGAGCCGAACGTCCGTGGTGGCGCTCGGTGCGGCGGTCGCCGCCCCGGTACCACCCGCGGCGACAAGCGCCGCGGTGGCGACCACGGTCGCCAGTTTCGTGAAAGCCCTCATGATCCTCCGTCCAGGCGTGTGCGGCGTGGAGTCTGCACGTCGCGGGTGACGTTTACCAGCCCCGAACGGTGAACGTTCTAACCTTGGGGGTGTGACCGCGATTGCAGAAGAGCCGCGCTGGCTGGACCAGGGCGAGATGCGGGCCTGGCGCGCGTACGTGATCGCCAGCGAATTGTTGCGGAAGCAACTCAACAGAGAGCTGCAGGAGCGGCACGGACTCGCCCTTGCGGACTATGAGGTGTTGGTCCGACTGTCCGAAGGAGACGGTGGCCGGATGCGAATGGCGCAGTTGGCCGGCGAGGTGGCGTCGTCCAAGAGCCGGCTCTCGCACCAGATCGGCCGGATGGAGACCGCGGGCCTCGTACAGCGAGTCGAATGCGGCGACGACGCGCGGGGCGTGTTCGCGGAGATCACCGAAGCCGGTCGGACCCGGCTGCTGGAGACCGCCCCGACACACGTGGCGGGCGTGCGGTCGCACCTGATCGACCTGCTCCCGTCCGAAGAGCAGACCGCACTGGCAGAGATCTTCGAACGAGTACTGACCCACCTCGGCAACGACGACACCTAGCACTCGTGGCCTAGCCTTTCCTGGTGTGAGCCGCGCCGCCACAAGCGGACCTGCGGGGAGGTCTTTCGAACCCCAATCCACGCGTGCAGCGCGTACTCGACATGGCGGAGTACCGGGCCGGCGACAAGGCTGCCGAAGAGGCGACCAACAGAGTTGATCTTGCCCTATGACCATAGATGGAGCTGGATCAGCTCATCCGCTGGCGGTGGCGTTGCTCGGTCCGAGGCGATGAGCGCGTCGAGGAGAGTGGAGCACGAGTCCGTGCTTCGGGTCAGAGCCGGCCGCTGCCGAGGGGCACAGGCTTGAGCGTCGTACGGGTCGCCTCGTAGATGAACGGACCGGGCTTCTCGAGCAGTGCCTCGATGGTGCGCCACCGGCACATGAACAGCTCGAGCTGCGCGAACTTCGAGTTGGCTTCCTTGCTGGCGAGGGTGACCATGCGGGCGCCGTGATCACGGACCGCGGCGATCTCCTGACGGTGGTCGTTGATGTGCCAGTCCCGGGTGACGATCAGCCATTTGTTCCGGCATACCACCGGGAGCCACTCGACGTCCTTTACCGCTGGGCTCGCGACCGCGCACGGCGGGCGCTTCTTGCGGTACAGCTCGCCACCTGGGTCTCCCGGGTAGGTGACGTCGTTGCGGACCTGAACTAGCAGCTTGGCCAGGCCCAGCAAGTCCGCGTCGATATAGAACCGCACGTCAGCGGCGACGGGCCGGCGCGGGCTCACGCGGCACGAGCGCCGTTCTCGTAGCTGACCGCCCACCGCACATCAGCGACGGTGATCCCGAAGTCCTCCGCGACCTCGGCCACGGTCGCGCCGGCGTCGACCTGCTCCCAAAGCGCCTCGGTGCTGATCCCGCCCACCGAAGGACGGCCGAACCGCACGTCGGGTCGTATCCGCACCCTGGACCGGTTGTCGTCGTGGGGACGCCACTCGGCCGCGACGCCGCCCTCCCAGGTGACGTGCGCTAGGAACGACGACGACGGGCCGGTCAGCACGTACTGCCCACTGATCTCCGCAACCAGGCAGAACTCCGGATCCAGACCAACCTCTTCCTGTGCACGGGAGACCGTCACGAGTTGCCCTTGGTTGGCGAACGGCCGCTCATGCACGAGTGGGTACGGAACCCCGTAGTCCTCTCGCAGCTTGGTGATGAAGTCGCGTAGTTCCCGCATCGGGACCCGCTTCTCCCGCCGATATTGCTTGAGCCAGCCGCACTCGACGAACTCCGCCCACGTCACGGCCGGATGACCGCCCCGCGACTTCTCGCGGATGATCGGCGGGTAAGTCTTGCCGAGGCGCGTGCCGCCTTCCAGCCAGTAATGCAGCGTGCTCTGCGACACAGTCAGTAACCGGGCCGCCTCAGCCTCGGTGTACATCTCCTGCTCCAGCACGGCCAGGCTGCTGGTCGCGGGCCCTACGCTCCCGATGTTCACTGACACAGACTTGCACAACTTCCGGCGCCACAGCACATCGATCAGCGACAACGAGAGACAGTTGCGACAGCGTCAACAGTGCGTCACTGTCATATTGAGTTGACCTGTTGGCACCCGTCAGCTACGGTCTTGTCAAACCATATGACCACCTTATGACAGGATTCGATATGACTGCTAGTGATGCTCTCGCGAACTTTCTCCGCAACATAAGTGACGCCTGCCTCACGTTTGCCACGGAACTGGAGGAGGGGACGAATGCTGCGGTCCTCGTCGACAACATCGAGCTACCGCAAGGGCGTGGACAGCGCCAACAACAGGTCCTCGAACTCCCTCAACTGGCCGACGAGACTGGCCTGAAGACAGCGGACATCGCAGCCTTGATCGACTACGAGGTACCCAACACCCACTCAACACTGCAGGCACTGGAGAGAGCTGGTCTCGTCGAACTGGTTCCCA
>Ga0193717_1001448_pt1 | contig 14557 bp, 12 predicted proteins | sample U2c2metaG_FD_145900 | JGI IMG/M metagenome (GOLD analysis project Ga0193717, IMG submission 145900) | Soil microbial communities from a riparian zone of the East river system, Colorado, United States - U2c2 | ecosystem: Environmental > Terrestrial > Soil > Riparian zone | place: USA: East River... | reverse complement strand
CCTTTTCCACGAGCGGCCGGACCTTTTCGACATCCATCTTCGCCGCGTCGACATCTGCCTGGGCTATCTTTATCGCTGCCTGCGCTGTTATGACGTTTTGTTCATAGATGGGGTTCTGGATCTTGAAAAGCAGCTCGCCTTTCTTTACGTTGCCGCCTTCGGGGACGTAGATCTTTTCCAGGTAGCCGTCTACCATGGGGCGCAATTGTACGATCTCGATCCCTTCGATGGTGGCGGGGAAGTCGTTGAAGATGGTGGCTGACTGGGGGGTAAGGGTAAGTACGCTATAGGCTTGGGGGGAGGCGGGAGGGTGGGTGGACTTCTGGTCTCCCTGGCAGGCTGCTAACACGAATAGAGGCGTGAGTAAGACGCCGAAACGCTTTCTTTTACTTATCATAGTCCGTCAGTTACTTTAGCGGTGAGAGATCGGGGAGGTTAGCGGGGGAGGTGTTTTACCAAATATATTCATTTTCCGTAAAAAATCTAATATCAGCGCTAATAGCGACAACTATTGGTTATTAAATTTGTTATGCGGTAGGTAGGGTATATGAATAGGTGAATTTAATGACCAACAGAACAAATACGATGACCAGAACTATTTTTTTTACATTTATCCTTTTGGGGTATTTCTCCCTCTCCGGGCGCAGCCAGGACGACTGGAAGTTAAAGACGGACAAGGATGGCATTAATATTTTTACGCGAACTTTCCCGGATTCGAAATTCAAGGCCATAAAGGTAGAAGTGGAGCTGGACGCCACACTTTCCCAGATGGTGGCCGTCGTCCTGGACGTCAATACGGGTGCGCAGTGGGTGTATAGCACAAAGTCATCCGTGCTGCTGAAACAAGTGTCGCCATCGGAGCTGTATTACTATTCAGAGGTCAGTATCCCCTGGCCGGCCGCCAATCGTGACTTTATTGCGGCGCTGAGGGCGGTGCAGGACCCCCGTAGCCGGGTCGTTACCATCTATGGGCCTGTTTTTCCGGATTATCTGCCGGTGAAAAAAGACATCGTAAGGGTCCGCCGGTCGGAAGGGAAATGGATCATCAGTCCGCTGGCCAAAGGAAGGATAAAGGTGGAATATACGCTGCGGGTGGACCCGGGTGGGGATCTGCCGGCCTGGCTGGTGAATATGTTCGTAACGAAGGGGCCCTTTGAGTCGTTCAAGAAGCTGAAGGAGCAGTTACAGAAGCCAGTTTATGTGAATGCGAAGTTGCCTTTTATCGCGGATTAAGAAGTTGCGGCTTCTGGTGCCGCGTTGCGGCCACACTAATTTTTCCCCAGGTGTAATAAAATATTGCGGTGCATGTCGTCGGGCCGGAAGGGCTTGTGAAGGTAGCCGTTGAAACCATATTTTCGCAGGTCGTCATACATGTTCTCATAAACAGCAGCTGTAAACGCAATTGCAGGAATCTCCTTGTTCACCGTCCTGATCTGCGTCAGCAACGCCTTCCCGTCCATCAGGGGCATCTCCAGATCGACCAGCAAGAGGTCGAAAGACTCCTGCTGAAACAGTTCCCAGGCAATGAGTCCGTTTTCCGCCGTATTGATGCTGGCGCCCCAGCTGTGGAGGAAGCGTCGGGCGATCTTCATATTAACTGTATTGTCTTCGACAAGCAGGATGCGTACACCGTCAAGCTGTCGCAAGCCGCGGAGCTTTTCTTTCGGGACGATGATGGCCCGCTGCGCAAAAGATAAGGTCAGCGTAAAATAAAAGGTGCTTCCTTTTCCCTGTTCGCTGTTGACCTGTAGCTGGCCGCCCATTTTCCGGATCAGCTCCTTGCATATGCTAAGACCGAGCCCCGAGCCGCCATACTTACGGGTCGTCTCGGCATCGGCCTGGGTGAAGCTGTCGAAGATAAGGAACATCTTCTCCGGCGGGATACCGATACCGGTATCGGCCACGGCAAAATAGATCTCGGCGCCCGAATCGGTCAGGTGGTTGACATGCGCTTTCAGTGTTACCGATCCTGTTTCGGTGAACTTGACGGCATTAGACAGGAGATTGAGGACGACCTGTTTTAAGCGCATCTCATCGCCGACCACTTTTTTATTTTGGGGCAGGGTTGTCGTTTCGAGGAAGAGATGAATATTTTTTTGCTGTATAGTGGAGCTAACGGCGTCGGCTGACTGCTGTAGCATTTGGGAGAGGTCGAAAGACTCCGATACAAATTCCAGCTTGCCTTCATCGAGCTTATTGAAATCGAGTACTTCGTTCACGAGATGCAACATATGTTCCGAGGAATCTTTCAGGATCTTAAAGTGTTCGCTCTCCTGCAGAAGTTCGTGATCCTGTATCAGTAAATGAGTGGAGCCTATGATGGCGTTGAGCGGCGTCCGGAGTTCGTGGCTCATATTGCTCATAAAACGCGTTTTTGCTGCGGCTGCCTTCTCGGCTTTCTCCTTGGCTTGCAGGATCTCCAGCTCGGCTTGTTCCAGGGAGGCGATGTGTTTCTTGTTCTTCTTTTCCTTGGCATCCAAAAGTCGTAAGACCACATAGAAGAACACGATGACCAGCAGGAAATTGATGACGATATTCAGCTTCCGGTGATTGTAGGTGACGATCTGGGTCACCTCTTCGAACCGGGAATGGTATGGCAGGAACAGGACTATCGCCAGAAGGTTCAGTGCTGTGGCGATGACGAAAGTGGTCACGACAAAATCATTCTTTCGCACCCGCAGAAAGAAGATCATGGCCATGACAAAGGGAAATAAGTAGAGGAAAGACGCCTGATCGGTCCCTTGTACATAACAAAGGGAGAAGGCGTGGAGGTTGACAAAAAAAATGCTCAATAGGGTTGGTATCGCCGAGAGGCCTTTCAGATTGAACAGGATGAAGAAGAACAGTACGACGATGCCCCATATTTCGATGTTGGCGCTGCTTGTCATCCCGTCGGCGATGTAATAAAAAAAATTGATGAGGTTGCAGGTCATGGCCAGCACAATGAAGGTATTGAGCTGCCAGAATCTGGCTTTGGAATTTTTGGAAAGGTCTGGTGTTTTCTGGTTATTCAACTACTTTGAGCATTGGATTACCGCCCAAAATATACCAATAATTTAGCATGTGCAAGATTTATTATATTGTGCAATCGGGGGGAGATTGTCCATTTATTTTGTGGATTAATGGGCTGTTTTCAGGAAGAACTCGCCGTTTGTGATAGTTTTTTTCCTGGTTGGATCCATGGTATGTTCATCGATCTCCCAGAAAAAGTCGCCGCTAAACCTGCCTTTTATGGTACTGTCTCCGATAGCCGTAATCGTCAATTTCAGCGGATTGGTGACAGAGGAGACGATGGGTCTATGTTCAGCCGGACTTTTTCCTGCGATGTACAGATTTTTTGGTCGGGCAGCGTCAGCATAGTAGATACCGCGTATTGTGAATTTCGTGGTGTCCTGATCGGTATAGCTCCCTGTGTCGACGATGGCCGTGACGCCTGCTGTGCATCCGATCTCGAAAATAAAGGCCTGGGTATGGCTGGAATCGGCCTGATTTCCGGAAAAGAACAACTCTCCGGGAACAGAGCTGCCGGATGCGGTGGCTTGCAAGCCAAACAGGAAGTTGGTTTCTGTTCCGTCAATCGTTGCTTTTATATAATAGTGATTGGTATCGACGGGTGGCTTTGGGGGATTGGGTGTTGGGTTTGGATTGGTATTGGACCGGCTACAGGACATCCAAATGATGGCGAGGCTGGTGAGGAGGAGGATAAGTTTATTTTGCATAGATTATCTTTAGCGGATTGGGGGTAGCGGCATCAACTCAGAGGCTAACGCAGGCAACGATGACTTTATTGTCCGGAGCTATTGTTAGCGGTAGGTCAAAATTGTAATATATTGGAAATGAATGGATTTGAACGGGTCGTTGGAGTGATCGCAGGATTGGTTATTGGCAGCGCGCAGGTGATCTACCTGGTGAATACCCTTAGGGGGAAGATCAAGCCGAGTGTCTTATCCTGGCTGGGCTGGGCCCTCTTAATGGGGACGAGTCTTGTGTCGCAGGTTGTGGGCAAGGGCTGGCAATGGAGTCTGACCAGTATCCTGTGTTCGACGATCGGGAGTCTGGCTATTGCGTCGGCGGCGCTGCTGAGCAGGAATTTTTCGCTGGCCTTGCGGGATTGGAAATTTTTGTTGCTTGGCCTGGGATGCATGGGGCTGTATTATTGGTCCAGTGATGCGTGGATTACGACTTGCTTTGCGGTACTTGCGGATGCGTTGCTGGCTATTCCGACGATAGGGAAGGCGTGGAGGGACCCGGCTTCAGAGAAGTCGGTGGCGTGGATCCTGGGGGCCGTGTCTTCGGTTTTGGCGCTGGCCATTTGTGTGGGGCATGATTGGGTGTATGTTTTGTTTCCGTTGTATCTGGTGTTGTTTAATGGGATGATGGCCTGGTTGACGTGGGGTACGCGGGCCCGCAGATCCGGCGCTGACGCTGGTGGATGTGACGGCGATGGTGTGCGGCCGGCCTGATTGGGCGCTGGGATGTTGTTGTGGGCGCAGCGAAGCTATCCTATGGCATTTTGCAGTTTGGCCAGCATCGCCATGATCTTGGTTTTCGGGTCTCCCTGGCCCAGCGTTTCGATAGGCAGGTAGCCGTGGTAAGGGGAGGTCTTGATCATTCCTACTATCTTCTCTATGTCGGTGTCTGTTTCGGCACCATTTACAAAGATCTTCTCTTTGATCTGCCAGTTGACTGTGTAATTGAGCGATGTACTGATCTCTTCATAGGGGTTCAGCACCCGGTAGCTGCCTGTGTCGAGGATCAGACCCAGCCATTCGGAGTTGATCTGTCTGATGATGTCGGTGACCTGGTGGGCGGTTTGTATAAAGTCGTTGTGGTTTTGGAGACCGATGACGACGCCGTGTTGTTTTCCGTAGTCGACGCACTGCCGGATGTCCTTTACCATCCATTCTGTAACGGATTCTTTTGAGATGCCTTCATTCTTTTGGTTGCCGGCGAAGATCCGTAGGACAGGGGCCCCGAGTTTGGCCGCTACTTCGATCCAACTCTTTACGAGCTTGACTTCCTCAGCGCGCCGGGCTGGGTCGGCGATGGTAAAATCATTCCTGACACCGGTGCCGCTGATGCCGATGCCGAGGCGGAAGGCCTTTCTCTTTATCCCGTAGAGGTAATCGTCGGCTGGTACATTTGGGTAACCGGTAAAATAGTAACCGGTGATGTCGACACCTTCGAAGCCTGCTTCGGCGCAGAAGTCCAGCATGTCGCTGATGGTCATTTTTCCAGCAAGCAGCGGGTCGTTGAAGGAGAAGGCGTTGAGGCTGGTTTTTAGTTTTTTTGTGGGCGGCGCTGCACCATTTACACGGGCAGCTTTCGCGTCCAGAGTGGTTGCGGCGACGCCGGCTGAGGCGAAGGCCGGGATGGCAGCAAGGGAGGCGAGGAAGTTTTTGCGGTGCATCTGGCAGGTTTTGAAACTAAATTTAGGAAAATAGAGGAATTAATTTAGGAACGATCTTTGATCGGTACTACTTGCAGGAATAAATTTATGTTTATATATTGCGACATTCCAAACATCGTATGAAAAGACTATTTCTTTCCACATTATTTCTACCCTTTGTCGGTGGGTTCACCATGGTAGATCCTTCAACAACAAGTCTGGCGGAAGTGCGTTCGGGCAAATGGCCGATCAGTCTGGAAAGATGGATCGAGCGCAGGGACACGTCCTATGTCTTATTATTTCGTGACCAGCAGGTTATGAATGCCGAGGTAATGGATACCCTGCCGTTTACAAACCTGCGGCAGCTGCGGTTCCTGGACCAGGCTTTGACAAGCCTGAGGAAAGCCGGTAACGGCGAGATCGCTACGTTCAAAGATTACTCTATCAAAAGGACTGATAAGAAATTTGACGGCACTTCCTATTTATTGCGATATCAGGAAGGGGCTACGGAGTTCCGCCAGCCGGAAGCTGATATTCTCAGCGCCACGATCAGAAAGCTTTAGCGCGAGCAGAGAGCTTCAGCGCCAGCAGAGAGCTTCAGCGCCATCAAAAAGCTGCGCGACCAGGAAGCTTAAGTTATCCACAAGCAAAATAAAGTCTCTTTTCATCCGTTATTGCAGACTAAGAAATAGTACTGATATGAAAAAACTCGTTCTATTAGCTGTTTTGATTCCGTTTCTTACAAAAACAAATGCCCAATTTACGCTGACCAATTCATCTACTACCAGTATTTGTGAATTGCGTGCTTCTACTACTACCTGGCCTCTGGATCTGCAGAGGGTGATCAAGCAAAGGGACACCACCTATGTGCTTTCGTTCCGTGATCAACAATATGCCAATGTCGTAAGCATGTCCACCTTGAAGTTCAAGGATAGAGGGCAGCTGAAATATTTTCAACAGGCTTTGTCATCCCTGGCACAACTGGAATCGGGTACGATCGCAAACTTTAAAGATTATACGATCAAGCGGGCCGATGTGAAGAAAGATGTGGTTGTGGGCAAGAAAGAAGTAAAAAAAGATGAGATCTGGTATCTGCTGACCTGCGAAGATGGTACGGTCACCAATTTCCAACAATCCGAAGCGAATAAAATGATTTCGGCTATTCAGCCGATATAGAGCACTGGGACCGCGCCGCTGAAAATGGTGCGGACCGGGCTCGCCAAACTGATTATCACAGGTTCAATTGACTGCTGCGGGTTCATCCGAAATACAATGGATGGCCCGCATTTATTTTTTCGGTAATTTGTAGGACCTTATACTTTGCCATGAAAAAATATTTTGTTGCCATCCTTTGGTCTGTGCTTGTAGTTGGGGCTATCGCTTTTTGCGGGGCAGGGTTGCCCGGTGTTCCGGCGCCGACCGCCGCGAACCACCACTATCTTTATGTCGCCGAACCCGGCGTGCGCAATTACCTGCAATATGGCGGACACGGCCTGCTGGTTTTTGACATGGACAACCACTTCAAATTTGTAAAACGCATCGCCACGGGCGGACTCGACGACAAAGGCCAGCCCTCTAACGTAAAAGGCGTCGCGGTAAGCCTCTTTACCCACTGCATATATATCAGCACGATCCAGTCGCTGTTATGTCTCGACCTGGAAACAGAAAAACTGGTCTGGGAAAAGAAATATGAGAACGGCTGCGACCGGATGTCCGTCAGCCCGGACGGGAAAACGATCTATCTTCCATCGTTCGAAGGTGACGATTGGAAGGTGCTGGACGCCCGTACAGGCAATGTCTTACACAAGGTCGTCACGCACTCGGGTTCGCACAATACCATTTACGGCCCTGACGGGAAGAAAGTGTATCTCGAAGGACTGCGTTCTAATTACCTGACCGTGGTGAATACCTCGGATTACAGCGTATCCCGGGCCGGTCCTTTTTTCAATCATATCCGCCCTTTCACCATCGACTCCCGTCAGCAACGCTGTTATGTCAACTGTGACAGTCTGCTTGGTTTCGAAGTGGGCGATCTGAATGCCGGCAAGATGATAACCCATGTCGACGTAAAAGGATTCCGTCCCGGACCGGTGAAAAGGCATGGCTGCCCCTCGCACGGTATTGCGTTGTCCCCCGATGAACGGGAGGTCTGGCTGGCTGATGGCTTTAATGAGGCCATACATGTCTTTACGCTAACCGGTATGGACATAAACCAGTCCGGCACCATCAAATTGAGCGATCAGCCGGGATGGATAACATTCAGCATCGACGGAAAATATGCCATACCCTCGACAGGCGACATCATAGACGCCAAGACAAAAAAGATCGTCGCTACATTGCAGGATGAGACGGGTGTCCACGTACAAAGCGAGAAAATGGTAGAGATACTATTTGCCGGGCAAAAGCCCGTCCAGGCAGGCGATCAGTTTGGAATTGGTCGTAAATAGGGTGTTTTTAGTTAGTTGTCACGTGCTGTCTGCCTCCATTGCCGGACGGCACTTTTTTTGTGGTGGAGTCCGATTTTTTGCCGTAATTTCCGGCCTTCAATAATTTTCAAAACGCAACTAACGCTTTATACTCTAGTATCATGAGCAAACATTTTCTCGCTCCTTTTGCCATTGTGCTGGCTTTGACCACACAAGCACAACAACCCGTTGCCTTGACTTCAAAAGACTATCAACACGCCGAGAGCATGCTTGGCTACAGTGCCGAGCCGTTTGTAGACCGGGCCGCTGTCCGCCCCAACTGGCTGCCGGATGATAAATTCTGGTACAAAGTGCTGACCCCACAGGGAAGCGAATTTGTATTGGTCGATCCCGCACACGGTAGGAGGACTGCGGCTTCCGACCTGCAGAAGCTGGGAGTGGAAGCGCCGGCGCAGAGTGGTCGTGGTCGCGGCAGGACGAACGAGGTGCTGTCTCCGGACGGAAAGAAGGCGGCGTTTATCAGGGATTATAATTTATGGGTAAGAAACGTGGCCACAGGCGCGGAGACCCAGCTGACGACGGACGGGGTCAAGGACTATGGATATGCAACCGACAATGCGGGCTGGAAAAGCAGCGACAGGCCAATCCTTGGCTGGTCGGCTGACTCCAGAAAGATCGTTACCAATCAGCAGGACGAACGCAATGTGGGAGATATGTACCTGGTGACGACCAATGTCGGCCATCCGGTATTAAAAGCGTGGAAATATCCTCTGCCCGGTGACAAGGAGATAGCTATGATCCACCGGGTGGTCATTAATGTAGATGATACGCCGAAGGTTGTGTTCCTGAAAATTCCTGCCGATCCGCATAGAGGTACACTCAGCGATGATATCGCGAGTAGTGGAACCCTGGATGACGTGCAGTTCAACGAAGACGCCTCCAAACTGGCGTTTGTGTCCACGAGTCGCGATCATAAGGAGGAGAAGTTCCGGATCGCCGATGCTGCTACCGGAGAGGTCCGGGAAGTTTTTGAAGAAAAAGTAGCAACACAATATGAGTCGGGCCGCAGCGCTATCGACTGGAGGTTTCTCCCTAAATCGAACGAGATCCTCTGGTATTCCGAGCGCGACAACTGGGGTCACCTTTATTTATACGATGCAACGACGGGACAGCTGAAAAACCAGATCACCAAGGGCGAATGGGTCGTGACCAAGCTCATTAAGATCGACGAGAAGAAGAGGATGATCTATTTTCTGGCAGTAGGCAAGGAAGGCGGAAATCCTTACTTCAATCATCTTTATAAGATAGGCTTCGATGGCAAACACCTGACGACCCTGAGCCCGGAGGAGGGTAATCATGTTATTACCTTGTCTCCCGGCGGCAATTATTTCATAGACAGCTATTCCCAGCCGAATGTCGCTCCGGTTACCGTTCTGCGCAACCTGGACGGCAAGGTCGTAACCGTCCTGGAGAAAGCGGACATTTCGCGGTTAGTCGCTACCGGCTGGAAGGCGCCGAACCCGATCACAGTAAAAGCGGCTGACGGCAAGACCGATCTCTACGGCCTGCTGTTCACACCGACACACCTGGACTCTACGCACAAATACCCGATTATCGATTATATCTATCCCGGTCCGCAGGGCGGCAGTGTAGGCAGTTGGTCCTTCACCGTCTCCAGGGTCGACTGCCAGGCATTGGCGGAACTTGGTTTTGTGGTGGTAGAGATCGAAGGGACAAGCAATCCTTTCCGGAGTAAAAGCTTTCATGACATGAGTTACGGGGACATGTCCACCAATACGCTGGCTGACCAGGTCGCCGGCATCAAAGAGCTGGCGGGGCGTTACTCTTATATCGACGTCAACCGGGTAGGCATATGGGGACATTCGGGCGGCGGTTTTGCTACGGCCGGAGCCATGTTCCGCTACCCCGACTTCTTCAAGGTTGGGATCTCCGAATCCGGCAACCATGAGAACCGCAACTATGAAGATGACTGGGGAGAGCGTTATGACGGGCTGCTGACGACGGGCGCAGACGGCAAATCCAACTACGAGGCGCAGGCGAACCAGAACTATGCAAAGAATCTCAAGGGCAAGCTGATGCTGGCGCATGGCCTGATGGATAATAATGTGCCGCCATCCAATACCTTGCTGGTGATAGAGGCCTTGACAAAAGCCAATAAGAACTATGACCTGGTGGTTTTCCCGAATAGCCCGCACGGATATGGAGTTTATAGTCCATATATGATGCGTCGGCGCTGGGATTATTTTGTCAAGAACCTGGCGGGGATGGAGCCGCCTGCGGAGTATGAGCTGAAGATGAAGACCGATCCCAGAAATGGGGAGGATGAGGCGCCGCGGGGTAGGAGGTAGAAACCTTAATTTTATGTCTTATAGTGAAAAATTAGCCGATCGCATCCGCGAGTCGCTGGTCGAAGTGCCGAAAGTAAAAGAGAAGGTGATGTTCAGCGGCATTACCTTCATGGTCGATGACAAGATGTGTATCTGTGTGAGGCCCGACACGATCATGTGCCGGATCGATCCGATATTACAGGACCAGCTTTTGGAGGAGAAGCCTTGTCGTGTGATGGTTATGAAGGGGAGGGAGTATAAAGGTTATATTCTTGTAAATGAGGAGGACGTACAACGTAAGAAGGAATTGGATTTTTGGATAGGGCTTTGCCTGGATTTTAATGCGCGGGCAAAGTCGTCGAAGAAGAAGGTTGCGGCGCCTGCGAAGAAGAAACCTGTTGCTAACAAGAAAAAATAACCTGCCATGGAAGATCTTAGCCAGACCTATCATGCAATAAAAGAACTATTGCACCCAAAAGCACTGAAGGAAAAGGACCTGATGTCTCACGACAATCCCATCAGCCTGAAGGCAGAGAAATCATATCCTGTGACGCTGACCGACGTTACTTTTTCTTTTGGTGCGGGGGCGGGTATGGAGGTGGCCCTGTTCAACGATGAAGATGATAAGGATGACAATGCGTTCATCGCCGCTAAGGACGCCCCAATCGTACTCAACACCGCTACAGACGCCTATCTGAAATATACCAATATAGTATCTGCAAAAGCCAATGAGCAGGTGACCCTGGCCGATATAGGCTTCAACCTGAACCTCTCTGCCTCTGGCAGCGCCAGGTCGATCTATTACCGGCGTCATTCGAATACCCAGCTGGTGCGGGATGCTTTTGCGGCCGACCTGAAAAAATTCAGGACCATTTTTAAGTTTGACGACGTAGCCAGTCTGGAAGTCAACGATGGCCTGGGATTCGTTGTCAACGGCACTCTTAGCTGTGATCTGAAGGTCAGCTGGTCCAATATTCTCTCCACCGGCATCTCTGCCGTAAGCAACCTGCTGCCTTTGCCGGTAACCCTGGACATCAGCATTCTGCCTTCGGTGACCGCTGAGTTTACGGTGACTGTGACCGATGACTTTGCGTATCTCCTGAAGAAACAGGAGGGGGACCAATATCTTGTTTCTATTACGAAGACAAAGTCGACGGCTGCAACGGCCGCACTCGGAGCTTCGGTCGGCGTCCAGTTTTCCGATCCGACCGCGATGGGTCAGCAGGTGGCCGCCATTTGTGACAAGGTCATTCAGTCCCTGCTCGGAAATACTCTTATCGAGATCAATGCGGCGATAGTAAATTACCTGAAGGACCCGCACTCAGCCATCGTGGACAAGCTGCTCAGCCTCTTTCAACTTGATAAGCTGCCTCAGCCCATCGATCTGCTGAATGCCAAGCTTAAACAGCTGGAGCAGGATGCCGCAGGTGTCATTACCAAGCTTGCGACGGAAAGCATATCTTTTTCATTCTCCTGGCAATACAGCCGGATCGAAGAAGACAAGGAGCTGCTGTCGGTATTGATTGCAGGCAGCGATCTTAAAAACTACCACAACGATCTGTTGCGGTTCAAGACGGGCAAGCTGATCGGCGCCCTTCGGAACGCGACAATCCCCTTTACGCTGATCTCGTATTTGAATCAGCGTGTCCTGACGATCTCGAGGTCCTGGGGCTTTGGGCTTACGGTGTTTGACTTCACCGTTCTGACGTCAAAAGACTATGAAGAATCAAAGAATACCGTACAGACAGATCTGAAAGGCGCCAGCAGCAAGGTCCAGATGGACAGGACAAAAGGATACAAGTGGCAGCTGATAAAAGGCGCCGGCTCCTGGATGGGTCAGTTCAGCGCTGCTATGCCGGATTTTCTGCCGGTCTGTACGCTGGACAAATTCGGCTATACGATGTCGTGCAATACGCTGCTGAAAGATCCCAAAGTAGGGGAAGACGATCTGCGTGGCTACCTCGCCGGGGCTGTGACCTGGGGTGCAGTAAATGAGTCCGACGTGGACAAGCTGGTTCAGAAATATGCCCTGCTCAAAGGGAAGGAAGTCACGGTGGAGACCAAACTTACATTCCCCGATAGCGTCCTGCGGGCGATCTTTTTCCAGGTAGCTGCCGATGGCTGGGGACCGGCAAATAAAAAACAGCTTTCCCGGGCAATGGCGGCGGCTATGACCTGGCTGCCGGAATTCAAGGGGAGAGTTGGGCTTCAGGAGAGACAGGATGTTTATGCCCCCTTATGGGCCGCTTTCCTGGAGGACCCCGACCAGGAGCCGTCGGACTTTGCATCTCTTGCTGAATCGGAGATCCAGGGTGGGGGAGATGATGATCACCTGGCGGAGTTTGAGGCTGATCCGAGTAATTGGGTCTTCGGAAATTCTTTTGCGGGTGTTATCCGCAGCAATCCCGGATTGCAGGACCGCTTTAAAGACTTTATCACCGGGATCGGGGAATTACAAAATAAGATAAAGGGCCAGGCACGATATACCGATCTCGATCAGGCCTATAACAATATTGCCAGATGTCTGCCCTATCACTTTGGGCTTATTGCATCGGCCCGTTTCCTGTTGCAGAATGCCATCGACCTGAACCTGGTAAAAGACGTGAAGAAGGTGTTGACGTTCACGTATGGGCCGGATAATAACCAGACGGTTATTACTTGTTCGGTTGTTTAGGTTGCGGCGCGCTGGGGCCGCTATTTCAGCGACCTGGCTGCGACACCCTCTTTTGTGATCTTTACCGGCTGGATCGTGCCGTCGGGGTTGAAAGACATTCTATCGATGCATACAACGCGATGGTTGGCATCGGTTTCGCCGAGCGGACGGCGGTGATAGACGATATAATAATCGTCGGTTCCCGGAATATGAATAATGGAATGATGTCCTGCGCCGGTGGCTACGGCCATGTCCTGTTGCAGGATCTTGCCGATCCGCCGGAAAGGCCCGACAGGTGAATCTGCTACCGCATAAGCAACGGAATAATCGGGGCCGCCCCAACCTCCTTCCGACCACATAAAATAGTACTTGTCATTACGACGGAACATATAGGGGCCTTCAACGTAGTGCTCGGGCGTTATTTCTTTGAACGTGGTACCATCGGCAAAAGGGAGGAAGCCGGTGAAATCAGCTTTCAGGCGCGCGATATTACAATGCCGCCAGCCGCCATAGATCATATAATACTGTCCGTCGTTGTCCTGGAAGACGGCCTGGTCGATGGGCTGTGCGCCATTGTGAAATTTGTCGATGAGAGGGTGACCAAGATAATCTTTATAAGGCCCTTCGGGTTTGTCGGCCACTGCCACTCCGATGCCGCCGCTGGCCGAATCGTTCTGGATGTCGTTGGCTCCGAAGAAGAAATAATACTTTCCCTCTTTTTTTGTGATGGCGGGGGCCCACATCGCGCGTTTGGCCCATCGGACGGCGTTGGTGTCCAGGATGCCGGCATGTTTTTGCCAATGGATGAGGTCGGTGGAAGAAAAGGCATCGAAGAAGACCTGGTCATTGTATTTCGCGGAGTAGGTTGGGAAGACCCAGTAGGTTTTGTCAAAGACGGCTGCTTCGGGGTCGGCATACCAGCCGGTAAAAATGGGATTGCCGGAGGTTGCAGCGGCGGTGGTTGCGCTGGTGCCGGTAGTTGCCGGACCGGAAGCGGGGCCGGCGGATTGAGGCGTGGTTTGCCCTTGCGCAACTGCGCCGAAAAGAAGGATCGCTATAAGAAAGCTGAGTTGTCTCATGGAGGTTCTTTATAAGAATATGCAATATAAATAAAATAAAAGACCCCCGTTCCTGGAACGAGGGTCTGCTTTTGTTTTTAGTTGTCGTTTATTGAATTACCAGCTTCTGGATCGACACACTACCATCGGATAGGGTTAACCGCACAAGATAGTAACCCTTTGGCCAGTTGGCTGTCGAAACGTCTTTTGCATTCTCTGCAAACACTAATTGCTGGAATAGCGCTCCACCACTGGTGTAGATATTGACTGTCTTAACACCGGTGCTGCCTGTTGTGATGGTAAACACTCCATTTGTTACCGGGTTGGGGTAGATCTTCATCTGCGCATCGGCCGCTCCGGTAGGATTGATCACCCGGATCGTGGACAACGCCTGGCTGCCGCTGTAATGGTTCGCCCGGATACGATAATAGAGGCGGGTCGCCGCTGCCTTTCCGTCGACATAGGTGTAGCTCAGCTGAACGGCTATCGCAGGCACCGTTGCGATGCGGCTGAAGTCGGTACCGTTGGTGCTGCGGAGGATGTCAAATGAGGTCACGTCGCGGGGCAGGCCTGTCTTCCAATCCAGCTGTACACCCGTACCCTGGCGCATGGCCGTAAAGCTCTCAAACTCCACCGGCAGTACACCCGGCAGCGAAGAGACCGACAAGGTCGTTGAGAATTTT
>Ga0193717_1001447_pt1 | contig 14587 bp, 11 predicted proteins | sample U2c2metaG_FD_145900 | JGI IMG/M metagenome (GOLD analysis project Ga0193717, IMG submission 145900) | Soil microbial communities from a riparian zone of the East river system, Colorado, United States - U2c2 | ecosystem: Environmental > Terrestrial > Soil > Riparian zone | place: USA: East River... | reverse complement strand
GCCAGTGCCAGCGCCTCGTTCTTCTTGGCTTTCCGGAGACTGAGCAGTGTGGTCACCGTCAGGACGACGACGATCACGCCGAGGGACATCCAGTTGTTGATATCGAGCCAGTCCGGCACCACGTGGTACTCGTGCAATGCGTGCAGGAACAGCTTCGCGCCGATGAAGGCGAGAATGACCGCGAGCCCGTAGGACAGGTAGACCAGCTTGGTGACCAGGCCACCGAGCAGGAAGTAGAGCTGCCGGAGCCCCATCAGCGCGAAGGCGTTGGCGGTGAACACGAGGAACGCTTCCTGGGTGATACCGAAGATCGCCGGGATCGAGTCCACCGCGAACAACAGGTCCGCACTGCCGATGGCCACGATCACCACGAACATCGGGGTGATCCAGCGCTTGCCGTCCTTCTTGATGAACGACTTCGAGCCGTGGTAGTCGTCGGTGACCGGGAAGACCTTGCGCACCATCCGCGTGACGGCGTTCTCGTGGTACTCCTCGCCCTCGTCGTCCTTGCTGCGGACCATGCTGACCGCGGTCCACACCAAAATCGCGCCGAAAAGGAAGAACACCCACACGAACTCCGCGATGAGCGCGGCACCGACGGCGATGAACACGCTGCGCATGGCGAGCGCGAGCAGTATTCCGATGAGCAGTACCCGGTGCTGGTGAATGGCGGGCACCTTGAACGACGCCATGATCACCATGAAGATGAAGAGGTTGTCGACACTGAGCGAGTACTCGGTTATATAGCCGGTGAAGAACTGGACGCCGTAGTCGTTCCCGGCGAAGAGGAAGATGCCGATCCCGAACAGGATCGCGCAGGAGACATAGAAGACGACCCACTTGGCGGCTTCGCCGGTGGTCACCTCATGGGGCTTGCGGTCGACGACGACCAGATCAATCGCGATCAGGACCAGAAGCCCGGCGATGGTCGCGACCCATAGCCACAAGGGAACAGACATGTACTGAAACCTCCGGTTAGTGCACAGCATCAGCAACTAGCCGGAGGTCTCTTCCGCCGGCTAAGAAAAGCCGACCGACGATGCCGGGCGCCTAGGGCAGCCGTGCTGACGACATCGCCGCGAAGGAATACTCCCCTCCACAACCTACCTAGTTTGACCGGTCCCGACGGAGAAAGCCAGCTGAGGTTGCCTCCGTCACTGAGTTAGTGCGGTAACGTGCGTCACACTCTATTGGCGGCGGCCATTCGTGTCATATCCGCGTGAGGCCGCGGAGAGACTCTCAGGAAACATCACCTACGGTCACACCTGTGCCCCGAATTCCGCTACCCCGAACCCGCGGCAGCCGCCTGCTGGCCCTGACGCTGGCCATCCTTGTGCTGGCCGCCGCCGGATTCGTCTGGTTCAGCAGTGGACCGGAACCGTCCACGGTGAAAACCCAGGACGCCATGGTCCCCGTACCCGCCGCACCAGGCTCACCCGATCAGGTGCAAATAGACACCACGCTCTATACCCCCGAGCAGACGCCGGCCCCCGCGGTCCTGCTCGCGCACGGCTTCGGGGGTGACAAGAACAGCGTCGCCACCGAAGCGCGTGAGCTGGCCGATCGCGGCTTCCTCGTGCTCACCTGGTCGGCCCGCGGTTTCGGCAAGAGCACCGGCAAGATCTCGCTCAACGACCCGCGCTTCGAGGTAGCTGACGCGAGCAAGCTGATCGACGGGCTCGTAGCCGGACGCCAGGTCAGCACGGACGCGAACGGCGACCCGAAGATCGGGGTCACCGGCGCCTCCTACGGCGGCGCGCTGTCGCTGCTGCTCGCCGGCACCGACAAGCGGGTCGACGCGATCGCCCCGGTGATCACCTACAACGACCTGGCACAGGGCCTCGTGCCCAACACCGCCACCACGGCCGCGGTTCCGGCGGGCACCCCCGCCGCGGGCGCGTTCACCGCCGACGGCGTATTCAAGAAGTCGTGGGCGGGCATCTTCTTCTCCGCGGGAACGGGAGCGGCGAGTTCCGGCAGCCCCAGCAACGACGCCCCGGAGCCCGGCCAGGAGACCACCGACAACGGCCAGACGGCGTCGGCCGGGGGAGGAGGTGGCGCCCAGCCCGGCGATCCGCGTCCGGTCCCGACGGCCGATCCCTGCGGGCGGTTCACCCAGGAGGCCTGCCAGGCGTACACCGAACTGGCGACCACCGGGAAGGCCAGCGCGCAGACGCTCGACCTGCTGCGCCGCGTCTCACCGGTTTCGGTGACCGACAAGATCACCGTCCCGACCCTGCTCGTGCAGGGCGAGTCCGACACGCTCTTCGGCCTCGACCAGTCCGACGCCACCGCGCGCCAGATCACCGCGGCGGGCGGCAAGGTCAAGACCATCTGGTACACCGGCGGCCACGACGGCGGGAAGCCGGGACCGCAGCTGCGCGGAAAGATCGCCGACTTCCTTTCCTTCCAGCTCACCGGCAAGGGCACCGATCCCGGCACCGAGTTCAGCTACGACATCCAGGGCACGTTGCGCGCCAACGGGACCCCGTCGGTTCGCTCGGTGAACGCGCCGGCGTACCCGGGACTTGCCGGGGACACCACCGAACGCCGTCAGATGGCGCTGGCCGGGCCGTCCCAGTCGATCGTCAACCCGGCCGGGGGCAATCCGCCCGCGGTCAGCGGACTTCCCGGGCTGAACGCGCTGGCGAGCAGCTCGTCGCGGCTGGCCGGGCTGTTCAACCTCGACCCGCCGGGCCAGGCCGCGCAGTTCACCACCGCGCCGCTGGACTCGCAGCTGATCATCACCGGTTCGTCGACCGTCCGCCTGCGGGTGGCCGCCGACGCGGCCACGACCAGCCCTTCGCCCGAGGCCGTGCTGTTCGCGAAGCTGTACGACGTCGGTCCCGACGGCAGCCGCGTGCTGCCGGCGAACTCGATCGCGCCGTTCCGCGTCTCCGGACTGCCCGCCGACGGTTCGCCGGTCGAGGTCACGGTGACCCTGCCGGGCATCGTGCGCCCCATCGAAGCGGGCCACTCACTGCGGCTCGTGGTCGGCACGACCGACCAGGCGTACGCGTCTTCCGCCGCTCCGGCCGTCTACCAGGTCGCACTGGCCGACGGCGCGACGCTCGGCGTCCCGGTCGTCCCGGGCACGGCAGTCAGCGCGGGCTGGCCGTCCGGGCAGCTGTTCGGCATCGCGGGAACGTTGCTCGCGGCGCTGGTACTGACCGTCTTCGCCGCATTCCGACGTCGTCGCGCCCATGACATCGACGAGGACCTGGAGAAGTATCCGCTGGTCATCGAAGGGCTTTCCAAGTCCTACCCCGGCGGTTTCGTCGCGGTGAAGGACCTGTCGTTCCGCGTCGAGCCCGGCCAGGTGCTCGGCCTACTGGGCCCGAACGGCGCCGGCAAGACGACCACGCTGCGCATGCTGATGGGCCTGATCTCGCCGACCGCCGGGCATATCCGGGTGTTCGGCCACAAGATCGCCCCCGGCGCGCCGGTGCTTCGCGGATCGGGTCCTTTGTAGAGGCCGCGGGTTTCCTGCCGCACCTGTCCGGTGAGGCGAACCTGAAGCTGTACTGGGCCGCCACCGGGCGTCCCCCGGAGCGGGCGCACTTCTCCGAGGCGCTGGAGATCGCCGGGCTCGGTGACGCCGTGCACCGCCGGGTGAAGACGTACAGCCAGGGCATGCGGCAGCGCCTCGCCATCGCGCAGGCCATGCTCGGCCTGCCGGAGCTGATGGTGCTCGACGAACCGACCAACGGGCTCGACCCGCCCCAGATCCACCAGATGCGGGAGGTCCTGCAGCGCTACGCCGCGACGGGACGGACCGTGGTGGTCTCGAGCCACCTGCTCGCCGAGGTCGAGCAGACCTGTACGCACGTGGTCGTCATGCATCGCGGTTCGCTGGTCGCGTCCGGGGAGGTCGCGGACATCGCGGCCGCCGGTGGCGAAGCGACGTTCCGCGTCGACCGGCCGGAGGCGGCGGCCGACGCGCTGCGCGCCGTCGGCGGGGTGACGAGCGTGGACATCGAGGGTGACCTCGTCCACGCCGACCTCGACGGGATGCCGCGATCGGAAGCCGTGGCCACGTTGGTCAAGGCGGGTGTGGCCGTCGAACAGGCCGGGCCGCGGCGACGGCTCGAAGACGCCTTCCTGCAGCTGGTCGGAGAGGACTCGATCAAATGATGAGCAAAACCGACGGCAAAACCGGTAAAGGGGCCTCGTCGAACGCCGTGGTCGACCACGGCGTGCACACCGACCCCGGCGCGCTGCAGGAACTGACCGACGCCGCGACGCTCGAACAGACCGAGGTGGGCCCGGACGGCGCTGTCGCGGGCTACCGCGCGTCGCGGACGCTGCGGCTCGGCGTGGAACTCCAGCGGCAGATCCGCCGCCGCCGGACCCAGCTGGTGCTCGGGTTCGTGGTGCTCCTGCCGTTCATCCTGGTGATCGCGTTCCAGATCGGGGACGCGAACTCGAACCAGCGCTCCGGCGGGTTCGTCGACCTCGCCACCGCGAGCGCGCCGAACTTCGTGGTGCTGGCGCTGTTCGTGTCCGGGACGTTCCTGCTGCCGATGATCGTCGCGCTGTTCTTCGGTGACACCATCGCGAGCGAGTCGTCGTGGTCGAGCCTGAAGTACCTGCTGGCGATCCCGGTGCCGCGGCACCGCCTGCTGCGCCAGAAGGCGGTGGTCTCGGGGCTGCTCTCGACGTTGGCGCTCGTGCTGCTGCCGCTGGTTTCGCTGGTGGTGGGCGTGCTCTGGTACGGCGCCGGTGACGCGATCAGCCCCACCGGGGACGCGATCACCTTCGGCGACAGCATCATCGCGATGGTGCTGTCCACGGTGTACATCGTGCTCCAGCTGGCTTGGGTGGCCGGGCTCGCGCTGCTGCTCAGCGTGTCGACGGAAGCGCCGCTCGGTGCTGTCGGCGGCGCGGTGCTGGTCGCGATCCTTTCGCAGATCCTGGACCAGATCACCGCGTTGGGCGACCTGCGGAACTACCTGCCGACGCATTATTCGTTCGCCTGGATCGACCTGATCTCGACGGATATCGACTGGACCAACATGGCCAGCGGGCTGCTTTCTTCGGTCATCTACGGAACCGTCTTCATGCTGCTCGCGGCACGGCGGTTCTCCACGAAGGACGTCACCAGCTGACCCCTCGCGGTTACACCATGGCCTCCTTGGTCGCGCTCGACGCGACTAAGGTGGCCATGGTGGCTTTGCGGGCACAGGAGACGTAAGGGGTGGGATGAGCGGGACGGCGGCCGACGAGTTCGGTGGTGCGGCGCGGCTTCTGAGCGACACCGCGGGCGGCATCACCGGCACCGTGCAGCGGATGCACCGCGCGATCGCCCGGCGCGCGTTCGGCTCCGCGGGTCCCGCGGCTTTGCCCGCGAAAGCCTTGCATGACAGCGTTTCCGGGCTGGTCTACGGCAGTGTGCGGACGGGGATCGCGATGGGCGGCGCCGTCGTCGAGGCGGTGTCCCGGGTCGCGGGGACATTGCGCCCGGAGGGCACTCTCGTGGAATCCCCGATCGGCCAGGCGACAACGGGCGTCCTCAACGGCGCTTTTGGTGCGAGGGCCGAAATCCGCGGTGATCTGTTGCCCAGCCGGATGACGCTGCGTGCCGACCATCGGCGGGTCCCGATCGAGACGGCCGCGCTGGCCGAGGAATACCCGAACGCGTCGGGGAAGCTCGTGGTGTTCCTGCACGGGTTGATCGAGACCGAGCGCTGGTGGTTCCGCGCGGAGCGACCGGACTTCGGCACACGACTGGCGGCGGATCTGGGCACCAGCCAGGTTTATCTTCGCTACAACACCGGCAAGCACATTTCCGAGAACGGCCGGGAACTCACCGCCGTGCTCACCGAACTCGTTGGCGCGTGGCCGGTTCCGGTGACCGACATCGTCCTCATCGGACACTCGATGGGCGGGCTGGTCGCCCGCGGCGCGGTCCATCAAGCCGCCGGACTGCCGTGGCTGCCGCTCGTCACGCGGCTGGTCTGCCTTGGCGTGCCGCACACCGGTGCCCCGCTGGAACGCGGCGCGAACCTGGCGGCGTGGGCGTTGCGCCGGTTCGAGGAGTCGGCGCCGCTCGGTGACCTGCTGGCGTTGCGCAGCCCGGGCGTCAAGGACCTGCGGTACGGCTTCCTGCACGAGGAGCAGTGGACGGGCGGCGACCCCGATGCCGTGCGGCGCACCGACACTCCGGTCGACACCTTCATCCCCGAGGGTGTCCGGCAGTACTTCCTCGCCGCGACCCTCGCCCGCACCGAGAACAGCTTGCTGGCACGAGGTTTGGGCGACCTGCTGGTGATGCCGAAGAGCGCCGCCGACACCGCGCAGGTGGCGGAGCGCCGCTGGGTCGGCGGGATGAACCACTTCGACCTGATGCACCGCGACGAGGTCTACCAAACGCTTTTGGAGTGGCTTCGCGACGCCGATTCCCCGTAATGTCAGCCCGGGAGTTGCCGTCAACCCGCGGGGAGGGCTCGTGCCGACGTCGTCGATCCACGTCGAAGCCGAGGGGGACGTCGCCGTCCTCCGAATGGACCACGGCAAGGCCAACACCATCGACACCGAGCTGTGTGTGGAGCTCGTCGAACGGCTGGACCACGTCGAACGCGGCGGCTACCGCGCGGCGGTCCTGACCGGGACCGGGGGCATCTTCTCCGCCGGGGTCGACCTGCACCGCGTCCACGACGGCGGTGCCGCCTACATCGCGGAGTTCCTGCCGGCGCTTTCCGACGCTTTTCTCGCCGTGTTCGGCTTTCCGAAGCCGATCATCGCGGCCGTCAACGGGCACGCGATCGCGGGCGGGGCGGTACTGGCCGCCGCCTGCGACCGGCGGGTGCTGAACGCGTCACACGGTCGCGTCGGCGTGACCGAACTGCTCGTCGGTGTGCCGTTTCCGTTGTCGGCACTGGAAATCCTGCGCTGTGTGTACGGCGAACGCCGGGTCGCCGAGCTGACCTACTTGGGCCGTACCTACGAAGGTGAGGAAGCGCTGGCGCTCGGACTGGCCGACGAACTGGCCGAGCCCGTCGCCGTCCTCACCGGCGCGGTCGCGCTCGCGGCGCGGCTCGGCGTCGTGCCGCCGCGGACGTTCGCGCACACCAAAGCGCACCTGCACCGGCCCTTCCACCAGCGGATCGCGGAAAACCGTGCCGGGGACGACGCCTATGTCCAGGAGCTGTGGAGCGCGCCGGAAGCGTCGCAGTCCATCAAGGCGTACGTGGAAAGCGTGCTCGTCAAACGCTGACGCGTCGATTTCCGACCAGCCGGGACGCCGGATGGCCGATTGCCCACCACGCCGCGTTCTGTGAAGATCCGTCAACTGGGGGAAATCGATCGCGGAGGGTCCATGCGCAGGCTTCTGGTGAAATGTTCGACGGTACTGGTGGCCATGGTGACGGCGGTGCCCCTCGCCCCGGCCGCCAACGCGGCTTCCGACGACATCAAGACCGCGCTGGAACACATTCCCGGGCTCACGATCGTCTCCGAGAACGCCGCGCCCACCGGGTACCGCTTCTTCAAGCTCACGTTCACCCAGCCCGCGGACCACCGCAACCCGCGCGCGGGCACGTTCGAGCAGCGGTTCACCTTGCTGCACCGCGATGTCAGCGCCCCGACGGTCGCGTTCACGGGTGGCTACAACGTGTCGGAGTCGCCGAACCGCTCGGAGCCGACGCAGATCGTCAACGGCAACCAGCTGTCGATGGAGTACCGCTACTTCACGCCGTCCCGGCCGCAGCCCGAGAACTGGGGCAAGGAGCTCACCATCTGGCAGGCCGCGGCCGACGAGCATCGCGCGGTGCAGGCGTTCAAGTCGATCTACCGGGCGAAGTGGCTGGCCACCGGCGGCAGCAAGGGCGGGATGACCGCGACCTACTTCCGCCGCTTCTTCCCGAACGACGTCGACGCCACGATCCCTTACGTGGCACCGAACGACGTGATCAATCCGGTCGACGTGTACAACCGCTTCCTGTCGAAGGTCGGCAACGACCCGGCCTGCCGTGACGCGCTCAAGGCCATCCAGCGCGACGCGCTGAAGCGGCGCGACGAGCTCGGCGCGATCGCCGCGAAGGACGCGTCCGCTCAGGGCCTGACTTTCTCGATCGTGGGCTCGGCGGACAAGTCGCTCGAGATCTCCGTCATCGACTCGTACTTCGCGTTCTGGCAGTACCAGACGCAGGCCGACTGCGCGGACGTTCCCGCGGCCGGGGCGAGCGCGCAAGACGTCTACGCGTTCTTCGAGCGGGTCGAAAGCCTCAACACCTATTCCGACCAAGGCCTCGAGGTGTACGTCCCGTACTACTACCAGGCGGCCGCGCAGCTCGGCTCGCCCGAATCGTACGAGAGCTACCTGAAGGACCTGCTGCGCTACCCGGGCGAGAACGTGGCATCGACCTTCGTGCCCGACTCGGTCAAGATCCCCCGCTTCGACTACGTCGCGATGCCGGACATCGACTTCTGGGTGAAGTCGCAGGCCAAGCGGATGCTGTTCGTCTACGGCGAGAACGACCCGTGGGCCGCGGAACCGTTCGAGCTCGGCTTCGGCTCGCGCGACTCGTACCGCTACTACGTGCCCGGCGGTAACCACGGCGCCCGGATCGCGCAGCTCCCCGCCGCGCAAGCCGCCGAGGCGACAGCCACCGTCCGCCGCTGGGCCGGTCTCCCCGAGACCCCCGCCCCGGCGGCCCGTTCCCTGTCCCCCGCCGGTTTCCCCGGTTTCGACGCCGACCCGCTCGTCACCACCCGCCCCCGCCTCTAGCCGGGTAACACGGCTACGGGACTACTTCTGGCCGGCGGCGTCCATGCCTCGTAGTTCCTTCTTGAGTTCGGCGACCTCGTCGCGGAGGCGGGCGGCGAGTTCGAACTGCAGGTCGCGGGCGGCCTGCATCATCTGGTCGGTCATCTGCTGGATGAGGTCCGCGAGCTCGGCCCGCGGCATGGTCGTGACGTCCTTGTCCACCAGCACGCCCGAGCTGCGAGGCCGGTCCCCCTGCTCGGACCGCTTGCCGCGCGAGACGTTCCGGCCGGAACCGCCGACGGCGAGTTCCTGGGTGTCCTCGGCTTCGTCGTAGACCCGGTCGAGGATGTCCGCGATCTTCTTCCGCAGCGGCTGCGGGTCGACCCCGCGCTCCAGGTTGTACGCGACCTGCTTGGCGCGGCGGCGATCCGTCTCGTCGATCGCGCGCTTCATCGAATCGGTCATCCTGTCCGCGTACATGTGGACCTGACCGGACACGTTTCGGGCGGCCCGGCCGATCGTCTGGATCAGCGACGTCCCGCTCCGCAGGAAGCCCTCCTTGTCGGCGTCCAGGATGGACACCAGCGACACCTCGGGCAGGTCGAGCCCCTCGCGCAGCAGGTTGATCCCGACCAGGACGTCGTAATCCCCCGACCGGAGCTGCCGCAGCAGCTCGACGCGGCGGAGCGTGTCCACCTCGGAGTGCAGGTACCGCACGCGGATGCCCAGCTCCAGCAGGTAGTCCGTGAGGTCCTCGGACATCTTCTTCGTCAACGTGGTGACCAGGACGCGCTCATCCTTCTCCGCGCGGATCCTGATCTCGTGGACCAGGTCGTCGATCTGGCCCTCGGTCGGCTTGACGATGACCTCCGGGTCGATCAGGCCGGTCGGCCGGATGACCTGCTCGACGAACTCGCCGCCGGTCTGGCCCATCTCGTACGGCCCGGGCGTCGCCGAGAGATACACCGTCTGGCCGATCCTGTCGGAGAACTCCTCCCAGGTCAGCGGCCTGTTGTCCATCGCGCTCGGCAACCGGAACCCGTGCTCGACGAGGTTCCGCTTACGCGACATGTCACCCTCGTACATGCCGCCGATCTGCGGCACCGTCACATGCGACTCGTCGATGACGAGCAGGAAGTCGTCCGGGAAGTAGTCGATCAGCGTCGCGGGCGAAGTGCCGCCGGGACGGCCGTCGATATGCCGTGAGTAGTTCTCGATCCCCGAGCAGAACCCGACCTGGCGCATCATCTCGATGTCGTAACTGGTCCGCATGCGCAGCCGCTGGGCCTCCAGCAACTTGCCCGCCTTCTCCAGCCCGGCGAGCCGCTCTTCCAGCTCGGCCTCGATGCCCTTGATGGCCTTTTCCATCCGCTCCGGCCCGGCGACGTAGTGCGTGGCCGGGAAGATACGCAGCTCGTCGACCTCGTTGACGATGTCGCCGGTGAGCGGGTGCAGGTAGTACAGCTTCTCGATCTCGTCACCGAAGAACTCGACCCGGATCGCCAACTCCTCGTACGCCGGGATGATGTCGACGGTGTCGCCACGCGCGCGGAACGTGCCGCGCGCGAACGCGATGTCGTTGCGGGTGTACTGGATGTCCACCAGCGCGCGCAGGAACACGTCCCGCGACAGCTCCATGCCCACCTTCAGGCTGCTCGACCTGTCCAGGTAGGACTGCGGCGTGCCGAGGCCGTAGATGCAGGAGACACTGGCGACCACGATGACGTCGCGCCGGGACAGCAGGTTCATCGTCGCGGAGTGCCGCAGCCGCTCGACGTCGTCGTTGATCGACGAGTCCTTCTCGATGTAGGTGTCCGTCTGCGCGATGTACGCCTCGGGCTGGTAGTAGTCGTAGTAGCTGACGAAGTACTCGACGGCGTTGTTCGGGAAGAGGTCCCGAAGCTCGTTGGCCAGCTGGGCGGCGAGCGTCTTGTTCGGCGCCATCACCAGGGTGGGGCGCTGGACCCGCTCGATGAGCCAGGCCGTGGTCGCCGACTTGCCGGTACCGGTGGCACCGAGGAGGACGACCTCCTTCTCGCCGGCGTTGACCCGCTTCTCCAGCTCGTCGATCGCGGCGGGCTGGTCACCGGCGGGCTTGTAGTCGCTGACCACCTCGAACCGGCCGCCCGACCGAGGGATCTCGGAGACAGGCCGGAATTCGGACTGGGCGAGTACGGGATGTTCGGTTGCGAAAGCCACGGGATCCAGGGTAGACGCCCCCACCGACAGTTTCAGGCCGGTCAGGCGTGGCTCACCCCGCCGCGGCGAGGCTCACCCGGCCGCAGCGAGGCTCACCCAGCCGCAGCGAGGAAACCCGGAGCGGGCGCGGGCGAGCGCAGCAGACAGGTCTGGCACGGCATTCCGCACAGCCTGTCCAGCATCTCGGCCTGGCCGGGGTAAACCTCTTCGCCGCACAACGCCGTCAGGTGCCCGGGCAGGGCGCCTTCGGTCGGCACGGGGATCAGGTGGATCACGCGTCTGCTCTCGCCGACGACGCCTCGGCGCAGTCGGACGAGTGCGAGAGCCCCACCTTGTTCACCCATGGCTGAAGGTTAGGGCCGAACGGAGTAAAGCTCTTCGTGTCGCCGACCCAAGGAACTTCGACATCGGTGGTGCGAAACACCAAAAATCAGGGGTGTTTCAGGCTTCAAGACAGCACTGCGGCGCCCAAACGGTGGCAGAGGTTCAACGCCAGCTCGACGTCGAGGCGGTTTTCGGTGATCGGCCTGGCCAGGAGTTCCTGTGCCTTGCGCACGCGGTACTGCACGGAGTTCTTGTGCATGGTGAGCGCGGCGGCCGCGGCAGTGTAACTACTACCCGTCGCAAGGAAGACACGCAGTGTGTCGCGCAAGCGTTCGCAGTTGCTGTCGTCAGTGCTCATCGCGCCGAGGGTGTCGGCGACCCAGAGCCGCGCCGCCCCCAGGTCCGAGGTCATCAACGCCATCGTGCCGACCTCGCGGAAGGTCAGCGCGCGGTCGCAGTGCTCGCCGGCGGCCAGCGCGAGGGCGTGCACCTTCAGCGCCTGCTGGTGGGTGTGGCGGAAACCCTGGGCACCCAGCCCCGGCTCACCGAGGGACAGCCGGACACTCGGCTCACTGCTCGCGAGCGCCTGGTCTAGGAGTTCACGATCCGGGAACGCGGTGGATGCCAGCGGCAGCCACACCCAGGCACTCGACTCGTCCCGCGGCACGAACAAGGGACGACCGTCGCCTTCCAGCCGCTTCCCCAGCTCGACGGCCAGCGCCTCCAGCGCGCCCAGCGCGTCACCGGCGTACGCGTCGGAGGTGTGCCACACGATCATTCCCAGGTGGACCCCGCGCATCCGGTAGCCCAGTGCCGCTTCGGTGGCCTCGACGTCCACGCCGTCGATGTCGAGCAGTGACCCGTCACTGTCCAAAAGCGCCCGTACCCTGGCCGTCCGCACCGCGCTCCGGTTGAACAGCCAGCGGTCCCGTTCCTCCTGGTAGGCCGAAACGACCTGCTGGCTCACCCTGTCCACGAAGGCGAAGGTGACCGTCAGCAGGCGGCGCACCATGGCGCCGAACAGGATCGGGTCGTCGATCTTGCCGGTGGTCTCGGCGATCGCGTAGTCGAGGATCGCGGTCTGCCCGAGGTAGTAGGCACGGATCAGGTCGATGACCGGGGTGCCCCGCTGGGCCAGGCGCCGCGCGTACTCCATCGCCGCGGCGGGCGCCTCGACCCGGGTGGGATCGATGCCGTGCTGAAAGATCTGCAACCCGGTTTCGAGGTTCTGGTAGACGCTCGCGGACAGCAGGCTCACCATGCGCTCGTCGTCGTGGACGAGCTGCGGGAGCTCCTTTTCGTACAGTTTTACGAGGTCGCCCGTGAGCTCGCCCGCTTTCCCGGCGAGTTCGGCCGCGACGCCCTTGACCCGTTCCGAGACGACCGCTTCATCCACCACTGGATCAGCTTATTGGGTGACAGATCGTTCGTGTATGTAAACGGGTCAGCAGTCACAGCCGCAGCAATCACAGTCGCAGCAGTCGCACCCGTCGCAGGCGGTGTCGTGCGGCTTTCCGCTCCACGGCCCGGGGAACGGGTCACGGCAGCAGAACTGGCAGCTGCAGCACATGTAGGTCGCGATGGCGCACCCGGCGAAGACGTTCCGTTTCTTCGGGGGCAGCGCGAATTTGGGGACCCAGCAGCAGCCGCCCTTGCCGTCGAGTGACTCCGGTTCCGGGTGTTTGCCTGGCGGAGGCGGGCCGTCGGGTCCGGTCGCGGCGGCGGGCGGGGTCCCGGGAGGTGAAGAAGCGGAGTGCGGCCCGGAACCCTGCGGAATGGGGCCGCCGCCGATCCAGCCGGGCGGCGGGTGCTGGTGGTTGTGCGCGCCCGCGTGCCCGAAGGTTCGCTGGACGGCGTGCTGGAGTTCGTGCACCAGCAGCGCGTGCACCAGGTTGGCGTCGGTGAACTCCGCTTCGGCCAGTGCGAGCCGGACGCCGAGCACGGCGTCGTCGCACAGCCTTCTGGCCTGTTCCAGGTCGGTTCCGGTGGTGAGCAGCGGGTTCCACGCGCCGGCCGCTTCGTCGGCGATCCTGTCCTCGACCGCGTCCAGCAGATGCGCCGCGCGGCCGAACAACCTGCCGACCTCGGCCAGCGGAGCGACGTTCCCGGGACGACCCGCGAGCACGGCCGTCTGCGCGAACGCGGCGGAGGTGGCCAGCTCGGTCGGTTCGGTGGCCAGCAGCGCCGAGTCGCCGAAGCCGAGGGCGCGTTCCACCTCCGCTTGCCTGTCGACGGCCTCGGTCAGCACCGCGGTGTCGAAGCCGATCCGCGCGCCCGTCCGGCTGCCCTGGTCGGCCAAGCGTGACGCGACCCGGCGCGCGGCGAGCGCGACCGGAGCCCGCCGGAACGCGCCGTCGCCGTCCTCGACGTGGTCGCTCATCTTCGCCGAAGCGAGGACCAGCGACACCGCGGCGGCCAGCTGCGCGCCCGAACCGATCGCGACCGAGGTCCCGCGCATCGCCCGCAACGGGCACGGACCGGCGTCGCGCCTGCCGTCACCCCGCGGCGTCTGGGCCTCGACGAGCGCGGAGATCACGAGCCCGTCGTAGTTGGTGACCATGCGTGCGAACTGGCCGTGCTCGTCCCGCAGTGCCAGGCAAAGCCCGCACAGATGAGCCATCCAGTCAGCGTGCAACCGGGTGGAAAGCCGATGCCGGCACGGCCTGATGATCCCGAACATGACGGCACGATAACCGCCGCCCGCGCGCGAAATGTCACGTTCGAGGCAAGATGACCCCATGTCTGACCTGCATCCCCCCAAGATCGAGACATTTGACACCAAATCGGGCACCAACACCGATCCGAAGGGAATCGTGCGGGAGGTCGAGGAATACCGCGCAGAGCCGTTCGGCCTGTACCTCGCCCGTCCCACCCCCGGCCGGGCGCAGTTCCACTACTTGGAGTCCTGGCTGCTGCCGGACCTCGGGCTGCGGATCACCGACTTCTGGTTCCGGCCGGGCCACGAACGGAACCAGGACTTCTACGTCGACATCGTCAAGGCACATCGCGACGGCGAGATCTGGACGGCCACCGACCTCTATCTCGACATCGTGCTGCGGGAGAAGATCGGGCTGGAAGTGATCGACAGTGACGAACTGCTTGAGGCGTCCGCGAGTGGGCTGTTGTCCACAGAGGACTCTCTGCGCGCACTGGAGACCACCTACGCCACCGTGGACGGACTCGCGAAGCATGACTACGACCTCGACGCGTGGCTCGCGACGCACGAAATCGCGCTGACCTGGCGCCGCCATTGAGGGCTTTCGCCATCAGCGCGAGATGTCGACAGGACGTGATCTCTTAGTTCCCGAGAGACCGCCATCTGTCGACAGATGGCGGTGTGGTGGGGGTCACGTGGGG
>Ga0193717_1001446_pt1 | contig 14589 bp, 10 predicted proteins | sample U2c2metaG_FD_145900 | JGI IMG/M metagenome (GOLD analysis project Ga0193717, IMG submission 145900) | Soil microbial communities from a riparian zone of the East river system, Colorado, United States - U2c2 | ecosystem: Environmental > Terrestrial > Soil > Riparian zone | place: USA: East River... | reverse complement strand
CGCCCTTGCCGCATGGCATGGTTTACGGGCAAAAGCCTGACACAACAGCTATGATGAGCGCCGACAAAGTAGAAGCATTTATGGGGAAAAAAACGCGGATCAGTACCACAATTGAAGGTAGGGTGATCAGGGTGACCCGTGAAAAAGGGGGCTGGTTTGAGTTAGATGCCGGTGCAGGAAAAGTGATAGCGGCGCATTTTAAAAATTATAATATTAATATTCCTGCAGATCTGGCCGGGCGTACAGTGATTATTGAGGGAGTAGCAGCCAAACAATTTATAGCCGATGATCTGCAGCACCTGGCCGGCGATACAGTTAATTGTAAAAAGCAGCATAAGGTTAAAACGGATCCCAAGCGAAAGGTAACCTTTGAGGTAAAGGGGTTAATGATTGATAAATAAACGTGCTGGCCATATAAGAGGCCTCTGCTTTATCGGTACAGTTTATTGAATGAAAAGCTATAAATAAGCCTTATACCAACTATGGGAGAATCGTTTTCGTAATTATTATTCAGATAATTTCCATGGATATTGATATCGAAAGTTTGCCGGTGATCTATTAATAGCATGAATCCTATGCCTGCTGCTGCGCCCGCGCCGCCATAATCTACATTGTGATAAGCAAAACCGCCAAGTGAACCATATATAACGGGGCTAAAGTAATACCTGCCTGCAAGGCCCGCGTAAAATATATAGGGTTCTTCCAAACCTACGGAAGGAGTAAGGCTTACGGATTTATCCAGTTTAATTTCGCCCTGAAACACACCGCCGGGCCCGTTTCCGTTTTTATTAGAGTAGTTAAAGCCTAAACCAAGCCCTATGGCATTTTTCGCCTGAGCGTTTGCAAAATTGGCGCTGCAAATAAAGCAGCCGATAATTAATGTAAGGTTTAAAGTTTTTCGCAGGATGTTCATAGGTTTCGCAATTTACTGAATACCGGTAAAAATTTATGCAAAAGGCCTGAAGATAAAACTAACTATTGTTAAAAAGAAAAGGTCACCCGTATGGATGACCTTTTTTATAATTATTGTGGTTTTTATTAAAATCTGGTGTCACGGGTTAGTACCGATGGTTCCAGGTACAGGTCTCTCGCGAAGTGTTCTTTTACTTTTTGCGCTATTTCAGTCCTGTTTACAGTGGCGGCATCTCGTTTGCATTTCAGGTGATGTTCTCTGGCAACTTTCTCCGCCAGATCGCCAAGGGTTTTTACTTTTAATTCTTTACCAAATTTTCCTGCGAGCATTAGCCCTGTAGCCGCAATGATCAATCCAACAAAAGCCATTACCGGTTGAAAAAAGAAACCGGCTAAAGATGCCAGTAATACAAATACGAATGTGCTCACTATGCCTTGCTTAGGTTGTAAAAGGTTAATTTTAAAACCCATTTCCTTTTCAATTTCGGCTATTACCTCTAAACGGTTACCGCGGGGAAAAAGATCTGCTAACCGGGTTTGAGGCTTTATCAGCTCTTTAGGCGGCGAAATAGTGGAGTTAATAGCATTGCGTATTTTATAAAATGCCTGTTGTGTGGTACAGCTATCATTATTGGTTTGCTTTACCTTTTCAACAACAATATCGCAAAGTTTACCAAAGGTTTTAACATCCTTGCGGGATGTATCGTCTAAACGGATATTAAAGGATTTTTCAATTTTTACAAGAACATCACCTATATCTTCAGGATCAACATTATTGAGGTTGAATGCCTGGGTATTATTCGAATTAACTTTCAATCTATAGTAACTAAGTTCAACAATAATTTACCTGTAACCGGGGAGCTACAGGTAAATGTTTATCCTGTTATTAAACTACACCTGTAATTTAATGTTTTAATTATTTTTATTTGCTCAGGTACATTGATTTCTCTTTGTACAAGTGCCTGAAATAAGGATCCTGCAGGTTGGGTATAAAGCGTATAGCCTCGCCTGTTGATTTCATTTCGGGGCCAAGTTCCTTGTTCACCTCCGGGAATTTATCGAATGAAAACACGGGTTCTTTTATGGCATAACCCCACAGTTTGCGCTCAATAGTGAAATCTTTAAGCTTATTAACTTCAAGCATCACCCTGGTAGCGATGTTAATGTAAGGTACATCATAAGCTTTGGCAATAAAAGGTACCGTACGTGATGCACGCGGGTTGGCCTCAATTACAAACACCTGATCATTTTTAACAGCAAACTGGATGTTGAGCAAGCCGCGCACATTTAATGCTTTGGCAATTTTAACCGTATATTCTTCCATCAGGCCGATCACATTGTCTGACAGGTCAAATGGTGGCAATACTGAAAATGAATCGCCTGAGTGGATCCCTGCAGGCTCAATGTGCTCCATCATACCAATGATATGCACGTCATCACCATCACTGATCGAATCAGTCTCGGCTTCTGCGGCACGGTCAAGGAAGTGGTCGATCAATACGCGGTTGCCCGGCAGGTTGCGTAATAAACTTACTACAGCTTTTTCCAGGTCCTCGTCATTAATAACAATACTCATGCCTTGTCCGCCTAATACATAGCTTGGGCGCACCAATACCGGGTAACCAACATGGTGGGCAACTTCAAGCGCTTCTTCGGCACTTTCGGCAACGCCATATCTTGGATAAGGGATATCAAGCTCTTTCAACAGGTCTGAGAAACGACCGCGGTCTTCGGCAACATCCATATCATTGAATGATGTACCGATGATCCTGATGCCATGTTCGTGCATCTTCTCGGCCATTTTTAAAGCGGTTTGCCCGCCAAGCTGAACAATTACACCATAAGGTTTTTCAAGTTCAATGATCTCGCGAACATGTTCCCAATATACCGGCTCAAAGTATAGCTTGTCGGCCATATTAAAATCGGTTGATACAGTTTCAGGGTTACAATTAATCATGATGGCTTCGAAACCTGCTTCTTTGGCGGCTAATAACCCATGTACACAGCTGTAATCAAACTCAATACCCTGACCAATGCGGTTAGGGCCCGATCCTAATACAATTATTTTCTTTTTATCTGATGATATTGACTCGTTTTCGCCCTCGTAGGTTGAGTAGTAGTAAGGCGTTTGAGCCGGAAACTCGGCAGCGCAGGTATCAACCATTTTGTAAACGCGGTTAATGCCCAAAGCTTTTCTGCGCAGGTATACGTCTTCTTCGGTAACGTTACCCAATATATAAGCTATCTGGGTATCAGAGAAGCCTTTTTGTTTCAGTGTGAAGAAAAAATCTTCAGGAATGTTGGTTAACGAATAGCGGCGCAATTCATTCTCCAGGTTCACCACATCCATGATCTGGTTCAGGAACCAGCGGTCAATTTTTGTAACCTTCCTTACTGATTCAATAGGAACGCCCAGGCTCAGCGCGTCATATATGTGGAAAAGCCTGTCCCAGCTTGGATGTTCCAGACTGTGCATGATCTCTTCCAGGTTGCGGCTCTGGCGACCATCGGCACCTAAACCGGCGCGGCCTATCTCTAAACTCTGACAGGCTTTTTGCAGTGCTTCAATAAAGCTGCGGCCAATGCCCATCACTTCGCCTACTGATTTCATTTGAAGGCCCAGCTCGCGGTTAGCGCCCTTAAATTTATCAAAGTTCCAGCGTGGTATTTTAACGATCACATAATCTAAAGTAGGCTCAAAGTAGGCCGACGTTGTTTTGGTGATCTGGTTTTCTATTTCGTCGAGGTTATAACCTATGGCCAGCTTGGCAGCAATTTTAGCGATAGGGTAACCTGTTGCTTTTGATGCCAGTGCCGATGAGCGCGAAACGCGCGGGTTAATTTCAATAGCGATGATGCCTTCATCGGCCGGGTTAACAGAGAACTGTACGTTACAGCCGCCTGCAAAATTACCAATGGCCCTCATCATGCGGATGGCCTGGTTACGCATATCCTGGTAGCAACGGTCGCTCAGGGTCATGGCCGGGGCCACGGTGATCGAGTCGCCGGTATGGATACCCATCGGGTCAAAGTTTTCGATAGAGCAAATGATGATAACGTTATCGTTATTATCGCGCAGCAGTTCCAGCTCAAATTCTTTCCAGCCTATAACAGCCTGCTCCACCAGTACCTCATGGGTAGGGGATGCCTGCAGGCCTTTGCTCAGGGCCGCGTCAAAGTCTTCTTTTTTATGTACAAAGCCACCGCCGGAGCCACCTAAAGTGTAGCTTGGACGAATAACCAGCGGAAAACCAATATCCTGCGCGGCTTCTTTACCTTCTAAAAACGAGTTGGCAATTTTTGAATTGGCCACGCCGACACCAATATCAACCATTAACTGCCTAAAAGCTTCGCGGTTCTCTGTTTTTTCAATAGCGGCAACATCAACACCAACTACCTTTACCCCGTATTTTTCCCATATGCCGCGTTCTTCGGCTTCTTTACAAAGGTTTAACGCGGTTTGGCCACCCATGGTAGGCAGTACGGCGTCAATTTTCCGCTCGGCAAGTATCTGTTCAATACTTTCGCAGGTTAAAGGTAAAAGGTAAACATGATCGGCAATCACCTTATCCGTCATGATGGTAGCGGGGTTACTGTTAATGATAGCTACAGAAATACCTTCTTCTTTAAGGGAAAGCGCGGCTTGTGAGCCTGCATAATCAAATTCACATGCCTGGCCAATAATGATAGGGCCTGAACCAATAATTAAAACGGATTTGATGGAGTTGTCTTTGGGCATAGGGCTTTTTTTAAGTCAAAAGTTCTAAGTTAAAAGTCAGTGTCTGTTAAGACGATAACGATTTTTCCTATGCACTGAAAGCGAAAAAATCCCGACTTCAGTGTCGGGGTGCAAAGATAGAGTTTTGTGAAACTTTTTAGCCTATTTTTTTATAAAATTTTAGAAAGCTGCTTTGGCCTGATAAAGTATAGCTTTACAGTAGGTAAAATATGATTTTAAACGCGAAAAAAAACGTATTTTTAATTATTGTTATGATAAACCGGGTCATAGCCCCCGATACCGGTTTTTTTAAGAAATTTTCAAAAAAAATCTGAATTTTAAGTTAAATTATACTGAGCTTTAATATAAAATATACACTACAAACTTATTAAACGGGCATTTGTAGTGTAGATAATAATACCTGAATTAATATGATAAAAAAGCCTTTGTTTTTCCTGATAATAACCTTGTTTTTGGGTGGCTGTGCCATGATGCAATCCATAGTAAAAGCAACGTTTCCTTATACAGCCAATCTGGTCATTCCGGCGTCGGCAAGTGTGGGCGAGGCACATACTGCTTTAAGTACAGCCAACAGCTTTGACCAGGATTTTACTAAAGATGGTAATAATGCAGGCCGGATAAGCGAGGTGCGCGTTGTATCGGCCAAGTTGCAATCAAAAGATCCATCCGATTATAATATTGGCAATATAGTTTCAGTAAGGGTGTACATGGCCAAAGCCGACGGGAGCGATGAGGTGCTGGTGGCGGTGCGTAAAGATATTACCCCCGAAGTTGGTAACAGTATCGTGCTTGATATTGATAATTCACATTTCCTTGATGACCTTGTTCGCCAGCCAAGTGTGCGCATCAGGATGGTTTACCTGCTGCGTAAGGGTAACGCTGTTGATGCCAGTTTAAAAGTTACGCTCGGTTTGGGCTCTTATCCACGTAATTAATTCATCTTAAAAGTTATAGGTACGCTATATCGTACTCTTGCAGGCATCCCAAACTGCATACCGGGCAACCATTTTGGTGAATTTTTAAGCACCCTAATCGCTTCTTCATCAAGTACCGGACTTACCGGTTTGGATATGATTATATCGGTAAGGTCGCCATTTTTTTCAACCACAAACGAAAGGATCACCTGTCCCTGTATATTTCTTGCTCGGGCATAATCAGGATATTTGATATTATGTGACAGGTATCTTCCAAAACCTTCAATACCACTTTTAAATTGCGGGGGCACCCGTCTTGATTTAGTATAAGTAACGCTTTTGCCATCTTCGGCTATGGCATTACCACTTACAAACTGGCCATTATCGTAGTTTTCGGTAAAAGTGATATGGGTGTTTTTATAATCACCTTTCCATTGCCCATCCCTTTTGCCATTCTTAACATTCCCCTCTTCTTCAATATAGGTAAACTTATCATTATAACCTTTGTAGTAGCCGTTTCCGTCGGTTACCAGGGCATTCCCTAAAGTGTCATTATTTGTCTTTATTAAGTAATCAACACCGGGGATATTTTTATCCGGATAGGTTATCTCAAGATAAAGCTTTCCGTTGGGATAAAACTCCATGTCGTTTCCTGTTTTTGATCCATTTTTATAATTAATCACGGCTTCTCTTTTGCCGTCGGGATAATAGGTGGCGCAGGAGCCATCATATTTTGGCGGGTCAATGGCTGTCGATTTGCCTATGAGCTTTTTGTTACCATTAAGGTAAAACTCAAATACATTATACAGCACTGATGCCGAATCGGGCGCTCTTACTATCCTGATATAATCGGCGCTGTCACGCACGGTAACATATTTGCCGTTGTTCTTTAAAAAGTAAACATTTTGCCGTTGTGCAAAACATAGTGATGCGGTAAAAAACAGGGATAGGGTAAATAGTAATTTCATTAAAATACGTGAAAGTTTAGGGCCCTAATTTACTTGAATAATTTATTATCTGTATCAGAAAATTCAGGTTTATGACATGCCTTTTATACTGGGTAAGGGAACGTATTTAATGTACGTTCCCTTTTTTATAAATTAGTACTTATAAACCTTGTACCCTTTGGTTTTGCCTTTATTATCAGTTACACTAACTATATAATAACCGGCTGGCAGCCCGTTAAAATTTAATTCGTAGTGTTTGTTGTTGATGTTTGCAAACTTTTTAGCAATGTGACCTGTGCCGAATGAAGTAAGCTTGATATCTGATATTTCAACAGGATTATCTAAATACAACACAGACGTTACCGGGTTTGGATAATAGATCATTTTGGGCGATAACGTGCTGTCGCTTTTTAAAGCCCCTTTCTTTACTGTTTTGCTTGCTAAGATGCCAGCGCCAACAGTAATGCGGTAGATAGCTGCGTCAGAGGCCCCCAGGGTAAAACCTATTGAATTATTTATGCTCGATGTAGTTCCGGTAAACAACTCTTTCATGGTGTAAGTGCCGTTTGGTAAACCTATACGACTGTAACTTACACTGTATGATTTGCTGCTGGTGCCATAGTTAAATACCGCCAGGTATAAATAACTGCCAATGGCGCGGGTAAACAATTCGCTTGTTCCTGTACCGGTATTAGCCTCTACCGGCCTGAATGCAACACCATTCCTGGCAATATCAAGCACATCCTGGTTTTGGAAAAGGCTTTGGGCCACGCCTGTCCATTGCCCGGTTGTGGCGTAATTATCGCCGGTTATTACAGTGCCGGTAATTACGCCCGAGGCAACCCTTGCATGGTTGGTGCCCAATGAAGCGGTAGATAAAACCTCATGATCGGCATCAATATAATTGTACATATAAGTTTGCCACCAGCCATAATTGGTGCTATTAAGGGTGTATTTACTATCGCTGATAGACGAATAGGCATCGCACGCGATCCGGCGCATATGGGCATAACGGGCTGTAGCCATGTTGGGCGAAATGGCCGCATATACCAGCATCTGCCCCGCGAGCTGATCTGTAAGGTACTCCATGCCCTGGCGGTAGGCTCTCATCCCGGTGTGTACATTGCCATCGTAATAACTATCGGCCTCCATGGCTGCATGGCCCAGGAAATCTATTTTGATCATTTGAAAGCCCGCTGTTTTAAAACGACCGATCATATAAGCAATCCTTTGTTTGGTGCCCGGATGGGTAGGATCTAAGGCCCTGCATCCGTCCAGATCATGGTAAGCCCCGTTTTCCTTTAACCAGATATCGGTATAATTGTAGGCACTGCCCTCAACGGTGCGGCTTGTTTTGCCCCAGTCAACAAATGGCGCCCAGTAAATGCCCGGTTTTAGCCCTTTGCTTTTGCAATAGTCTGCAAACTGTTTTAACTCGGTATCATTCAGGTTATCCCAGTACGAATCAAGATCAATATAGGCCGTATTACCATTCCTGAACCCTTGTAAATTATTGGCAAAAAAATCAACCACACCCTTGGCATTGGTTAAATTCAAGCTGCTTTGGATGGATCCCCAGCTGTTCCAGCCAAAAGGAGTGGGTTGTGTCCAGTTAAAAACATAGGGTGGCTCGGCTATACGATTTGATTTTCCGTATTCTTCCATTCCGTCACGCCAGTCACTGAAAAAACCAACCATCATTTTGGGTGATTTGCAGGTTGTAGCGCCCACGCCTACCCAGCCATGGCCTCTTTTATCGCGGGTAATGCTTTCCTGTGTAAAGCCTCCCAAAAGGGTTAGCTGCGACAGCGTATTTCCGCCTGAACCTGTCATTTTTACGCCGGTTTTCCAGTCGCTGTGTTCAATAGAACCTAATACCAGGCCATTGCGGCTGTTATTATCATAGATAGCGCTTACTTCTGAACTGCTTGTATTTACAGAATTGTTTAAAGATGCGGCATTGTAAGAAATGAAGGTGTCATTATCAAAAGGAACGTTTAATACCCGGTTATCGCCACTTGAGGGTAAAACAACATTGTTTGATACCAGCGGACTCATGCCATAGCTATTGGCACCTGTTCCGTTCAATGAAATTTCAGTATAAAAATAACTTCTGTTGTTGTATACATAAAATACCTGCTGCATCGGGATCAGTCCGTTGCCTGATAGCGATATAACGTGTTTAGTACCTGCACCCAAACCATCTGAAATTGCAGAAGAACTGTAGGTCCGGGTAGCATAATTAAGACTTGAATACAAATTGTTTGATTGTGCTGTAGCATAAGCGTCGGTAATAACTTTGGTGCCATTAAAATAAACATTGTATTTACCGAGGGTGAGGTCATATTCAATGCGACTGTTTGGTGCAAAGTTTATATTTTTAATAGTGACCGGTACCGTGGATAAGCTTAGTTTATCGGCATTGGGGGCATACCAACCCGGATTGTTGAGTTTGATGGTATTGTTACCTGCATTTAGTGTTACGGTTAGGGTGGCTGTTGCCACAGTGCTCCACCCACCCGAAGGCACACATGCCAGCTCTGTTGCCGTTGCATTATTTACCGATACAAAGAACGAGCGCGGATCCTGACTTGCATAATAAATGGTAAGTATGTAGGTGCCGGCAGTACTTACATTTACCGTATTGGTTACCGACCCCGTGCCCAGGTTGCCTGCCATAGATGTACCTGAACATGACGAACATGATTGTATGTTAGCGCCATCTGCTATTGTTCCGGCTTCTGCTTCATAAAATATGGGAGCAAGGCCTATCCGGTCAACATTAGGAGCATATTGTAAAGCATTGTTATTTAGTTTGATGGTATTGGCGCCAGCCTGTAAGTTGATTACCAGCGTTGTAGTTGCCACTGTGCTCCAAATACCCGAATTACATGATACGATTACTGCAGCATCATTGTTTACGGTAATATACAAGTTACGGGGATCGGCAGTCAGGTAATTGACGGATAAGGTGTATTGGCCTGCAGTAGTAACATGAACAGGAATGCTAACAGTTCCGTTTGACGGGCCGCCGAGATTGCCTGCCTGCTGCCCTCCCGAACTGCTGCTATTGGTTTGTACAGCGGCGCCATTTGTAAGACTGCCTGACTCTGCTTCTGTCCAGGTTGTCTGTGCAAATGTTACCCGGGTAACAAAAAGCAACAGGATCACTGATAATGTTGTAAACAGTCCTCTCCAATTCCAGAGCACAACGGGGTTCATAAAACAAACTTGTTTCATAGGTATATGGTTTAAGTTATTGGTTCAAATTGGTATAATCCGCAGTTATTGCCCTGCGTTGTGGCAAAGTAACCGTCAGATCAGTGCAGCCAAAACAATAGGGTTGTATGGTTGCGTAAGTAAATATATTTATTTTTAATTTATTAATGTCAGTATTACATTAATTTATTGCAGGCTTTTAAAAAACTGATGGGGTAATCAATGCCTGGTAATGTTGTAAATCGTTTTAAAGCACCTTGAAGTTTTTTGTATAATATGTATGTTTTGATCAGGCAGGTATGCTGATGTCTGTAAAACAGTAGCTTACGTTGCGGGGATGCAACAAGTTTTTATCAAAAAATGGCGTAATTATTCTGTCGGCTTTACAGCCGTGATTTGGGAAAGGGAAGTTGTTTTGGAAAAGAGGGAGTTCCGGTCTTTACTTGATCAGTTTATTATCAGCATCAGGAAACACCAATATAGGCTCGTATGCACGGGCCTCATCGGTTTCCATGTACGCGTATGACATGATGATCACAATATCGCCAACTTGGGCCAACCGGGCTGTTGCACCGTTAAGGCATACTGTTCCGCTGCCACGCTCGCCTTTTATTACATAAGTTTCAAAGCGCGCGCCATTATTATTATTTACAATCTGGACCTTCTCGTTCGGAATAATATTAGCCGCTTCAATCAACTCTTCATCAATGGTAATACTGCCCACATAATTCAGTTCAGCCTGTGTTACCTTAACCCTGTGAATCTTGGACTTTAATATCTCAATAATCATGATGCAAAGTTATGAATATTTAACTCATGGTTCATAGCTGATAGTACATTGCATTGTTGGTTAAATGTAAATAGTTAAATACCTGCAATTATCGGGCTGCCTTGAGCTGTGAACCATGAGCTAAGAACCAATCAGCATATTATCTATCAGTCTTGTTTTGCCAGCCCAGGCCGCAACAAGGGCAACTATAGTTTTTGTATTGGCGGTTGCCGTGTGCAGGGTTTGGCCGTCAACAATTTCAAAATACTCCGGTTCAATTCCGGGTTCGTTACTTATCATTAGCCCGGCCTGTTGTTTTATTGCCGGGATATTGCCTGCATCAAAATTGTTTTTAACCCAGCTTAGTGCTTTGGAGAGGATAAGCGCATGTTGCCTGTCGTCGGGGGTTAAATGAATATTTCTTGAGCTCATGGCCAGGCCGTCATTTTCGCGCTCAATGGGGCACATGACCAGTTTGACCGGCATGTTCAGCAATTCAACCATTTTACTGATCACTAAAAACTGCTGGTAATCCTTTTGCCCAAAAAAAGCAACATCGGGCTTGACAATGCTAAACAGCTTATAAACCACCTGGGTAACTCCCTGGTAATGCCCTGGCCTAAACTTGCCTTCGAGCAAATGGTCCAGATCGCCTATGTTTAAATGCCATTTCTCATTATCATCATATATTTCATTAACCGGTGGGTTAAACAAAATATCGCACCCAACCTGCTCAAGCATACGGATGTCTGCAGCTATTGGCCTGGGGTATTTTTCAAGGTCCTTGGGGTCATTAAACTGTGTGGGGTTAACAAAAATGCTGCAAACCACTTCGGTGCTGTTTTGCTGTGCCTGTTTAATTAATGATATATGGCCCTGGTGCAGGGCTCCCAATGTAGGTACAAAGCCCACTATTTTTCCTGCTCTATGGGTAAAATAGTGTGTTATTTCTTTTTTGGTGGTAAATATTTTCAATGTAAATACGATTACAAATTTTGGTAAAGGTGTGCATTTGCCTAAAAAATACCAAAAGTTACTTGCATAATTCGTTGACAGTTCATATAATAATGCTTATATTTGCAGACTCAAATTTTTTGACTTCTTTACATATTTAATACTGATTAAGTGATGGGTAAATCTAAGCTTTTGTTTATAACTCATGAAATGTCTCCCTTTCTCGAACTCACTAAAATTGCTGAAATAACACGCCAACTTCCGCAGGCTATGCAGGAGAAAGGTTACGAGATTCGTATCCTTATGCCGCGTTTTGGTAATATTAATGAGCGCAGGAACAGACTTCATGAAGTGATCCGTTTATCGGGTATGAACATCATTATCAACGATAATGATAACCCGCTGATCATTAAAGTAGCATCTATCCCGGCGGCGCGCATGCAAGTATATTTTTTAGATAATGAAGAATATTTTCAGCGTAAACATGTGTTTGGTGATAAAGACGGTAAATTTTACGCCGATAATGATGAGCGGATGATTTTCTTTTGCAAAGGTGCATTGGAAACTGTAAAAAAATTAGGATGGGCTCCTGATATTATTCACTGCCATGGTTGGCTTAGTGCATTGGTGCCTGCTTATTTAAAAACTACTTACAAAGACGATCCTACATTTAAAAACTCAAAGATCATTTACTCTATCTACGAAAATGATTTTAAAGAGCAAATGAATGGCGATTTTGTGCGTAAGGCTATCATGAATAACATGACCGAACAGCACGTTGAAGCTTATAAAGAAGGTACAAATTCTGCCTTGTATGCAGGTGCCATTCAATACGCAGACGGAATAGTTTTGGGTAGCGAGCATATAGATGCAGATGTGTTAAATAATGTTAAAAACAGCAATAAATCGGTTTTAGAATTTGATTCTACCGCAGATTTCGAAAATTATTACAATTTTTACGACGAAATTACCAACGATGAATTGGTGCATGTTGCTTAATCTTTAATATTATATATGAAATTTTTAAGATTAGACTTATTGACGCTGTTAATAAGTCTTTTTATTTTTAATAGTTGTAAACGACAAGATGGGATCGGTTTAGGAATTGATTCTTCAAATCAGGTCAACGGAAGTTTAATTGTTGATTCCAACGTTATTGTTAATACGGTTGTTGAAGACTCTGTAGTTACATCGGCGCTTGCAAAAACACCGCTTGGTAACTTTACCGACGCTGAATTTGGAACAACAACATCAAATTTGGCCCTTGCCCTTTCATTGCCGAATAATGCGGCATATACGGTGCCGGCGGGTACATTAACTATTGACTCCGCTGTATTGGTATTACGATATGCCGATGGTTTTTATGGCGATTCTGTTGCTACCCGTTACGTAGCCAATGTTTACCAGCTACAGGAAAAAGCCAATAACCAAACTTATTATAACACCAAACACTGGCAGGCTAATTTGGGCAATTTATTGGGTACAAGAACATTTACAGCCCATACACATGATAGCGTAACTATTACTAATATCAGGGCTGCGGAGGTTGATACCGTGCAAAAAGTTGGTCCGCAGTTGCGTATCCCGTTCAGCAAGAAGTTTATTTATGATAATCTGTTGAATGCAACCGGTTCGCAGTTGGGTTCAACGCTGCTTTTCCAAAATGCAGTGAAGGGTTTATATGTCAGGTTAGATAAAACCCAGGCTTCCAATGCCGGCGGTATTTTACAGCTTGCACTTGACTCCTCACGCATAGATGTGTTTTATAAAGCTGTAAATGGTGCAACAATTGATACCGCTACGGTTACGTTGCCTTTTTCATCGCACAGTGCTGAGATAACACACACTTATACCTCAACCATTCAGGCTGCGTTAAACAACAAAACAAGTTCACAAAACACTTTTTATCTGCAAGGACTTGCAGGGTTAAGAGCGAAAGTGAGCTTCCCGGATCTGAGTAAATTTAATCCTGATTCTATTGTACTGAACAGGGCCGAACTGGTGATCACACCAGTGCCAAACTCAGGTATACCTTATGCTCCATTGCCAAAACTTACCATGTACCAGTTAGATATAGCCAAGCAGCGTACCCTTATTCAGGATGCTTCGTCAACTGATCCGCGTGCCCAGGTAGGTGCATTTGGCGGGGGATATAGTAAAACCCAAAAAGAATATCATTTTATAGTGACAGCCTACATCCAGGATCTGATACGTAAAAAAACAATTGATTATGGAACGTATGTAGCACCTGTTGATACAACCGAGGTTAACAGTCAAACAGGTTCTACTAATATTAGTCCGACCGCACAGATTGCCGCCCGTACCGTAGCGGTTGGAAGCGATAAAACTTCACCGTATAAAATCAAGCTGAATATCATTTACACCAGGGTCCGTAAGTAAAACGAACCGCTGATTTGATAAAAAGAATCCCCGATAAGGGGATTTTTTATTTAAGGTATTTATACTTCTTAAAATTTGTTTTTAAGTAATTAAAAACTCCCTCTTTTCTAGAAAAATAAAAATAATTAGCTATGATTTATGTTATATAGCTAATTATTTTTGCTCCATTTACATTTTAATAAATTTATTATGTGCGGAATTGTAGGTTATATAGGTTACCGGGATGCTTATCCAATAGTTATTAAAGGACTCCACCGTTTAGAATATCGGGGCTATGACAGTGCCGGTGTGGCTTTATTGGATAAAGAACTGAAGGTTTATAAAAAGGCGGGCAAAGTTGATGATCTTGAAAAGTTTGTTAAAGACATTGACATGAAAGGATCAATAGGAATGGGCCATACCCGCTGGGCGACACATGGCGAGCCAAGCGACCGGAATTCGCATCCGCACTCGTCAGGTGACCGTAAGTTAACCATTATTCATAATGGCATTATTGAAAACTACGGCATTATTAAAGAAACCCTGCTGGCTAAGGGCCATGTTTTTAAAAGCGATACGGATACCGAAGTTTTAATTCACCTGATAGAGGATATACTGCAGCAGGGCGGCCTGGATCTGCGCGATGCCGTAAGGGTAGCTTTAAATAAGGTGATAGGTGCTTATGCCATTGTGATCATGAGCGCTGACAAGCCCGATGAGCTCATAGCTGCCCGTAAAGGCAGCCCAATGGTAATT
>Ga0193717_1001445_pt1 | contig 14596 bp, 13 predicted proteins | sample U2c2metaG_FD_145900 | JGI IMG/M metagenome (GOLD analysis project Ga0193717, IMG submission 145900) | Soil microbial communities from a riparian zone of the East river system, Colorado, United States - U2c2 | ecosystem: Environmental > Terrestrial > Soil > Riparian zone | place: USA: East River... | reverse complement strand
GTGCCTGGCTCACGCTACGTCGAGCACTGCTATGGCAAGCACGGGAAGGGCTACGGCCACACGCCGCTGCGCAACTCTGCGATCGAGCTGATCCTCGTGAACGCACAGCACCAGCTCTGGCGCGTCGACGGATACTTCCCGAAGCCGCACCGGTATTTGACGGACGCGGTCAGCTACAACGCTAGCTGGCGCATTCTCGGCTGGCGCATGGCCGATGGCTCGATGCCGCTCGGCGAATACGACGCTGTCGATCCTGAGCTGGCGCAGTTCGACTATCTGCCGGTGCCGAATGCGCCGGAGCGCGGGACCCCGTTTGACAACTCGTCGAACGGAATGCAGCTCGACTTCTAGACGAGGGCATGGTCGCGATGCCGAGGGAGCTGGACAAGATTCCGAGGCGGACGGATGGTTAGGGAACCACATGGGAAAGTAGCCCTGATATCCTTCGAGCTATTCTGAAGTGACCACACGATGGGGATTGCTATGACAGATTTCATTCGACGGACTGAAGATGGCATCGTCACTTATATACCGATGACCAATGTCGCCAGCATCACTTTCAGAGACAACGCTTACACCGTGACGTTGATTGCATCCGGCGGGAATGTCGCGGCCATGCGAATAGTCGACGCCGTAGATATTGCACATCTGCAGAATCTTCTAGGCGAAGCTCTCGCCGATTGAGTCGACGCGCATGCGGGTCATTGATTCCGGCTCTGCCATGCTTGCCTGTTATGGCCGTGCTTTACGTAACTTCAGCTCCCGCTTTTGGATGGCATCCGCATCCGCTTTGGTCAGGCCAATAGGATCAGATGCTGAGCGCCATAAGTCGATGGCCTTAATGGCTGCCAGGATCTGGCCTTCTCGTTGCAGGAGAAGCGTAAGTCTATTGATGGGCACAGCCGTGTACCGATGCGCTGCGGCTTGCGGATCGCTACGATTCATCTCGACCATTTCCTCGAGCGCCTTATAGAGTGCCATCGCATCTGCTGTACGTCCTGCTTTCTCGGCAGCCAGACCTTCTGCGATCAGTTTCTCCGAAGGCTCGACCTTGTTACGGTTCGCAGAGAAGGCCTTCCAATCAGGCTCTCCTTTTGTGAGCTCGATGGTGACGCCGTAGTTGCGCTTCAAGCCAAAGAGCTTGTGCCAGAAACGCGGCCCGCCGTACACGCGGACCACACGAGCGCTAACAGCTTCACCTCTCAATATTGCGGAAGCGTCACGGGCATCTGAGGGGAGGTATCCGATCTGGCCCTGGTCGCTGAAAACGCCGACCGCGTGTCGATCGTGCGGATTAGCGGGCTCTGCGCGCAGCGCAACCTGTTGGCCTACCTTGAGGCGGCCGATCAGATCCTGGCGTGAGTTGCCGTCGGCGTTAGCAAACGACACTCCATGCAGTTTCACAGTGAAAGTGGATGCCATGCGCGGAGCCTATTCCAGCAGCCAGCACGCGCTTGCGTGCCGACCAAAGGAGATGCTGGAGCGCGCTAGTCGAAGGATTTCCAGTTGGCGACGAGCCACTGGTGAACGTGATTGCGCCCCCTAACACTGCCAGGCAGATGATCGTTGATCAGTCGCTCGGTTTTAAGACCTGGCACCTTAGCTGTCCATCCACTCTTAGCTGCCAGTGCGTTGATGAAGTAGAGAACCTCGTACCCCTCGCCGCGATTCAGGAACCTGCCGTCGATATTTCCTGTTATCAACGGATCGTCCGGAGCGATCGCATTCCATGAATACTTGTACTGAAGGTCGGCCTTCGAGAGAAGTGGCATGGGATCAACGCTCCCGGCGATTCGGACGGCCGAACCTACCAATGAATGCGACGCGGCGTCTGTAGGAAAAACGCTCGCACAAGCGTGCGAAATATCGTACAAAGCGGGCATGCCGCACCACGACGCCTCTGTTTCGATTACGCGCAGTTCGGTTGTGCTAGATTTGTCGCCACTCAGGTGCGTTCAGGGGATCGCGCCATGCTCACCGAACCACCGCCGGGGCCTCATTCTTGAAGAGCCACGCGGCGAGCCGCAACTACGCCAATCTAGGGCGCGCGCAAATCATCTTGACCGCATTCAGCGCCATCGTCTCGGCGTCGCTGAAAGCCGATCCTGTCGCTATAGAGTCACACCTCGGAGCGACGGCAGCCGTTGGCCTTCGTTTCTCGCAACAGTGGGCTTGGATCGCTATTCCAGCGTTCTTGCTCCTGGCTGCCGTACTTGGGTACGTGAAGAAAAAGTATGGTGACCCTGCGACCTGGAGTTGGGTTCACGAGCTGCTGGATGATTTTCGCAACAAAGTATTCAGCGATACCGGCTCAGACTATCAGCATCACCACCGCGTCACGCTGTTCAAGCACGTCGGTTGGGCTTGGGTAAGGAGGCGATGGCCATGGAACGGCTGGCTTCGTCCCGTCGAAAGATCAGGACATACGACTCAAAGCAGCAATACGATTTTTCGGGCGCCTGACGATTCGGACAGATGCGAAGGTGTCGCTGGCTTGGCTTGGTGTGCGATGGGCGCGCTTCGCATAGACAAGCTTCCAGACATTTCGTCCACCAGCCCGGAGGATGCACTACAGGAGTACGCTGGAAAGACGGGAGTTACTGTCGCTGCGCTACGTCACAGGTGTCCAAAGGGAAGGTCGTTCTACGCCGTGCGGGTGGAGGTTAAAGGCAAGCCCTGGGGCGTCATTGTTATAGATAGTCGCAAGGATACGATTAATTTTCAGCGCGTGACCAAACACTACGACGTCATCGGCAAATACTTTGAACGCGTTCTAGAGAGGGTTTAGCTATGAACGATACAAGTCAATGGCTGACGCTCGATCCCACTGAGTTTGAAAACGACGCCGAACAGACAATCAACGGAGTGCTGTTCCACGTATCGGTATCTCCCTATGACATGCCTCAGGCAATTCGTGGAGGCTACGATGAAGGCACTCGTCGCTTCGTCATCGAATTCAAATATCTCTCACGCGAGGAAACTCGAACGCAGCAAGTTGATGATCACGTCACGCTGCGCTTAGGTGAGCGGAGTCACCGACTTTACGCAATAGAGGCGGATGTTGAGGCCATGGGTGTAGACGGCGTCCTGCTTCGCATGGAAAAGGTGATCGACAACCTGACCCCTAGCGTCGCGGATCGTTCGCATCCAGCATCGAACTACGCTGTTGCCAAGCGCGTCATCAACGACAAGGCATCGGAACTCTGGCGGATGTCTCCGCGCACACAAGAGATGCGCGCCATGGGGGCTTGAACACGAGGCTCAAACGCTCAACTGGCGTGTAGTCGCGTTGGCAAAGTCCCCCGATATCCCGGCTTGTCCCGTCTAATCCCAGTTGGGGGCACAGACGGGGGCATAGGTCGGAAGTTCGGTTGCGAATATTGATCATGTTCAGGTGGTTAGCTCATACTTTGGATGCCGACTGTCGGCACCAACGCCTCATTCATCCGTACGCACCAGCCATTACAGCGGCAGCTGGATAGTCCAGCGACAGGAGGCAGGATGCATCGCACCGCACGCGTCATTTTCTGCCGTGCCGCTGCTCTCGCACTCGTGGCCGCCTGGCTGCCAGTTCCATCGATCGCGCAACTTCTTTCCTCGTCCTCGAAGTCCGATACCGCCAAGGTCTCGGCGTTCGGCAAGTACGCCAACTACTCGCCCGCCGCCTATGACGGATGGGCGCGCAGCTCGCAATACGTCGCTGCGCGGGACGGGACGAGGTTGGCCGTAGACATCTTCCGCCCGACACGAGCCGGTATCGTCGCGACGGAAAAGCTGCCGGTCGTCTGGACCCATCATCGCTACCAGCGCGCCGGAGCGGAATTCGGCGAGATGTTCACGGTCCTCGACACGATGCCGTGGCTGGTCGACGTGCTGTACCACGGTTATGTCGTGGTCGCCGTCGACGCCCGGGGCTCCGGCGCATCGTTCGGACGGTTCGAGGGCATGTATGCGGAAAAGGAAACCGCGGATGCCCATGACGTAACGGAATGGCTGGCCGTGCAGCCCTGGTCGAACGGCGCGATCGGCATGTACGGCATTTCGTATCTGGCCAGCACGCAGTACATGGCCGCGAGCACGAAGCCGCCGCATTTGAAGGCGATCTTTGCGGAGAAGGGTGTTGCGGATCAGTACGCGCTGCTCTGGAGCGGAGGCATTTATCGCGGGCCGTTCATCGAGGCATGGACCAGAATCGTGCACGGTCTCGATCAGGAAACCTTGCCGATTCCGGTCGATGCCGACGTCAACGGGAAATTGCTGCTCTCGGCGCAGGCGGCGCACAAACAAAACCGCGACGCGGCGATGCTGTACGCGTCGGTGCCGTACCGCGACAGCGTCGAGCCCGTGAGCGGCGCGATGCCGTGGCGCGACTGGACGCCGATCACGCGCCTGCCGGAGATCCGCGCATCGAAGGTGGCGTCCTATCATCTCGCAGGCTGGTACGACCGCTACGTACGCGATCAGCTCGTGCTGTTCCGGAACCTCGGCGAGGCGCAGAAGCTCACCATCGGTCCGTGGTCGCACGTGCAGCGCCAGGGCCTCGATCAGGCGGCGGAACACCTGCGCTGGTGGGACTACTGGCTGAAGGGCATCGACAACGGCGTGACCGAGGAAGCGCGCGTGCACTATTACCTCGTCGGCGCGCCGGAAGACAGCGCGTGGCGTTCGTCGCCGACGTGGCCGCCGGCGGGAACGCAGCGAACGATGTTTCATTTCGCACAAGGTCCGACCGGCACGTCGAAGTCCGTCAATGACGGCAGTCTCTCGGCGCAGGCTTCGCCGAACGCGGAAGGCAGCGACGCCTTCGCGGTGGATTCGACATCGGGTATCGATCCGAACCCACGCTGGTCGCTCACTGCGGAGTTTCCCGAACTATCCGCCAACGACGCCAAGGGGCTGACCTTCACCTCGCAGCCGCTCGAGAGTGACGTCGAGGTGACGGGCCATCCGGTAGTCCATCTGTGGATTTCGTCGTCATCGACGGACGCCGATGTGTTTGTCTATCTGGAGGAAGTCGACAAGACGGGACATTCGCATTACGTCAGCGAAGGCGCGCTGCGCGCATCCAATCGCGCCCTTGGCGATCCTGGATACAACTTCATGGGCCTGCCATACCATCGCGGCAATCGAGCCGACAGGGCGCCGCTGGCGCCCGGAAAGCCGGTCGAATTGAGTTTCGATCTCTTTCCGACCGCCACGTTGTTCAAAGCCGGCCACAGGATCCGCGTTTCGATCAACGGCGCGGACGCGGCGAATGCGCGCTCGCCGGAGCCGCCGTCGCGGCTGGTGGTGTATCGCGGGAGCGACCGGCCGTCGCGGATCGATCTGCCGATCGTGCCGGCGAAATAATCGCGCCTGCTGGACGCCTCACTGCACCGTGGTATTCACCGTCCATCCAGCCTCCGCGGCGCAGCGTTGCCCGACCACCACGACATGGGGAACGCCATGACACGCCTGCAAAAAGCCCTGATCGCCGCGGCCATCCTGCCGCTGCTGAGCTGCGCGACGGTACGCAATCAGGAGATCGTGCGCACGCTGCCTCCGGGCACCGCGATCAACTCGGACGCGGCGTGGGCGTCGATGGACCTGGACCAGGGCGGTTCGCTTTCGCAGGACGAGCTCGAGCGCCAGCGCGCGATGGGGCTGCTGCAGGATTTTCCGAATGCCGATACGGACGGTGACGGCAGCGTGTCGCGGCAGGAGTGGGACGCGTGGTGGCCGCGGATGACGCACCATCACATACGCGATGACACCACCGTGGCCATGGGAACCGCTCCGGCGACGCCGTAAATCGGAACGCCGGACAGCGCCGAACTCCGCGTGCGAGGCGCAGAGGCGCTCCGTCCCGCGCCTTCAAGCCCGGCCGATTCCGGCCGCCTTCGCTCCGATAGGCAAAAAAGTAATATCGGCGAAGTCCGCACGCTCGTGCATGATTAGCGCCTGACTATCGCGAAGACTGATACCGTGCGCACCGTTCGTCTCGCAGGGATGACCGGTCCGCATTGTCCGCGTATCCGGCAGCAGGGAGCTGCCGTACTCCACAAGCAGCTGAGCTCGGTATTCGGGTGTTGGTTCGACCTTGGGGATATCCGCATGACCCGCATCATTGCGCCTTCTGCGCACAATCCGCTCCGTATTGTTCCGCTTGCCATGATTGCCGTCGTCACCGCCTGCTCGCGCAGCGGTGCGCCGCCGCAGATGCCTCCGCCGGCGGTCAACGTTGCCGTCGTCGTGCAGAAGCAAGTCACGCAGTGGGATGAGTTCAGCGGACGCATCGAAGCCATCGACCGCGTCGAGATCCGCCCGCGCGTGAGCGGTTACCTGCGCACGGTCGGCTTCGAGCAGGGCAAGGAAGTGAAAAAGGGCGACGTGCTGTTCGAGATCGACGATCGCGAATACCGCGCCGTGCACGCGCGTGCCGTGGCCGACATCGAGCGCGCCAATGCGCGCATCGCGCTTGCACGGCGCCAGTTCGACCGCGCGCGCCGTCTGCTGGAAACCAACGCGGTGTCGCGCGACGACTACGAGATCCGCGAAGGCGAGATGAAGCAGGCCGAGGCCGATCTGAAAGCGATGCAGGCCGCGGCAGATCAGGCGAAGCTCAATGTCGAGTTCACCCGCATCGTCTCGCCGATCGACGGACGCGTCAGCAAGGCGCTGGTCACGCCCGGCAATCTCGTCACCAGCAATGCGCCGGAGGCGACGCTGCTGACGACGGTCGTCTCCGTCGATCCGGTCTACGTCGAGTTCGTCGGCGACGAGCAGACCTATCTCCGCTATCAGACACTCTCGCGCACGGGCGAGCGGGCGAGCTCGCGCGACGCGCGCAATCCGGTGCGCATGGGCCTGGCCAACGAGGAAGGCTATCCGCACACCGGCTACATGGTGTTCGTCGACAACGAGCTCGATCCGGGCACCGGCACCATCCGCGCGCGCGCGATCTTCGACAACAAGGACCGCTCGTTCACGCCGGGCCTGTTCGCGCGTCTGCAGCTGCTCGGCAGCGGCACGTTTGCGGCCACGCTGATCCACGATCGCGCGGTGTTGACCGATCAGGATCGCAAGTTCGTCTACGTGCTCGGCCCGGAGAACAAGGCGTTGCGGCGCGACGTCAAGCTCGGTCCCTCGATCGATGGCTTGCGCGTGGTCAACGACGGTCTGCAGAACGGCGACAAGGTCATCGTCAACGGCGTGCAGAAGGTTTTCTTTCCGGGCATGCCGGTCGCACCGAACGAGGTGCCGATGGACAAGCCGGATCTCGCGCCGCCACAACCGGCACAGCCGCCCGCGCAAGCCGCCGCCAAGACATGAACCCATAGGGTGGGCCTTGGCCCACCGCCCGCAAAAACGGTGGGCCAAGGCCCACCCTATGAGGGAAGCAGGTTATGGACCTTTCGCGATTCTTCGTCGACCGGCCGATCTTCGCGGCCGTGCTGTCGATCCTGATCTGCACCGCCGGCCTGATCGCGATTCCGCAGCTGCCGATCAGCGAATATCCCGATGTCGTTCCGCCTTCGGTGCAGGTGCGCGCGGTCTATCCCGGCGCGAATCCGAAAACCATCGCCGAAACGGTGGCCGCGCCGCTGGAGGAAGCGATCACTGGCGTCGAGAACATGATCTACATGAAGTCGGTGGCCGGCTCGGACGGCGTGCTCACACTGACGGTCACCTTCCGCATCGGCACCGACATCGACCTCGCCCAGGTGCAAGTGCAGAACCGCGTCAGCCAGGCGACGCCGCGCCTGCCTGAGGACGTGCGCCGCCTCGGCGTGACGACGCTCAAGCAGTCGCCGAACCTGACGATGGTCGTGCATCTGCTGTCGCCGAAGGGAGGCTACGATGTTACTTACCTGCGCAACTACGCGGTGCTGCATATCAAGGACGAGCTGTCGCGCATCAACGGCGTCGGCCAGGCGTTGATCTTCGGCGCGGGCGACTATTCGATGCGCATCTGGCTGCAGCCGGATCGCATCGCCGCGCTCGGCATGACCGCCGGCGATGTCGTGCAGGCGATCCAGGAGCAGAACATCCAGGTCTCGGCGGGTTCGATCGGCGCACCGCCGCAGACGCACGCGAGCGAACAGCAACTGTCGATCAACGCGCAGGGCCGTCTCGTCACCGAAGAGGAATTCGGCGAGATCGTGATCAAGAGCGACGGCGCCGGCAGCTACACGCGGCTGCGCGACATCGCGCGCATCGAGCTCGGCGCCGCCGAATACGCGCTGCGCTCGCTGCTCAACAACAAGCAGGCAGTCGCGATCCCGATCTTCCAGGCGCCGGGCTCGAATGCGATCGAGATGTCGGACGCCGTGCGCGAGAAGATGAAGGAGCTCGCCACGCGCTTCCCCGAGGACGTCACCTGGACCGTCGTCTACGATCCGACCGTATTCGTGCGCGATTCGATCAAGGCCGTCATCACCACGCTGTTCGAAGCGGTGATGCTGGTCGTGTTCGTGGTGATCCTGTTCCTGCAGACCTGGCGCGCGTCGATCATCCCGCTGCTGGCGGTGCCGGTGTCGATCGTGGGCACGTTCATGGTGCTGTGGCTGCTCGGCTTTTCGATCAATGTGCTGACCTTGTTCGGTCTCGTGCTCGCGATCGGCATCGTCGTCGACGATGCGATCGTCGTCGTCGAGAATGTCGAACGCAACATCGAAAACGGGCACCCGCCACTCGAGGCCGCGCACCGCGCGATGGCCGAGGTGAGCGGTCCGATCATCGCGATCGCGCTGGTGCTGTGCGCGGTGTTCGTGCCGATCGCATTCATCGGCGGCGTCACCGGCCAGTTCTATCGGCAGTTTGCGGTCACCATCGCGATCTCGACGGTGATCTCGGCGATCAACTCGCTGACGCTGTCGCCGGCGCTCGCCGCGGCCCTGCTCAAGGCACACGACGCGCCGAAGGACGGCCTGACGCGCGTGATGGATCGTTTGTTCGGCGGCTGGCTGTTCCGGCCGTTCAATCGCGTCTTCACGCGCATGAGCACGCGCTACGCCGAGGGCGGCCGGCCGGCATTGAAGCGCGCGCCGCTGATGCTGATCGTCTACGCGGTGCTGATCGCCTTCACCGTGATCGGTTTCCGCGCGGTGCCAGGCGGCTTTATCCCGACGCAAGACAAGCTTTACCTGTTCGCCGGCGCCAAGCTGCCAGAAGGCGCCTCGCTCGACCGCACCGAGAAAGTGATCCGGCGCATGAGCGAGATCGCGCTGGAGACGCCGGGCGTCCGCGACGCGGTCGCGTTCCCGGGCCTGAACGCATTCCAGTTCACCAACACGCCGAACATGGGCACGATCTTCTTCGGCCTGAAGCCGTTCGACGAACGCGAGGGCGTTACTGCGGAGCAGACGGTCGCGCAGCTCAACGGCCGCTTCTTCGGCGAGATAAAGGAAGGACTCGCGTTTGCCTTCATGCCGCCGCCGGTGCTCGGCCTCGGCAACGCGGCCGGCTACGAGATGTACATCGAGGATCGCGCGGGCCTCGGTTATGGCGAGCTGACCCGGCAGATCGAGGCGCTGACCGGCCGCATCATGTCGACGCCGGGTTTCGAGCGGCCGATCAGCTCGTATCAATCGAACGTGCCGCAGATCACCGCCGACGTCGATCGCATCAAGGCCAAGGAGCAGGGCATCGCGCTGACCGATCTGTTCCAGACGCTGCAGGTCTATCTCGGCTCGGCGTACATCAACGACTTCAACCGCTTCGGGCGCACCTACCAGGTGCTCGCACAGGCCGACGCGTCGTATCGCGACGAGGTCTCCGATATCGCGCAGCTGAAGACGCGCAATGCCGCCGGCGCGATGACGCCCATCGGCAGCGTCGTGCGCGTCGGCCAGACCTACGGGCCCGATCCGGTCATCCGCTACAACGGCTATCCGGCCGCGGACCTGCAAGGCGGCGCCGATCCGCACAAGATCTCGTCCGCGCAGGCGATTGAAGGCGCCGGCGAATTCGCCCGACAGATGCTGCCAAACGGAATGAATTTCGAGTGGACCGGCCTGACGTTCCAGCAGGTGACGCAGGGCAGGGCGGCGCTGCTGGTGTTTCCTGTGTGCGTGCTGCTGGTGTACCTCGTGCTCGCCGCGCTGTATGAAAGCTGGTCGCTGCCACTGACGGTGATCCTGATCGTGCCGATGTGCATGCTGTCGGCGATCGCCGGCGTGTGGCTGACCGGCGGCGACAACAACATCTTCACGCAGATCGGACTGGTCGTGCTGATGGGTCTTGCGTGCAAGAACGCGATCCTGATCGTCGAGTTCGCGCGCGAGCTCGAAACCACGCGCGGTCTCGAAATCGTCGAAGCCGCGCTCGAAGCGTGCCGGTTGCGCCTGCGGCCGATCCTGATGACGAGCTTCGCTTTCATCATGGGCGTGCTGCCGCTGGTGTTCGCGCATGGCGCGGGCTCGGAAATCCGCCACGCGATGGGCGTCACCGTGTTCGCCGGCATGCTCGGCGTGACGGTTTTCGGCTTGTTCCTGACGCCGGTGTTCTACGTGCTGATCCGCAAACTTGCGGCGCGCGGCGGCAAGAAGGCGTTGCGTGTGCGCGGAGGGTCGATCACTCCTGCGATTGGCGACTGAGTGCCGGATCGCTTGTCCTGAAACGGTTTGCGGCTTTTTAGTCGCAATTATCGACGCGCACAAAACAGCCGCATATAAACGCGTTCTTTTTACTGCGCTGCTGTTTGGCGATCAGCTGGGGCGCGCTGCGTTTCGTCTTGTCCGAAGTGGCGGGTTCTCCCGCCGGTTTCCGAACATCCACGTTGGCGCGAATGCGTTCGCGTCTGTCGATGTTCAAGAAAAAGAAGCCCATCGGACAACAACACAAAGGACTAACCAATGACGACGAAATTCCTGAGTAGTCTCTTCCTTGCAGCATCCGCGGCGATGACGGCGAGTGCGCACGGTGCCGTACTCAATCTTCCGTACGAGGCGGCCTATCGCTATGGCGACAGCTGCAACTACTCTCTCCAGGAAGGCGCACGCAATATCCTGGGCGGCCCGGATGGTGGATTCTGCTGGCTGGCCATTGCGCTTCCGATAGAAGCCGGCCGCACCATCAAGCAGATCACGATCTTCCACGGCACGGAAGGTAACGGACCTTCATGGATCAGGGGGTTTCTCGGATACAAGGATCTGCGTGGGCTACCGGTGAACAACAGTTTTGTCTCCGCGCCTCTCGCAGAATGGGAATCGACGGCCGATATCGCCGACGCCGGCATGGCGGCCGGCAATCTGATGGCCCAATTCGGCGTTCCGCCTCTCGTTTCCTATCCGGATGCGTTTGTCGTCTCGTCGAACCGCGCCTACTTCGTGCGGGTGACGATCAGCCAGCAGTCGGAGTTTTTTGGACTGCGCGTGCTTTACGACTAAGAGCGACGCCCGACACGGATCGTCTGCGAGCGCTATGCAGAGACGAAGCGAAGACCGGCTGCCGAAGCAGCCGGTCTTCTTCGCGAAACGAAATCTCTAATGCAACGAGCCGCTCGCCGGCCGGGTTCCGCTGCGCAACGCACGCGGTTCGGTCGCCGCGCTGCCTGCCGCGCTTCCACCCGCCGGGCGCCAGCTCGTGATCTTGTGATGATCGAGCGGCAAGCCGTAGGTGTCCACGAATTGGCCGTCCTGATATACGGCAGCCTGCCAGTCGCCTTCGCCCAGCTTGACCTGGACCGCCTGGCGTTCCATGGGAAGTTCACCTTTCATGCTCGTTCTCCTGCTCTGTTCTATAACCCCGCGTGTGATGAACGTATGCGCGTGAAGTTGACCCGGCGCTGAAGCACGCCGCAGCGCTGGTCGACATGTCCGCGCAGCACCTTCCCGGCGCCGCAACGACACGTTTCGTGAAACATCCTTCATCGTGCCGCAGCAGGAACCGAGGCGAACAAGTGTCGATGAATCGATGCAAACCGATGTATCGAATCCTGCGGACATGGCTGTGTTTGGTGGTGCCCGTCACGTATCGGGCATCCGCTTTCCTTCGGCATCACAAGCCCTGGCGGTCCCGCGCGCGATATTTCGAATAGAACTTCCAGCGCGACCGCTCGCGCTCCGCCGGCGCTGCGCTCCGGCGGGCCCGTCATGAAAGGTGAACCATGAGAATGAGTTTTGTGAGTGCGATGTTTCTCGCAGCAGGCGCGGCCGTCGCCGGAAGTGCGGCGCAAGCCCGAGGGACGATGAACGTTCCGTTCGTGGCCGGACAGATTCTTTCCGGCGACAATTGCCGCAGCAAGCTGCTCGAGGACGCGGTCATCGCGACCTATCCGCAGGTCGGTTGCAGCGTCAACGTCCCTGTTCCGCTCGAAGCGGGTCGCATCCTCCGGCAGGTGAAGGTGCTCTATTCGTCTTCGCGTGGAACGGGCGACTTTCACATCGCAGCCCGACTGCTCGGCAAGGAATACCGGACGATGCCGGACGTCGGCACCGTGGATGTTCTCTGGGGCTTCGATTCGAGGGCCGATCCCGGCGCCGGCATGGTCGGTCGGGGTCTGATGACGCAGAGCGGAATCCCGCCGCGCATCAGCTACCCGGATTCGTTCCCGCTGTCCGCTGACCATGCCTACAGCGTCAACGTTGATGTTTTCGGCGATGCGATGTTCCACGGTATTCAGATCATCTACGACTGAGCACACGGCGACGCAGGCGGCCGGACGCATGCTGCGACCGGCCGCCAAACGCATGATCGGAGGCCGCTTTCTCACTCGCTCGTCTCCCGAGGGCGGGGCCTTCGCATTCAGTGCGGGCGCAACACCGGCGTGGCGACGAACGCGACGATCTCGCCGGTGTCGGGATGCGTGCCGCGCCCGCTGATCTGTCCGAAATTGTTGATGTCCGTCGCCAGCACGAGATTGCCGGCGAAGTCCGGTGCGAGCGACTTGAGGTCGGTCATCGTGCCGTTCTGCCAGAGGAACGCGCGGAACGCGCCGGTTTCGTCGTTCGAGTAACCGACCACCTGGCCCCACTCGTTGATGCCGGTGGCGGCGCTGCTGATGTCGCCGTTGAGCACGCCGAGATCGCGCATCGCGCCGTTGCGCGGCTTCAGGAACGCGTGCGTGAAGTTGCCGTCGAGATCGTCGGCGACGGTGCCGGCGAAGCCGACGATGTCGCCGCGCTGGTTGATAGCGGCCGGCGTATTCCATAACTGCGTGCCGAGATTGCCGATATCGGTCGCTCGGCCGTTGTCCCACAGCACGGCATGCGCCGCAGTCCGCCGGCCGACCGCCTGGTCGCAGGTTCCCGAGATTCCGACCACCTGGTTGCGGTCGTTTATCGCAGTCGCGGCGCCGGAGCTGTCGCCGGCGATCAGCGGCAGCTCGCGGATGCGGTGCGTGCCGTAGTCCCAGGTCACCGGCCGGAATTGCAGCACCTGGTCGGAATCGTCGGCGCAGGTCGTGTCGTGAACCGTATTTTCGGCCCAGCCGACGGTCCTGCCCCAGTTGTTCGTGCCGGTGGCGAAGCCGTTGTAGCCGCCGAGCGTCGGCAGCGCGTGCATGACGCCCCATTCCGAGACGAAGCCGACACAGACATTGCCGGTCGTGCCGAAGAAGAATCCGCAGCTCCAGGTCTCGCCGAGCGGATTCACCGCGCCGGTCTCGCTGATGCCGGAAATCAGACCGAGCACGTTCTTGACCGGCCAGGCGACGCTGCTGTTGCTGTTCGGACCGCCGAGGCTGCCGAGATCCCACTGGCGTCCGAGTGCCCAGGCGCTGGCGTGGCGCACCGCGTTGCCCGTGGGTCTCGAATAGCCGGCGACGAGCCCGAAGTCGTTGATGCTGTTGGCCCGGCTGTTGTTGCCGCCGAGCGAGGAAAGGATGGTGATGCGGTAAACGGTCGGCCGGTTCTGCGGGGATGTCTCCGCGGCGAGCGCTGCCGGCGCTGCAGTGGCGCAGCAGGCGGCGGCAAGGACGAGCTTGGAAAGATGACGCATGACGCTTCTCCCGAGGGTTGATCGTGCGGATGGAGCGGTCGCAGCTTGGCCACGCGCGCGCCGCATCGGGAGTTCCACTTCTGCGACGCTCACTGGTCCGGTTCCGTCATGGACTACATGCGCCGATGGGAGCTCGCCGTTGCACTCGACCCGAGCCGGGAACAGCCGCTGTTCCTGCAGCTGGCGAGCACGATCGCGGAGGACATCCGCTGCGGACGGCTGAAGCCGGGCGAGTCGCTGCCGGGTTCGCGCGAGCTGGCCGAGTGCCTCGGCGTGAATCGCAACACCGTTGTCGCGGGCTACGACGAGCTGCTCGCCGAAGGCCTGGTCAACACGCGCGTCGGCGGCGGCACGTTCGTCGCCGAACCCGCGCCAGGACCTCCGTCCGCGCCGTCGCCGCCGGTCGAGCTGCCGACCTATGCGCTGGCGCCGCCGCTGCATCTGGCACAGCCGGGCAGCACGCTCGCGCCGGGCATGCTGATGATGGCGAACGGCACTCCGGACGTGCGCCTGTTTCCCGCGCGTCCGCTGGCGCGCGCGTTCCGCCGCGCGATCGAACACCGCGGCCGCAGCTTGCTGACCTGCACCGATCCTTGCGGCCACGTGCGCCTGCGCACCGAGCTGGCGACGATGCTTTCGCGCACGCGCGGCCTTGTGGCCACGCCGGACCATCTGA
>Ga0193717_1001444_pt1 | contig 14596 bp, 16 predicted proteins | sample U2c2metaG_FD_145900 | JGI IMG/M metagenome (GOLD analysis project Ga0193717, IMG submission 145900) | Soil microbial communities from a riparian zone of the East river system, Colorado, United States - U2c2 | ecosystem: Environmental > Terrestrial > Soil > Riparian zone | place: USA: East River... | reverse complement strand
TGCATGCCTAGACGCTACCAGGCGTGAGGCGGTTATCCAGGTCTATGGTGCCTTGGGCTTGGTTGAACTCACCGGCGGCCTCGGCGGCGTTGATCTGTTGGACCTGCTCGGGGTTGGTGGTTATCAGGCCGGTCTCGGTTGGGCTGGCCACGACTTGCAGGTGAACATGATTCTGGCCGGCAAAGAACAAGCCCTGGCCAACCGGGAACTGGCTGAGACGTTTTTGCTCTTCGCTAGTGAGCTTAAAGACGTCCGTCAGCACATCTACGGCTGACGGCGACTGCTTTAGCAGGAACTGCATGGAAGCGTTGGCCACGATGGCCCGGCCCATCCTCGAGCCCATAAAGTCCTCGACGTCCTGGGTGATAGTTGTAATGCCCAGATTGTATTTACGGGCACGCTTAGCCAAGGAGAACAGGAAGTTGGCCGAATCCTCGTACTTCATCAGCTGCCAGGCCTCGTCAACGATTAGAATGCGCTTCTTTTGGTCGGTCTTAGTCTTGTTCCAGATGTAATTTAGGACGATGTACATGGCGACTGGGCGAAGCTCGTCCTCCAAATCACGCAAATTAAACACCACTAACGGGTTATTGATATCTATGTTGCTCTGCTGCGAGAAAATACCCGCGAACGTGCCAGACGTGTACTTACGCAAGCGCTGGGCGAGCTGCGGGCCGGTGCCGCCCATGTGTAGCAAAGTATCGTAAAGATCAGCAATGGTTGGCGGCTGGCCGGTGTGAGTTAGCGGGTCATTAGTTATGCCGGCTTTGGCGTAAGTTTCAATCAAGGCCGCGTCAAGATCGGCTTCCTCGGACGGAGCTAGCGCGGGCATAACCACGCCGCCACCGCCAGCCTGCATTTGAGACTGGGCGCCGCCCATCATTAACCGGAGCAGGCCATGCAAGGTAATTAGGTTAGAACGCAGCGCGTTATCGGCTTCCTCGGAATCGACCACTTTAGGCAGGTCAAACGGGTTAATCCTGGTGGCCGAATTAAGGCTTAGCCGGACATAGGCACCGCCAACTGCCTCGCACATGCGCTGGTATTCGTTCTCAGGGTCTATGATGAATATTTCGGTGCCAAACATCATGCTACGCAGGGCTTCCAGCTTAACGGTAAACGATTTACCAGCACCGGACTTGGCAAACACCACCGAGTTGCCATTTTCCAGGGAGAAACGGTCAAATATAACCAGGCCGGAGTTGTGCATGTTAATGCCGTAAAGAATGCCGGTGTCTTGGGTCAAATCGGCGCTGGTAAACGGAAAGCTAGTAGAAAGCGCGCCGGTGCTCATGTTACGGCGAATTTGCAGCTGGTCAGACAGTTGTGGCACCGTGCTACTAAGCCCCTGCTCTTGCTGTGAAGTGGCCGCCTTGCTGTAAACCAGTTGCTGGCCGAGCATGGACTCAACCTTGTGGGCAATGAAATCAAGCTCGTCCATGCTGCTGGCGTACAGCGTGAAGTACAGGCCAAAACGGAAGAAGCGTTCTTCGCCAACCTGGAGTTTGTCGCGCATTTCTTCGGCATCAGTTATGGCAGCTTCTTTGCCTGGATCACGCACCCGGCCCTTTTCGGCTTCAATTTGTATGCCCGCCTCTAGCTGAGTGACTTTTTTACGTAGATTCTCCAAGACCACCTGGCTTTCCACCGGGTAAATGTACATGCTGATATCAATAATTTCATCCAGGTTAACCATGCCGCTAAGCCAGCCGGTGTAAACCTGCCGTGGGTAGCCGTAGACATAGTAAGTCCGGGCGTAGCGTGTGCCTAGCTGGAAGTGGGTATTGCTAAACTCCAGTGAACTTGGGGCAATGAAGTCGCGCAGGGCCGTAATACCCTTTTGAAAGGCGGCTTGGACTTCCTGCTCCTCGCGCTGGTGCTGCTGCGCGGCAATCTGGGCCGGATCAAGCGGCGCTGGTTTTTTCCTGCCAAACGCCATTATTCTAGCTCCCGTTTCAGGTGGTCTTGCGGCGCGTTGCCAACACCCTTAGTTACCACATCGGCAGTTAGGCTATTGAAGTCTTTCAGCTGCTGGCGGGTGGCCGTATCTGGATTATAGGTATCGTAATAAAGTTCGATCAGCTCCTGGGTATCAAGCGGTAAGCCCTGGACGCTACACTGCAACAGCCCGGCCAGCACGGCCTGAGTCCGGTTACGCAGCTCGGTCTTGGCGTTTTCCAAGTCAGCCTCGTTAATGGTGACGTGCTGTTCCTTGGGCTTGAAAACACCACCTAAGCCAGTCAGGAAGTTCTTGCTCTGGTCTATGGCTTTCTGAGTGTCAGCCACCGGGAAAAATGGTATCACCACGTAGAATTTTTTATCCATGATGTTGGTCTGCTCGCTAAGATTGCCAATATAGCCAATGTAATCTTCCATCAGTAGCGCCAGCAGCATATTGTCATGCTCGCTGCGAATCTTATCCAAGCGTTCAATGTAAGGCCTAAGGTCAACCTTCTGTGACCGTAAAAAAATCTGGATCGGGAAAAACAAAGAATTCAAAAAGCCCTGGTAACTATATTCAACCGCTTCCTGCTCCTGGGGGCTCATCAGGTCAAAGTTAATACTTTTAGCCATAATGACTGCCCGGAACGAACCGTCGTTCATGATAACTATGCCATCACGAATTTCAGCGATCTGCAGCGAATTCTGGGTGCTATTGGGGTGCGGTTTGGCCTTTGTTTCAGGCGGGTTGCCACTAGGCATGGTGCCGGTTACTGGGCTTGGCCTGCTAACCGGAGGGGGCGTTGCTGCGGGCGTGGGCATTACCGGCGCTGGCTGTGGGGCCGCAGGCGGCGGGGCCGCGGCAGAAGCGGCATCGTAAGCCAGCACGGTTGGATCACTGAACTGGGTGCCTGGTGATACCGATTGGCCGGGCATGGGTATAAACGGAGGCTGCGGCGTGGACGCGCCAGAAGACGCCCGGTCAGAACTTGGTTGATTTGGAGCCGAAGGATCCATGATTAGTTAGCCCACCCTTTGTTTGTTGTCAGTGCAGCGAGATGACAACTTCATCGTCACCCTTGGCCTTCTTGGCTTCACGGGCCAAAGTTGCCACGTTAAGATCATCGTTGCTTGCCAGGGATATTATAGCAGGATCACCAGTAGGTGTCACCACTGGCGCTACCCCTGTAGCGGGCACTGGCACTGTTGCCGCCGCGGCTGGCTGGGCTCCAACTGGCTGTATTGTTCGCATGTGATTAATTGAAACTTCCTGGGCGCTGGAAAGGGTTTTTAGCTGGGCTGACAGAGCATCATCATCTTGGGCCGCCTGCGGAGCTGGAATTGGGGCGGCTGGCGCCGATCCTGGCGCCATTGGAGTGCCCATGAACCAATAGTCAGCCTTGGGTTTACTGCTCTGTGAAGTTTCCTGGGCGCGGTCTTGGCGAACTTCATTCATCTTGTCCATAAGCCTTTGCCGGTGATCCTGGCTGGACTTATCTATCATGCTGCTAAATTGCTGGGCAATCGGGTTACTTTGCTCGTCCAGAATGTCATCAGAAGCCATAATGTCGTTATCTGGTACTGCTTGGGGGATGCTGTCAATATCAATCAACCTGTCAGAGGTGCCGCTCTGGGTCATTGCCCCGTACGTGCCAATATTGACGTTCTTAGTAGCCCAACCCCTGGTATCAATTGTATTAGCTAGCGCCTGCAAGCGGCTCTTGACCTCAACCTGACTTAATCCATCCGTAAAAATATGCTCGATTTTCTTAGGCACGTTAATGGTAACCAACTCTTTAACGCCACTTTGATTCCAAATCCGCTGTCTTGGCTTAAACCAATACCTAAGCTTAGCCAGGGCCCAGATTTCCGTGGGCTGGTCACGTCCCAGCGGCAGCGCGAAGAAGCCAAAAAACAGCGCTGGCAGCAAAAAGACCGGAATAATTACGTAAATATGCTTGGTAAACAAGAAGAAACAAATATAAAACAGAAACACGGCAATCAGCGCGAAGATGAACTGCCGCAACGTCAAAGGGCCAAGAATATGATCCTCAGCCTCAATATCCTGTATTAATTTATATGTTGCCATACCGCTTAAGTATAGCAAATTGAGCTCAGAGAGAAATCAGGTTTTACTTCTTCTTACGTTCTGCTTCGATTTCAGCCTGCCAGTCAACAACCTGATCAGCCAACTCAGCCCAGCCCTCAACTTGCATGCGGCTAAGCGTAAATTCACCTATGTGTTTCGCCGCCTTTTGCGAGTACACGGCTTTTTCCTTGGCGAACTTCGAAGCAGCAACTGTGGCCTCAACGGCTTTTGCCTCCGCAGTATTGTATGCCGACGTAGCTTTCTCAGCCCCAGTCCTAGCGGCTGACTTCGTGCTGGACCAAGCCTCTTGCACTTTGTTAGCTGTATTTTCTGCGAACTCCTGCCGTACCTGTTTGTTGGCTTCTTTCTGCCTACGTAACGCCTCTGTTTTAAGGAATAAATCGTCCCTTTTATCTCTTGCTTTCTCAGCCCGGTCGGCGCGCTTAGGGTTTATAACAATATCTTCAATTTTTTCATCATAACGTTGAGCAGCGCGCATATGCCTTTTGTACATTCTTTTAGTGGTCCCATTGTTCCGGCGCTCATCTAACGAAAGCTCCATTTCCTTTGGAGGGGAGTGTATGAATGCTTGGCCGGCGCGCTCACCCGTATCTTTATCATAGACATGCTTGACTAGAGTACTGGCTCCTGCAACGGCGAGCCTTCGTTTCTCATCAAGCCTGTTTAATTTTTTGCTGGTGCGCCGCTCTGTGGCTGTCATGGGGCGTTTTTCATCAAATGGCTGAAAGTGCGGATCGCCTCTGATGATTGATACAGCAGCATGCTGCGAAGCAAGCTGTTCATGCACAAGCTTCTCAGCCTTTGACTCAAGACGTTCAGCCCTCTTTTCAGCTATATAGTGTCGTATGCCCGCGAGCTTGGGGATTACTTCAGGAACCGGCCCGCTATTTATAACTTCTTCCTTATTAAAAGGCGTGGTATCTATTTCTAGATTTTCAAGTTCAAGTTGGGGCGGCAGCGGTTTTTTCGGCGGAGACTGCTCGTATACGGGAGATATTGATTTTCTTGTAACTTCTTTAAAGGTCGTGTGTGTATTTGGAATTGGAGCCATGTTACGAATCTTAGCATAAAATCAAAGAATTGTCAATTAGACGGAGGGGTAGGCGATGCGCCAGGTGGTGGTGTAAATCCCTCTGGTAGCTGGGTATTGGCCGCAGCGGCACGCTGTTGCGCTTCAGTTACTTGCCTGCCGTAGTTACTCCTAATTTCGTTCCTCATCTCGTTGAATCTTCGAGTTTCCATCACGTCATTCATAGAATCCAAAACAGTTTTGTCGGTACCTGGTATAGGTTGTCCAAATAGCCCATCTGCTATCAGTGTCGCCTTCTCCTGGCTTATTTGGCCCGCTACGTCGTGAAGTGCTTTAGTTGACGCCAGTACTTGAATGGCCTGACGCTCGGCCGCATCATATCGTTTCAGACCTTCCTCTTCAGTAAGCACACGCTGAGTGGGCTTGCCCTGATCCACTATAACTTGTTGGCCCGCCAGGACTTGCTCTAGCTCGTTATGCGTAGTTTGCTCATACTTAGCAGATCTTTCAATTCTACGCTGAAGCGCGGGTAGTAGATTCTCTACGGCTGCACCCTTGCCGCCAAGCACAGTACCAGCGCCTTCAACCCTGACCGTTTCGTCTTGTATGGCCTCAGTTGCCGCAACAATGGCTTTCTCTCTTTCAGCCGTGGTCTTGGCCTTACTAATTTCATCAATCTCGCCCAAGCTAGTACTGAAGGAGCCAACCAAATCTGCCCGGCCTGATCGTGGCGCAAACTCTTTGGCTTTGCCGATTAATTGAGCCTTGGTTGAGGAGTTGCCGTTGGAGATGTAATCGATGTCAGAAAGCACATCACCAGCCCCCCTCTTTACGCGCATTCTAGGTACGTTAGCCTTGGCTGGATCTTTGTCTAACTCAGCATTGTAGGCCTCGGCAATCGGGTCGTTACTGTAGGCTGTGCCTGACTGCATTGTGCTCAAGAAAGCGGTTTGCATAAGTGCCGGCATGCCCATCTCTCTCTTAGCAAGGTCTATATGAGCCATAGCTTGGTTGATTCCTTCCTCACTGCGTCCGGTAGCACGAAGATAAGCACGGGTATCGGCATCATTACCCTTGCCGTGCAGAAGAGCATGGCCTACATCGTCATCACCCATAAGAGGCGCATAAGAAGGAGATTCTCCACCAGCTGCCTTAAACGAGTTTGCCATATCAATCCGTTCTCTTATGCCTCTAGCATTTGCCCGCCATTTTGCTGGGTTGTAGCCTACCTCGTCAGGATTAGCTAAGCTTGCGGCCTGCCAGCCCCTATTTAGTTTGCTGCGGTATGACTTGTTAGGAACTCCACGAAAAACATCACCCTTGCGCACGCGCTCCAAGCCAGATTTGCGGCGGTTGGCGCGGTATTTTTTCAAACCATCGAAGACACCACCACCCCTGCTGTTTACAAAGCCGCCAAGTTGGCCAACAAAGCTGCCGGCGAACTTGAAGGTCAGAGGTATCATGAAGTACGGAGCAAAATAGGCAATGAAGCCAATTAACTGGTTGAATGGCCCGCCAGTACTCAAGCTAACAGCCGCAAAGACCCTGCCTGTGGCTATAAAGGCAGCTATTAACGGGAACATTAAGAGCGCTTTACTGAATGACTCCCACCAGAATTTATAAGCTTTCTGGGTGTTTGGCAGAATGTAAGCAACTATTGCTAAAGGGGCTACTATAATTAGCATAATTATGGCTATCTCGCGCAATATCAGAACCGTGATAGCAATGAAAACTGCCATAGCCGCCGTGGCCGCGAAGCCTAATAACGCTCCCGGGCCGCCTATTAGTAAAAAGGCTGTGCTAGCGGCGCCAGTTGCAACGCTCGCTACGCCAGCGCCCGCAAAGAATATATTAGCGGCAGTGCCGCCCGTATTTGAGCCAAAGCTTGGATCAATAGTACTGCCTAGCTGCGAAAACGGTAGATATATTAAATGTCTGATACCAAATCCAAGATCGTTTGTAAGCTCAACAGCAAATTTCATTAATGACCAAGATAAGGTTATGCCTAAAGCTGCTATTAACAATCGTGGCAATACTTTACGTATTGTGTAGGCGTCTACTAGTTCTGTTCCAATAGCTTGCGATATAACAACAATTAGGCCTGCAATCACCATAAGACCTAAAGCTATATTCCTGAAAGACTGCCAGGCCGTATAGTACGCGTCACAGGTTTTAGCATCAGGGCCACTATCACAGAAAATACTGCCAGTCTCAATGGTCATCATATTTGTAATTAAGCCGTCTACAACATCAATAAAGCCTGCCAAAACGTCTATTACCGGACAGATCACCCAAGTTAACGGGTTGCTGAACTTTGTATCGCAATCCAGTTGCCCGTTGCCGCTACTATCACTACTACCATTCCCGTTGGAACCTGTTGGAGCTACAGCAGGTTTAGAGGAGTGACCTAGTGGTAACGTAACCCCATTCTGGCCCAATGACTGCTTATCTGGCTTTACTGTTTTGCAGCCTGTAGAAAAAGTGCTTGCTGGAGCATTGGTATTACTGGCTGAGCTGCTGCTGGCAGAAGCTAATTCGTAAAGCTTGTAAGTGTTATTTGATAAGTTTGCGACTATTACGTCTTGGCAAGCCTTGCCGCTTTCAGAATCCCTGACGAATAGACCTGGGTGGGTAGATGATAGCGAAAAGGTTGTTTTCCCGTCCCCTACGCTGGCAATTTGTTTGCCATCGCTAGACAAGGCGTACAAAATTTTAGAATTTTGCGAATCACTAATTTTTATGCTGATTTTATCGTTCTTATCGCCAACATTCACACACGCCGGAACTCCGTTTGCAGATTGGGTTGCCTGATAGTCTAGATCTAAGTTGCCCTTCTTGAAGTTGCCCCCCGCGTCTATCCAAAGCTCTCCAAAACATGGATAATTCTGAACCTTATATACATAGCTTCCACTGCGGCTATAGCTAGTCTCCTTAAAAGTTAGGTCGGTTGAGCCTACAGAAACAATTACAGTAGCGAAGTCTTGCATTTTGCCGCTCGCATTTCTTATGTCTGCTGCAGTAACTGCTGCTGAAGCAGTTCCGGGAAGAGCAAAAGAGAATAGCGGTAAGCAAAGGGCCACCAGCGAGAATAAGATTAATAAACGACGTTTCATTTTGGTTCTTTTATATCTATATTTACTATAGCACAAGCATTATAGAATTTATGGGGTGCACCTAGGCTGAGCCTAAGCTTGCAAATCATAACCGGCTTGGGCATACTATAAAATGGTTATTTACCTAATACAAAACCTTATGCCACAAACAATAAAAAAACTTATACTTTTGCCAATTGTCACCACCATGATTGCGCTCAGTTTTGTTATGCTGCCGACCTTTCAGCCGAGCGCTTTGGCAGCTTCTGATACGGGTTGTCAGGGCAGTAACGCGTGTAAAGATCCAGCTAACGATCCAAATCTTGATTGTTCTTCCAAAAATGGTTGTGACCTGATTGCCAAGTACGTTAACCCGGGTATTAATTTGTTGTCAGTAATGTTTGGTTTGATCGCGGTGATTTCCCTGATTGCTGCCGGCATACAATATTCTTCGTCTGCCGGCGATTCGCAAAAAGTCACCCAGGCTAAAAATCGTATAGCCAATACCCTTTTTGCTATAGTTGCCTATTTTTTCCTATACGCGTTCTTGCAATTTTTGATACCTGGGGGCATCTTTAATAGGTAGCCATTATGATAAATTCTCTTATTACGATATTTTCCGTCACCAAGGACTGTAAGGGCGGTTTCTTGGGCTTAGACCCCTGGTACCAATATCTTAATCTTGATCAAACTACCTGTGAAATAAAAAACTTCAATATCATGCCCCCAGACAGCGACATACCACTTGTGCTGCTAGCTCTTGCTAATGATTTGCTTAGAATAGCAGGTCTGGTCGCCGTAGGTTTCGTAATTGTTGGCGCCATTCAGCTAATTACCAGCCAAGGTAATCCTGATGATGCCGCTAACGCCCAGTCTACTATCATAAACGCCTTGGTGGGCCTGGTGATTGCGATTGTGGCCGTAGCCTTTGTTTCATTCTTAGGTAGTAAGTTGGGTAGTTAGATGACGGCTTTGAATTTACTTATAATTGCCCAGACCACTATCAGTGATAAGGGTTTGCCAAAAGCACAGGCTGACTCGCCTGAGGTTCAGCAGATAATTGGGATAATGCTTGGAATTATTGGCGCCATATCCTTGCTTGTTATAACACTTTCCGGTTTGCGTTACATACTGGCTGCCGGTGACCCCCAAAAAATCTCTAAGGCCAAAAACGGCATTATTTACGCGCTAGTCGGCTTAGTTATAGCTATAATTGCCGAAGCTTTAGTAGCCTTTATTGCGGGGAGTCTATGATTAGGCGTTGGCTGATGGCCCTTGGCTTGTTGGGCATATGTTTGTTCGCGGCGCCTGTCAGCGCTTCTGCGTATAACGTCTTTGATGGCGTGGACTGCGGCAAGACTGACCAAGCCAAATCGGCTGTCTGCCAATCAAAGACTAACAATGACCCAATTTCAGGCGATAATGGAATCCTGCTTAAAGTGACCAATATTATTGCTTTAGTGGCTGGAATCGCGGCGATTATTATCATTATAATCAGCGGTATCAATTTTATGACGTCTGGTGGCGACAGCGCCAAAGTGGCTAGCGCCAGGAGCGCGCTAATTGGCGCCCTTATAGGCATAGCGGTTATAGTTTTAGCGCGGGCTTTGATAACATATGTAGTGAAACAGCTCTAAGGAATAATATGAAAAAAACAATCTTTACAATACTGGCTGTACTCTCCCTAGCATTTGTGGGAACAAGCTTATCACCCACTCACGTATATGCCGATTGCCCTGATCCTGGTTCGTCAAAGAGCCAAGTTCTTAATGGAGTTGGCCAAACCCAAGTTGACGGTAAGAAATGTGACGAAAGTGGCGTAACGCATGCTATAAGTTCCATCGTGAGTATTTTAAGCCTAATAGTAGGAATCGTGGCTATAATTATGATAATTTTTGCTGGCTTTAAATACCTAACCTCTGGCGGTGAAGCAGGCAGGGTTAGCTCTGCTAAGAACACTTTACTTTACGCCTTAATTGGATTGGCCGTAGCCGCTTTAGCGCAGGTACTGGTGAATTTTGTCCTATTCCAGTCAAGTAAGGTTGCCAGTATACCCGAGCAATTCATAATGCAAACTAAGAAAGGCGCATAAAATGATCAATAGAATTAAAAGTTACTTGCTAGCATCTATAGCTTTGCTAATGTTGGCAGCACCGGCTTTAATGCCCGCTAGCGCTTACGCGTGTAAGAACGAATCTGGAAATAAAATAGCCCAAGGCGCCCAAGATGCGCTGGGACCTGGTGCATCAGTTAATTGCGACGGCACCGATGTTAACGACAACACCCTAAGCAAAACAGGCAATCAAATAGTTAATATCTTTTCAATAATCGTTGGTATAGCTGCCGTGATCATGATTGTCTATGCTGGCTTCCGGTACGTTACATCTGGGGGTGATAGCGGAAGAGTTACTTCTGCCAAGAACGCCTTAATATATGCCTTGATAGGTATAGCAGTAGCCGCGCTAGCTCAAATACTTGTCAAGTTCGTGTTATTCCAATCAAACAAGATAGGCTAGCTTGATTGCGCTACTGCTTTGTAGTATAAGTTAAGACATAGTATAAGAAAGGTAAACATATCTCTATGATCAACAAAATTAAAAATTACATGCTGGTACTAGCCACGGGCTTAGTATTAGCAGTGCCAGCTTTAACGCCAGCAATCGTATCCGCGGCTGCCTGTGATAGCAACACGGCCTCTGGCATTGCCACGGGTGCTGGCGGCTCTACTGGTGATACTTTCACTTGTGGTGAAGCTACGGGCGTTGATGACAACTCCATCACGAACACCGCCGAGAACTTTGTTAACGTATTCTCAATCATCGTTGGTATTGCCGCGGTTATCATGATTGTCTACGGCGGCTTCCGCTACATCACATCTGGTGGTGATAGTGGCCGGGTTGGTAACGCCAAGAATACCCTGATCTACGCCATCGTAGGTTTGGTGATAGTGGCCCTTGCCCAGATCATAGTTAAGTTCGTACTGCACCAAGCTAATAACGTTGGCAGCTAGTACTTAAGCTCTGTTAATTAAATAGCCCCTCATAACGAGGGGCTATTTTTTATTCAGGGACCAATCTTACAAGACTTGGATCTTCTTAACTGTGTCCTGCTGGACTTTGCCAAAGCTGATTGTCAGGACGCCGTCTTTTAAGACAGCCTCAATCTCTTCTTCTTTGACTGGAACTGGCAAGGCAATGGTGCGGGAGAACTCGCCCCAGTAACATTCTTGTAGGAAGTAGTTTTCTACGCCCTCTTCAGAACCTGAGCTAAGCGTGCCGCGGACAGTAAGCTGGTTGTCCGAGATGCTAACATCAAGGTCATTCTTGTTAACACCAGCGGTGCGGGCCTTAACTACTAGCTTTTCTTTGGTTTCATAGACGTCAACGGCTAGTTGTCCAGGCACGTTATCGTCTTCATCCCATTCGTCTTCCGCTATGGGTTCGCCTTCTGGCGCGGTTGGACCGGCCGGAACTGGCGCTTCATCGCCCAAAAAGGCCGCGGTTAGTTCATCTTCTTCAAGTAATAAATCGTCATCACGATTGCGTCGCGCCATTATGGGTTACCCTCCACACGTTATTTAGCTGATTAAAAAGAGATTAAATACCTTGCATTTCTGTGTTGGTAGCAGTATAGCTTAGTTTATTAACCTGGCGCAACGACCTGACACATATTTACAACACATTAAACACAACATGAGCATATTCGACGGAATTTTAGCTAAGATCGCCCCGCACGAATGCGTGGGCTGTACGGCCGAGGGCTCCCTGTTATGCGTAGGCTGCCGGACGAAACTTAGACGGGCGGCTGATCGTTGTTACCATTGTTTTAAACCATCACCTGAGGGACGTACCTGTCCTGAATGTGCCCAGATAAGTCCGCTCGATTCACTGCGCTCGGCAGTTATGTACGAGAAACTGGCCAAAAAATTGGTCTGGAAGCTTAAATCTGGTGGCGCCCAATCGGCAGCCACGGTTATGGCTGCCTGTATGTTGCCTGGCCTAAGCCAGCTACCGGGCCGCCAGATAGTCGTTTCCGTGCCAACCGCTACCACCCGGATCCGGCAACGTGGCTACGACCAAGCCCGGCTGCTGGCAAAGCAGCTAGCTTTCCAGGCTCGCCTGCCTTGGATTGACTGTATGGCCCGCAGTGGCCAGGCTCATCAGGTTGGCGCCAACCGAGCCCAACGAATGCGGCAGCTGGATCGATCTTTCAGAGTTAGCCAGGCTCGATTCGTCAGAGGCGCTCACATAATTCTAGTCGATGATGTAGTAACTACGGGAGCAACCCTAGAAATGGCCGCCAAAGTACTGAAACAGGCTGGAGCGGCCAGCGTAGGAGCAATAACTTTTGCTAGGGCAGATAAATACTAATAAAAAAGCCCGCCTTGGGCGAGCAAATTTATCTGGCGGAGAGAGAGGGATTCGAACCCTCGCTGGAACTTGCGCCCCACTAACGATTTAGCAAACCGTCCCCTTAAGCCACTTGGGTACCTCTCCGTACGGTGTTGTATTGTATCTTGAATCTGTTATTGGCGGAAGGGGTGGGATTCGAACCCACGGTACCATTGCTGGCACGACGGTTTTCAAGACCGTTACCTTCGACCGCTCGGTCACCCTTCCATAACAGAGGTGATTATACCAGTTAGCTGCCTGATCTTCCAAACTGCGGTACAATAACGCTTATGGCAGACGAACAAAACCAACAGCAACCAGGCACGGTTATCTCGCCTGGCGGAACTACTTCCCCGCCCGTAGAACCGGCCAAACCTGAACCAGTAGCCCCGGAAACGCCGCCCGCCCCGCCTGACACAGCGCCGGAGCAACCGCCAGCGCAAGTTCCTACCGGCCTAAAAGAAGACCAGCCAGAGCCTGAAGATGGCGGTAGCGAGGAGCCCATATCCTGGACCGCATCCGAGTTCGTGGCCCATGAAAAATCCACGGGCTGGTACCTAATGCTTATGATAGCCGCGGTTCTGATTGGGGCCTTAGTATATTTAGTCACCAAAGATATTATTTCGGTAGGCGTCGTGATGGTGGCTGCCTTGTTGCTAGGCATTTATGGAACCCACAAGCCGCGCCAGCTGGAGTACAGGCTGGACGCCCAAGGCATTAACATCGGTGACAAGCACTATGCTTATGACCATTTTCGATCATTTTCGGTTGTCCCAGAGGGCGCCTTTCATAGTATTGTGTTCATGCCTTTAAAGCGTTTTTCAGTTCCAATTAGCATTTACTACGCCCCTGAAGACGAGGACAAGATCGCCGATATGCTAACGCATCGTTTACCGTTCGAAGAGGCGCGCCTGGACAATACGGACAGGCTAATGCGCCGGATTCGTTTCTAGCGGCTACTTAACGAACATCAGAACTACCTCTACGGCCGAGCTTGCGCTCCATTCTGTGAATAAAATCTTGTTTTGCGTGCTTGGCGTCCCATTTTTCAAAGTCATCCATTAGTGCTTCTGCTTCTTCGTTGGACATAGCCTGTCTCCTTTGTATTTATTGTTAGCAAGTTTCATTATCGGGTTAAAAGCTAGCATAAGCTGTAAACTTTTTCACTAAATCCTTTAGAATAGGTTTAATGAAACAGCTAAACCGTTTGATCAGCAAGATTGACGCTTTCCAGCAGCGCCATCATGTCACGGCGTTCAGCTATGGCGTAATTAAGAAGTATGGTGATGATAAGGCTGGCCAGCAAGCGGCTCTTTTAACTTATTATGGCTTCTTGTCAGTCTTTCCGCTGCTGCTTGTCCTTACAACTCTCGCGGACAGGCTAATTAGCGATAACCCTCACCTCGAGGCCACGATTATAGGCGGCCTGACCAGTTATTTTCCGTTACTAGGCAACCAGCTATCCTCGCATGTTAACAGCTTACAGAGCAGCGGCCCCGCTCTAATCATAGGTATTCTATTCACGCTTTATGGTGCGAGAGGCGTTGCCAATACGTTCCGAGAAAGCGTTCAAAATATCTGGGGAATACCAAAAAAGAGCAGAATCGGCTTTCCTAAATCCCAGCTCAAAGACGTAGCTATCATAATTGTTGGTGGCTTAGGTTTCATTCTGGCCTCTGTTATCGTGGGATGGGCAGCGGCCGCGGGCCATGGCTGGGGCTTTAGGGCAGCCTCAATCGCCATTAATTTGTTCATTCTGTTCTGGCTATTCACTTTTCTGATAAGCTTCAGCCTACCCAGGCACGTTAAGTTGCGTGAGACTCGTGTTGGTGCCGTTGCAGCCGCGATTGGTTTAGTTACGCTGCAGGCACTCGGAGGATACATATTAGCGCGGGAGCTAAAAAGCCTAGACGCGCTCTATAGCTACTTTGCTTTAGCGCTAGGCCTGTTATTTTGGATCTATCTGCAAGCACAGATGCTTTATTACTCGGTTACAATTGCCGCCGTCAGTTCAAAAAAACTGTGGCCTCGG